>Ga0233386_1000007_pt1 | contig 187657 bp, 156 predicted proteins | sample ElkDunMinimDraft_17_FD_191544 | JGI IMG/M metagenome (GOLD analysis project Ga0233386, IMG submission 191544) | Fecal eukaryotic communites from dung pellets of Tule Elk in California, USA - Elk Dung G4 | ecosystem: Host-associated > Mammals > Digestive system > Large intestine > Fecal...
TGCAGCGTCGCGCCGGCGGCGAGGGGCACGAAGCATTCGAAGACCGCCAGGTCGAAGTTGATCGAAGTGGCGAACAGGCTGCGGCGCCATTCCTCGGCGTCGAAGCTGCGTAGCGCCCAATGCAACAGGTTGCAGGCGTTGCGGTGCTCGATCATCACGCCCTTGGGCAAGCCGGTGGAGCCCGAGGTGTAGATGACGTAGGCCAGGTGCGCCGGGCCCAGATCGGCGACCACGGGGTTTTCCGTGGACAGGGTCGCCAGTCGGTCCCGCAACTGCGCTGCATCCAGGCACCAGCATTCGGCCGCCGTGGCCGGTAACCTGCTGGCCACGGCCTGGCTGCTCAGGACCAGCCTGGGCGCGCAGTCTACGAGCATGTGCGCAAGGCGCGCCGGCGGGTAGCTGGGGTCCAGCGGTACGTAGGCGGCGCCGGCCTTCAAGGTGGCGAGCAGGGCGACCAACAGCTCCGGACCACGTTGCAGGCTGATCGCCACCCGATCATCTGGGCGTACCCCGGCCGCCAGCAGGGCGTGGGCCAATTGGTTCGCCTGCTGATTGAGCTGGACATAGCTGAGCCGGGCTCCTGCGGCCGTTTCGAACTGCGCCGCCATGGCATCGGGAAGCAGCGCTGCCTGCCGTTCGAAGGGTTGGTGCAGCAGGGTGTCCCGTGGATGCGCCTGCCGTGTGGAGTTGAACGCTTCCAGCAGCAGCTGGCGTTGCTCCTGAGGCAAAATGTCCAAGGCACAGGCACGGCTGGCCGGCGCGGTTTCCAAAGTATGCGCAACCACCTCCAGCGCCCGGACCATTTGCGCCAGGACCGCGTCGACGCAGACCGAACGATGGACCTGTCCAGTCAAGGCGAAGCCTTCGCCGAGATCGTCGATGGACAGGCAGAACGGGTAGTTGCTGCGCTCCTCGGTGCCCAGCAGATGCACCCCGGGGAGGTCGAACTCCGGGCGGGCCGAGCGTTGTGCCTGGCTATGGCGGAAGTTCAGCAGCGCCGAGAACAACGCGGACTGGGCCGGCAGCGCAGTGCAACGTTGGGCCAGGGCCAGTGGCGCATGTTCGTGGGCGAGCAGTTCAGTCAGTCGCCCATGGGTCTGGCGCAAGGCGCTATGCAGAGGCGCGTCGAGGTCGATGCGCAGGGGCAGGGTATTGATGAACAGCCCGAGGGCCCGTTCCACCTGCTGGCCGGCATTGAAGCGGCCGAACAGCACCGTGCCGAACACCACGTCGTCTCGGCCGCTGGCCTTGCCCACCACTAGTGCCCAGGCCAGGTGGAACAGGCTGGCGACGCCCACCGCCTGGGTCTTGGCCAGTTGCCGCAGACGTCGGGCCAGTGCGGGGTCAAGTGATCGCTGGGCTTCACGGTTATCACGGCCGGAGCCCTGGGTGTCGTGCAGCGCGTAGGGCAGGGTCGGTTCGTCGAGGTCGCCGAGCAGCCGCTGGAAATAGGCCTCGGCGCTGGCCTGGCGCCGGTGCTCGCGGGTCTGGGCGACGAACCGGCGAAACGCCACCGTCGGGGGCAGCGGATGCCCGGGATCCTGCATCAAGGTGCGGACTTCGCCGAACAGCAGGGCCAGGGTGGTGTGGTCGATGGCCAGGTGGTGGTGGACCAATCGCAACTGCCATTGGCCGCTGGGGGCGTCGAAACGTATGTAGGCCTGGGCCAGAGGCGCGCGGCGGATGTCCAGAGCCTGTTCGGCGAAGGTGTCGCCCGCCGCCAGCCAGACCGCCGGCAGGGGCGCCTCGCGCCAGACCACCTGCACGGCCTCGTCCAGGCCTTCCCAGAGCACGGCGCTGCGCAAGATGTCATGGCGAGCGATCACCTGATCGAAGGCGGCGATGAAGGCGTCCACCCGTGGGCGGCTGTCGAAAGCCAGCGTCGCGCGTAACAGGTAGGCATCGTCGGCCGGTTGCAGCAGGTGCTGGAACAGCAGACCTTCCTGCAGGGGCGCCAGAGGGTAGATGTCCTGCACGTTGGCGGCGCCGCCTTCAACCGCTGTCACGATCAGGTCGACCTGTGCCTGTGGCAAGTTAAGCAACGGCAGCATGGCCGGGGTGATGCGCTTGCAGTCCGGCGCGATAGCGGGAGCCTCGGGCAGCTCCACTGGTTTGGCGGAGCTCACCGGGTTTTCCAGCAGCAACGCGAGATTGAGCAGGTTCGCCGCGCTGAACAAGGTCCCCACATCCAGCGGCCAGCCCTCGGCGCGCAACTGCTCGACCATCTGCACCGCCAGCAACGAATGCCCGCCGAGGGCGAAGAAGTTGTCCTGGCGGCCGACCCGAGGCACCCCGAGGACCTCGGTCCAGATCTCGGCGAGCCGGGTTTCCACGGGCCCTTGGGGCGCTTCGTAGCGGTGCAGGGCGAAATGCTGTTCGCCAGGTTCAGGCAGGGCGCGGCGGTCGAGCTTGCCGTTGGCGGTCAGTGCGAAGCCTTGCACCCGGATGAAGGCCGCCGGCAGCATGTAGTCCGGCAGTACCGCCGCCAGGCGGGCGCGCAGGGCGTTGGGCTCTTGCGCCTCGGCGGCACTGAAGTAGGCCAGCAGGCGTTGCTGGGCATCGGCCAGCACCACCGCCTCGGCGATTCCCGGCAGGGCCTTGAGCTGGGCTTCGATTTCCCCCAGCTCGATGCGAAAGCCACGGATCTTCACCTGCAAATCATTGCGGCCCAGGAACAGCAACACGCCGTCGGCGCGCCAGCGCACCAGGTCGCCGGTGCGGTACAGCCGTGCCCCGGGCCTCTGGCTGAAGGGGTTGGCGACGAAACGTTCCTCACTCAACCGCGGCTGGTTCAGATAGCCCAAGGCCAAGCCATCGCCCCCGATGTACAGCTCACCGGCCACTCCGATCGGCACCGGACGGCGCTGTTCATCCAGCACGTATACCTGGGTATTGCCCACCGGCCGGCCGATGGGAATGTCGCCGCTCAGCGCATCCTCGAGGGTGATGGCATGGGTGGTGGTGAAGGTGGTGTTTTCCGTCGGCCCATAGCCGTTGAGCAGGTGCTTGGGCGGTGAGTTGCGCAGGACCTTTTCGATGCGCCGCGGATCGAGCACATCGCCGCCGACCAACAGATAGCGCAGCGCGCTGAAGGCCGGCGCCAGGGCCTCGGCGTATTGATGGAACAACCCAGCGGTGAGCCACAGCACGCTGACTTCGTGGCGCAGCAGGTGCTCGTTGAAGCGGGCCGCGTCGAGCAGTGTATCCCTGGGGCAGACCACCAGGCAGCCGCCGTTGAGCAGCGCGCCCCAGATTTCCAGGGTGCTGGCGTCGAAGGCCGGGTTGGCGGCGAGGGCGAAGCGGTCCTGGGCGGTGAACTCGGCGAAGCCGTTGTTGCGCACCAGCCGGGTGATGGCGCGGTGCGGTACCTGCACGCCCTTGGGCGTTCCGGTGGAACCGGAGGTGTACATGATGTAGGCGACATCGCCGGGCCCGCCGGTCGGGTGGAATTCAGCCAATACGCTGTCTGGCGCTGCGACGTCGATGAAGCGGACGTTTTCCAGCCTGGGCCGGTCGTGACCCTCCACCAGCAGCCAGGCGCTGCCACAGTCCGCCAACGCCCGCGCTTGATGGGCCGTCGGGGCCTCCCGGTCGATGGGCACGTAGTATGCACCACGCTTGAGGATCGCTAGGATCGACACGATCAGCGCCGCGCCCCGAGCCAGGCACAGCGCCACCGGTTCACCGGCGCCAATTCCGCAGGCGGCTAGATGCCCGGCCAGGCGTTCGGCCCTTTGATCGAGCTGGTGATAACTCAGGGTCTGCGCGCCGTCCAGCAACGCACAGGCGTCGGGGCGCCGTTGCACTTGCGCGGCGAATAGCGCAGGCAGCGGTTCATCGGCTGGGTAGTCGCGGCTGCCGGCATTGAAATCGTCGAGAACCCGCTGCCGTTCGGCCGTGTCCAGCAGCACCCACTCACCCAGGGGCCGGGTTGGCTCGGCGAGGACCTGATCGGTCAAGAATTCTAGGCGCCGCAGGTGAGTGGCCATCTGCTCGGTGCTGAACAGTCGCGGGTCGTAGTTGAATTCCAGGAAGGGTTCGGCCTGAGCTTCGTAATGCCGCAGATAGATCGCCAGCGGATAGCGTTCGTAACCGTTGTGCCAGGTACGCAGGGCGCAGCGGGCCGGGCCAAGGTTGGTGTCGCCGGGGTACTGTTCGATCGACAGCATCAGCTCGAACAACTGGCCGGAGTGGCCGGCACGGGTCCGCAACTCACGGTGCAGACTTTGCAGCGGGTAGCGTTGGTGGCGGTAGCTGCGCAGGGTCTGACCGGCCACCCTTTGCACGGTCTGGACGAAGCTGGCGGTGGGGTCGACCTCCACCGTCAGCGGCAGCACCGAGGAGAACATGCCGACGGTGCGTTTCTGCAGGTGATTGCTACGGTTGTGCACCGGCAGGCCGATGACCAGCCGCTCACGCTGGTCGGTCACCCGGCTGAAATAGCCGGCCAGCATTGCGCTCAGGCAGTGGCTCAACGTCGCACCCTGGGTTCTTGCCCATTGGCTCATGAGGTTCAGGCGCCGATGGCCCAGGGTCCAGATCGCCTGGGCACTGGGCTGCGGCCCACTGGCGCTAGCCGGATCGCGGGACGGCGAAGCGCTCTGGAACAACGGCTCCGGCAGTGTCGGGAACTGCTTCAGCCAGAAGTCCCGCGCCTTGGTGTAGCGCGCCGAATCGAGGTAATCCCGGTCGCTCGCGACAAAGCTGCGATAGCCCTGGGCCAACACTGGGTCCAGCTGGGGGGGCTCGCCGTCGAGCAACAGGTTGTAGGCGGCGCTGACGGCCTGGCCGACTAGGCCCACCGAAGTGCCGTCGCAGACCAGGTGGTGGTAGCGGCTGTTCCATAGCGCATGGGTGTCGGATAGTTGAAACCATTCCATGCCCCACAGAGGCTGCCCGCGAAGCGGGAACGGGGTGCGATTCAACTGCACGATGGCGCTCATGGCCCGGGCGTGGGCCTCCTGCTCACCGCGCCAGTCGTGGAAGATGAATGGCGCCTGCAAGTGCTCGGCGACCTGCTGCTGCACCTGTCCGTCGTGTTCGCTGAGCATCAGCCGCAGTGCATCGAATTGGGCAATCACGGCTCGAAGCGCCGCAGCGAACAGCGTGTGGTCCACCCTGCCGTGGATTTCCACGGTTACGCCGATGTTGTAGGAGGGTATGTCGGGCGATAGCAGTTGGTCGAGCCAGACGGATTGTTGCGTAGAACTCAACGAAATGGATCGTGGTTCGATCATCACACCACCTTCTACAGGGGTTATGCCCCTTGGTCGGCGCGGCAAGGCTTGTGGCCTGCGCTATACGGACCGGTTCTGTTAGGAAAAACAATGGCAGACAAAGCCTCAGCGCCGCTTCATTGACCGGATCTGGCCACGCTGGAAATAGATTTCTGGCGTCTTTGGATGGCGTAGGGGTGGGCTGATGCGTTTTTAAAAATAGCAGCGCTTTTGCGAATGGGAAGCTATTTTTTCATCGTTGTATGATGTCATACCAATATCGTTTGCCCGCCTTCGCCCAGCGCCAGGGCTGCCGCGCTTACCTCAATGTCCAGGGCCACCTGTCGCTAGCTCCCTCCTGAGCTACGAACCAGCTCGATGGCTTCTCGCTTGAGGTCGGCCTGTATCTGTTGCGCTTCATGAACACTCCTTCAGCTCGATGCGAGCTTACTCGAAGGTGTCCGTGCCAATGGACAGAACCCCTATGACGCGAAGACTCGTTCACGCCGTTGACGGAACCAGGATGAGGCAAGCGCCTTGTCTCCATTGACGTCGTGGGTGGGGCGACTACGCTTGATGCGCAAAACGTTCAATCAATGCCGCTTGGAGATAGCTCCACTCGACGCCGTGGCGAGCCTAGGCCGACCGAAATACTGGTTGAACTTCGCGGCGAGGATCATTCGGCCCGAACATGGAGCAATCGCGATGCGGTTATACACCCAGAGTGGGCGGCCGTTTAAAGGGGCCTGGCGCCGCCTTCCTGCTTGAGCTGATTTCCGGGCTGGACGGCAGCGCCGCGGTACAGGGGCTCTATTTTTCCCTTCTGCAACTGCTTGATCCCGTCAACTATGTCTCCCAGCTGAAACAAGCTGACGGAGAGATCCTGGCACTGGAGGTACCGTAATGCGTGATCATCTTGGTCCTACCGGCATGACGCAGACGGAAGCATTTACCCTGCAGGAAAGACGAGTGGAAGTGAACGGGGAAATGTTCCACGTCATCGAGCAGGGCAAGGGGCCTGTTGTCCTCTTTTGCCATGGATTCCCGGACACCGCCGAAACCTGGCGTAGTCAGATGCTCGCGGTAGCGCAAGCGGGCTATCGGGCGGTTGCGCTTGATATGCGCGGTTTCGGGGAGAGTTACGCTCCGGCCGATGCAAGGCTGTACAGCGCCCTGCATACGGTAGGCGATCTGGTAGGGCTGCTGGACGTTCTGCAGATTCCCTCGGTCGTTGTGGTCGGTCATGACTGGGGCGCCGATGTCGCGCAGCGTGCAATGGTGATGCGGCCGGACCGTTTCCGAGCAATGGTTAGCCTGAGCATTCCTTTCCAGCCTCGTGGCGAGGTCAGCACATGGGATCAGCTCAGAGGGCAAGGCTTAGGTGAACGCTACTATGCCTTCGCGATGATGAAGCCGGAGGCTTATCGGGTCTTCGAGCCCGCCGAAAAGACGATACCCAGCATTCTCTATTGGCTCTCGGGTAGCCCGCCGCCTGGGACTGGATGGGACCCTATCGACCCTGCCCGGCATATGCTTCGTCCAGCGCCAGTGGACGTACCCAAATGGGCAGATCCGGCTTACGTCGCACACACCATCCGTTCGTTCACTAAGACTGGATTCCAAACCGGTCTTAATTATTACCGCGCTGCGCAGGAGACCTTTGATCTCATGTCAGCGTTCAAGAACGCGTTCATTCATCAACCCTCACTCTACATTTGGGGAGCTGAAGACGGGCTTTGCCAGTTGTTCCATCCGACCCCACCTACGGCTGCGGAGCTTCGGCGTCTGGCACCCGGGTTGGTTGACGTCATTCGAGTGGAAAACGCGGGCCATTGGATACAGCACGAGGCAGCGAGCCGCGTGAACGCTGAGCTGGTCAAGTTCCTCGGAACTCTGGGCATGCAAGACCGCTGATCTCACCGGTTTTACTCAACGCGAAGGGAAACGTTATGACACTTGAAGCCTCAGTTCGGGCGGGCGATCTCGCGGCCGCCACCTGTATTCTGCGCTCCGGTGCGGACCCGAGCCGTACCGGTCCGGATGGCCTGACGCCCTTGATGATTGCGTCCGGTCTCGGACAGTTCCAGATGGTAGAGTTGCTGCTCACCGCTGGCGCAAACGTGCTTGCGGTTGAGCCTCGAATGGGTGCGACCGCGCTTCACAAAGCAGCGCAATCCGGCAACGCAGATGTCATTGGTTTGCTCATCGAGCGCGGCGCCTTCGTTGATCAACAATCTCCCATACTTGGCAACACGGCTCTGATGGATGCGGTGCTGCATAAGCACGAGGAGGCAGTTCGCGAGCTGTTGGAGCGCGGGGCTCGAACTACTGTCAGGAATCACTGGCAGCAGACAGCGTTAGAGCTCGCGAAATATGTAGGCCTTGCGGCAATGGTGCGTCTGATCGAGATGCGAGACGAGGCTGATGCTGAGCGTGCCCGTGGACTAACCCTGATTACAGCGGCTAAAGAAGGTGATGTTGATGAAGTCAGGCGCCTCATCAAAGAAGGCGCTTCGGTTAATCAACGCAGCCCGATCATCGGTAGTTTGGATGACGATTACACGCCACTTGGCATCAGTGTTCGAGAGGGCCATGAGGAAATAGTTGGAATGCTGCTCGATGCGGGAGCCGATACCCGTCGCGTCATCGGTCTGATGCGAGGCACCCCAGTCCATGAGGCCAGCTACTTCGGCCGCACTGCCATACTCAGGACGCTAGTGGAGGCTCATGCACGCCCAGGCCTGCCCGCGCCGGAACTTGATGCGCAAGGCCCATATAACGGTTTCACGCCGCTGCATGACGCCGTCTGGCACGGTCATATCGAAGCAGCCAAGGCGCTGGTCGATGCGGGAGCGCGGCTGGATCTCAAGACGCACGCCGGCCAGACGCCGAGACAGTTGGCGCTGCTCTACGGGTATGACGATATCGCAACCCTCCTTGCGGAGCACGAGGCCCGTACCGACTCCCACTGATTGCGAGGCCAGCTAGCTGTCCCCATACGAGGCAACCCCCCTGGTCCTGCCTGTCAATCGTGAAGTGCTACCGACGAAGCCAGCACCGCCGACCACAAGAGTTTTCATGAATCAGACTTTTCCGAGGACAGCCGCTGCGATCAAACCTATATTTCCAAGAAGTGTTTGGCGATAAATGCCGCTGCGTTTGAGGTGAATGAGGCGTGGAACTAGGCTCATATTCCGGGCTAGGGCAAAGCGTTCCAGGATTTCCCGATTTTCAGGGGTGAGTTCGTGTTCCACTGCGGTCAGAGCCGCGATATTACTGTCATTCCAATGACTAAAGCGCCCGTGAAACAGCATACGGATACGCTTGAGACGGGACGCCCAATCGGAGTTGCAACCGACTAGATTGCTATCGTGCTGCCTATAACGCAGTGTAGGTTTTTTGTCGTAGAAGACTAGGCCGCCGCAGCCAGTTACGACAATGTAAGCCAGCCAGTCGTGGCTAACGACGGGCCTTTTTTCTCCAACTTCACGAAGCAATGATCGAGCTGCATTATTGAACACCATCGTGTTGGCGCCTCCGATATTTTGAATGAGCGCATTGGCAAAAGATGGTGGTTTTGAGAAAAGCGGGGATATGCCGAACTCATTGTTTTCTACATCAACAAGTCTGGTGCGTGAGCAATATAAAGCGGGAATGTCTGGCGGAACCGTTTTCAGCCACTGTATCGCTCGGGCGAGTTTGTCTGCATCCCAGATATCATCTTGATCAGAGTAAGCATAATAGTCTGCCTTGATGCTCTCTTTGCAGGTTAGCGAGATAAAGTTTGCCGAAAACCCCTCTGCCGGGCCGCAACACAGGTGCAGTCGGCCCTTGGGCCAATGCATTTGGTAGCTCGACAGTATCGAGCAAGTGGAATCTTCAGAGCCGTCATCGGAAGCCCATATCTCCCAATTGGCATGCGTCTGGCCGGCCAAAGAGTCCAGTTGCTCCGGAAGGTAGCGCTCACCTTGATATGTGCAAAGCAGGATGGCGACTTTAGGTGAAGTCTCTTTTGTTTGTGGCGGGGAGGGCAATTCTGTAACGAATTCGTCAGCGGACGTATTTATGGAATTATTTTTTTTCATAATTCTTACGTTCCAAGCTCCAGCCCGTTCCGCAACGAATATTTTATATTTATAAATTTTCAGTAATTTGCTTAAACCAGGTTGCATCAATGACGAATTGATATGACCAAGGCAGTAACACAAAACTGCTGACGGTGTTTTCTGTAAGGCTAGTCTTGATCCATCGTGTTGATAGGCGAAAGCGCGTGAGCAGCGTGAACTTTCTGACGAGAGGTATGGGGCCGTCGTTCTTGGAGGCGTGGCGGGCGTGGGACGAGCTCAGCCGCGCAAGCGCGTTGGTTTGCAAGACGCTCGATCTTGCGCAATCAACTCGAAGCTTCCTATCTGGTTCGAGGCGCATATCTAGGCGAAGCAGTGGCGGCCGCTGCCTATCCGAAATCCCTAACGACGGCCACCACGGTGAAACGCTACGGTCTGAGCGAGCAGCTTGCTAAGCACCTTGGCGACACTCTCCACCGAGTCTGCGCTTCTGTCATTGGGCGAGGTGCGCTTTTTCTTTACCGGCATAAGCAACCGGGCTTTCGTGCAGACTGCGCAGTGCTCACTTGTAACGGGGCTGATGCCGTATTGAAATCCTCATGGCATATCGTCATCCATGGTTCAAATCTGCAAGCCAGCAGCATTTTTTGGCCGCTAAGCCGGCAGACTTAGAAAGCGCATGCGGGGAGTTCGGCGACGAGGAGGTTTTGTTCGGAGGGGGGAGCGCCTTCGGGTGAATACCCGTAATGGGCATCGGTCAAACGGCGCGAATGGCGCTGACGCTGGAAATTCGACCGTTCCAGATCATTTCATAGTGAGCAGTCTGGATGATTGAGGTGACGGGTTTGGGCGTCATGAGGGCCCAGCATTCCTGGCCCGTCTTGCGCACTGAACAGTAGCGCAGGCCTGGGCGCCGGGTTTCTTTTATCAAGCGGCCCAGGTGCTGGGCCGGGGAATATTCTTCGGGGTTGTAGATCGGGTTAGTCATAGCAATGACTGTCGCATCAAGCATGCCGGCTTCGTTGAACTGGCAGGATAAGCCGCGGAAAACGAATCGCTCGTAGCTCAGGTCGTAGACATTGGACCAATAGCGATTCTGATGATGCTGGACTTCGGCTAGTGCCGTTTCCATGGTGCTGGCGAGATAAAGCACGCCGAAGGTTCCGTCGCTAAAGCGCGAACCCGCCGGGTTTACGTGAGTGAAGGGGCCCGCGGCGTAGGAGCAGCCTGGAATGCCGAAGGGGATTTCAGTGCGAGCGATCAGCTCCAGACGTCCGGCCTCGTTCTGCAGTCTCGGATTGGTCAACGCCTGCAGCTGATAAAGCGTTTCGAATTCGTCGGCGTCTGCCACATCATCGAACAAGTCGGTGGGCGGAAACTTGGAATTGACCAGGCGGTAGGCCTGCAGATGGGCCGGAGGCCGCTCGGGTAGCTGACTCGGATTTACCACTGCCCACCCCGTAGGCCATCAATACGGCGAAATGATTCGTACAGCGAAATCATGTCGCCCTGAGCCATGACCGCCAACGGTGAGCGACCATTGAAGAACTCATTGTGGTTGGGCATGGACGGAAATCCGTAGACGTTTTCTGGATTGTCGAAGAGTAATCGCAGGGCAGCGTGGATGTTGATAACGAAGCTAATGCGCTGCATCTGGTCAGGATCAAGGTTCACGGACCACGCGCCGTTACGCAACTTCGCACGTGCATGTGTGCTACGCGAGATCCGCAGGATGTTACAAGTCTGTTCCGTGGTCGCTTGCCATTTATCGAGGATATTCACCGCCGCTCGCAAGCCAACCGCGCATTGATCCTTGGTAAACACTTGCGTCTTAGGAGCGGCTGTCATGCTATTTCACCTTGCTGTGTCTATAGACACAATTTAGCACCAAATGTATCTGAAGACAAAAATGATGGGTTTCCCTTTATCAGGTCGATATTGGCCTAGCCCTTGAGCGTGAGGTCGTGCGTGCGAGTCAGGCGTTGTTCCTAAAACGGGGGTTTCCGACGGCACGCCTGGCTTGGTTCGGTCGTCGTTCGGTCACGGCTCGGAACAGGTCTGAGTCGATAGGATCGATCCGCCGTTTCTGCGCTCATCGGTCTGGCTGGGTTCGTTCAACGCCAGAGGTTGGGTGGCGACGCGTTGCTGTAACCCGAAATGAATGGCTTCTCGGAACCGTCGGTGAGGTAGACCGCGCGCTTCACGGTGCCAATGTTGCCGCCGTAGACATGAATGCTGATCGAGACACGATCCTCGAATGCGTTGCTGACCTGGTGAATATCGCCAATGGTGGGCGACACGCACTCCACGTCTCCCTGCTCGAGCCGCAGCGGTTCCCCAAGGGGCACCAGGGTGCCATCGGGCTGACGCTCGAAGCGCTGACCCAGCTCGGCGCCACGCAACATACCGATCATTCCCCAAACCCTGTGGTCGTGCACCGGCGTTCGCTGTCCTGGTCCCCAGACGAAGCTGACGACGGAGAAGCGTTGCTGTGCGTCGGCGTGCAACAGGTACTGCAAATAGTGTTCGGGATGTGGTTCAGCGAACTCCTGGGGTAGCCAATCGTCGCGTTCAACGAGTTGTTTGAGCAGCAGCTGGCCGCTGTCGAGAATCACTGATTCTTCCGGTCGGCGCTCCAGTAGGGCAGTCAGCTCAACGACGAATCGGCGCAAGCGGTCTATGCGTGTTGCTGTGTTCATATTGAGCTCTTCGTTTGGACGTGTTCCGTCGTGCTTGCGATCAGGTGCAGACTTAGTTCTTCACTGCGGCTTCTTTCGAGCCGAATGGCGATGAACTTGGAAGTTGGCGTATGGCTGCGGTCGCCATAGCTGTCCAAGGGCACAAGAGGATTGATTTCTGGGTAATAGGCGGCCGCCTGGCCTAGCGGCGTGTCGTAGGCCAGTAAAGTCATGCCCTTCACGCGGCGTTCGATGCCGTCATTCCACAGCGAAATCAGGTCGACCTTCTCTCCTGGTTCATAACCCAATCGGTGGATGTCCTGCGCGTTGACGAAGATCACGTCACGCATTCCCTTTACACCTCGATAACGGTCCTCCAGGCCATAGATAGTGGTGTTGTACTGATCATGTGAGCGCAGGCTCTGCAAGATTAAATCCGGCGTCATGCCCATGCTGCGAATCTGGCGTGGCAGCAGTTCATCGGGCAAAGCAATGGCGCAGAACACGGCCTTGCCTTCGGCGGTGTTCCACTGCCGCCGGGATGCGGTGTTGCCCAGGTAGAAGCCGCCCGTGTGCTTGAGTCTGGTTTCGAAGTCGGTAAATCCAGGAATGGTAGCGGCGATTAGCTGCCGAATGCGTGCATAGTCCTCGACCAGCCATGCCCAATCCACCGGGTTAGGCCCGAGCGTCGCGGCGGCGATGCCGGCGATGATCGCCGGCTCCGACCGCATCAGGGGTGACAGTGGCTCCAGCTGGCCATAGGACGCGTGAACCATGCTGAAGGAGTCCTCGACGGTTACTGCCTGGGGGCCGTCTGCCTGTCGGTCGATATCCGTGCGGCCCAGGCAGGGGAGAATCAGTGCCTCACGACCGCAAGTGAGATGGCTGCGGTTGAGCTTGGTACTGATCTGAACGGTGAGGTCGCAGTTCTGCAGCGCTTGATGCGTGCGCGCGGAGTCGGGTGTCGCTTGAGCGAAATTGCCGCCCAGGCCGATGAATACTTTCGCTTGCCCGGCAAGCATCGCATTGATGGCGGCCACCGCGTTGTGCCCAGGCGCTCGCGGGGCAACAAAGTCGAACTGGCGTTCCAGGGCCTGTAGAAACACTGGCGAAGGCCGCTCGTTGATCCCCATGGTGCGGTCGCCTTGCACATTACTGTGCCCACGCACGGGACAGAGTCCGGCGCCGGGCTTACCAATGTTGCCGCGAAGCAGGGCGAGGTTGGTAATTTCCTGGATGGTTGCCACCGAATGCTGGTGCTGAGTGATGCCCATGGCCCAGCAGAAGATCACCCGTTCGGCGTCCGCATAGAGACGCGCCGCCTGTTCGATTTCGCCGCGTGAAAGTCCGGACTGGGTTTCGATCGTTTGCCAGGAACTCGCATCGACGAGCGCCAGATAGGCCTTGAGCCCATGGGTGTGCTCGGCAATAAAGGCATGATCGAACACAGCCGGCAGATGCCTGGCCTGCGCATCGCGTTCCCATTGCAAGAGGCATTTGACCATGCCCCGAACGAGCGCCATGTCGCCACCGAGATTCGGTCGAAAATAGGCAGTGCTGGTTGCTCGATCTCCGTTAGAAAGCATCTCCAGCGCCTTTTGCGGGTGCTGAAAGCGCTCTAGCCCACGCTCTTTGAGTGGGTTGAACACCACCACGCGGGCACCGCGCTGGACCGCTTCGCGCAGTGGCTCCAGCATGCGGGGGTGATTGGTGCCAGGATTCTGCCCGAGCACGAAGATCGCGTCGGCATGCTCGAAGTCCTCGAAACTGACGGTGCCTTTGCCTACACCGAGGCTCTGGCCCAGGGCCACGCCGCTGGCCTCGTGGCACAGGTTCGAGCAATCCGGAAAGTTGTTGCTGCCAAACGCCCGCACGAACAGCTGATAAAGGTAGGCCGCTTCGTTGCTGGCTCGCCCGGACGTATAGAATTCGGCCTGGTCAGCATGGTCCAGGCGCTTGAGATGCGCGGCGATCAGCGTAAAGGCTTCATCCCATTTTGTCGGGCGATAGCGGTCGCTGGTACGGTCGTAACGCATCGGCTCGGTGAGGCGCCCCTGATACTCCAGCCAGTAATCACTTTGCTCTCGCAGATAGCTGACGCTGTGGCGGGCGAAGAAGGAAGGATCGACGCGGCGGCTGGTGGCTTCCCAATTAACCGCCTTGGCTCCGTTTTCACAAAACTTGATTGGTCCACTTTCGCCGGATTCGCCCCAGGCGCAGCCGGGGCAATCGAAGCCGCCGTGCTGGTTGGTCTTGAGCAACGCGCGGATGTTTTGTAATGCGTTGTCACTACCCAGCCAGTGTCCGGCGACGCTGCGCAGCGCGGCCCATCCTCCGGCCGGTCCGGTATAGGGTCGAAAGAGGCCGGCAGGCTTGAAACGGTCGTGACGGGACATGCAACGCCTCGTTCTCGTTAAGTAGGTCAGCGGCAGTCAGCCCGCGCTGGGGTAATAAATGATTCTAGGCAGTAGGCGGAGAACGGCGTTTGTGTCTCCGCTGTCTCGCAATCCTCGCGCTGGGCGACGGATGGTGATGATAAGTGGCGTCCTGCATGGGTATTAAGTAAGTGCGTCAAGGTATCGCGAAGTTGGAATTAATACCGCCTTGGTCAGGAACGCCGTCCCGAGATTGCAAGGGTTTGCCACGGTACTCCTAAACAAGCGAAGCGCTGCGGCCTTAACTGAAATTGCCGGGGATTAATTCCAAAATTTCAAACCCAGAGAAGGGATGAGTCCTACGAACTCCGAATTAAGCCGCCGGTCTAAATTTCCAGATGCTGCGTAGTAAACGGCTATTCCGCAAAGATAGCCCTGGTTATCCATAGACAATCGGCCCCCGATATCGACCTGATATTGGTCGATTTGGATTGCGCAGTCGAGAATTCGGTTGTGGGCACCTTCTAGTTCCTGACGCCCCATTAGGCATTGCAACCGGATGATCACTTTGTCGGGAGTCTTGACTTTTAGGTCGACGCTTCAGCGCTTTGGTCTTAACTCACATCAATGATCAGGGGAGCGTCGCAAATGTCAGATTCCACGCAAAAACTGGGTTTGGGTGCACTGATCGCGCTTGTGGTCGGGTCCATGATTGGTGGCGGCATCTTCTCGCTACCGCAGAACATGGCCGCCAGTGCCGCCGCGGGCGCAATCTTGATCGGATGGGCAATCACGGCGGTGGGCATGCTTGCGCTTGCCTTTGTCTTCCAGACGCTGTCCAACCGAAAGCCTGAACTCGATGCCGGTGTTTACGCCTATGCCAAGGCTGGCTTTGGCGACTACATGGGCTTTTCCTCGGCCTGGGGTTATTGGATCAGCGCCTGGCTCGGCAACGCCAGTTACATGGTCTTGTTGTTCAGTACCCTCGGTCTGTTTTTTCCCGACGCCTTTGGCGAGGGCAACACCCTGCTCGCGATCATTTGCGCCTCGGTGCTGCTCTGGGCCATTCACTTCATGGTACTGCGAGGCATCAAAGAGGCCGCGATCATTAACGTCATCACCACCATCGCTAAGGTGGTGCCGCTGATTCTGTTCATCATCATCACCGCCATCGCGTTCAGATTCGACATCTTTGCCAGCGATTTCTGGGGCCTGGGCAACATCGAGCTGGGCTCGGTGATGGACCAGGTTCGCGGGATGATGCTGGTCACCGTGTGGGTGTTCATTGGTATCGAAGGCGCCAATCTCTACTCGGCGCGGGCCAAGAACCGCAAGGATATCGGCAGAGCTACCGTCATCGGCTTCTTCGCCGTGCTTTTGCTGTTGGTGGCAGTGAACGTGTTGTCAATGGGCATCCTGAGCCAGCCAGAACTCGCCGAACTGAAGAATCCGTCAATGGCGGGTGTGCTGGAACATGTCGTCGGGCGCTGGGGGACAGTGCTGATCAGCGTCGGGCTGATCATTTCGCTCTTGGGCGCGCTGCTGGCCTGGACACTGCTGTGTGCCGAGATTCTGTTTGCCGCCGCACGTGATCACACCATGCCGGCATTTATCCGCGAGGAAAACGCCAATCAGGTGCCGGCCAACGCGTTGTGGCTGTCGAACGGTCTGATCCAGCTGATGCTGATCATCACCCTGTTCAACGAGGCGACCTACCTCAACCTCTTGTACCTGGCTACCTCGATGATCCTAGTGCCTTATTTCTGGTCGGCAGCCTATGCCCTGCTGGTCAGCTGGCGCGGCGAAACCTATGAAAATGCCCCCCGTGAGCGGAGCAAGGATCTGATCATTGCGGTGATTGCGCTGATTTACGCCATCTGGCTGATTTACGCCGGCGGAATGCAATACCTGCTGCTCTCGGCTCTCCTCTACGCCCCCGGTGTCCTGCTGTTCGCCAAGGCCAAGCGAGAGGTTGGCGAGCGCGTCTTTACTCCCCTCGAGACCCTGGTGTTTATCGGTGTGCTCATCGCCGCATTGGTTGCCGCCTACGGACTTTATGACGGCTTCCTGACACTTTAACCCGCGGTCCTGAAAGGGGCCCAGCTATGACAGGAGATCCAAATGCCTACTACTACCAGGCCGCTCGGTGTCCACTCCGAAGCCGGCAAGCTGCGTAAGGTCCTCGTGTGCTCTCCGGGTCTTGCGCACCAGAGACTGACCCCTTCCAACTGCGACGGCTTGTTGTTCGACGACGTGATTTGGGTGAGCCAGGCCAAGCGCGATCATTTCGATTTCGTCACCAAGATGCGCGAGCGTGGCGTCGAGGTGCTGGAAATGCACAACCTGCTTACCGACATCCTCCATGACCCTGAGGCAAAACGCTGGATTCTCGACCGCAAGCTCAAGCCCAACCAGGTTGGCGTGGGGCTGCATCAGGAAGCGCGAGCCTGGATGGAAGGACTGCAGCCGCGCCGGCTGGCCGAGTTTCTGATCGGCGGTGTGTCGGGGCAGGACCTCCCTGAAATGGAGAGCGGCGACATCGTCCGGTTGTTCCGTGATTACGTCGGGCATACCAGTTTTATCCTGCCGCCATTGCCGAACACGATGTTCACCCGCGATACCACCTGCTGGATTTACGGGGGCGTGACGCTCAATCCGATGCATTGGGCCGCTCGCCGTCAGGAAACCCAGTTAACTACCGCGATTTACAAGTTTCATTCGATGTTCACTCAGGCCGACTTCCAGATCTGGTATGGCGACCCGGACCAGGATCACGGCCTTGCCACTCTCGAGGGGGGCGACGTCATGCCCGTCGGCAATGGCGTGGTGCTGGTCGGCATGGGCGAACGCACCTCTCGCCAGGCTATTGGGCAGTTGGCGCAGTCATTGTTCAAGCAGGGCGCAGCCGAGCGCGTCATCGTGGCGAGCCTGCCGGTCAGCCGCGCCGCAATGCACCTGGACACGGTGTTCAGCTTCTGTGATCGAGACTTGGTGACCATCTATCCGGAAGCCGTTAACTCCATCATTGCCTTCAGCCTGCGGCCCGACGAGAGCCAACCCAGTGGCATCGACCTACGCCGCGAGGAGAAGAGCTTTCTCGAGGTGGTGGCCGAAGCGCTTGGCCTCTCGAAGCTGCGCGTCGTGGAAACCGGCGGCGACAGTTTCGAGGCTGAACGTGAACAGTGGGACGATGGAAATAACGTCGTGGCTATGGAGCCAGGTGTGGTGATCGGTTACGACCGCAACACCTACACCAACACGCTGCTGCGTAAAGCGGGCGTAGAGGTCATTACGATCAGCGCCAGCGAACTGGGCCGTGGACGGGGCGGCGGTCACTGCATGACCTGCCCGATCATTCGTGACCCCATTGACTATTGAGTGAGGTGAAATGCCATGGCTTTTAACTTGCACAACCGCAGTCTTCTCAGCCTCGCCCACCACACCGAGCGGGAGTTGCGCTATCTGCTTGATCTGTCGCGCGACCTAAAACGCGCGAAGTACAGCGGCACTGAAACCCAGCACCTTAAGCGCAAGAACATCGCATTGATCTTCGAGAAAACCTCCACGCGTACGCGTTGCTCCTTCGAGGTCGCTGCGTACGATCAAGGGGCCAACGTTACCTATATCGATCCTAATTCATCGCAGATAGGCCATAAGGAAACCATGAAAGATACCGCCCGAGTACTCGGGCGCATGTACGACGCGATCGAATATCGTGGCTACAGCCAACAGGTGGTTGAGGAGCTCTCGCGTTTTGCCGGTGTTCCGGTATTCAACGGTCTGACCGATGAATACCACCCGACTCAGATGTTGGCGGATGTGTTGACCATGGCCGAGCACGCCACTAAGCCGCTTCATGAAATTAGCTACACCTACTTGGGCGATGCCCGCAACAACATGGGTAACTCGCTGTTGCTGATTGGCGCGAAACTCGGCATGGACGTGCGGATCGGTGCACCCAAGGAGCTATGGCCCGTCCAGGAACACGTCGACGCCTGCCAGGGTTTCGCCGATGAGTCGGGGGCACGGTTGACGCTTACCGAGGACCCGCGCGAGGCGGTCCGTGGCGTCGACTTCATTCATACCGATGTATGGGTGTCCATGGGTGAGCCGGTCGAGGCTTGGGCCGAGCGCATCAGGTTGCTGCTGCCCTACCAGGTCAACGCTGAATTGATGGCAGCGGCGGGGAACCCAAGGGTGAAGTTCATGCACTGCCTGCCAGCCTTTCACAATGCCGATACCAAGGTGGGCAAAGACGTCGCCCAGCGCCATCCGGAGTTGGCCGGGGGTATCGAGGTCACCGAAGAGGTATTCGAATCGCCTGCCAGTATTGTCTTTGAACAGGCGGAAAACCGGATGCACACCATCAAGGCCGTGCTGGTTGCGACGCTCGGCGACGTCTAATGCGAGGATACTATCATGCGTGTCGTCATAGCCTTGGGTGGCAACGCCTTGCTGCGTCGCGGCGAGCCAATGAACGCCGAAACACAGCGTAAAAACGTGCAACAGGCCTGCCGCCAGATCGCATCGGTTGCACCCGGAAATCAATTGGTAATCGCACACGGCAATGGACCGCAGGTGGGACTGCTGGCGCTGCAAGGGGCTGCTTATCGTCCGGACGATGCCTTCCCGCTGGATGTGCTGGGAGCGGAAACCGAAGGCATGATTGGCTACATGATCGAACAGGAGCTCGGGAATCTGCTTCCTTTCGAAAAGCCACTCGCCACGTTATTGACCCAGGTCGAAGTGGATCCGGAAGATCCGGCATTCGCCAAGCCGACCAAGCCGATCGGCCCTGTTTATAGCCGGGAAGAAGCCGATCGGCTGGGTGCGGAAAAGGGATGGACCATGGCTCCGGACGGTGAGCACTTCCGCCGTGTGGTACCCAGCCCGCGTCCCAAGAGAATCTTCGAGCTCCGTCCGATCCAGTGGCTGCTAGAGCGAGATTGCGTCGTGATCTGCGCTGGCGGTGGTGGCATTCCAACGGTGTACAAGGGGGATAAGCTGCATGGCATCGAGGCAGTGATCGACAAGGACCTCTGCTCGGCCTTGCTGGCTGAGTTGCTGCAAGCCGACATGTTGTTGATCGCCACCGATGTAGAAGCCGTTTACGTCGACTGGGGAACCCCGTCACAGAAGGGCATTGCCCAAGTCCATCCGGATGCTCTGGAACAGATGCCATTCGCCACAGGCTCCATGGGGCCCAAGGTAACCGCAGCCTGCGAATTTGCACGCCACACTGGCAAGGAAGCGGTGATCGGCTCACTCGATAACATCGAATCGATCATCCGGGGCAATTCGGGCACGCGGGTGAGTACTGCTGCCTCCGGCGTGCGCTACTACTGAGAAGGCTCTGAATGCCGCTTGCCCCGGTAACGGTATGTGGCAGTAAGCCACGGGAGGAGCTGGCTGGTCGTGTTCGCGGTGACTGGGTGGATACGCTGCCGTATGGCATGGAGCACGGGAAGTCCGGCGCGCTGGGGAAGTCGCAGTTGGCGCGTTCGGTGCTGTCACCCTGGCAACAACATCTGAAGGATATGCCGGTGGCCTTTTCAAGCCACCGGCAACACCAACCTGCGCAAGCGAGCAATGACTCGCTCCCTGTCTCTGTCAGTTTTCCACCCGAACAGCTTCAAGAATGATATTGGCGACTTCTTCGGGCTGTGACTGTTGCGGCACGTGACTAGCCGATACTTCCCTGAGAGTGGCGCCAATGCGCTTGGCGCTGGCTCTCTGCAGTTCTGGATGGATCATCCTGTCTTCCGTTGCCAGCAGATACCATGACGGCTTGGTCTTCCAGGCGGCGGTGGTTGCTTTTTCATCGAAGGCGGCGGCGCGGATCGGTCCTTGCGTGGCGGCCATCACCGCCGTTTGCTCGCGCGGCAGGTCCTGGGCAAATTCGGTAGCCATCCCTTCAGGGGTCAAATAGATGAAACCATTCCTGTCGGTTTTCAATTGGGCGAGACCGGTAGGGGTGGGGTAGCCCTTACCCTGTTCGCCGGCAGTCTGCCCGGCATCCGGAGCGAAGGCGGCGATGTAAACCAGTGCGCTTACCTTGGGATCGTCGCCAGCTTCGCTGATTACGCTGCCGCCCCACGAATGTCCTACCAGAACAACCTTGCCATCCTGATTGTTCAATACCCTCTGGGTGGCGGCGACGTCATCGGCTAACGACGTCAGCGGATTTTGTACTACTGTCACCGGAACGCCTTCGGCTTGCAGTAACGGCACGACCTTGGCCCAATCGGAGCCGTCGGCGAATGCGCCGTGGACGATGACAACCGATTTGGCAGGCTCGGCGTAGCTGACAACGGTGAACAACGAACTGGTCAACGCGAGCGCAAGGGCAATGGGTTTGAATGTGTTCATTTGAGGAGCCTCCATTTCTAGTGAGCCTCCAGTTTCGTAAATCCCTTGGCTTCTGGGCATCGGTCAAATAACCGAGGTTTGCATGTGGCACACCCTGAATGAATGGAATTCTTTCTCTGGCGTCTCACCGCAAGCAGCGATGATGGCCGTGTCCATGGTCGGCGACCTGAGCATGGGGCAGCCGCTCGATCATTCCCGGCGGGTCGCTGGGCTGGCCTGGTTATTGGCGCAGGCCACTGGCGGAGAGGGTGAGCATGCCGACACGGCTGCGCAGGTTGCCTTGCTGCGCTGGTCGGGCTGTACCGCTAACGCAGAAGGCGTCATGCATCTGCTGGGCGATGATGTTGGTGGTCGCCGGGACATGCTCAGCCAGACGCTGGGCGAGGCTGAAATGCGTGCTCTTCGCCACGCCAAGCCGCTTGCCGAGGTTCATTGCGAGGTCTCCAGCGAGGTTGCCCATGTGCTGGGGCTGGGCGGCGCGGTCAAGGAGGGGTTGCGCCACGTTTTCGAACGTTACGACGGCCAAGGCACCCCGATTGGTCTGGCGCATCCCTTTATTCCTGAAGTGGTTTATCAGGTTGTCCTGGCGGGCGATCTGGAGATTCTCAGTCGCGTGCATGGGCTCGATGCCGCTCTGGCCTGGATCGCCGAGCAGGCTGACAAACGTTACCCCGCAGCGCTCGCCAGATTGCTCATTGCACATGCGCCTGACTGGTTGGCTCAGCTGCAGCGGCCCGGGGTGCTCCGTCCCCCGTTACCATTACAAGGTGAGCTGGTGTCTCTGGCGCTGGTAAGCGATGTGGTGGATCTCAAGCTGCCGTGGCTGGTCGGTTACTCACGTCAGACCGCCCAATTGACACAGCAGGCCGGAAAATTGTGGGGATTGACGGGCGACGCATGTGCGTTGATGGGCCAGGCGGCGCTCATACACGGCATGGGGCGCGCAGCTGTGCCGAATCGTATCTGGAATTCACCGGGGCCTCTGCTTGCGGGTGATTTGGAGCGGGTACGACTGGTGCCGTACTGGACGCTGCAGGCGGCCAGTCAGATTGAAGAATTGGCCGTCCCCGGGCAGATGGCCGCCCACGCCTATGAGAGGCTTGATGGCAGCGGTTATTTCCGAGCCCTGGGCGCGGACAGTCTGAAGGCCGAGCACCGCTTGCTGGCTGCAGCGCTCGCTTGGACGGCATTGCTCGCCGACAGACCGTGGCGTCCGGCGCTTAACGAGTCAGAGGCCGAGCGCCTGTTAATGCAGGAAGCCGAACGGGGATGTTTCGATGCGCAGGCCTGCCAGGCGGTAATCGCGGCGGCTCGCTACGAAGCAGCGCCGGTTTCCAGGGTGTACAACAGCCTCTTGAGCAAGCGTGAGAGTCAGATTCTGCAACTCATCAGCCAGGGGGCGAGTAACAAGGCCGTGGCGCGCATGCTCGGAATCAGTCCCAGTACGGTGGGCACGCATATGGAGAGCATTTTCCGCAAACTGCAGTGCACCACTCGGGCCGCCGCGACCTTGAAAGCGCTCACGCTTGGATTGATATGAGGGGCGTGCGTGGCGGTAGCGGTCAGCCAGATCCATTTGCCTCGGTTAGAACACGTAGCAGGGCCTCGTGAAACAGCTGCGGCGACTCGACCTGCGGTGAATGACCCAACTCCGGAAACGGCACAAGGGTCGCCTGGGGAATCATCGCTGCAGCTTTTCTACCCAGCTCGGGGTAGTTGCCCAGCCGCTTCGCCACCTGCTCGGGTGCGCGATTGGCGCCCGGTGCGGTGCGGTCTTTGCCGCCGATCAGCAGCGTGGTGGGCATGCTGAGCCGGTCGAATTCATGGATCACGGGCTGGGTGAAGACCATGTCTGAGGTCAGCGCCTGATTCCACGCCACGGCTTCCTTACCGTCGCCGGCATACATGCCGGCGAGCATGCTTACCCAGCGGTCGTACTCAGGCTTCCAGTTGCCGTTGTAGTAGAACTTCTGCTGGTAGGCCTTTATTTTCTCGAAGTCGGTGTTCAGTTCGCTCTGGTATAGCTGGTCGACGGTGGCATAGGGCACACCTTCAGCCTGCCAGTCCTCCAGCCCGATGGGATTAACGAGCACCAGTTGCTCCACGCTTTGTGGGTAATCGAGGGCGAAGCGTGACGCCAGCATGCCACCCATGGAATGGCCGATCACGGTGACCCTGTCAACTCCCAGCGACTGCAGCAGCCCTTGAGTGTTGTGCGCCAGCTGCGAGAAGCTGAACTGGTAGCCGCGCGGCTTGCTCGAGGCGCAGAAACCAACCTGGTCGGGGACTATCACGCGAAAGCCGTTCTGGGAAAGAACCTCAATGCTTTCTTCCCAGGTTGCCCCACAGAAATTCTTGCCATGCATGAGCAACACCGTGCGGCCATTGGCTTCACCTTTTGGCTGCACGTCCATGTAAGCCATGACCAGCGGCTGCTGCTGAGAGCTGAATTCGTAGCGTTGAAGTGAATATGGGTAGCTGAACCCTTCGAGATGCGGGCCATAACTTGGTTGTTGTTCGGCGTGCAATGCTGAAGCGAGGACGAGACCTGCAATCAGCGTCAGCGAGGACATTGCGTTGTTCACACTTCGACTCCTTGTAAGCGAGTGGCGGCCGGCCGTGTCGTGTCAATGCAGTCCGCCTAGGGTAGCGACGGTACCCGGCGATGCATCGGGTATGCATTGCGTCTCTATCTGGCACTGAATCTTGCGCGGGGTTCGGGTGCAGCCGAGCCGGGAGTCGTTTTCCTTGGCAATCCGGTGGAAGAGGGCACGCCGCAATGGCAACCCTACGCCAGTGACGGCTGACAAACGCGGCTGCTGCAGGCCGGCGGCAACCACGGCGTCTGGGGCAGGCCGGTGGGCCCGCCCCAGGAGGCTCAAGAGGTGAGTCCACCATCGGCGAGGATATCCGCGCCCGTGATGAACGAGGCCTGCGGGCTGACGAGGAAGGCCACGAGGCTGGCGATTTCGTGAGATTCGCCGTAGCGGCCCAGTGGAATGCTGGACATCAGCATTTTGGCAATCTCGCCATCGGCCGGGTTCATGTCTGTATTTACCGGGCCGGGATGTACCGTGTTGACCGTGATCCCGCGGGGCCCCAGTTCGTGCACCAGGCTGCGGTTAAAGCCAGCGACAGCGCCCTTGGTCAGCCCGTAGGCTGCAAGCCCCGCGAAGCCTGCGTATTTAGTCACCGAGCTGCCGATGTGGACGATGCGACCGCCTTCCTTCATGTGCCGCAGCGCCTCCTGTGTGGCGACGAAAACACCGGTCACGTTGACCGCAAGCATGGCTTGATAGTCCTCGAAACGGGTCTCTTCGAGCGGGGAGACAGTGGCGATCCCGGCATTATTCACCAGAATGTCCAGACCGCCGAACGTCTCCACCGTCCTCGCGACGGCAGCCCGCACGGCGTCGGGATTGGCTGCGTTGGCCTGCAGCATCAGCGCTCGGCCGCCGGACGCCTCAATGGCCGCGGCCGTCTCCTCGGCCAGCTTGGGCGACCCGTTGTAAGTAAAGGCAACCTGCGCGCCATCGGCCGCGAGGCGCTTGGCGATGGCCGCACCGATCGAGCGCGAGCCGCCAGTCACGAGCGCCGTCTTGCCAGTCAGCGGAAGGGATTGGGAAGCAACTGGGTTGGTCATGTTTTTCACTCCGTTTTGATTGCAGAAGTAATCGATGGAGTGACTATCGCGCTTTGATTGCTGGTTGATTAGTGTCAAGTAGCTTGGATGATCTTCAAGTATTTGTTTAAGATCAGGCGATGGAAACATTGGCCAACCTCGAATCCTTCGTGCGCAGCGCCGAGAGCGGCAGCTTCTCGGCCGCGGCGCGTCGCCTCGCATTAACGCCGGCAGCGGTGAGCCGTAACGTGGCCATGCTGGAGCGTAACCTAGGTGTGCGCCTGTTCCAGCGCTCGACCCGCAAACTGACGCTGACCGAGGCCGGAGAGAGCTTTCTGGCTGCGGTTGGTGACCCGCTGGAGGCGCTGCAGAACGCCATCGCGGCGGTCTCGACTGACGACGGCCAGCCTGCCGGTATGCTCAAGGTCAGCCTGGCGCCGTCTTTCGCCGACTACCTGCTGCCGTTGTTGCCTGGGTTCCTGCAGCGCTACCCCCGCATCCGCCCCGAGTGGCATTTTGAGAACCGTACGGTAGATCTGGTCGCCGAAGGCTACGATGCCGCCATCGGCGGTGGCTTCGAGCTGGCGCCAGGCGTCGTCGCGCGCAGGCTGGCGCCCCTGCACATCATCGCCGTTGCCTCGCCTGCCTATCTGGCTCGGCACCCATTACCTACTGACCCGTCAGGCCTGTCGGGGATGGACGGCATCGTCATGCGCTCGCTGTCATCGGGCCGCATCCGTACCTGGACCATGCGTAACGTGCAGGGTGATGAAGCGGTCGCGGCGATGCGCGAGGTCATCGTGGTCAACGACCCCATGGCCATGAGGGAAACGGCCCGGCTGGGCCTGGGCGTGGCGATGCTCGCTGTGCCCGACGTGCTGCCCTGGCTGGATTCGGGGGAACTGGTGCGCCTGCTACCCGACTGGTGTGCCGATGCCGGCGCACTCTCGCTTTACTACCCCAGCCGCAAGCTGTTGCCTGGCAAGACACGAAGCTTTATCGACTACGTGGTCGAGGCGTTTGAGCGTGAAGATTATGCGCGGCGTTTTGCGGGTGGCTTGGGGCGGTCTAGAGGGATGTGAAAAAGGCAGCCGCTATCCAGCGGCTGTTACCGGCCAAGCGGACGGTCATGGCTACATCCTCTCTGACCTTGACGTGAGGACCTAGCTAAGCGGTGATTAGCGATGGCCGGCGGCTCAACATGGTGGTGAGGCGATTGATTAACGCGTCTAAAACGGGCAGGTTCGAATTCTTGAGAGACGCCACTGTCCCAAATAAACCGTGACGACCTATCTCCACCACCTTGCAGGAGGGCTTCATTGAAGTCATTTGAAATCAATGACTTTATTGTCAAATGGCCCTCGCTAGGGCTTTTGCCCGCTGCCGCTTGGCTGGTGGCTCAGGACTGCGAAAACCAGGTCCTAGCGTTAATGGCTGGCCTGAGCCATGGCTATCGCCGTCAAGGGAGCTGTGTCATCCACGAAAGTGCCGTTGTCGAGGAAGGAGCAGTGCTCAAAGGCGCAATCATCATTGGCGAAGGATCATTTGTTGCGGCTGGGGCATATCTACGGGGAGGCGTTTACCTTGGCAATAACTGCATTGTTGGCCCGAGCTGTGAAATAAAAAGTTGCTTCATGCTTGATGGGAGCAAGCTGGCACACTTCAATTTTGTTGGTGACTCACTGATCGGTGAAGGCGTAAATGTTGAAGCAGGTGCAATCGTTGCCAATTATCGCAATGAGCTCGATGGTGCAGATATCAAGATCCGCTTTGCAGAAAGTGTGTACGAGACGGGTGTGAAGAAATTCGGCGCCTTGGTGGGCGACGGCTGCAAGATAGGGGCAAATGCGGTTATCGCTCCAGGCGCTCTGCTACTGCCTAACACCCATGTTCCACGCCTTGGATTGATTGATCAGTATGCCTACGATTGAAGTGTCGACTCTGCGCGCTCTGCAATGAGATCTGGCTGTGATCGCCTGCCAGCCTTTGGCTGCTGCCAGTCCCGCCGCACTGAAGAACACTCGTCAAGCCAGGGAGAAACCTGCTTGCCAGTCGCGCTCCGGAAGCTTAGATCTTCATATGGAAGGGGAAACCTAGGCTGAAAGGCCCGGCCCAGGAGGGAGCAATGGCCGCACCGCCCACCTGCAATCGAAGTCGCGCAAGCTGCCCTCAATCGCATGGTCGACGTCAGGGGTGCCCCTCATTTGATCGAACCAAATCACATCAATGTCGGGGGCAACGGTGACCTCATACGGCCATGTTGTCTATCCCAGATCGCGCTACGAACAAAACCCGCAGCAATCCAGCAGTCTGGAAGACAGAGCATTCGCACGATTCGCAGAATATTCAAGCGAACTGGATCTTCACTGATAACTGCTTGTACCTGTAGCCGGTAGGTCAGATTCATGGGCTAGTTTTGTTGGCCTCGAAGAGTTAGGTCACCTGATTGTCCCGTCGTCGACCGCGCTTGACCGGGTGCCGCCGATCGGGGGTGACAACTACCGGCCAGAAGCGGTCATCGAGTATCGAAAACTGGCGCCATTGCAGCGCAAAAACTCCAGATTACTTAGTGCAGTACGACTTCGCAAAATGCTCATTGGCAATCGGAAGGCCAATACAGCTTTAAATAAGAAGATAGTGTCAAAAGCGAAAACTATTCGCAAATATCGTAATTTCTTAGAACTATCTAGATGATGCGAACTTGGTGGCATTTCAGCATTACGCAACATCTCTAATTGAGTCATACAAGAGACGGGCAACTTATCTTTCCTGGGAATGCTGATCTTCTCGGCTACAAATGATTTAGTTGCGCTGGCCCCAATGGGGGAATACGATGCATAGGTGTTTTGTAATGTATCGTATAGGTGCCAAAGTGGGGATAGTCAATCTGGAAGATGAGATACACGATCAGCTAAGGCGCGCGAGTTCGGTGAGCTGCCGCTCGATCAATGCCCAGGCGGCCTTTTGGATAAGGATTGGGATGCTTTGCGAACTCAACCCAACCCTAAGCTACAACGAGCTGATCGGGCGAGAGCTCCAGGAGGCTGGGGTGAAATACCCGGCTGCGGGAGGGGCAAAGTGATCAAAAGCCCGGTGGAGGTTGCACTCATGGCCGAGTCGGGCAGGCTGCTGGCCCGCGTCTTCGAGCTAATCGATTCGCTGCCCTTGGAAGGGATGACAACGCTTGAGGTGAATGATCGGGTCGAGCAGTTCATTGTGCATGAGCTCGGCGCCAGGCCTGCCAGCAAAGGTCAGTACGGTTTTGCCTATGCGCTGAACGCATCAAGGAACCAGGTGGTATGCCATGGAGTGCCTTCTGCATCGGAGCGGCTCCATGACGGGGATATCGTCAACTTCGACGTTACGCTCGAGAAGAATGGCTACATAGCCGATTCGAGCAAGACCTACGTGGTCGGCAATGTCGCGCCGGCTGCCCGACGTCTTGTTCAGGTTACTTACGAGGCATTGTGGAAAGGGATCCGCGCAGTAAAGCCTGGGGCGTCTCTCGGCGATATAGGGCATGCGATAGAAAAACATGCCAAGAAAAACGGGTATTCCGTGGTTCGAGACTATAGCGGGCACGGGATAGGCCGGGAGATGCATGAACCGCCTCAGGTACTGCATTTCGGCAGGCCCCGAACCGGTCTGGTACTCAGGGAAGGGATGGTCTTTACCATTGAACCTATGCTGAACGCAGGTAGGGCTGCAGTGAAAACGCTGGCGGATGGATGGACTGTCGTTACCCGTGATAGCACGTTGTCGGCTCAATTCGAGCATACCGTTGCGGTCACGGGCAGCGGGGTGGAGGTCCTAACCGTAAGACCGGACGAAAGGCATAGGAACAACGGATAGGGCCGCCATTTGTAGTCACCTTGATCAGCGGGGCGCGGCATGTATCGGGATATTAGCCACATGGAACGACCGAAAGAGCCTGAAGGACGTTCAGCTAGTGCGACTTTCCGGCCAACCCGTCAGCAAGGCAGGCGGATCAGTAGTACTGGTCAAATAACAATCTTGTCCGGCTCACGAGCCCACTGGCTTGGTCTGGGTTTATGTGCAATACCGGCTCTAGTCTCAGCGGGTAGGGCGTTCACGGAGTTGAAACATGTCGCTGTGCATCAAGACCCCGCTGCTTGATTCCGCCACCCTGAGCCGGATCAACGGCACCAAGGTGTGGTTGAAGGTGGAAGCAATGCAGCCCTCCGGATCATTCAAAATTCGCGGAATAGGCCACGCCTGTGAACACCATGTTTCGCAGGGGGCGAAACGATTCATCTCGTCGTCCGGTGGAAACGCCGGACTGGCTGTGGCGTATGCCGGACGGCAGCTCGGTGTGCCGGTGGTCGTGGTCGTGCCCAAAACGACTTCCGAGCGGGCCAGACATCTGCTGGGCCAGGAGGGGGCAGATGTTATCGTTCATGGCAATTCGTGGTTCGAGGCCAACGAGCTCGCGCTTTCGCTCAAGACCTCCCATGATGCCTATCTGCACCCATTCGATGATCCGCTGCTGTGGCATGGTCATGCCTCGATGATCGACGAGGTCGTAGCCGAGGGGCTCCGCCCCGACGCTGTCATCGTCTCTGTCGGAGGCGGCGGCCTGCTCGTTGGGATAGCCGAAGGCATGCAGCGAAACGGCCTGAAAGACGTTCCGATCTATGCGGCTGAAACCGAGGGGATGGCTTCGTTCAACGCCTCGATGAAGGCCGGCCGCTTGGTCCAGTTGCCCAAGCTCTCTGGTGTGGCGACCTCGCTGGGAGCACCGCAAGTCTGCCAGCGAGCCTTCGAGCTGGCGGGGGAGCGTCCCGTTGTACCTATGCAAGTCACTGATCGTGAGGCGGTCGACGCCTGCCTCGCCTACCTAGACGATCATAGAACCTTAGTCGAGCCGGCCTGCGGGGCCTCGCTTGCGCTTCTATACGGTAAAAAGCTTTCGTTCAGCAAGCACGACAACGTGCTCGTCATTGTGTGTGGCGGGTCCACCGCAACGGTTGAGAGCTTGACCCGCTATATCCCGTGAGCGACGAGGGAGGCCGCGATCTCGGCCTTCGTCATGAGCGTGCGCCGACCAAATGTTTAATGCCTGAGTTCAAGGGCGGCCCGCGCTGTTCACCCTCTCGGGCGACCTGCCCAGGATGTGCATCCGGCTGGTAGCACTCACGCCGTCGCCCGCGCTTGCTGCCGTCGCCACATGCGCTTCAACCAGCGCCAAGTGACCCAGCCAGCGCCGATCAGGTAGACCAGCCCGCCAGGCACCCACATGATCAGGCCGGCCAGCTGCTGATCCTGGATGTCCCGTTCTGCGCCATAGAACGAATGGGTGCCGAAGGTAAGCAGAGCACCCAGCAGCCCTGTGTGCATCAGAGTAATGAGTATGGCCATCAATGCCAGGGGCACCTGTTTGGGATTCGCTCGCAGGACCGACCACCAAAACAGCCAGGCCGTGAATAGAAAGCAGGCGTGTTCGATGGCGTGCCACCAGAGGTTGTCCAGTGCAAGCAGGTAGAGCTTCGGGGTGTGCCAGATCCAGATGATGGCGCCGTGCAGCAGCGCCAGTGCGGTGGGGTAACGGCCGGCGCGTAGTATCGCGGTCCAGAGCGGTTGGGCGAAGGACCCGGTTACGCCGCGCCACTGCGGCAACGGACGCGCCAGTGCCCACATGGGGGCGATCACCAGCATGAACAGCATGTGCTGGGTCATGTGCCAGCTGGTGCTGGTTTCCGCCCAATCATCAATAGGGCCAAATACCGCAAGCACCATCAGCAGCATCGCGCCATGGAACAACAGCGCCTCGCCTCGCCGCGGCGGCACCTTGCGCGCACCGACGATGTAGAGCAGCCAGGCGGCGAACACGAGCAGGGCGGTAAGAAACAGCGGCGCGCGCTCGCTGATGTGTCCATCGAACAGCCCATGAGCCAGCGCCGGTAAGGGAAGCGCCATCAAGCTGGCGAGTCCGAGTGCGGTGCAGATGCGTGGCCTTTTCCTAGGTTGCGCTCTGCGCGCCCCGGCCACTGTCGCCACGAGCGCGGCCCCCCCGCAGCGAAAAACGGAGTGGGTCATAGGCATGGCGGGATTTGCAGAAGGGGAAGACCGATAAAGAGTGTCGCCATGGCAGCGATCAGGTGGACACCCGCAGCCAGACGAGTTACGAACATCTGCCGCTCATTGAGCTCGTTTCCTGCGCCTGACAGCCTCCAGAAATAACGTGTCAGCCACAGCAGCAGGCCGGCGGTCAGCAGGGTGAGTAACCCGAGTCCCCCGTTCAGCCAGTTCCAGATGCCTTGCTCGGGCGCTGGCGGGCTGATGGCGCAGGCTACTGCCTGGCCGCCATACATGGCCACGAACCAGAGGCTCCAGATGATGAACCCGATGGGGATCTGTACCGGATGGAACGGTGAGGTGCGGGCGTGTTTCATCAGGCGGCTCCCCAGGTGGTGGGGAACAAAACGATTGCCACATAGCTGGTCCAGAGCACGCCCAGGTTGTAGATCCAGAGCTGCTCGACCACGATCGGCTCGTATGGCGCCTTCTCGCCGACATAGCCGTAGCTGACCCGCCAGGCCTGCATGAGCGTGACTACCGCAGCCAGCAGGCAATGGATGAGGCTGTAGGTGAGCATGACGAAAATGATGGCGTCATGCGCTGTGGCCCTCGGCTCCAAACCTGCTGCGAGCAACAGCCACAGCAGCATGGCCGACTGCAATAACGCCAGGCCGCCGAGCAGGGCGAGGTTGCGCATCAGGTGCAGGGTCACGCCACAGCGCAAACGTTTGATCACGCCATGCAGGCCAAGCGTGCCAACGGTCAGCAGCAGGGTGCTGGCTAGCATCAGCCAGCCGTTGAGCGAGTTTTCCGGTACTTGCCAGTCGGGCGAGACCGTCCACAGGTAAAACCAGCCGAACAATAGCGACAGGTACAGTGCGCCGTTGGCCAGCAGCGTCACGCCCATGCCCCACAGGCCTGGCCCGTCAAAGGTACGCGAATGCAGCGGTGGCTCGCCGGGCTGGGTTTTGGCATCGGGCGCAGCGTCAGGGTGGGCGCCGTTCACCCAGGACCAGCGGAACAGCACGATCAGTGTGGCCAGAGTGGCGACCATCGCCAGGAGGTAAGCCTTGTTCAGCAGGCTCAGGCACAGCATTGCGAGGAATACCGATGCGATGAACGGTAACCAACTGTTCCCGGGCAGATGGACGATCTCGCGGATCTTGCCGGTCAGCGGATCGACTCCCCAGGTCTCGCGACGGCCATGGTCGATTACGGTCAACGCATGTTCGCCGCGAGCGATGCTGTCGGGCAATTCGGGGTCTTTCCAGAGTGGATGCCGGTCATTGATTTCCGGCAGACTGACGAAGTTGTAAGCGCTCGGCGGCAGGCTGGTAGCCCACTCCAGAGTGTCGGCGTTCCAGGGGTTCTTTGGCGCTGCCAGCCCGAAGCGAAAATGCAGCACGATATCCAGCAGGATGGTAGCGACGCCTATGGACATGATGAAGCTGCCAATCGACGAGATCAGGTTCGGCATGTCCCAGCCCAGCCCGGTGTCATAGGTATAGACCCGCCGCGGCATGCCGATCAGCCCGGTCCAGTGCATGATCAGAAAGGTCATGTTGAAGCCGATGAAGAACAGCCAGAAACCCCAGCGGCCGAGCTTTTCCGAGGGCATTCGCCCCGAGAAGTGCGGCAGCCAATAATACAGACCGGCCATCAGCGGAAAGAACATGCCGCCAACCAGCACGTAATGCATGTGCGCCACCACGAAGTGGGTGTCGTGCACCTGCCAGTCGAAGGGCACCAGTGCCAGCATCACGCCCGTCAGGCCCCCGGCGACAAAGACGATGAGAAAGCCCACGAGCCAGAGCATAGGCACCTTGTACACAGGGCGCCCCAGCCACAGGGTGGCCAGCCAGGCGAAAACCTGAATTCCGGTGGGAATTGCCACCAGCATGCTTGCCGCCGAGAAGAATGCCAGTGCCAGCTGCGGTATGCCCACGGTGAACATGTGGTGCACCCACAGACCGAAGCTGATGAAACCGGTCGTCAGCACACCGAGCACCACCCAGCGATAGCCCACCAATGGGCGCTGGCAGAACACCGGGATCAATGTGGAGACGATGCCGGCGCCCGGCAGGAAGATGATGTACACCTCGGGGTGGCCGAACAGCCAGAACAGGTGCTGCCACAGGAGCGGATCGCCGCCGCGTGCTACATCGAAGAAGGGCATGCCGGCGGCACGTTCCAGTTCAAGCAGGATGCTGCCGAGTATCAGCGGCGGAAAGCCCACCACGATCATCATCGCCATCACCAGGATGTACCAGGCGTAGATCGGCATCTTGTGCAGCGCCATTCCGCTGGCGCGGGTGCGCAGGATCGAGACCACCAGCTCGACGCCGGCAGACACCGCCGAAATCTCCACGAAGGTGATGCCCAACAGCCAGAAGTCAGAGTTGATGCCGGGCGTGTGTGCCGAGCTGGACAGCGGCGTATACATGAACCAGCCGGCTTTCGGTGCTACGTCGAGGAAGATGCTGGAAAGCAGGATGAGGCCACCGAACAGGTAGCAGAAGTAGCCCAGCGCCGACAGTCGCGGGAACACCAGGTCGCGAGCCCCGAGCATCTTCGGAATCAGATAGACGGCCAGGCCTTCCATCATTGGCACGGCGAACAGGAACATCATCACCGTGCCGTGCATGGTGAAGACCTGGTTGTAGACGTCCGGCTCCATCAGCTCGTAGCCGGGTAGCGCGAGTTGGGTGCGGATCAGCATGGCCAGCAGCCCGCCGATCAGGAAGAACACCCCACCGGTGACCAGAAAACGCAGGCCGATGGTGGTGTGGTTGACGATCGTCAGCGCCTTCCAGCCGCGTGGATTGCCCCAGACGTCGTTGAACTGGTCGTGCAGCTGCTCGGGGTCGGTGTTCGGGGCGCCTTCTTTATAAACGGGGCTCATGGGGTGAGCGTCTCCAGCCAATCTGCAATCTGTTCGAGGGTTTCGTCGGGCACGTCATCGTGGCGTGGCATTGCATTGCCGTGTTTGATGTTCTGGTGCTCGTGAAGCCAGCGGCGCAGGCCGGAGCTGTCGTTGACGATGACACCGGCACCGAGCGTCGGTCGTGAAGCCAGGTCGGTGAGGTCCGGTGCACGGTTGCCTTCGGTTACCCCGCTGACACGGTGACACTGACCGCAGCGCTCCAGGAACACCGCCGTTGCTTCGCCCGCGGGTGGTTGGTCGATTACGAGGTTCCGCCGCGCGTCGATCCAGTCGCTGAATTCGGCCTCTTCCAACGCTTCGACATGCAGGATCATGTGCGCATGTTGGGTGCCGCAGAACTCCGAGCATTGCCCACGGAATATGCCCGCTTCGCTGGCCTCAAGCCGGATGACATTGGTGCGGCCGGGCACCATGTCCATCTTCCCGCCAAGGCGTGGGACCCAGAACGAATGGATGACGTCTGCGCTGGTCACCGCGATGTCGATCGGGCGATCGACCGGTAAAATCAGCTGGTTGGCGGTTATCACTTCGCCATCCGGGTAGCGCACCTCCCACCACCACTGGTGCCCGATCACCTCGATTCGCAGCGCCTGATCGTTCGGCAAAGGCAGCATGCTGCGTCCGGATGGCAGACCGAATGCGAGCAGCAGAACGATGCTGGTCGTAGGCAGTACAAGGCCGCCTCCGATGAGCCAGCGCAAGTGGATGCGCTTGGCTTGTTCATCGGTGGTATGCCTGGGCGTGCGCCGCATGGCATAGATCCAAAGGGTGCTGACAACCACCAGAACCAGGGTCGAAAATCCGAACATTGCCCACCATACGTTCGCCACGTTGCGCGCCATCGGACTGGCAGGTGCCAGTGCCGACTGCGGCCCGTCACAGGCGACCAGCAACGGAACTGCCAGCGCCAGCGCGGCTCCATTGAGAGGCCCGGCGCCCTGTCGGGACAGCTTGTGAATCAGTTTTTTCAGCCACAGGAGGGCCGCATGGCCGAGTATCGAGAGACGATCCACAGTCGTGCGGCCATTGGCGGGCATCCGCTGCATCCCATGCTGATCCACTTTCCCGTCGCAGCACTGACAGGCCTGCTGCCGGTAGACCTGGCCTATCTCTGGACTCTCGACGATTTCTGGTGGCGCGCCGGCCTCTGGTTGTCTGGCGTTGGCGCGCTGGGGGGATGGATTGCAAGTATCTTCGGGCTCATCGACTTGGTCAGCGTGCGCGAGATCCGTATGAAAATCACTGCCTGGTGCCACGCGATACTGGCGGTGATGATGCTCTCGCTCGCTTCGCTCAACTGGGTCCTGCGCTATCACAACGATGCCTTCAGCATGCAGTACTGGGCGCTTTATCTCTCCGCGATTACCGCAATGCTGATTGCGCTGGCTGCCTATCTGGGAGGTCGGCTGGTCTACGAACATGCCGTTGGCGTCGATGTGGAAGGTTGATCGGGGCACGTGGCGTTCGGGCATGGGCGGGCATTGGCTCGGTCAGATGATGGTGAGTTCTTCATGAGAGCGGTTTGGCAAGGACCAGCCACAGCGTCGCGGCGATCAACACCATGGCCGTCACTCCGATCAGCCCGCAACGAAGGTCGATACTCTGCTCGGGTGCGCGCTCCACACGTAGAATCAGCACTCCGCACCAGGCATGACATAGCACCATGCCCGCAACGGTGGTCAGCTTCAGAATCAGCCAGCCTTCGAAAATGCTGTCACGCAGAATCAGCGCCGTGCCTGAAACGATGGCGATCAAGGCGGCCGGTGTAGCTACCCGCGTGAATACCATCCGCGTCAGGTGCGCATGATCACGGTAGAAGAGTGAGTCGTTGCGTCTGGTGCCGGCGGCGATCAATGCGGGCAGATAGAGCAGGGAACCACACCAGCAGAGCAAGGCAACAAAGTGCAGCAGTTTCAACAAGGGCATGCGCATCTCCATCCTGCTCGTGGCCCTGTGCACTAGGTCTGTCGGGTCCGCTTGTCGTAGGGAACTCCCGCACTGACGCCGGCCATCGCTCTTGGCGTTATTGCAGCAGCACGCATGAGGTGCATGAAAAGCCGACTGCCAACCAGGTCACGGGCAAGTCAGAGTCTGTGACAGTCGTCGGCTCCAGCGGTTCGGCGGGGCGGCGTTGACTCCATTGCGAGCAAAGTGCTGCGGTGGCGGTTACCTTTGCAGCGGCGAGCTGAACGAAGAGGGCTGCTGTCTATCTCAAGTGGACTGTCGGCTTTGCCACGAGCCAGCTTCCGGCATAGTCTTGAAACATGCTCAGAAAGTCGTTGGAGAGCGAAATGCAGGATTCACAGTTGGTCGATCCGTTTGGCCGGCGCATCACCTATCTGAGGTTGTCGGTAACCGACCGCTGCGATTTTCGCTGCACCTATTGCATGAGCGAAGACATGGTCTTCGCGCCGCGCGCGCAGATTCTGACGCTCGAAGAGCTCTATGCGATCGCAGATGCGTTCATAGGTCTCGGCGTCAAACGCATCCGCGTGACCGGCGGCGAACCCTTGGTGCGCAAAGGCCTATCGGGTCTATTGGCACGTTTGGGTGCGCGTGAAGAGCTGGAAGATCTGGCAATCACCACCAACGGATCGCAGCTGCACAGCATGGCAACCACCTTGCGCGAAGCGGGCGTCAAGCGCCTGAACATCAGTCTCGACTCGCTTAAGGCGGAGCGTTTTGCCGAACTCACCCGACGTGACAAGCTCGACCAAGTGCTCGTCGGGATCGAAGCGGCACGTCACGCAGGCTTCAAGCGGATCAAGATCAACAGCGTGATCCAGAAGGGCCACAACGACGACGAAGTCGTTGATTTGGTGGAGTTCGCGATGGAACGCGGGCTGGACATCAGCTTCATCGAGGAGATGCCGCTGGGCAATATCTCCAGCCATCAGCGGGAGATGACCTTCTGCTCCAGCGAAGAAGTTCGCGAGCGCATCGAGCAGCGCTATCCGCTGGTGCGTAGCAACCACGTCACCGGTGGTCCGTCACGTTACTGGCAAGTGGCCGGCAGCCAGACGCAAGTAGGCTTTATCTCTCCCCACAGCAACAGTTTCTGCGGCAGCTGCAACCGAGTGCGCGTCACCGCCGAAGGCAAGCTGGTGCTGTGCCTGGGCAATGAAGGCGCTCTGGATCTCAAGAGCCTGATTCGCCGCTATCCGGGTGACAGCGAACGGCTGCGCGAGGCGCTGGTAAGCAACCTGCAGCTCAAACCGGAAAGTCATCATTTCCGCAACGACGAACAGGTTCAGGTAGTGCGTTTCATGAGCATGACCGGCGGCTGACCGGCACAACAATCTGCGCCTCGGCGTTTCGTGGTCGGCGCTTCTTCGCGGCCAATGCGGGTCTGCGACCTGCCAAGTTGCTGCTGCTCCATGTCATGTGAAGCTCGCCGCATTAGTGCTCTGCGAGGCAGCCTGGATGGCGTGATAAACTCCTCGGCCAATTGCCAGAATTACGCCAACAATGCCCAGGCTTTCCGACCTTATGCACGGTGAATTGCGCCTATTGGAGCGGAGGCTGACCGCCACGGAAAGGCCCACATGAGACTGAAAAGCATCAAGCTCGCGGGCTTCAAATCCTTCGTCGATCCGACCACGGTGAGCTTTCCGAGCAATATGGCGGCGGTTGTCGGGCCCAATGGCTGCGGCAAATCGAACATCATCGATGCGGTGCGTTGGGTGATGGGTGAAAGCTCGGCGAAGAACCTGCGCGGCGAGTCCATGACGGATGTCATCTTCAATGGCTCCAACACCCGCAAGCCGGTCACCCAGGCCAGTATCGAACTGATCTTCGATAACTCCGACGGCACCCTTACCGGCGAATACGCTGCCTTCGCGGAAATATCCATTCGCCGCAGGGTGACTCGCGACTCGCAGAACACCTACTTCCTCAACGGTGCCAAATGCCGTCGCCGCGACATCACCGATATCTTCCTCGGTACCGGTCTGGGGCCGCGCAGCTACTCGATCATCGAACAAGGCATGATCTCCAAGCTGATCGAGGCCAAGCCGGAGGATCTGCGGATTTTCATTGAGGAGGCCGCGGGCATCTCCAAGTACAAGGAGCGTCGTCGCGAAACCGAGACCCGCATCCGCCGCACCCACGAGAATCTGGCACGCCTGACCGACCTGCGTGATGAGCTGGAGCGACAGCTGGAGCGCCTGCACCGTCAGGCCCAGGCGGCTGAGAAGTACCAGGAGTACAAGGCTGAGGAGCGCCAGCTCAAGGCGCAACTTTCGGCGTTGCGCTGGCAGACCCTGAACGAGCAGGTCGGCCAGCGCGAACAGGTCATTGGCGATCAGGAGGTCGGCTTCGAGGCGCTGGTAGCCGAACAGCGCAACGCAGATGCCAGTATCGAGCGACTGCGTGACGGCCATCATGAGCTGTCGGAGCGCTTCAATCTGGTTCAGGGACGTTTCTATTCCGTGGGGGGCGATATCGCTCGAGTGGAGCAGAGCATCCAGCACGGCCAGCAGCGTCTGCGCCAGTTGCAGGATGATTTGCGTGACGCCGAGCAGGCGCGTCTGGAGACCGAATCGCACCTGGGCCACGACCGCGCCTTGCTGGCGACTCTCAGCGAAGAACTGGCGATGCTTGAGCCCGAGCAGGAGTTCGTCAGTGCATCCGCAGAAGAAACCGGCGCGCAGCTGGAAGAGGCCGAAATGGCCATGCAGGGCTGGCAGGAGCAGTGGGAGACCTTCAACCAGCGCAGCGCCGAACCGCGCCGCGCTTCCGATGTGCAGCAATCGCGCATTCAGCAACTGGAACAGGGCCTGGAGCGTCTGGCCGAGCGCCAGCGTCGCCTGGACGACGAGCGCCGCTTGCTTGTCGCCGATCCGGAAGATGCCGCAGTGCTGGAGGTGGGCGAGCAGCTGGCAATCAGCGAAATGAATCTCGAGGAGCTGGCCGTCGTTCAGCAGCAAACTGATGCCGAGCTCGAGCGGCTGCGTGAGCAGCTGCAGCAGCTGAGCCGCGAGCAGCAGCAGGCTCAGGGCGAGCTGCAGCGCATGAACGGCCGCATCGCCTCGCTGGAAGCCCTCCAGCATGCCGCGCTGGACCCAGGCAAAGGCGCCGCCGAGTGGCTGCGCCAGCAGGGCCTGGATCAGAACTCAAAGCTGGCCGAAGGGTTGCGCGTCGAGCCCGGCTGGGAACTTGCTGTAGAAACGGTGCTAGGCGCTGATTTGCAGGCGGTGTTGCTGGATGATTTCAATGGCTTGGATGTCGGCAGCCTCGATCAGGGCGAGCTGCGCCTGCTCAGCCTGGCAAGCAGCGGTAACTCGTCCGCCGGAACCCTGCTGGAAAAGGTCGAATCGCCCCACGACCTGGCTCCCTGGCTGGCCCAGGTGCGTCTGGTGGAAACTCTCGAGCAGGCACTGACTATGCGCGCTTCGTTGGCTGCGGGTGAAAGCCTCATCAGTCGCGACGGGTATTGGCTCGGGCGGCATTTCCTCCGGGTACGGCGTGCGGCTGAAGCCGAGTCCGGGGTACTCGCGCGCGGCCAGGAACTGGAGCGTCTTTATGCCGAACGTGACGAGCGGGAGGCCAGGCTGGAGCAACTGGAGGAGCGCCTGGCGCAACTCAGCCAGGCCCAGCGCGAGCGGGAAGAAGTTCGCGACCAGCAGCGTCGTCAGCACCAGGACGAATCGCGTCAGCAAGGCGAGCTAAAGGCGCAGCTGCTGGCCAGCCAGACCAAATTGGAGCAGTTGAACCTGCGCCGCCAGCGGCTGGATGAGGAGTTGCACGAACTGGTCGAACAACGTGCGCTGGAGACCGAGCAACTGGGTGAGGCGCGCCTGCAGCTGCAGGATGCGCTGGACGCCATGGCGCTGGACAGCGAGCAGCGCGAGGCGCTGCTGACCAGCCGAGATGTCCTGCGCGACGGTCTTGATCGAATTCGCCAGGAGGCCCGACAGCGCAAGGATCAAGCTCATCACCTGGCCGTGCGGATGGGCTCGCTGAAGGCTCAATACGAGTCTACACGCCAGGCGCTGGAGCGACTGGAACAGCAGTTCGAGCGAGCCATCGAGCGCCGCGAACAGCTCAGCCTGAATCTGGAAGAGGGTGAGGCGCCACTGGAAGAGTTGCGCATGAAGCTCGAAGAGCTGCTCGAACGGCGCATGGGCGTTGAAGATGAGCTGAAACTCGCCAGGTTGGCGCTGGACGATGCCGATCGCGAGTTGCGTGAAGCGGAGAAGCGTCGTACCCAGGCCGAGCAGCAGGCCCAGCTGCTGCGCGGCCAACTGGAAAAGCAGCGCCTGGAATGGCAGGCCTTGGACGTACGACGCAAGGCATTACACGAGCAGTTGCAGCAAGACGGCTATGATCTGCACGGCGTACTCGCCACCCTGCCGGCCGATGCTGGCGAAACGGCGTGGGAGGCCGAGCTGGAACGTTTGGCAGCGCGTATCCAGCGGCTGGGGCCGATCAACCTTGCGGCCATCGACGAGTATCAGCAGCAATCCGAGCGCAAGCGCTACCTGGACGCACAGAACGACGATCTCACCGAAGCGCTGGAGACGCTGGAGAATGTCATCCACAAAATCGACAAGGAAACCCGTAATCGCTTCCGGCAGACGTTCGACCAGATCAATAGCGGCTTGCAGGCGCTGTTCCCCAAGGTTTTCGGTGGCGGCAATGCGTATCTGGAACTAACCGGGGAAGATTTACTCGATACCGGGGTGGCAATCATGGCGCGTCCTCCGGGTAAGAAAAACAGCACCATCCACCTGCTTTCCGGTGGTGAGAAAGCCTTGACTGCTCTGGCGCTGGTGTTCGCGATCTTTCAGCTCAATCCGGCGCCTTTCTGCATGCTGGACGAAGTTGACGCTCCGCTGGATGACGCCAACGTCGGCCGTTACGCAAGACTGGTCAAGGAGATGTCGGAAAAGGTGCAGTTCATTTACATCACCCACAACAAGATCGCGATGGAGATGGCTGATCAATTGATGGGTGTCACCATGCACGAGCCAGGGTGTTCGCGGCTGGTCACGGTGGATGTCGAACAGGCAGTCGCGTTGGTGGAGGCCTGATGGCCGCGCCAACACTGGCCGGCATAGAAAGGAATGCCTATAAAAGAGAAAGGCGGGCGGTGTAAAACTACCGTTCGTCGTGCTAGTTTAGAACGCAATTTTACGATGCGCGGATGAGCTTGTTCAGCGGCTCGGTTTTCGGCGTCTTTACCATCGGAATCAGAGGTTTAAGTATTAATGGATATCGGTCTGCGCGAATGGCTGATTGTCATCGGCATCATCGTCATCGGTGGCATTTTGTTCGACGGCTGGCGGCGTATGCGGGGTGGCAAGGGCAAGTTGAAATTCAAGCTGGACCGTAATATCGCCAATCTTCCGGATGAAGACGAATCGAGCAACGAGTTGCTCGGCCCTGCGCGAGTCATCAGCCGCAACAGTGAGCCCGGGTTCGACGAGAGTGATCTGCCGCCAGTGAATTCGCGCGATGCCAATACTCGCCGCAACCGCGAGCCTCGTCAGGGTGACCTGCACCTTGCCACCGATGAGCCGGTACCGACTCTACTCAATCCTGTGGTGGGGGAAGAGGACGACGAATTGGAAAAAGAGTCGTCGAAGGAGTTGCCGCCCGTCGAGGAAGTGCTGGTGATCAACGTTATTTCGCGTGATCCCTCGGGTTTCCGCGGCCCTGCGCTATTGCAGAACATTCTTGAAAGCGGCTTGCGCTTCGGTGAAATGGATATCTTCCATCGTCACGAAAGCATGGCCGGCAATGGTGAAGTGCTGTTTTCCATGGCCAATGCGGTCAAGCCAGGCGTGTTCGATCTGGACGACATCGACCACTTCACCACGCCTGCGGTGAGTTTCTTCCTCGGCTTACCGGGCCCGCGCCATCCCAAGCAGGCCTTCGATGTCATGGTCGCGGCCGCGCGCAAGCTCTCCGCGGAGCTCAATGGCGAACTGAAGGATGATCAGCGTAGCGTGCTTACTGCGCAAACCATCGAGCATTACCGTCAGCGCATCGTTGAATACGAACGCCGACAGATGACCATCAAGCGTTAGCCTGCCAGCAACGACCAAAGCTTCACGCCGCGATCGGACCTCCCATAACACACATGCCTCCCCAGCCTATGGCGCTTTTTGTGGGAGGCAAGCTCACAAGGCAACGCAGGACGCCCGGCTTCTCGATCAGCTCATCATGACGCCGAAGCCAGCGCAGTTCTGCCGTCAGGTCAGTAATCGGCTAAAATCCCGCGCCTCTCTATCAACCAAGGCGCGCTGATACTGTCCGAATCAGCACTGCCACAGCTACGGCTCCGTCCTATGCCTTCCGCTCAAACCGCCGCAGAGCGCATTGCTCAATTGCGCAGCGAAATAGACGCCCACAACTACCGCTATTACGTGCTCGACGAGCCCAGCGTGCCGGATGCCGAGTACGACCGCCTGTTCAAGGAGCTACGGGCGCTGGAAGCTGAACATCCCGAGCTGGTCACCCCCGAATCGCCTACCCAGCGTGTCGGCGGTGAAGCGCTGGCAGCGTTTGGCCAGGTCCGGCACGAGGTGCCCATGCTCAGTTTGGGCAATGCATTCGAAGAGCAGGACCTGATTGACTTCGATCGCCGCGCGCGCGAGGGATTGGATCTGCCGGTGGGCGACCTGTTTGGCGAAGGCGCGGCGCTGGAGTACAGCTGCGAACCCAAGCTCGATGGCCTTGCGGTAAGCCTGCTCTACGAAAACGGCCAACTGGTACGAGGCGCGACCCGTGGTGACGGCAGTACCGGCGAAGACATAAGTGCCAATGTGCGCACCGTGCGCAACATCCCGCTGAAGTTGCACGGCAGCGGCTGGCCTGCGGTACTGGAAGTGCGCGGCGAGATCTACATGCCCAAGGCTGGCTTCGAAGCCTTGAATGCGCGGCAGCTGGAAAACGGCGGCAAGCCCTTCGCCAATCCGCGTAACGCTGCGGCAGGCAGCCTGCGCCAGCTGGATTCGAAGATCACCGCCAGCCGGCCGCTCGAGCTCTGTGCCTACGGCGTAGGGCGTAGCGATGGCGAGCTGGCCGATACACACATCGGCATTCTGCAGGCGCTCAAGAGTTGGGGGCTGCCGATCAGCCGGGAGCTGGCGCTGGCCAAGGGTGTCGCCGAATGCCGCGAATATTTTCGGATGATCGGTGAAAAGCGCGACGCGCTGCCCTACGAGATCGACGGGGTAGTGTTCAAGGTCAACTCCATTGCGCAGCAGCGCGAACTGGGTTTCCGCGCCCGTGAACCGCGCTGGGCCATCGCCCACAAGTTTCCCGCGCGCGAAGAGATCACTGAGCTGCTGGGTGTCGAGTTCCAGGTTGGGCGCACCGGTGCGATCACCCCGGTGGCGCGGCTCAAGCCGGTGCAGGTCGCTGGGGTCACGGTATCCAACGCGACACTGCACAACATGGACGAAGTGGCGCGCCTGGGTGTAATGATTGGCGATACAGTCATCGTTCGCCGTGCGGGTGATGTGATTCCGCAGATTCTGGGCATCATCGCCGAGCGGCGGCCCGCAGATGCGCGTGCTGTGGCGGTGCCTGAAACTTGTCCAGTGTGCGGATCGGCGGTCGAGCGTACCCAGTTGATCAAGCGCAGCAAGGGGCGTGAAACTGTCAGCGAAGGCTCGATCTATCGCTGCGTCGGGCGATTGGCCTGCCAAGCACAACTCAAGCAGGCGATCATCCATTTCGTTTCGCGCCGCGCCATGGACATCGACGGCCTCGGCGACAAGATCGTCGAGCAACTGGTGGACAAGGGGCTGATTCGTTCGCCAGCCGATCTCTATTGCCTGACCTTCGATCAGGTCGTCGCGCTCGAAGGCTTTGCCGAAGTGTCCAGCCGCAACCTGCTCAAATCGATTGATGCGAGCAGAACGCCGACGCTGGCGCGCTTCATCTATGCGCTCGGCATTCCGGATGTGGGCGAGGAAACCGCCAAGCTACTGGCCCGCGCCCTGGGCTCGCTGGAGCGTGTTGCACGGGCTTTGCCCGATGTGCTGGTCTACTTGCCTGATGTCGGTCTGGAAGTCGCGCACGAGATTCACAGCTTTTTTCAGGACGAGCACAATCGGCAGGTCATCGAGCAACTGCGCGAGCGTGGCGTCCAGTGGCAGGAAGAGGCCGAGATCCATCCGGAATTCGCGGCCTGCGCGACCCTGGCGGATTTGCTCGACAAGCTGAATATCCCCTTCATCGCCCGTACTGGTGCGCAGCGTCTGGCAGACCGCTTCGGCAGTCTTGAGGCGATAATCAATGCCGACTGGCTCGATTTGCGTCAGGTCGAGCGGCTTAGCGAAAAGGCCGCGCGGGCGCTGCGTGATTATTTCGATGTTCCAGAGAACGCCCAGCGGGCCCGCGAAGTGGAGGCTCAACTGCGCGAGTTCGGTATGCACTGGCAAAGTGAACGCAAATCCGCCGAGGGACTGCCGCTCGCCGGCCAGACCTGGGTGCTTACCGGCACTCTAGAAGCCATGAGTCGGGACGAGGCGAAAGCGCAACTGGAAGCCTTGGGCGCTAAGGTATCCGGCTCGGTTTCGGCAAGAACCAGCTGTGTGGTGGCCGGCCCTGGGGCGGGCTCCAAGCTGGTCAAGGCCAATGAGCTGGGTCTGCAGGTTATGGATGAGGCCACGTTCCTGAAGCAGCTCGTCAAGCTACAGGCATAGCGCCCTCAATTATGACGGCGGTGCGAGCCGCTGCCGTTCAACATGATCATTTGCGGCCCACCGTGGTCTGTTCCTTGGACAGCGTCACCGTCACCTGACGTGGGCGCTGGAATCATCAAGGGGGATGCATGGGGCAAATCGAGCTGCTGATCAGCGATTGCGATGGGGTTATCGTCGACAGCGAGATAATCAGTCACCAGGTGCTATTTGAAGCGCTTTGCGCCTATGTACCGGCTCAGGCGCTTACTCGCGCACTGGAGGGAACCTTCGGTCTCACTACACCCAACATCATCAATCTCGTCGAAAAGCGCTTCGATCTACAGCTGAGCGCAGACTTCGAAAATGACCTGCGTAGGCTTACCGAGCAGCGGATTGCCGCCGAGGTCGAGCCCATTCCTTATGTGCGTGAGGCCTTATTGGCCATCGACCTGCCGTTGGCCGTCGCGTCCAACAGCCGCCGTCACAATGTCGAGTCGTCATTGCGCCGTGCCGGGCTTTTCGAGCGCGTCGCAGGCCATATCTTCAGCGCCGACATGGTTGCTTCGCCCAAGCCGGCGCCGGATATCTACCTGTTGGCTGCCGAACGTATGGGCGTTTCTCCAGGCTTCTGCATCGTCATCGAGGATAGCCCTGCGGGCGTTCTCGCAGCGCGTACCGCTGGCATGCGCGTGATCGGCTTTACCGGCGCCAGCCATATTCCCGAAGGCCACGACCGGGTCCTGCGCGAGCTGGGCGTAAGCGCAGTGGTTAGCGATATGCGAGAGCTGCACTCGGCTATCGCCGGGATGATGGCGTCCGCTTAGCGGGATGAGCGACACGTTTTGCAATATTTCCAAAAATAAACGGAACCGCTCTGAAGCCGCTGCGTCTGACCAAGCGTAATGGCCAACGCCCATCATTCTGACCGTGCCCGCTTTGACCGCCCTCGTGCCAGGGTAGGTACCGTCTTTCGTTGCCATGGACAGCACCCGTTGACACTAGTCGAGCGCTCTTATGGATAAGATTTTCGCCGTTGTCTTGTCGTACAAACGCAAGGAAATGCTCAAGCGCTGCCTGGAGGCGGTCAGCCTGCAGACGAGACCTTGCGACGGCATCATTGTGGTGGATAACGCCAGCCATGACGGCACCGAGGACATGCTCCAGCAACTGCCGCTGGCCAACCTGAAAGTCTATGTACTGTCGCGTAATACCGGTGCTTCGGGCGGCTTCAGCGCAGGCTTTCGTATTGCCTACCAGCTCGGCGCCGATTTCGTCTGGATGATGGATGACGATGTCACCCCCGAACTGGATGCGCTTGAGCAGCTCACCGAAGCCGACGAGCGTCTGCGAGCGCATAACCAGCCGCGATCTTTTCTGCTCTCACGGGCCTATACCCACGATGGCCTGCTGACCAATGTGCCGCGTATCGACGAGCGCACCAATGAGATCGATTATGAAAACTGGCCCGCCTTGCTCGATATCGGGGTGATCCCCGTGCGGCCGGCGACGTTCGTTTCGATCCTGGTGCCCAGGGAGTCGCTCGAACGTTACGGGCTTCCGCTTGCACCGATGTTCATGTGGGGCGATGACACCGAGTTCACGTTGCGGATCAGCCAGCACGCGCCGGGCTATCTGGTTCCTGCCAGCAAGGTGATTCATTCGCGGCGTGTGAGTGGCACCATCGATATTCGTCGTGAAACCGATCCGGCTCGGATTTCACTTCACCGACATTTCGTCCGCAACGAGCTATTCGTGGCACGTCGATATAGCCGTAAGCGGCGTGTGGTAGGCGTGTTCGGGTCGAACTTGGTGTTGATCACGCAATTGATCAGGCTCAAGCAATTCTCCAAGGCGAAAGTTGCGTTGCTCGGGCTGTGGGAGGCCTTCAGATTCAATCCACAGGTCGAAGCCGCGGATGCGGCAGTCGAGGCGCTCGGCGTTTCGGTACGCCAATTTAGTCCCGCTTTGGCTATTGTCGAGCAGGCTGAGGCAGACAAGGACCTATTACTGGGCGGCGATCTGCCGGACGCCGAGCAGCAGAGCGACCATTCAGAGCTTCCGGTGATCATCCCGCAAGTGCCCCGGGTCCTGGTTTGCGGCGCCGGTGGTCAGGTCGGTCAATGCCTGCTGAGCCAGGCGGCCAGTTTCGGTCTCGAGGCGGTCGGTTTGTCGCATGAGGAGCTCGACATCAGCTGCCGGACGCAGATCAACCAAGCCCTGGAGCGGTACCGTCCGGTGGTGATCATCAATGCTGCGGCCTATACCAACCTTGATCACGCCGAAGCCGAGATCGCCCAGGCCGAGGCGGTGAACCGCAATGGTGCGGCGAACCTAGCGGAAGCTGCGACGGCGTTCGAGATCCCGCTGATCCACCTGTCCAGCGAATACGTATTTTCCGGTAGCGGCGACCGGCCATATCGGGAAACCGATCCGACGTTGCCAGCCAGTGTGTACGGCGCGACGCGGCTGGCAGGCGAAGAGGCCATCAAATCCCGTCTCGACCGTCACTTGATACTCAGAACCAGTTGGCTCTACGGCGAACAGGGCAACAACTTCGTCAAGACCATGCTCAAACTGGCATGCAAGAGCGACGAAATTTCCGTGGTCGGCGATCAGATTGGTTGCCCGACCCGCGCTCGCAGCGTCGCCCGGGTCATGATCGAGCTAGCGGCGCGCTACTGCCGTGAGGGGACCTTGCAATGGGGGCTCTACCACTACAGCGGCTCGTCACCTTGTTCATGGGCCGAGTTCGCCGAGGAAATTTTCCGTGAGGCCGCACGGGTGGGCCTCATCGAAAAGATGCCCAGGGTGTTCCCCATACCCAGCGAGCGCTTGCCCCGCGCGGCGGCCCGATTGGCCTGGTCGGTACTCGATTGCCGCCGGATCGAAGAAGTTTTCGGGATCAGGGCCAAGCCTTGGCGGGACGAATTACGCCACGTGATACGAGACCTTAACGACCTGCCCGATGCAGCGCGCGGCCCAGCACCGAGCCGAGTGCCGTTCAGGCTGTATAGCCAGGGTTAGGGTCATTGCGACTGGCTGAGCGGTAACGCGAACGACGAAGGTTTTCAGTGATCAGTGCCCATGAGGGCCGCTACGAAGGGATTCCGTTATGAACAATATGAGTGGGAAGCGAGTGGGCATTTCAGGCACAGGAATGATCTCGCACTGCCTGATTCGCTTGATCCAGCGCCATTACCCGCAACTGAATATCACCCGGGTGCTGACCCGACGAAACATTGCGTCGTTTACCGATTTCCCGGTCGCCGATGCGTTGACTCATTCGATCGATGATCTGGTCGATCACGCCGACATCATCGTCGAGTGCTCCGGCGACGTTCATTTCGGAACGGAGGTCATCGAGCGGGCGTTCGAGGCCGGCCTGCCGGTCGTGACGGTCAACGCGGAGCTGCAAGTCACCACGGGCTCTTACCTAGCGGGCAGGGGCTTGCTCACTGAGGCGGAGGGCGACCAGCCGGGCTCCTTGGCTGCGCTGCGCGAGGAAGCACTGCAGATGGGCTTCGAGCCGCTCGTTTACGGCAACATGAAAGGCTACCTGAACCACAACCCGAGCCGGGCCGATATGGAGTACTGGTCCAAGCGGCAGGGCACCAGCCTGAATCAGACCACCTCGTTCACCGATGGCACCAAGGTACAAATCGAGCAGGTGGTGGTGGGCAATGGTTTTGGCGCCACCATTTCCCGGCAAGGTCTCGAGGGGCCGGCGTCCACCGATCTGAACCGCAGCGCCGAGTTTCTAGGCATGATCGCCGACGGGCTGGGTCAGCCCATTGTCGATTATGTATTGCCCAATGGTTACCCCGCAGGTGGGGTTTTCCTGGTGTGCAAGCATGATGCTGAACAGGCAAAGGCCATCGAGTATTTCAAGCTGGGTGCAGGGCCTTACTACGTGCTGATGCGGCCCTTCCACTTGTGCTCCCTGGAGGTTGGCAAGACCATTCGCCGAGTGCTTTCAGGCGGCGGGGTGCTGCTCAACAACTCGACTACGCCGACGCTGGGTGTTGCCGCGATTGCCAAGCGTGAGCTTCAGGTGGGCGAGCGGATCGGCCGCGGCATAGGCGGCTTTGAGGTGCGCGGAGAGGCGGTACGGCTGGCTGACAGTCTCGATCACGTGCCCATCGGCCTGCTGAGTAACGCCATCATCAAACGCAGACTCGAGCCCGGGCAACTGGTGACCTTCGATGACCTCGACCTGCAGCCGAGCCGTGTGCTGGATATAGTGCTTCTTGAGCGCCAGAAAGCATTCAAAGTGCCCATGGCGAAAAGACCTGCTACCGAAGCGATGTGCTGAAAATGCTCAGCGGGGCGTGGCCGTTGGGTGCGCTTCGTGTCCCATTGGTACGCTATCGGGCAACACTGCGGGCGCTTCGAAATCTGGGGTTCGCACTTCCGAGTCCAGCGGCATGTGGCTGTAGCGCTGTTTCGGTGAAGAGGGGGTTTCGACTTCTTCGGTCAATATGCGTTTTGCTTCGCACCGACCGCTGATACCTCGGATCAGGGCCATTCCGCCGATGGCCAGTTGCATCAATCCGCTCAAGCCGCCACGGCGCAACCCATTGCTCAATAACATCAGGCCACCCGCCACTGATGCTGTGCGTTCCCAGCCATGTACGTTCTGCGGGGTGTTCTTGTCGGATGGTCGATTCATGGAGAGTCCTCGGTTGGTTGTCCAGTAAGAGGACTGTATGAACCGCTAGCCGTTCCTTCTGCGTATCCTCGCCCTGTTATTCGATGGACTGCGCACCCATCCGTGCGCTGACTTTGCGGGCGGCCTGCAGCAATGATTGCGCCGCCTTGCCATCCGGCTCTGCCATGAAGCCCGGCTCGGTTCCGACTACGGTGATGACTCCCCTGATCCGCTGGCCGCCGCTGAACAGGGGAGCGGAAAGCGCGTTAACGCCCGCCATCAACAAACCCTGTACTGATTGCACGTGAGTCTGGCGAAGACGCTCCATCGCGGCCTGCAGATCAGCGGAGGAGGGCGCGCGGGGAGCCTGCAGTTCCTGATCGCGAAGGCCGGCTGTTTCGGCATCGGGGAGAAAAGCGTTGAACACCAGTCCGGTGGACGAGCCCAGCAGCGGCAGAACCGAGCCCACCTGAGTCACCAGGGTGACCGCGCGTACCGCCTGTTCGACATGCACCACGGTCGGCCCGTGGTTGGCCCAGACGGCGAGAAAGCAGGTTTCATTCAACTCGTCGCGCAGTTCGGCGAGGTGTGGCGTTGCCGCCTTGACTACATCCAGCCGGCCGAGTGCCGCCAGGCCGACGAAGAGGGCGGCCTGGCCCAGGCCGTAGTGATTGGTCGCCGCGTCCTGCTCGGCAAAACCGCTGGCGATCAGAGCTTGCAGGTAGCGGTGCACCTTGCTGGCCGGCATGCCGACGTGCTCGGCCAGACGCGACAAGGAGGTCGCCGGCGCCAATTCCGCCAACGCGGTGAGGATGTCCGTGCCCACCTCGGCGGCCTGCACTTTCTGCCGCCGAGCGGTGGTTTGCGTGGTGCTGTCTGTCATGAGGCAAGCTGTCCATCTATGGAGGCGGTGTTTATAGCTTGACGCTCCAGGGAGTACAAATTACTTTTTGCGTAACCGAATTACGCTAGCGGCGAGGCGGTCATGCCAGCACAACAACAACATGCAGAAAGCCTTCAATACCAGTGCGGCTTTGGTAATCAGTTCAGCAGCGAAGCACTACCCGGCGCCTTGCCGGTGGGCCAGAACTCGCCGCAAAAGGTGCCCTACGGGCTCTACACCGAACTCCTTTCCGGCACGGCTTTCACCGTTTCGCGTAGCGAAGCACGGCGTACCTGGCTGTACCGCATTCACCCTTCGGCCAAACACGGTAAGTACCAGCGGCTGGAGCGGCAGCTGGAGAACGCATTGGGTGCCGTCACGCCCAACCGTCTACGCTGGAACCCGGCGCCAGTGCCGACGGAGGCGACAGATTTCATCGACGGGCTCATGTGCATCGCCGCCAACGGCGAACCGAGCCAGCCCTCAGGCGCGAGCCTTTATCGTTACGTGGCGAACCAATCGATGCAGCGGGTGTTCTTCGATGCCGACGGTGAGTTGTTGATCGTGCCGCAGCAGGGCACGCTGAAGCTTGTGACCGAGCTGGGCGTGCTCAAGGTGGCGCCCTTGGAAATCGGCGTGATTCCGCGCGGCATGAGATTTCGTGTAGAGCTGGTTGACTCCAGCGCCAGCGGCTACCTCTGTGAGAACCATGGTTGCGCTTTGCGGCTGCCCGATCTTGGGCCGATCGGCAGTAACGGGCTGGCCAATCCACGCGATTTTCTTGCGCCGGTAGCGTCTTTCGAGGAGCACGATGAACCGGTTCAATTGGTGCAGAAGTTTCTCGGCGAACTCTGGGCGACCGAACTCAGTCACTCGCCGCTCGACGTTGTCGCCTGGCATGGCAATAACGTGCCTTACAAGTACGACCTGCGCCGCTTCAACACCATAGGCACAGTCAGCTTCGATCATCCGGACCCATCGATCTTCACTGTTCTGACCTCGCCCAGCGCCATCCACGGCATGGCCAACATTGATTTCGTGATCTTTCCACCGCGCTGGATGGTGGCGGAAAACACCTTCCGCCCCCCGTGGTTCCACCGCAACCTGATGAACGAATTCATGGGCCTGATCGCCGGAGCCTACGATGCCAAGGCCGACGGATTTTCGCCAGGCGGTGTGTCGCTGCACAGCTGCATGAGTGCCCACGGCCCGGACCATCTCTCGACTGAACAGGCAATCAACGCGGAACTCAAACCGCACAAGATCGAGAACACCATGGCCTTTATGTTCGAGACCAGCCAGGCGCTTCGCGCGACGCGTCAGGCACTGGGCAGTCCGCAGTTGCAGGGTGACTACGACAGCTGCTGGACGGGCCTGACCAAGACCTTCGACAAGAACGAGAAATGACATGACCGCAAATACGGAGTTACGCAGCTGGGTCGAGTCGGCCAACGGCCATTCGGATTTCTCCCTCGCCAATCTGCCCCTGGGCATCTTCAGCCGCAACGGCGATCAGCCGCGCGGTGGCGTCGCGGTCGGTGACTGCATTTTCGATTTGCGTGCAGCCTGCGACGCTGAGCTCTTCGAGGGCCTGGCCGCCGACGCTGCGCAGGTCGCCAGTGCCAGTACGCTCAACGCCTTCCTTGGCCTCGGTGAACCGGCTCGCAAGGCGCTACGCCAGGCATTGCAGAAGCTGCTGGCCGAAGACAGTGAACAGAGCGAGCGGCTGCAGAGCTTTGGTGAGTCGCTGTTGCAGCCGATGGAGCATTGCCAGATGCATCTGCCGGCCCGAGTGGGCGATTACACCGACTTCTACGTCGGCATCCACCACGCCATCAACATCGGCAAGCTGTTCCGCCCGGACAACCCGCTGCTGCCCAACTACAAATACCTGCCCATCGGTTATCACGGTCGGGCCTCGACGCTGGATGTCTCTGGCACAAGCGTGAAGCGTCCCAACGGCCAGGCCCTGCCGCCAGGTGCCACCGAACCGAGTTTCGGCCCCAGCAAACGGCTCGACTACGAGCTGGAACTGGGTATCTGGATTGGCCAGGGCAACGCCCGGGGGGAGGCGATTCCAATCAGCGAGGCGGGCAACCACGTGGCGGGTTTCTGTCTGCTAAATGACTGGTCGGCACGCGATCTGCAGGCTTGGGAATACCAGCCGCTGGGGCCTTTCCTGTCCAAGAGTTTCGCCACCAGCGTCTCGCCCTGGGTGGTCACGCCCGAAGCGTTAGAGCCTTTCCGCTGCGCTCAGCCGGCGCGGCCTGAAGGCGATCCGCAACCGCTGCCTTATCTATACGATGAGCGCGATCAGCGGCAGGGCGCGCTGGATATCGAACTGGAAGTGTTGCTGCAAAGCCAGCTCATGCGCGACAAGGGCCTGCCGGCACAGCGCATTGCTCTCAGCAGTACACGAAACATGTACTGGACCGTGGCGCAGATGGTGGCACACCACAGCATCAACGGTTGCAGCCTGCAACCCGGTGACCTGTTTGGTTCGGGCACCTTGTCCGGTGAACGTGACGACAGCTGCGGCAGCCTTCTGGAAGTCACCCAGGGCGGCAAGCAGTCGCTGGCACTCACGAGCGGCGAGACCCGGACCTTCCTTGAGGACGGAGACGAAGTCATCCTCAAGGCGCGCTGCCGGCGGGAGGGCCACCCACCCATAGGTTTCGGCGAATGTCGTGGACGGATTCTACCTGCGGCGGGTTGATTGGCGGCTTTTGGTAAGGTGCGCTCACACTTCCCCTGGGTATCTATTGCGAATCGGGTGCGGCCTTCAAGGTAGGTCCCGACTGCAGACCGAGCTGAGCGCGGAAGCTTTCCATGTCGAACATGGTGCAGATCTCTCGCACCTGACCAGAGGGGGTGATGGTCCAGATCGCCATTGCCGATATGCTCAACACCTTGTCGCTTGGTTCATAGCCCAGCGCGGGTTTCTGGATGGTGCCGATGAGGGTGGTCCAGGTGACGACCTTGTCGCCTTCGGCCAGGCATTCTTCGATCACTACTTCGAGGTCCGGCATCGCCGTGCGGATCTGCCCGACCATCGCCAGGAAATCGGAACTGCCGAGCGGGCGGCCGACGAAAGAGCTTTTGTAGAGGAAGTCCTTGCTGTGGAGCTGCTCGGCCAGTGCCACGTGGCCCCTGTTCCAAGTCAGGCCAATATGTCTGCGAACCAGCCTCTTGTGTCTATCCAACGACATGCTGTTCATCCTTGAGAACGGCTGCAAAGCTGTATTCTATCTCGCGGCTTGAGTGTCGTGGTGCCGGCAGACGCTGAACGTCATTCCTCGCGCAACCGTACCCTGAACGCGGCGCCGCCAAGGTGGGATTCTTCCAGGGCTAGCCCGCCGCTATAGCTGTCCAGAATGTCCTTGACCATTGCCAGTCCGATGCCCTGGCCTGGGTGCTGTGCATCAAAGCGTTCGCCGCGCTGGATGATCCGGGTACGCTGGTTGGCGGGCACGCCGGGCCCATCGTCCTCGACGCTCAACAGCCAGCCATCCTCTTCGCGCTCAAGGCTGACTTGTACCTGACGCAGGCAGAGTCGGTAGGCGTTCTCCAGCAGGTTGCCGAGCAGCTCCATTAGCGCGCCCGTTTCCATGGGCAGGACAGCGTCGTCGGGGAAATTCATTCGCACCTGTACGCGTTTGTCCTGATAGACCTTCTCCAGCGCGCTGCACAGCTTCTCCAACAAAGGGCGCAGCGCGGCGCGATGCCGTATCAGCCCGCTCTTGCCGAGGCTGGCACGCTGCAGCTGATAGCCGATCTGCTGGTTCATGCGCTCGATCTGGGTGCGCATCACATACGCCTGCTCGCGATTCTGCGGCTGGGTACCTATGGCGTCGCCAACGGCCTGCAGCACGGTAAGCGGCGTTTTCAGACTATGGGCCAGATCGCCCAGCGCGTTGCGATAGTGCTCGCGCTGGCGGCGTTCGCCGTCGAGCAGGCGGTTCAAGGAGCGAGTCAGGCGCAACAGTTCCCGCGGGTGCTGGTCGCTGAGCCGCTCCAGATGATCTGATTCGACCTGATCCAGCTCGCTGCTGAGCCGTTTCAACGAACGGAAGCCCCAATTCAGGCCAAGCCAGAGCAATCCCAGCAACACCAGCAGGCCGCCACCGAGCCAGAGAAAGAGCTGCTGGCGAAACGCTTGATACATGCTGCGATATTCGCTGGTGGGTTGCATCGTGACAAAGCTGAACGACCCCTCGCTGTCATCGCTGCGCAGGTCCAGCTCAACGTCGTAGACAAAATATTCGAGGCCGTTCACATCGCGTGTCCGATTGAACTCGGTAACGCCGCCATAAAAGTGCGGACGGTAATGAATGTGCTCGTCTTCTGCAGAGCGCGACCGCCATAACTCATTTCCGTCTGCATCAAAGATATAGCCAAGCAGGTTAGCGTCCGGAAGGTCGAACTCCTCGTCAGCAAGCAGCTCGGGCATGGCCAGGTTGCCTCCGTCGAAGCGGGCGGCCGTGATCAGGGTATTGGCATCAGCTGCCAGGCGCTGCGTGATGACGCGCTCGAAAGCCAGGCTGAAGGCTGCCTGCAGAGCAGGCACTAGCGCCAACATGAACAGAATCGCCAGGCAGGCGGCACCTAGCATCAAACGTAGGCGTAGTGACATGCGGCCATTGAGGGCCGGCCGCGCGGGACCATACAAACGGAACCAGTGACGCTTCATCGGCAGCGCTCGGTGAACAGGTAGCCGAGGCCGCGAACGGTTTCGATGGGTTTCAGGTTGCCCTGGGCTTCGAGCTTGCGGCGTAGGCGTCCGACCAGTACCTCGATCACATTGCTATCAGGATCGCCATTGTCCGGGTAAAGCTGCTCCATCAGCCGCTCCTTGGCCACAACCTGTTGCTGATGCCGCATCAGGTATTCCAGGATGCGATATTCGAATGCCGTCAACGCCAGGGGTTTGTCGTTCAACATGGCTTGCTTGCGGTTCAGGTCGAGCTTCAGCGGGCCGGCCTCGATGCTCGCTTGGGTGAAGCCGGATGATCGCCGTAGCAGGGCGTTGAGGCGGGCTTCCAGCTCTTCGAACTGGAACGGCTTGACCACATAGTCGTCGGCGCCGGCAGCGAGGCCCTCCACTTTGTCCTGCCAGTTGCCGCGAGCCGTCAGGATGAGAATCGGAAAAGTGTTGCCATTGCCGCGCAGCTGGCGGATCAGGTCCAGCCCACTGATGCCCGGCAGGCCGAGATCGATCACCGCCAGGTCATGATTGAATTCGCAGGTCTGGTACAGCGCCTCTTCTGCATCGCCTACCGCATTGACCACGTGGCCGCTTTCACTCAGCCGGCTATTGAGGTGGTGGCGCAATAGCGCCTCGTCCTCCACCACCAGCACTTTCATCCGTCTGCTCCTGTGGAAACGGCCGGTTCTATTGCCGGCCTAATTCTTACATCTGGGCAACCACCGGCTTAGAAGTGGTAATTCACGCCGAGGTAAGCCTGCTTGCTGCTGTGCACGTCAATGGAACCGATCTTGCCCACGCCACGTTCGGATACCTCTGTTCCGGCATTGCTGCGCAGGTAACGATAACCGGCTTCGAGCGAGGTGTTGGCGCCAACCTTCTGCAGAACACCGGCTTGTAGGCCAACCAGATAACCAATGTCACTGTCTCGGCTGTACCCGCGCGATTCGTTTTCCAGCTTGGTCAGGCCTGCGCTGGCACCACCGAACAGACGAGTCGTCTCACCGATCGGGAGGAACATGTCGTAGCTGCCGATCAGATTTTGCTGGCGCAGCTTCAGAGTACTGCCGTAGTCATCGGAGACGTTTTCGTATGTGGCGTAGTAGCGCGATTCTTCGGTCATCTGACCGGCACGGACTCCCCAGGTGCCACTGTTCTTGAGCACATCATCGAAACGGTCGCTGCCCATGTTCTGTTTCAAGGTAGAGGAGCGGTCGATGTTGACGGTGCTTTCTCCCCAAGTGATGCCGGCGAAATTCTCGGCTGCGTGCGCACCAAAGGTGAAAACGCTGAGGCTGGTGGCGATGGCCAGGGTGTGCAGTTTGTTCATGGTGTAGCTCCTTTGCAGGGATTGGATATGTACACCTGCAATGCTGCCTGGAGCTTGCTGAACGGCGACTGAACTCCAGCTGAACCAGAGCTGAACGAAGTGGCATCGGTGAGCCATCAGTGCGATCAGCAATGAATGCTGCCGCCTCTTGCAGCTAAACCAACACCTGGCGGGTCGAGGCGATCAACCGATGAACCTGGCGCTCGATACGTGGATCGGTCGGTGTTTCCGGCCCACGGCCGCGCGGGCAGGGCAGGCTGGGCGTCGTACCGAACAAGCGGCAGATCAGCGGGCGCTGGTCATAGACTTCACAGCCTTGTGGACCGAGATGAACACAGCGCCAGTCGGCGAGAGCGACTTCATGCTCTGCATCGCTCTTGACCGGTAATCGCGACATCTCGATGGAGGAGGTGGTGACGGGCCCGCAGCAATCATGACAACCTGGGACGCAGGCGAAGCCGGGAATCTCCAGGCGCAGCTGGTCGATTCGTCTGCTGATACAGCTCATGCGCGCTTCTCCGGTGCAAAAAGCGCCGTATTTTAGCCTTGCTACTGCCTCTGTGCGACCGCTGTACAGCTGTTCGGCGCAGTTGCGTATCGTGTGAGCACCGGCAGCTGCGGGCGATCCCCGCCACTTTTCACATCAAGTGACAGTGGGTAGTCGCCCCACCAGGGGCCGGCCGCCCAGTACGTCAGGGGGACACAGTTGTCGCGCAAATAGCCCAGCAGGTTGTCCATGGCGACGATTCCCTGATCGGAGTAAGCCGGTACACCGAACTCGCCGATATGGCCGCGCAGGTTATTTGCTTTCAGCCAGTCAATGAAGGGCCGTGCGCGATCAACGCCCAGTGATGGCGCGAACGTCTCGGTCCGGTCGGCGTACATGCCCGAGGTGTCGCGGTCCAGGTACAGGTGTGCTTCATAGATGAGGTTGTTGCGCGGATCGCGCATCCAGGGGTCGTTGATGAGGCGATTGTTGTACTTGGGCCAATACAAGGCGGCTGAGTAGCGGTCCCCACCGACGTAAATCCAGTGCTCCTGGTCGACCTGGCGAATGGCTTGCGAGGCGGCCAGCGCAGCCTCGGGCCAGAGGCCATTGGTGTTGTGCGGCTCGTTCATCAGGCCGTATCCCCTAAGTCCGGGGTGATCGCTCAGTTTTGTCGCCAAGCGTGTCCAGACGTCTGCGAACGAGGCAATGGGTACTTCCGTCGAACCGATTAGCTTGCCGTAATACCGGTAGTAGTTGTGCAGGTCCACAATCACCTTCACCCCGTGCTTGTCGGCAAAATCCAGCGACTGCAGCAGACGTGCCAGTTCAACCGCGTTGAGCTCGCCGTTCAGCTGTGGCTGGATGCGTTCCCAGAGGATGGTCAGGCGCACCAGATTCAGGCCCAGCTCTCCGTATTTCTGGTAATAGGATTCTGTTGGGTAAATGTAGTTGGTGCCGTATTTGCCCGGCAGCGCCGAGGAACCGAAGCCTGGTGAGGAGAAGTTTACGCCCACCAGCGATACCCTCCCACCTTCGACAACGCTCAGTTTGTTGGGATAGCCGATAACGGCGCCATCCAGAACTGGCCCATCCATGAACACGCTAAGGTTGGGACCCACTACCTTGACTGCTGTGATGGTACGAGTCTGGCCATCGGCCAGGCCTACGGTAGTGCCGACCTGGAACGCGGCGAGATTGGCTGCCGTCGCCCGCACCGAAACGCCAGCCGATGCGCGCCATGAGCCGTTCGACCACTGCTGGTTGGTGAATTTGTTGATCAGCGCAGGACGGAAGTCCGCACGCGACGCAGAGTTTTCGACAGGGCTCGGGTTGAATGGCACTGACGCCAACGGAGCCGAGCCCACCGCACGCAGCGTGTTCGGGTGGCCGATGACTTCGCCACCGACGTCTTTCGAGGCGGAGCCATTTGCACCGGCGTCAGCTGATGCGGCGACGACGGAATCAGCCACGGAACTGCACAGCAGTGCAAGGGAGGCGATAGCGACCAGAAATTTGTTGTCGGCAACGCAGGACCAGGTGAGCGACATGTGTCTCTCCACGAAAGAAGATTGAGCCGACGCTCTGACTAGGGTTCCTGCAGACGCTACCGGTGCGACGTACCAGTGCCAGCCAGAAGCCGAAAACCCTAGCGTTGCTTACTGCCTGATGAAAAAGCCCGCCAGTTTTTACAACGCCTAATAACAGTCATGTTCGGAAGCAATGGCGGCATTGTGGCGCGATCCATCCAAGGCTATAGACCGCGATCAGGCGCGAGGCACTTCCATTTTTTTTTAATAACTGGACCGGTTTTTATGCCTGCGAAGGGATCAGGCGTGGCGAACTGTTTTCATCAAAATTGGCCATGTGTGCTTTCCACTCTGGGCGAAGGCCGATGAGTGGCTTCATGAATATGCAGCTGACCCACCAGAGCGTCTGAAAATTGCTGGGCAGCGGACCAGCGCAGGTGCACCGCATCGACGAACGCGTTTACCGGCGCGTGCCATTCCTTATCCGCATTCCAGTAGAAGGCACCGCTGTCACCAAGGCTGGCAAGGATGCGGTTGTCGAAGTCAGCCAGAAATTTGCCCTCCGGATCATATGTTGCCTTCCATTGCGGATGTAATGGCGTGGATACCATCATGAAACGCCGTCCTTCGGTATTTAGTCGCTGGCTCAGGGCGTGAAGGGCGTCGAAGCAGTTGCGGTCGAGCGCCTCCGGCTCGCCATAGAGCAGGGAGCGGCTCTTGTCGGTGATCAGCGGGCCATCGCCGTAGCGATTGAACACCAATGGGTCCCATTCGCTAACGCCGGCACGCTGATCCTTGACGGTCATGGCGTTGCGCATCAGCGAACGCGGCGAGAAATAACGCATGTAGTAGCTCCACGGCGTCGAGCGCTCGGCCATGTAGGCATCAACGTCGGTGCGGCTGAACACCGCATCCGGCACCCGCCAGCAGCCCATGAAGTCCTGTGGGTCGGCGACCATAATCACCTGCCTGATGCTCGGCTCCCGATCCAGCAACCAGTTGGCGACATACACGGCCTGGTTGGCGAAGAGGCCGCAGAAAGCGCCGTTCAATGGTGTCGCCGCAGGCATCTCACGCACTAGCGCGTCGCCATCGATATGCCGCCAGGCCACGGATGAGCCAATGACCAGCAGGTTCGGCGAAACGATGGGGTTGGAGCGCAGGAAGTTGAGCTTCTCGTCCACGCACAAGTTGTTTGAAAAAGCCGGCGGCGGCAGGTTGTCGGTTTTTTCGAGCCAGAAAAGCGAGAAGCAGAACAGCCCCAGCGCGCCGAGCAGGCCTGCTGACAGCGATAGCAGGTAGAGGCGGAACGGACCAGGGGTCGAATCCCTCGTGCTTTGCGCGCCCAGCGAAGCGTCGCCTTTCGCAAGGTCCGATGTGTCGATCATGACGTCAACTTCGCGCCGATCAGTTGAACGAAGTGCCCCACGTTGCGCAGCGACTCCAGCTCCGCAGTACGGAAACGAACACCAAAATGCTGTTCAGCGGCAACGATGAGCGTCACATGGGTCTGACTGTCCCATCCATCGACATCGTTGGCGGTAGTTTCCGGTGTCAACGTGATGGAGTCGTCATCGAACACGTCGTGAAACATCCGCGTAAGCGCCTGGATGATGTCGGTTTCGGTCATGGCTGGTTTACCTCGATGAGGTGTAGGTTGGAGTAGGGTTTGCTTAGTTCGTAGCGCCAGAAGCTGGCGTCCGGCTCGGCGCCTGAGAGGCGCGGGTGTTGTTCGAAACCCAGCTGCGGGTAGTGTTCGGCAACCAGGCGGTTGCGTTCGGTGCGGCGGTATTCGCCTACCAGCGCTCGGTAGCCGGCACGCGTGGCAGCATGGCAAAGCACTTCGAGCACGGCGCTTTCGACCTGGCGGCCGAGTACACGGCAGCTCATCAGCCAGCTGTCGATGAGCAGTTCGTCATCGTTCAAAGCCGGATCGGGTCGCGCCAGCACAACGCTGATCAGACCGTTGTCGCCGAATTTGTCGCTCAGGCGAAAGGCCAGCGCCACCGCACCGGGAGAACCGGCGATTCGCTCGACTTCCGCTTCGCTGTAGCGGCGCGTGGTGAGGTTGAACTGGTTGGTCTTGTTGATCAGCTGAGTACAGCGGGTCAGCTCGGTCCTTCCGATGGTCGTCGCATGCAGCACCATTGTCAGCCCGCGCAGGTATCCGTCCATGTCGGTGGCCTGGCTCAACGCGAGCTCTCGCTCGGCATCGAGTGCATAGCTTCGCCCTCGGATGGCGTCGTCCGAGGTGAACGACACCGCCTCGAAATAACCAGCCGCCGCAAGCCGGACAGGGTAGTCGGCGACGTCATCGGGCAATTCCGGTACCGCAACCTCGGGCAGCTCTCGGCGGATGATGTCGCGCTCGGCTGGGTTGTCATCGACGAACACCAGGCTGTCCAGGCCGAGGTTCAGCCTCTTCGCGATGCGTCTGAGATTGCCGGCCTTGTCTTCCCAGTTGGCGACGAACGCTGCGATATCGCTGCGTCTGAGTGCCATGTCCGGATGCTTGAACGCGCCTTCGGCAACCTCCGGATCGTTCTTGCTGCACACCGCAAGGATGATGCCCCTTCTCGACAGCAGAGCCGCGTAGCGCTGGAAGGCTAGATAGGCTTCGCCGCTAGGCGAACCCTGGCCGAGCTGAATGCCCTCCAGGCCATCGTCACCGATCACGCCGCCCCACAGCGTATTGTCCAGGTCCAGCACCAGGCACTTGCGCGACAGGCCAACGCTGGCTGCCGCAATGCGTGCCAGATGATCGCCATACAGCGGCGCGAGGTTGGGGCTGACCAATTGCTTGGCCTGGTGCCAGCGTACCGGGTCGGCGATGCCGGAGCCGTAACACCCCTGGGCTGCGAGCCAGGCCAGATCCATCAGCAATACGCCGTCTTCGCGAGCTGCCTGGCGAATGGCTGCGTTCAAGCGTTCGACCACCGTATAGGGTGCGGCCGGTACCAGCGCTTCAAAGGAGCCAAAAGCGGGTGGATCAGCCGGTACCAGCGTCTGCTGGATCACCTGCGCGGCGAAGCGCTCCCGCCCCCGCCGCCAGAGCAGGCGCAGTTCCGCGACGCGCTCGGCGACGGCGACATCGACCTGTTGCTGCGATGCTTCCAGCGGTAGTTGCAGCGCTGCGTCGCGGGCATCCAGCGCGAGTACCAGTATCTGCGGAGCAAAGGCGGCCAGCTCCGCGTCTTCGCCTAGCAGGGCTTGGCGATACAGCCCATAGGGACTGACGTGCACTGACAGGGCCAGGCCACGCTGCAGGCCAGCAACGCGGATGGCGGGCAGCAGATGGTCGACGGTGTGCGAAGAGAGCATCGCCATGCGTAACGGACGCAAGCCTGAGTGACCGCTGCCGCCATGGTGAATCGCCTCCAACGCCGGTGTTGCCAGGCGATCCATGCGGTTCGTCAGGGTGAAGTCACGACGGAAGCCGGCAAGCCTGATCGCGTCCGCCAACCGAGCAAAGGGGTCGAGTTCCCGTTTGGCTTCGGTGATGGCAGTACCCAAATCCGGGTGTTGCGCAAGCCAGAGAAGCTGTTCCATTAGCCATTGACTCCTTGTGCTCAGAACTGGAAATAGAGGAACTCGGTTGGCGCTACGGAAAAGGCCACCGCCAACGCGAAGAAGCCCAGCATGCCGATGGCCATCCCGATTACGGGTGTCGGGCTCCAGTTCACGAAGGGAAGCCACTGCGGCAGCCAGCTAGCCTGCAGACGCGCATCCAGTGCAGTACGGAAGCGAGCCATCCATTGCTGGATGTTGGGCACGGTCCAGACGAAGGCGAGCAGAATGGCAATGATGAGAAAGTCCGACTTGTCGAAATCGGTGCTCAAATCGCTCAGGCCAGCCATGCCGGACAGCACAGCGATGGCGGCGGAGAGGTCGGCGGCGCGGAAGAACACCATCGCGACGACGACACAGAGGAAAGTCAGCAGCACGGCAGCGGCGTGGTGAATCGGATTGTCGCTGTCGACCTTCCAGCCCTGGCGCGCCTTGTAGGCGCGAAAGCCATGGGCCACCACCAGGTAGAAGCCGTGCAGCAGCCCGAACGCCACGAACTGCCAGCCCGCACCGTGCCATACGCCGGAGATGAACATGGTGAGTACTGTTGGATAGGCCACCAGCACCACGAAGGTCCCGAAACTCATTTTGCCGCGCCGGGGCAGCGGCCTGCCGGTGGCCATGCGTGCGCGGGTAATGCCCATGACGATTGGGTTGTAGATATAGGCGGTGAGAAAGCGCGTCAGCGTCATGTGCCAGCGCGACCAGTAATCGATGAGGTTGTGCGCCTTGAATGGACTGTTGAAGTTGACCGGCAGCCGAATGCCGAACATCAGCGCCAGGCCGATCGCCATGTCGCTATAGCCGGAGAAATCAAAATAGATCTGCAGGGTGTAGGCCAGCGCGCCGGTCCAGGCGTCATACAAGGCCGGCACCGTGCCGTCGGCGGCGACTGCGAAGATGGGCGAGGCCATCTCGCCAAGCGGGTCAGCGATCATCACCTTCTTGAACAACCCAAGCAGGAATACGGTGATGCCCAGCGAAAGGTTGTCCAGCCGCGGGCGGAAACCCGATGAATCCTTGAACTGCTTGAGCATTTCGCCGTGGTGCGTGATAGGACCTGCGATCAGCTGGGGAAAGAAGGTGATGAACAGGCAGTAGTTGACGAAGTCGTGCTCCCCCACTTCGCCGTCGTGGGCGTCCACCAGATAGGCGATCTGCTGGAAGGTAAAGAACGAGATGGCCAGCGGCAGGATGATCTGATCCACCGACCAGCCTGTGCCGAACAGCTCGTCGAGCGTGCCGAACAGAAACCCCGTGTATTTGTAGTAGGCAAGCAGCACGATGTTGGCTGCCACTCCCAGCACCAGTACCTTGCGCGACGGTCGCCGCAGCAGATAGCCCGCGATGAGGTAGTTGAACAGCATGCTGCCGATCAGCAGCGGGACGTAGGCAGGATTCCACCAGCCGTAGAAAGCCAGTGAGGCGAGCGTCAGCCAGATGGCTGCCAAACGCTGTCTGCCGGTCCCGGCGAGCAGGAGGAAACCCAATAGAACCACCGGAAGAAAACCGGCTATGAAGACCGAAGAGTTAAAAAGCATCTTTCGTATTCCTTCCCTGTAACTGCATTCCCCTTCGGTATCGGCTGACTCGCTTCAAGCTGCGAAAACGCTGCTTTGCGAAAAAGCTGTGAATCCTTGGGTCAAACGGCTCTAAGTGAGGTTCTGGAATTTTTTGACACAATTTGATCTTGACAGTTTCCGGAAGCCCCTAGATTAGAGCGCCGAGGTCACAGTGTGTATCGGCGTGGCATGAAATTGTGCTGCCGCTTATCCGATTCCAGGAGCGGCCGTTTCGCTTGAGTGCTAAGCGAAACGGCTTGGCAGTGTTAGCCAAGTCCCGGTGGTGCATTTCCGGCGAGCGGAAAGACCCATATGCATTCGGGGTGCTAGGCCAAGAGATGAGAGGCGTGCAAGTAGGCGAAGGGACCTCAGGGAAATAGTGTTTCTATCTGCCTGACGACCACGCTCGTTGTGCGGTCTGCGGTAGTTGCGTTCAGCCTGCACATGACGCCAGCCTCAATAACAATTGCAGCGTGCTTGCGATTGCTAGTGGCCTGAATTCGAGATTTTCGAGCGTGCCGACCCGTGCGAGGTATCGGATTGCGTCGATCTGCATGAAGGTGTGCATGCATCAGCTAACGGGGCCAGGTGTGGCCTGGCCAAAAGAAGAAGCCCGCATCGAGGGATGCGGGCTTCTTTTTTACTGGTAGTTCGAAGTTGGCTCAGCGGCGCCTGCGGAAAAGCGGCAGCGCCTCGTCAGCAGCGGACTGGTAGCTTACCGAGAAGTCCTTCAGACCTTCGAGTGCATCGTAAGGATCGCGATCGGGACGCACGGCGTAGGCATCGAAACCGCAGCGGCGCATCATGAACAGCTGATCGCGTAGCACATCGCCAATGGCGCGGACTTCCCCCTTGTAGCCGTAGCGTTCACGCAGTAGCCGCGCGCTGGAGAAGTGACGGCCATCAGTGAATACCGGGAAGTTCAGTGCAACAACCTGGAACTGCTCGAGGTCATCGGCAATGTCCTCGACCGCCTCGTCGGCGTCCAGCCAAACACCCAGGCCGCCGTCTCGGGCCTTGAGCGCGTGGCCGTGCTCAAGCCAGAGCTGCATCGGCACTATCACGTCGTCGCTGTTGGACAGGCTCTGCAAATCGACGTCCTTCGGCAGCAGGTGCCAGGTTTCGTCGACGACCTGGTCGCCCTTAATGATTCGCTGCATAGACGCGTTCCTTGAAGGGATCGATGCCGATGCGGCGGAAGGTGTCGAGAAATTGTTCATCTTCGTTACGTTGCTCCACGTAGACGGCAATGATTTTTTCGATGACGTCGGGCATCGCATCCTGTGCAAAGGATGGGCCGAGAATCTGGCCCAGAGTGGTGTCGCGCCCCGAGCTGCCGCCAACCGAAACCTGGTAGAACTCGGCGCCTTTCTTGTCCACGCCGAGAATGCCGATGTGACCGACATGGTGGTGGCCGCACGCGTTCATGCAGCCGGAAATGTTCAGGTCCAGGTCGCCGATGTCGAACAGGTAGTCCAGGTCGTCGAAGCGACGCTGAATGGACTCGGCGATGGGGATCGACTTGGCGTTGGCCAGCGAGCAGAAGTCGCCGCCCGGGCAGCAGATGATGTCGGTCAGCAGGCCGATGTTCGGCGTGGCGACGCCCAGCTCGCGCAACTCGTGCCACAGTTCGAACAGGCGTGACTGTTCGACGTCGGCAAGGATCATGTTCTGCTCGTGAGAGTTGCGTACCTCGCCAAAGCTGTAGCGGTCGGCCAGATCGGCGATCGTGTCCAGCTGCTTGTCGGTGACGTCGCCCGGCGCGACGCCGGTGCTTTTCAAGGACAACGTGACCGCGGCATAACCGGGCTTCTTGTGCGCCACCACATTGCGTTCGCGCCAGCGGGCGAACCCTGGGTGTTCGGCATCAAGCTGGCGGAGAGCTTCGTCCTGGTCTTCGAGGGCTTTGTACGAAGGATCGACGAAATGCTGGCTGACGCGCTGGACTTCATCGTCGGTCAGCGTGCTGGGGCCATCCTTGAGAAACTCCCATTCGGCAGCGACGCGCTCGGCAAAGACTTCCGGCGTCAGTGCCTTGACCAGGATCTTGATGCGGGCCTTGAACTTGTTGTCACGACGGCCGTAGCGGTTGTACACACGCAGAATGGCTTCGAGATAAGTCAGCAGGTGCTTCCAGGGCAGGAATTCATTGATGAAACTGCCGACGATGGGTGTACGGCCCAAGCCGCCACCAACGGCGACGCGGAAACCCAGCTCACCTTCGGCATTCTTCACCGCTTCAAGACCGATATCGTGCACGCCGATGGCCGCACGGTCACTCACTGCACCGTTGATGGCGATCTTGAACTTGCGCGGCAGGCGAGCGAATTCGGGGTGAAAGGTGGACCACTGACGGATGATTTCGCACCAGGGTCGCGGGTCGACCAGTTCGTCCTTGGCCACCCCGGCGAACTGGTCGGTAGTGGTGTTGCGGATGCAGTTGCCGCTGGTCTGGATCGCATGCATCTGCACCGTGGCGAGTTCGGCGAGAATCTCCGGTACGTCCTCCAGCTCAGGCCAATTCAGCTGCACGTTGGTGCGGGTACTGATGTGGGCGTAGCCCTTATCGTACTTGCGTGTGATCTCGGCTAGTTTGCGCACCTGCGTTGACGAGAGCAGGCCATAGGGCACGGCGATACGCAGCATCGGCGCGTAGCGCTGGATGTACAGCCCGTTCTGCAGGCGCAACGGCAGGAATTCAGCGTCGGTCAGTTCACCGGCCAAATACCGGCGGGTCTGCTCACGAAACTGGTTGACGCGTTCTTGGACGATCTGGTGATCGTACTTGTCGTAAACGTACATTGAGAGTCCTGTTCAGGCTGTCTACAGCTTATCGCGCGCACGGCCGCGCACCCATCAGGGAGGCGGCAAGATACCAGCTAGCGGTTATGCGCAAAAGTGATGTTTGGGAATATGTTTAGAACCAAACGCTGCTTCGTTGGCTTTTAAGGGCGGTTCCTTGAGGGTTTGGGTCCAGTGGTCTTAAATCCAAATGACCCCGGCGCTGCAAAAGGAGATCAACAATGCCCAACCATTCAAACTTCAAAGACAACGACAGCCTGGCGGATGCCGCCGCGATTTTCATTCTTATTGTCCTGGCGGTGGCCACAGCGGTGTTCTGGGTCAGCCACCAGTAATGGCCAGGTGTTGCCTCACAGCCCCGCGAGATAGAGCACCAGCTTCACGATTCCGAGAATCACCAGAATAAAGACCAACGTGAAGCCCAGCCCGAACAGAATAAAGTGGCTGGGCTTGCCGTGACTGAAGTCACGGGCGCGATTCTTGCCACTTTGCACGCCCAGAGCGCCGGCCAGGATACTTTGCAGCATCTGGCGAAACGTCAGCTTGTTCTTATCTTCATTGCTCATGCCTACCTCGAATAAACCTTGTCCTACATTAGTCTAGTCATCGAATCGGAGTTCCGAAGCGCCGGTTTTTCCCGATGCTGTGATTTACCATTGGGCGCGAGACGGCCTGAGAGCCTTGAAAAAACGCAGCCAACAGCGCAGAAGGAGAGGTATGTTGAGTCGCTACGCAGTGGATCCGTTGACCGCTTTGCAAGCCAAGGAGCAGGCCCAGAAGCTCGCCTTCGCGCCCATTGCCTTTCAGGCGGCGCAGAGTCTGCGTGAGCTTGGCGTTCTGGCGGTGCTGGACGAGGCGGGGGTGGCTGGCCTGGGCGCGGCGCAAATCGCCGAGCGTAGCGGCATTTCCGAATACGGGGTCAAGGTGCTGCTGGACATGGGGCTCAGTGCCCTGATCGTCACGCAATGCGATGACCGCTACGTACTGGCGCGTCTGGGGCGTTTTCTGCTGCACGATGCGATGACCGGGGTGAACATGAATTTCACTGCCGACGTGTGCTACCGCGCCATGTCGCATCTCACCGAGACCATTCGCAGTGGCCGTCCGGAGGGTCTGCAGGAATTCGGCGACTGGGCCACCATCTACGAAGGGCTGTCGCGCCTGCCAGAGAAGGCGCGCAAGAGCTGGTTCGACTTCGACCACTACTACAGCGACAAGGCGTTTCCCGAGCTGTTGCCGCGAGTCTTTGCCGAGCGGCCGAAAAGGATCGTCGACATCGGCGGTAACACCGGAAAATGGTCGCTGCAATGTTGCGCTTACGATGCCGACGTGGAAGTCACCATCGTCGATCTGCCGCGGCAATTGGCCTTGGCCCTGGAGAATGCCCGAGAGCATGGTCATGAAGCGCGTATTCACGGCCACCCGATGAACATCCTCGACAGCAGTCAGCCGTTGCCTGCGCAAGCCGACATCTGGTGGATGAGCCAGTTTCTCGATTGCTTTTCGCCGATGGAGATCCTGCGCATCCTGAGGCGGATACGCGAGGCGATACAGCCGGAGGCCAGCGTGTACATCCTCGAGCTGTTCTGGGACCGCCAGCATTTCGAGGCGGCGGCCTACAGCCTCAACGCCACGTCGCTGTATTTCACCTGCCTGGCCAACGGCAACAGCCGCTTCTATCACAGCAAGGACATGCTGGACATCATCGAGGAAGCCGGTTTTGTGGTCGCCGAGCAGGTTGACGATATTGGCCTGGGTCATACGTTGCTGCGCCTTCGCGCAGCCTGATGCGGGCAGAGCGGCTTAACGGCCGCCCTTGAACCAGTCCCATAAGCCAAGCGAGTAGTTAGGCAGCAGGTTGATACCGAGCGCGGACTTCAGCACGTAGAGCGTGACCAGCCCCAGTATCAGTGAGAAGAGCAGAAACAGGGTGATCGCACCGGCTTTGGCCACCACCGACAGTCTCTGTTGCGTACGTGTCAGGCTGCGTTTGTTACGGCCGGCGACCAGCACGAAATAATACTGGGTACGCCAGATATTCAAGGTGCCGCGCAGATCGAGCTTGTGTCGGGCCCATGAGCGGGTGGCAAACGCAGTGCGCAGGCCCTGTAGCTGCTCGTTGGAGAAGCTTTCCCGCAGCTCTTCGGGAAGTCGCTGCTTCAAGCCGATGATGAACGGGTCATGTTCCATGGACTTGGCGCTGGGAGTCGAGTCGGGTGCAGGCATTGTCAGGCCGCCGTTCAGTAAAGGGATGGATGATAGCCGTCGGCCGGGCTCGGCTTGCCTAGTGTGTTCCGCTCATCTCGTTCACGAGAGTGCAGAAATCGGGCCGCTGCAGCGGTGCGTCGAGCAGGCAGCGTTGCTTGATGCCGGCCAGCTGTTGAAGGCGGGGTGAGTCCTGATAGTTGTCATCGCAGCGCTCCAGCAACTCCTCCAGCAGGTAACCGAAGGCCCTGACTTCGAGCCCTTGCAGCGCGCGGCCCTCGTCACCGAGCGGGTCATGGAAGGAGGCCGCGCCGAAATCGCTGAGCAGTGTCTTGCCCGCTGGATCGACGAGCAGGTTGTGCCCATAGAGATCGCCATGAAGGATCCCGCGTCGGTGAAGATGCTGCATGACACTGGCTACGCTTGAGGCAATCTTCAGCACCTGCTCGGCCTTAAAGCGCTGCTGTGCTGCGTAGCAATCCCGGGTGCAACTGACGAGCGATGGTGGACCGGCCAGCACACGGAAGGACGGATCGATCAGATCCATCAGCAACCCCGGCAGCGCATCTTCATGGTCGGCCAACGGCCCGGCGATGCGAATCAGGTTGGGGTGTTCGCCTGCGGATATGCAGGCGGCCATTTCGCTGTGCGGCAGACCATCGCTGGTCAGGCTGCCTTTGAACAGCTTGGCTGCCATGGCTCGGGCCGCCTGTCCCGGTGGCTGCCAGTCGGCACGGTGGATCACGCCCGAGGCGCCCTGGCCAAGCACTTCACCGAATGTGATGTGTTCACGCTCGATCGGCGGTACGGGGTGTTGTGCCAGCGCCGTGGCTTCGATGGCGTCACTGAACGGATTGCCGGCAAAGGCAAGCCAGCTCAGGCGCGGCATCGTCAGCAGCCAGGCGGGCAGAGCGGGTAAACGGTTGGCGGCGATGCGCAGCAATTCCAGCCGATGGCAGTTGGCGAGTGTGGCGGGCAACGCGCCAAGGCGGTTACCGGCGAGCATAAGCTTCTGCAGTCGATGGCAGGCACCGATCTCGTCCGGTAGCTGTTCCAGTCGATTGTCGGTGAGGATCAGCCAGCGCAGCTTGGGCGGTAGAGCGGCGGCCGGTAGGTTTTCGAGACGGTTGGCCTTGAAACCGACCATTTCCAGTTCAGCGCAGTTGCCGAGCACCGCTGGCACTTCGCTGAAGCGGTTATCCGAACAGAACAGGATGCGCAGACGGTGCAGCCGCGGCAGGTCGTCCGGCAGGCTGTCGAGCCGGTTGCCGGAGAGGTTGAGCACTTCCAGGCTGTCGGCCAGGGTGAAAATTTCCCGCGGAAACTCAGTGAGGTCTTCCGCGAGGTCGAGGCGGGTGATGCCGGCCAGTTCGCCGCGGCGAAGACGTTCCAATGTGTGCATATCTGTCCTGGGTGTTTGCCGGATCTGCTGTGCGCTTCTATGACCCTCAACGCTGGAGGTGGTGCCTCAGACGGTCGCGATTTTTCTCGGTGCCTTGAGCACGCGCTCGGCGCGGGCCCGCAGCTGGCCGCAACCGCCGTCGATATCCTGGCCGGCGGAATTACGTACCTTGGTCAACACGCCGTTCTCGTGCAGGTAACGCATGATCTGGTGGATGCGGTCGGTGGCGGGGCGCTGGAAGGCGTCGTCGTCCAGGCTGTTGTAGGGAATCACGTTCATGATCGCGAACTTGCCCTTGAGCAGGCGGATGATGCCGTCCATTTCTTCCTGGCTGTCGTTGATGCCGGCGAGCAGGGTCCATTGATACTGGATGGGGTAGTCCACCAGGCGGGCGTAGGCTTCGCCCAGTTCGACCAGTTCGGCGGGATCGATCAGCGGCGCGCGCGGCAACAGTTCGCGGCGCAGGGCGGCGTTGGTACTGTGCAGCGACAGGGCCAGTGCTGGCTTGACCGCCTGCTGCGGCAGGCGCTCGAACACGCGCAGATCGCCGACGGTGGAGAACACCAGGTTCTTGTGGCCGATGCCGCCATCGGTGCCCAGCAGGTCGATGGCCTCCAGTACGTTATCGAGGTTGTGTGCCGGTTCGCCCATGCCCATGAACACCACCTTCTTCACGGGGCGAAAGCGGCGGGCCAGGGCGACCTGGGCGAGGATCTCGGCGCTACCCACCTGACGCAGCAGACCGCTCTTGCCCGTCATGCAGAATACGCAGCCTACGGCACAGCCTACCTGGCTTGACACGCAAAGCCCGCCACGCGGCAGCAGCACGCTTTCCACCATCTGGCCGTCTTCCAGCGCCACTAGCAGGCGCGCCGATCCGTCCTCGGCGGGGTGTTCCGAGCGAAGTTGAAGTAAAGCGGAGATGCGCCGCTCGATCTCCGGTAGGCCTTGGCGAACCGATAGCGGCAGGAAGTCCTCGCTTTTCTGGTGACGGGTGCCGCTGTCCAGTGGCTTGCCCTGCAGCCAGGCGCGAGTGATCCGCCCGATATGAACGGGTTTGGCGCCGATGTCGGCGAGCTGTTGGTGAAAGTCGGAGATGCGCATAGGGCGCGCATTCTAGCAGGCTGTCGAAGAATCACCTGTGCCGCCGACGCCCATTGGCCGTGTTTCGGTAGGGGCCACACTACTTGCGTTTTACGTTTAGCCCGGTCAATCGACGAATCGGCGGCTACCCAGGATAAGGCTCGCCAGCAACAAGGCGAGCAACACGAAGGCCACTGTCAGCGAACTGAAATGGGCAATCAGCCCGATCAGCGCGGGCCCGACGAGCACTCCTGCGAATCCGACCGTGGTGGCTGCCGTCACCGCAAGGTGTACCGGCATCACGTCCTGCCGGCTGAGGGCGGAAATCAGCACGGGCGAGACATTGGCACAACCCAGCCCGCACAGGCCATAACCCAGCAAGGCCAGGGTCCAGTGGTCGGCGATAATGCTCAGGCCGATACCCGCCGCGGCCAGAAAGCCGCCGAAAGCGACGGTCTGCGCAGTACCAAGGCTGTTCACCACCCGGCCACCGGCGAAGCGACCGATGGTGACCATCAGCGCGAACGCCGCATAACCAAGGCCGCCGCTGGAGGTTTCCAGCTGCTTTTCGCCGGTCAGATAGAGCGCGCTCCAGTCGAGCACCGCGCCTTCGGCCAGGTACACCACGAAGCACAGCATTCCTACCAGCAAGACCATGCCAGTGGGGCGCACGAAGGCGACGCCGCCTGCCGGTGCCTTGCGTGTCAGGTAGCCACGCATGACCAGGCAGTTGGCGATAACGATCAACGCGACCATCAGCAGGGTGCCGCTCACGGGTGTGAGGCCCAGCGTCAGTAGGCCGGTCAGCGCCAGCGCGCCGCAGATAGAACCGAGGCTGAACATCCCATGGAAATTCGACATCAGGCGTCGACCGAGCTCACGCTCAACCAGCAGCGATTGGACATTGAGCACAACGTCGAGCACGCCGAGGCTGCCGCCAAAGCAGAACAGGGCAAGACCCAGCAGCCATATCGATTCGGTCAGAGCGATACCGAGCAGCGCCAGTACCAGTAGCGTCACGCAGCTGAGGATGACTGGCCGGATGCCTTGACGGGCGATCAGCAAACCGGACAACGGCATCCAGGTAAGGGAACCGATTCCTATGCACAACAGCAGCAGTCCGAACACCGCATCGCTCATCTCGATGCGCTCACGCACGTAGGGCACCAGTGGTGCCCACACCGACAAACCGAAACCGGCGATGAAGAATCCCGTCCGCGTGGCGTGTCGCACGATGGGCGCGGTGAGGTCGGTGTTGGGGGGGCGAAGGGGCATATGCGGTTAATCGTCTGGCTGCAGAATATCGGCAAACATTATGCGGTAAAGGCCGGGCAGAGCGCCCGCGTGCTATCGTTCGCCCTCCGTTTCACAGGCTGTCGGAGCCACAATGAAATTCATACACCAGCGCGAGCACCTCAACGAAGACGACTTCGTGGTCATCGAATGCTCACAGCCCTGCAACATCCGTCTGATGAACGACAAGAATTTTCGCAGCTTCAGGAATGGCGGAAGTCATACCTACCACGGCGGAGCATTCGACAAGTATCCTGCACGGATCAAGGTGCCCGGTACCGGCTTCTGGAATATCACCATCGATACCGTAACGCGTCGGGCGATCAGCGTGACGCGCAAGCCGGCGCTTACCCATCGCATCAAGATCGTCCGCAATTCACCGTCGCAGCTCAAATAGCGACGAACCGCAGCCAAATGGTTATGCCCGACGATGACTGAAACGTCTCGCCCCACGCAGGCCCATCTCGGCATGCTGCTGTGGGCATTGTTCGTGGGCCTGTCATTTCCCGCCGTTGGGATGCTCAGTGAAGGTTTGCCGCCGCTGTTGCTGACTGCCATACGTTTCAGCATCGCGGCGCTGGTACTGGCACCGCTGGCCTGGAAGCAGAGTGAAGGGCGGCCGGCAATGGCTACCTTGCTGCTGTACGGGCTGATGGGGCTATCCCTGGCCGGCTTCTTCGGCACCATGTTCTGGGCCGCTCACCGGGTCAGCGCACTGTCGATGGCGACGCTGTTCGTCAGTGTGCCGCTTTTGGCCTACGGCCTAGGGCGGGGACTGGGTGTCGAGCAACCGGCAGGGCGCCTGTTGGCGATTCTTGGCCTTGGGGCGTGCGGTGCGTTGGGGCTGGCCTGGGCGGAGAATGGCGGCGACTTCGCTGGCATGCAGCTGGGCTTGGGGGAGCTGGGATTCTTCTTCGGCTGTGTAGCATCGGCGCTATATCCGGTGCTCAGCAAATGGGGGTTGGCGCGCGCGATGCTGCCGAGGCAGGCAGCGCTGCGTACCTTCTGGAGCCTGGTTTGTGGTGCTGCGCTGATCGGTCTGATGGGCGTGCTATGGGAAACGCCGCAGTCCCTGCTGAGGTTGAACCTGCTCGACGTGCTGCTGGTGGTTTACCTGGGGGTTTTCTCCAGTGCCATGACATTCTTCCTGCAGCAACGCGCGACCTCGGTACTCACCCCGGGAGCCGTCACTGCCTACAGCTACCTGGTGCCCTTCGTCTCGATGCTCCTGTTGTTCTTCGACCAGCCTGCGCGCGCGGGATGGCAGTGGGCGCCGGGGGCCTTGATGGTGTTGCTCGCCATTGCGCTATTGTTGCGACGGTCAGCGAGTCGCTAGTTTTCCAGTATCGCCTGGGTAATTACCATGGCTTGCTGTTCTCGCTCGGCCCAGCTGCCACCGACTTCCACAAACGGCTGATTACGGCTGATCAGCCAATCGCGACAGTCTTGGTAAAACTTCAAGCGTTCGGCAAGGCTGGGCTGGCAACGCTGACCGTCGTCATGCCAGTCGATGCCTTCCGGCGATAGCAGCAGATGCTGATGGTATTGGCGCTGCAGCAGTTCGTCTTCCAGCCAGGCGGGGCAGGTCCCGAACAGCGTACGGCTCCAGAGGATATTGCTCAGCAGGTGCGTATCGAGAATCAACAGCTCGGGTGCTTGACTGCGCGCGGCATCTTCCCTGGCCAGTTGGCCTCGAGCGATGGCGGGGATGTCCGCCAGGCAGGTATCGCGCTGCTCGCGGTCGATGAAGTCGCGCACGTACTCACCCACCAGCAGGCCACCGAACCTTCTGTGCAACCGTGCGGCCAGCCAGCTCTTGCCGGTGGATTCGGGCCCGGTGAGCACCAACACTTTCATCGTGTCGCCACCAATGTCAGGCGCCATTCCCGTAACCCCAGTATCGCCAACAGTGTGAAGAGGACGTAGAGGCCGGCGGTCAGCCAGTAATCCTGATGAGCAAAGAAACCGACGTAGAGCACATCTACCGCGATCCACAGGATCCAGCACTGCACGCGCTTGTGCGCCATCCAGTATTGCGCGAGCAGGCTGAACGCCGTGAGCGAGGCGTCTGCCCAGGGAAACAGCGCTTCGGTGTAGTGAGCCATCAATCCACCCAATACCGCCGCGCCCAGCGAGGCGCTGGCGAGACCGCTTAATACCTCACGGGCGCTCGCGCGACCAACCGTTCTGCGTCTAGACCCTGCCTCACCTCGGGTCCATTGCCACCAGCCATATAGCTGCAACAGGGCGAACACGCCATGCAGCAGTACCTGGGAAAACAGCTGCGCCTCGAAGAAAAACCAGGCATAGAGGGACACCATGACCAGGCCGATGGGCCAGCACCAAGGGTTCTGTCGGACCGTCAGCCATACGGCGATGACGCCGAGGGTTGAGGCGATGATTTCCAGAGGGGACATGAAGGAGCCCGGTGGCACGACGATGAGTCATGGTGAATGCGCCATGGCGCTCATGACGGAGGTGTTGCTACAGCGATGGCAAGAAATTCCACCGCTTTGGATCAGTGGAAGGTTTCTTCCAGTAGTTTCAGCAGCTTCTCCTCGATCTTCCTGTCGCCGTAGGACTGCAGCAACATCGGGAAGCCGGCTTGCCAGAAGTCATTGTCCAGCCAGGACAGGCGCTCGCCGCATTGTTCGAGTTCGGCGCGGATGGCAATCGACACCAGCTGCAAGGTCTGTAGGGCATCGATGCCGAACACTCGGTGCTGTATTGGCGTTTTCAGCCCCTCGATCTGATAGGGACAGGCCCAATCCCAGCCGTCGCCAATATGCACTGGCTGTCCTATGGAAATCGTTACACCGTCCCCGGCTTCGGTGCTCAATGTGCGTTGGGCGATTACCGTGCCAAGGGCGACGGCTGGAGGTGCTTGGTTCTCGTCTTGCATGCCTGTCTCCCTAAAAGCCCGGTTTAGTCGTCACCTTCGGCACGAATGGCCGCGAAGCATCTGAGCACGTGGCCGCCTTCGAGTTGCCAGCTGTCGTCCTCAGGCTGATGAAGTGCTTCCATCACCTGGTTATAGCTGAATTGCCACTGCTGACGCTGGCGGCCATCCAAGGCCTGAATGCGCAACACGATCGTTTCGCTGGAAAAGGATTGCTCTGCCTGCGCTGCTGCGTCAGCCGCGTCGAGCAGCTGCTCGTCGAGGCTGAAGTCGCTGGCGTGCAGGCCGTCGATTTCCAGCATGTCGGCATTTTCAAGCTGGTCCAGCAGGTAAGGCGTGTCGTTCATGATTGCTCCGGTCAGACGTCGTAACCCAGGTTCGGCATCAGCCAGCGTTCGCTGACTTCGATGGGCTGGCCTTTGCGCTGCGAGTAGCTTTCCACCTGATCCTTGTCGATCTTGCCGACCGCGAAGTACTGCGCTTCGGGGTGGGCGAAATACCAGCCGCTGACCGCTGCGGTAGGGAACATGGCGTAGTGCTCGGTCAGGAACACACCGCTGTTTCCGGCCTTGTTGAACTGCGCCGCGGGATCGAGCAAGGCGAACAGGGTTTCCTTCTCGGTGTGGTCCGGGCAGGCTGGATAGCCGGGAGCAGGGCGGATGCCCTTGTACCGCTCCTTGATTAGGTCATCGTTGCTCAGCTGCTCGTCTGGGGCGTAGCCCCAATAGTTCTTGCGCACCTGCTGATGCAGCCACTCGGCGCAGGCTTCGGCGAGGCGGTCGGCCAGCGCTTTGACCATGATCGAATTGTAGTCGTCACCGGCCTCCTGATAAGCCTTGGCCACTTCCTCAGCACCGATGCCAGCGGTGGTGATGAAACCGCCCACGTAATCGGTGATGCCGGTGTCCTTGGGCGCGACGAAATCCGCCAGGGAGAAGTTAGGCTTGCCATCGGTCTTGACGGTCTGCTGACGCAGGTGATGCAAGATGGCGAGCTGTTCGCCGTTGTCGCCATAGACGGCCAGGTCGTCATGATTGATCTGGTTGGCCGGCCAGAAGCCGAACACGGCGCGGGCCCTGATCAGTTTTTCATCGATCAGCTTGTTCAGCATCGCCTGAGCGTCGGCGAACAGCGCCGTGGCGGCTTCGCCCACCACTTCGTCGGTGAGGATGCGGGGGTATTTACCGGCCAGATCCCAGGAGATGAAAAAAGGTGTCCAGTCGATGTACTCGGCCAGCACCTTGAGGTCGATATCGTCCAGCACCCGGCTGCCGGTAAAGGTCGGCTTGACCGGGGTATAACCCGCCCAATCGAACTGCGGTTTGGCGGCAATCGCCTTCTCATAGCTCAGACGCTCGGTACGCGCGCTGCGGTTGGCCGTGCGTTCGCGGATCATCGCGTATTCCTCGCGGATCTTGGTCGCGTAGTCCGGCTTCATTTCCTTCGACAGCAGGGTCGTGGCCACCCCCACGGCGCGCGAGGCGTCGGTGACGTACACCACGGCATCGTTCTTGTAGTGCGGGTCGATCTTCACGGCGGTGTGCGCCTTGGAGGTGGTCGCGCCACCGATCATCAATGGCAGGCTGAAGCCCTGACGCTGCATCTCGCGGGCAACGTGCACCATTTCATCCAGGGAGGGGGTGATCAGCCCGGAGAGGCCGATGATGTCGCACTTTTCTTCGATGGCGGTCTTGAGGATCTTGTCCGCAGGAACCATCACGCCCAGGTCGACGATGTCGTAGCCGTTGCAGCCGAGCACCACCCCGACGATGTTTTTGCCGATGTCATGCACGTCGCCCTTGACCGTGGCCATCAGGATCTTGCCCTTGGCTTCCGGTTTGTCGCCTTTTTCCGCTTCGATGAAGGGGATCAGGTGCGCCACGGCCTGCTTCATCACACGGGCGGACTTCACCACCTGCGGCAGAAACATCTTGCCCGAGCCAAACAGGTCGCCAACCACGTTCATGCCTGCCATCAGCGGGCCTTCGATAACGTCGATGGGGCGTGCGCATTGCTGGCGGCATTCCTCGGTGTCTTCGACGATGAAGGCCGTGATGCCCTTGACCAGCGCATGTTCCAGGCGTTTGCCCACGGGCAGGCTGCGCCATTCCTCGTTTTCGACTTCCTTGACCGACCCGTCACCGCGATAGTCCTCGGCGATCGCCAGCAGCGCTTCGGTGGCGCCGGGGTGGCGGTTGAGGATCACGTCCTCGACCTTGTTGCGCAGGTCCAGCGGAATCTGGTCGTAGATTTCCAGCTGGCCGGCGTTGACGATACCCATGGTGAGGCCGTTCTGGATGGCGTAGTACAGGAACACCGAGTGAATGGCCTCGCGCACCGGGTTGTTCCCTCGGAACGAGAAGGACACATTGGATACGCCGCCCGACGTCAGGGCGTAGGGGAGGTGGTCGCGGATGAAGGCGCAGGCCTCGATGAAGTCCACCGCGTAGTTGTTGTGTTCCTCGATGCCGGTGGCCACGGCGAAGATGTTCGGGTCGAAGATGATGTCTTCCGGCGGGAAGCCCACTTCGTTGACCAGGATGTCGTAGCTGCGCTGGCAGATTTCCTTTTTACGCGCTGCGGTGTCGGCCTGGCCGGCTTCATCGAAGGCCATGACCACCACGGCGGCGCCGTAGCGCTTGCAAAGGCGAGCGTGCTGCTTGAACTGCTCGACGCCTTCCTTCATGGAAATCGAGTTGACGATGCCCTTGCCTTGAATGCACTTCAGACCGGCTTCGATCACTTCCCATTTGGAGGAGTCGATCATGATTGGTACACGGGAAATGTCCGGCTCACCGGCGATCAGGTTGAGGAAGGTCACCATGGCCTTCTTCGAATCCAGCATGCCCTCGTCCATGTTGATGTCGATCACCTGGGCGCCAGCTTCCACCTGCTGCAGGGCGACTTCCAGCGCCTCGGTGTAGTTGTCCTCGCGGATCAGACGGGCGAACTTGGCCGAGCCGGTGATGTTGGTGCGTTCACCAACGTTCACGAACAGCGAGTTGCGGTCGATGGTGAATGGCTCAAGGCCGGACAGACGGCAGGCTCTGGGAATGACGGGAATCTGGCGTGGCGCATATTTGGCTACCGCGTCAGCGATCGCCTTGATATGTGCAGGTGTGGTGCCGCAGCAGCCGCCGACGATGTTGAGGAAGCCGCTCTGGGCGAACTCTTCGATCACTGCGGCGGTTTCTGCTGGCGTTTCGTCGTATTCGCCAAAAGCGTTCGGCAGACCGGCGTTGGGGTGGGCAGACACGTGGGTGTCGGCCTTGCTGGCCAACTCTTCCAGGTACGGACGCAGCTCCTTGGCACCCAGGGCGCAGTTCAGGCCCACGGAGATAGGGTTGGCGTGGCGCACCGAGTTCCAGAAGGCCTCAGTGGTCTGTCCCGACAAGGTACGGCCGGAGGCATCGGTGATGGTGCCGGAAATCATGATCGGCAGTTCGATGCCGACCTCTTCGAACACCCCCTGCACGGCGAAGATCGCCGCCTTGGCATTGAGGGTGTCGAAGATGGTTTCGATCAGGATCAGATCGGCGCCGCCTTCGATCAGGCCGCGAGTGGCTTCGCTGTAGTTTTCCACCAGCTGATCGAAGGTGACGTTGCGATAGCCGGGGTTGTTGACGTCCGGGGACAGCGAGCAGGTACGGCTGGTCGGTCCAAGGACTCCGGCGACGAAGCGCGGCTTGTCCGGCGTTTCCAGCGTTTTGGCGTCAGCGACGCGTCGCGCCAGGCGAGCGCCTTCCACGTTCAGCTCGTAAGCCAGGCTCTGCATGCCGTAATCGGCCTGAGAAACCTGAGTGGCATTGAAGGTGTTGGTTTCCAGAATGTCGGCGCCGGCGTCCAGGTAGGCTTTCTCGATGGAGCTGATCACGTCCGGGCGGCTGAGAATCAGCAGGTCATTGTTGCCCTTGACGTCGCTCGGCCAGTCGGCGAAACGCTCGCCGCGGTAATCTGCTTCTTCAAGCTTGTAGCTCTGGATCATGGTGCCCATGCCACCGTCGAGAATCAGGATGCGCTCCTTGAGCGCTTGCTGAAGGGCCTGAAGACGATTGGTGCGGTTGGTCATGGGAACTACCTGAAGTGCTGAGGCGAAAGCCGCAGATGATACCAACCCTGCATGGTTTTTGAGCAGTGGAGGGGTTCGCTTGAATATCATTCATGTTCCCTGGTGCCGGGAAAGCCATGAAGAGGTTCGCTACAATCTCTATCTGCTATCAGGAATGTCGGTCATGCTTCGTTTTTTTGGTGCTTGCTTCTTGGTGCTGGGTTGCACTGTTCTGCGGGCCGACCCGATTTCCTATCAGCGCGATGTCCAACCCATCTTCGAAGCCAAGTGCATCGCCTGCCATGCCTGCTATGACGCGCCCTGCCAACTGAACCTGGGCAGCGCCGAGGGTGTAGTCCGGGGCGCGAACAAGGCTCCGGTTTATGACGGCACGCGTCTCGTGTCCCAGGCTCCTTCGCGCCTGTACCTGGACGCACATGGAGAGGCAGCCTGGCGGCGCAAGGACTTCTATTCGGTACTCGACGGCCAAGGCAGCCAGGCTGCGTTGATGTCGCGCATGCTCGAATTGGGGCGAAGCCAACCGCTGCAGGCAAATGCTCGATTGCCAGCGCACCTGGATATCGGCATTGCCCGCCAGAATCTTTGCCCGCTACCCGAGGAATTCGATGGCTATGCAAAGCGCAACGCCTATGGCGGCATGCCGTTCGCTGTCACTGGGTTAAGCGATGAGGAATACGCGACGCTGCAGATTTGGCTAGAGCAGGGCGCAGCCACGGACCAGCAACCTCTCGAGCCATCGGCACATGAGCAAGCACAGATCGACGATTGGGAGAGGCTGTTGAATGCGCCGGGGTCGCGGGAGCGACTCGTCAGTCGCTGGTTGTACGAGCATCTGTTTCTCGCCCACCTGCATTTCGACGGTGGCGAGCCGGGGCATTTCTTCCAAGTCGTGCGCTCGCGCACAGCGACTGGTCAGCCGGTCAATCCCATCGCCACGCGGCTGCCGAACCAGGATCCAGGAACAACGTTCTTCTACCGGATCAAGCCCGTGGAGGGATCCATCGTCCACAAGACGCACATCACCTATCCACTCAGCGCAGCCAAGCTGCAGCGGGTGCGCGAACTGTTCTTCGACAGCCCGTGGACGCTCGATACAGTCCCCGGCTACGGGCCCTACCACCGGGCCAATCCTTTCGCGACCTTCCAGGCGATTCCGGCCCAGGCGCGTTACCAGTTCATGCTCGATAACGCCGAGTATTTCGTAAGAACCTTTATCCGTGGCCCGGTTTGCAGAGGGCAGATCGCCACCGATGTGATTCGCGACAACTTCTGGGTGCTGTTCCAAGACCCGCAGCAGGATCTCTACCTCACCGATGAGAAATACCGGGTCGAAGCGACGCCTTTGCTGAGCATGCCCGGCCAGATTGATGACCTGAGTGAACTGTTGCTGTTCTGGAAGAGTTACTGGGGCAAACGCAACCAGTATGAACAGCTGCGCAAGCGCGCATATGCCGAGGTTCCAGCGCAATGGGCGGATATCTGGAGCGGCAACGACAACGCCTTGCTGTCGATCTTCCGCCAGCATGACAGCGCATCAGTGCGCAAAGGCCTGATAGGGGAGGTCCCGCAGACCCTGTGGTGGATGGATTTTCCGCTGCTTGAGCGCACCTATTACCAGCTGGTCGTGAATTTCGACGTGTTCGGCAACGTCTCGCACCAGGGGCAGACCCGGCTGTATTTCGACCTGATTCGTAACGGTGCGGAGCTCAATTTCCTCCGGCTGCTGCCGGCCGATTCACGTCAGGCGATCCTCAATGGTTGGTACCAGAAGACCGGGCAGTTGAAATTACGGCTCGCCTACACCGCCATCGATATCCAAACTCCATCCGCCTTGGAGCTGGATGGTGAGATGCCCCAGCGAGTCTTTGTCGATCAGCTGATAAGCAGGCACGCGCCCGCTAGCGTTGCGCCGGATCGCATTAACAGGTGTACGGCAAGTCATTGCTATCGAGAGGAACAACCGGAGGCCTTGCAGCAGGCAGAACAGGCGCTGAGCAGGCTGACCAATCGCCTGGCCGCGGACCTGCCGGGCATCAACTACCTACCTGAGGCGACGATGCTGCGGGTCGAACACAGCGAAAACCGCCGGGAGGTGTATAGCCTGTTACGCAATCGGGCCCACAGCAACGTGGCCTTCATGTTCGGTGAAGCGCAGCGCTATCAGCCGCAGCTGGATACCCTGACCGTCTACCCAGGAGTGCTCAGCAGTTACCCTAACTTCATGTTCAGTCTGCACGCAGCCGAAGTGCCAACATTCGTGGCGGCGCTGGAAGAGTTGCAAAGCGAGGAGGCGTTCGAGCGATTGGTGGAGCGGTGGGGCGTTCGGCGTAGCCACCCGCAGTTCTGGCAGTATTTCAATGACCTGACCCGCTACCTGTATGAAACCGATCCGGTTGAGGCGGGAGCGCTGGATATGAATCGATATCAGAACCTTTGAACGTTGGCTTCGATCGGAACTTTAATCCGACTAAAACACTAGGACTTTATCCGCCGCGACGGTTGGCGTACACTTCCCCCAATGTCTGGAGGAGTTTCCATGAGCGCCATTACCATTACCGAAGCTGCACACGATTATCTGGCAGATCTGCTCGAGAAGCAGAATACCGAGGGCATCGGCATTCGTGTTTTCATCACTCAGCCCGGCACCCCTTATGCGGAAACCTGCATCGCCTACTGCAAGCCCGGCGAAGAAAAACCGGACGACGTGGCGATTGCCCTGAAGCGCTTCACCGCCTGGATCGATGGCACCAGTGAGCCCTTTCTGGAAGATGCGCTGGTCGATTATGCGACCGATCGCATGGGTGGCCAGCTGACTATCAAAGCGCCGAACGCCAAGGTGCCGATGGTCAACGAAGACAGTCCGCTGAACGAGCGCATCAATTACTACCTGCAAACCGAGATCAATCCTGGGCTGGCGAGTCATGGCGGCCAAGTGACCTTGATCGACGTGGTTGATGAAGGTATTGCCGTGCTGCAGTTCGGTGGTGGTTGCCAGGGCTGTGGGCAGGCGGACCTCACGCTGAAAGAAGGGATCGAAAAGACCCTGCTTGAGCGAATCCCAGAGCTAAAAGGGGTGCGTGACGTGACCGACCACACCAACCGCGAGAACGCATACTACTAAATAGCAAGGCATATCCGGGCGGTGCGAGGAAGCTCGCGCAGCGCTTGCTCGGATTCTTTTAGGCAAAGTGCCACTATTTTGCCTTTATAGTGCATACGCGGTGCGTTGCGTGCGATAAGCTCTGTTAATTGGTTGAGCGAGCAACGAGAGTTCCGTACCAGATGTCTGCCGTTTCGCTATTGATCTGCGATGATTCCAGCCTGGCGCGCAAGCAGCTGCTGCAAGCGCTGCCGGTCGGCTGGTCGGTAGAAGTCAGCCAGGCGGCCTCCGGTCTGGAGGCCTTGGAGCGCATACGCCAGGGTAGCGTCGATGTACTTCTGCTTGATCTCACCATGCCGGAGCTGGACGGCTACCAGTTGCTCGCGCAACTGCGCCAAGAGGGACTGCACTGCAAGACTGTCGTGATATCCGCCGACGTTCAGGATGAGGCTGTGCGACGGGTACTCGATCTCGGTGCGCTGGCCTTCATCCGAAAACCTGCCGATCCTGTTCATCTGCATCAAACTCTGGCCAGCCTTGGCCTGCTGCACGACCTGCCTGCACTGGTGGGGCGTATCGAAGGCGAATCGATCGGCTTTCGTGATGCTTTTCGTGAAGTAGTCAATGTCGCCATGGGGCGTGCGGCGGCCTTGTTGGCGCGGGTGCTCGGAGTGTTCATCCAGCTACCGATTCCCCAGGTCAACCTGCTTGAAGTGGGCGAGTTGCACATGGCGTTGGCCGACGCTGCGCAAGGACAGAAGCTCACCGCGGTTTGCCAAGGCTATATCGGCGGAGGTATCGCCGGTGAGGCGCTGCTGCTGTTCCATGACTCCGAGGTGGCCGACATGGCGCGGCTGATGCGTCGGCAGAACTACCGGGAGATGGAAATGCTCCTGGACCTTTCGAGCCTGCTGATCAGTGCCTGCCTAAGCGGCATCGCCGAGCAGATCGAAGTGGTGTTTTCCCAAGGCCATCCTCAAGTGCTGGGACAGCACGCGTCCATCGATGAACTCATTCGGCTCAACAGCGCGCGTTGGAAAAAGACCTTGGCGGTGGAGTTCAGCTACAGCCTGGAAGGTCACGATATCCATTTCGATCTGTTGTTGCTGTTTACGGAAGATTCGGTCGAGCTGTTGAGACGCAAGCTCGCCTACCTGATGAATTGAGCATGAACTATACGAGCGAGCTGAACGAGCTGCACTGGTTGCTGGCCATCGTGCAGAGTATTGATGTGGGCGTCGTGGTGCTGGATCGGAACTATAGCGTCGAGGTCTGGAACACCTTCATGGAAAACCGCTCGGGCCTGGCGCCGAGTCAGGTGCGCAAACACTCGTTCTTCGAGCTGTTCCCCGAGGTGGAAGAAGACTGGTTTCGGCGCAAGGTGGAAAGCGTGATGACGCTTGGCACACCTTCATTCACCATCTGGGAGCAGCGGCCTTACCTGCTGCGTTTCAAGAATTACCAGCCGATTACCGGGCTGGAAGATTTCATGTACCAGAACACCACATTGCTGCCGCTCAAGAACGTCGATGGCAACATCGATCAGGTCTGCCTGATTATCTACGACGTGACGGACGTGGCGATCAATCGCCGCCAGTTGCAGGCAGCGAATGCCGAGTTGCAGCGACTGTCAAACACCGATCGGCTGACCGGACTCTACAACCGTGGGCACTGGGAAGAAATGTTGCGTCTGGATTATGCGCGCCACCGTCGCTATGGCAGCCAAGCGGCACTGGTCATGTTAGATATCGACCATTTCAAGTCGATAAACGACAGCTACGGACATCAGGCAGGCGATGCGGTCATCCAGCAAGTGGCGGAACTGATTCGCCAGAGCCTGCGCGGTACGGACGTGGCCGGTCGCTACGGTGGCGAAGAGTTCGTGCTGCTGCTGCCCGATACCGACAAGCACGGTGCGCTGATGTTTGCCGAGCGGTTGCGGTATCTGGTCGAATCCTGCGATGTTCGTCACGAGCAGCATCGAATCCGCTTCACCATCAGCCTGGGCGTCGCCGACCTCAGCGCGCCCAGCAGCGGTCACGCCCAGTTGATCGAATGGGCTGATTCTGCGCTGTACGCGTCCAAGGCCGCAGGCCGCAATCGGGTAACACTGCACCAGCAGTAGGGCTGTGATAGCTCGGGTCGTGTCAGTTTTCACGCGAAGGTGCGCTACGCACTGCTGGGATCAGTATCCTGTTCGGCCTGATTGTTGGTGGGAGAAGCACTTTCGGCACAGAGGTGGCAGCAGCCGTTAGACGCCTGGCTCATGTGGTGGCCTCGGTTGTACTCCGCTGTCCGCCGAGCAGCACCGCGGCGAACGCAATCATTATCAGCATTCCGGCGTTGATAGCCGACCAACCGATGCTGGTGATTAGCACGCCGCAGGCGAACGACATCGCCGCAGCGGCGCATCCGTTGCTCAGTTCCATCAGGCCCTGTGCTGCAGAGCGCTCCTCAGGCTGGTGGCCTCTACCGAGCAGGGTCGTTCCGGAAACCAGCATCAGGTTCCAGCCCACGCCCAGCAGACAGGAACTCAGCAGGAAGTGCTGAAAGCCGTTGCCGCCAAGAGCAATTGTCGCGCTGACCGCCAGGATTAGGGCGCCGCTCAACGCAACACGAATGCTGCCCAAACGATCGACCAAGGGGCCAGCCACGAATGCGGGCAGAAACATGCCCAGCAGATGCCATTGAATCACCGTCGCACTGTCATCAAGCCCCAGATTGCAGAAGCTCATCGCCAGAGGCGTGGCGTTCATTACCAAAATCATCAAGCCATGCCCGATTGCTGTGGTGATGATCGCCGTGCGGATGATGGGACGACGTAACAGCTCGCGCAGGGAGACCGCTGCCGGTGCCGACTGGGTGGGAGAACGTGAGCTGATGGGCAGCGAAGCCACCACCAGCAGGCCGACTGCCGCCAATCCGGCCATGAGCAAATAGGCGCCAGCGAAGGGGGAAGGTAGTGCTTCGCGCGCAAATGCGCCCAGGCTGGGCGCCAGCAGCGCCGCGCAGACCCCGCCGCCAATCACATAGGCGATGGCGCGACCCTTCTCGGCATCGCCTACCGTTTCTAGCGCGGCGAAGCGGTAGAACATTGCCGACGCCTGATAGACGCCCAGCGGCAGCGCACCCAGGCATAGCAGAAGAAAGTCACCGAACCAGGCGGCTGTGGCACTGAGCAGGCCACCCAGCACTCCTGCCCAGGCCCCCAGGACGAAACCATAGCGTCTACCGCGTGACTGCATCCGGCGCGCCAGTGGCTGTACCGCCATCAGGTTGCCCAGCACCAGCAGGGCAACCGGTAGCGTCGCGAGGTTGTTGATCGGCGCCAGCTGCAGTCCGATCAGTGCGGTCAGGGTGATGCCCGTCATCGAGCTGGTCCAGAACAGTGCCTGGGCAACGAACAGGCGAAGAACTACGGGATGGCCGATCAGCATCGTCATGACCGTTCTCCGCTCGTTCTTCGTGGCCGAGGGACGAGTTCACCCAAGCAGTTGGGGCATCGCTGGTCGAGAAGGACGGTGCATGCGCTACAGAACGTGCATTCGAACGAACAGATCCGCGCATCGGTAGTGTCCACGGGCAGTTCCTGCAGGCATCGTTCGCAACAGGGGCGCATTTCCAGCATTTTTGAGTTTCCTTGGTGTTGGGAGGGCGGAGCGGCTTAGGCGAATCGCGTCAGGTATTCCTGCGGGCTGACCGATAGGTGCTTCTGGAAGGTCCGCCGCATGTTTTCTGGATGGCCGTAACCTGTCAGGCTGGCGACCGTGGCGATGGACACCTGGCCGCCCGAGAGCAGACTTCTCGCGGTTTCCAGGCGCACCTGCTCGACGTAGCGTCCGGGCCCAATGCCCAGTTCTTCGTTGAACAGGCGGCACAGGGTCCGCGGCGACATGCGCGCTTGGCGAGCAAGCGCCTCGATATTGAGCGCGTCGGCCAAGTGCGCGGGGATCCACTCCAGCAAGGCGCCTAGGCGGGAGATCTCATTGCTGGCGGCGGGCAGCAGGGTGCTGAATTGCGCCTGGCCGCCCGGGCGGCGTAGAAACATGACCAGCCGACGTGCGACGGCCAATGCCGTGGCACGATCCAGGTCGGCTTCCACCAGCGCCAGGGCGAGATCTATGCCAGCTGTCACTCCCGCCGAGGTAAACAGGTGGGCGGCCCCGTCCTCCCTTGGGTCATAAGTGTGCAGGCGATCAGCGTCGACCTGAACGCTCGGATAGCGACTGCGCATGGTTTCTACATCGGCCCAATGAGTGGTGACCGTGCGCTTGTCGAGCAGGCCTGCCGCAGCCAGTATCAGCGCGCCGGAACAAACCGAGCCAAGCCGCCTGATTCTCGGCTCTGCTGTTTTCAGCCAAGCGAGCAGAGCTGCATTTTCGTACTGCGTCTCGACCCCCGCGCCGCCTGGTACCAGCAGGGTATCCAGGGTCTCTGGTTGGACGTCCTGCCAGAGGGCATCGACGCAGAGGCGAATTCCGCTCGAGGTTGCCACCGGAGCGAGTTCCTGGCCGAGCAACACAAGTCGGTAGTGCTCAGGCTGGCCTTGGCGCCTACGCTCCACGTTGGCGGAGGCAAACACCTGCATCGGGCCGGTCACATCAAGGCTCATCACCTCGGGGAATACCAGTGTGGCTATGGTTCGAAACGACATTGCGCATCTCGCTTAGTGGATATGGCGAGTGTGGCGCTGGATGTGGATGGCAACAATGACAAGTACCACACGAATCTTGCCAAAACGGTCCTAGCGTAGGAGCTGCCTGAGAAAGGCAAGCAGGGTGGCTTCTTCTGAACTGAGCCATTTACGCTTGCGCGCGGCGCGTAGATTGCGCAGCGCGCCCTCGTCGAAGGCTTGCAGGATCGCCGGGTGGATATAGCACTTGCGGCAGACCGCCGGGGTATTCCCCAGTTGGCTGGCGACCTGCTTGACCGTTTCGAGTAGATACTGCCGCATGTTGGTTTCGGTCGTGCAGTCCACCTTGCGTAACCGTTCCAGCGCCAGCGCACTCCCGGCCCAGGTGCGGTAGTCCTTGGCGGTGAAATCGCTACCGGTCATTTCCTGGAGATACCGGTTCACATCGTTGGAGCTGACAGCTCGGCGCTGGCCGTCTTCGTCCAGATACTGAAAAAGCTGTTGCCCCGGCAATTCCAGGCAACGCCGCATGAGTCTCGCCAGACGTCGGTCGCGCAGCGTGACTTTGTGCTCCACGCCGCTCTTGCCGCGAAATTGGAAGCGAATTGCGGCACCGTGGATATCCACGTGGCGAGTGCACAGGGTCGTCAAGCCATAGGAGCGGTTGCTGCGGGCGTAGCGCGAATTGCCGATTCGGATCAATGTCGATTCCAGCAGGCTCACCACCAGCGCCATGACCTTTTCGCGCGGCATTCCAGGCAACGCGAGATGCCTTTCCAGGCCGTCCCGCAGCTTGGGCAGTGCCTGGCCGAACTCGAACATGCGCTCGTATTTGGTGCAGTCCCGAGTTTCGCGCCAAAGCGCGTGGTAGCGGTATTGCTTGCGACCGCGTGCGTCGCGCCCGGTGGCTTGGATGTGGCCTTGCGGATCGGGGCAGATCCAAACATCGGTATAGGCTGGGGGAATGGCAAGTTTGTTTATCCGCCCTATCTCCAGTGGATCAAGCAGGCGCTCTCCGCTAGGCAGGAAGTAGGCGAACTTGCCCCGTAGCCGCCTGCGGCTGATCCCAGCCTTGCGGTCGTCGACATAGTGCAGCTCGGGCGGCAAGAGCAGTTGCCGTGATCCGGCGATATTTTCAGCTGCATCAGCGGAGGGTTCGTCATGCGGCATTCCACTCTGGTCAAGCATGCTCACCCCTCCGGGTACCGCGGTATGAACTTAGGTCCGCCCGCCGCTCAGTTTTCCTTTTCCGGGTTGTTGCGCATCAGTAATCTGATGGCTGCCACCAGCTCATCGATGGCCTCACGGTAGAGCGCGGGTTCGGCACTCGTTTCGGCCTGGTCGGCATGTTTGCGGGCGGTATCAAGATGGTCATTAATCGAGGAATAGTCGCCGATCATCATCAATCTCCTGAGCATTGGTTGTGGAGCGGGGCTGGATATAAAACGCTTCCCCGATTTAAGTGACCGGTACGCATGCGGGTGGTTCGTGCCATATGTCAGCGCAGTCGTGGATGGTCCATGGCTTTGCTCCAGCAGACGCTTGCGCAGCGACTGCATTTCATCTGCTGCTGACTTTCCAGCGGCTGCGGAAAACCGCAGCGGACGCAGGCATACATGCCGCTCGCGGGAGCCTTGCGGTAAACCTGGCGGTATTCGGCCGGCAGGACGGAAAGGCCTGGGCGCACCGCTGTCGGCTCGAAAAAGAACAGGCTGATATCACCATCGGTTTCCAGAATGCCCAAGCGAACCTGCCCGAGGTGCTCGACACCCTGATGGCGCAGTTCCATGAAAAACTCGTCTGAAGAAATATTGTGTTTTTCCAAGCTATGGAGTTCGTAGAGGCCGTCGCGAATGATCGTCACCGGCTTACCTTCCATCCAACCAGCGAAACGCTCGCTACGACTCATCACAAACATGGTGGCCCTGTAGAGCAGCAACAGGGTGACGAACGTCGCGCCGATCGGCAGCAGCGGAACATCTTCGTAGAACGAAACGTCGCCCGCTGCCGAGCCCAGTGTCAGGATCACCACCAGCTCGAACAGAGACAACTGGCGGATGCCTCGTCGGCCGCTGATCTTCAGGAATAGGAAAACGCTGATGAAGGCGAAAGTTGCACGCAACGCGACTTCGGCGAGAAACAGCAGCGGAAACTCATGGATGAATATCCGCTGCCAATCGAAGGGAGTCATGGTTGTCCTCGTGGCGCAGACTGCCGCTTGGGCTAGGATTCCGGCTGCGTCGGCATGGACCAGGCCGCCAGTTGAACGCCGTCCTTGCTCAGTTCCAGTCTTGCCTGTTCGAGCAGTCCGGCCAGGTGCACCGGGTCGCTGTACTGCGAACGCGCGATGTGGGGAATGGAGAGTAGTGTGCTGCCCATTTCGTCTTCGATGCGCAGCGCATAACTTGCGTCGCTGGCATCGTCGGTGGCGATAGCTCGGCAGGGGAGGAAAGCCATTTCGCTGATGGCGATGGCCTCTTCGAGATCAAGATGGATGGACATGATCTCTCTCCGTCCAGCCAGACGACGCCGATTCGATATGGAATTCCAGACTGATTCCGTCCCCGGTGCCGTCGCCGACGACGGACCCGGCAACCGGCTTGGCAGTAATTGTGCGTCCTGGGTAGTGCTGCTGAAGCCGTTGTTGCGTGGCGGCGCTGATGTGATCGATCAGAGCTGTGGTCTGGTCGGCACGCGGGACGATGAAACGCAACGTCACGCAATGTTCTTGCGGCCCTTCGGGCAGCTTCGTAAGCCCGCTGCTGTGCAATTGATCGTTGACGTAGGCTTCGGCGCCTTTCATAGCTACCTCCATTGACGGTTGGTAACTACGACAATGGAACTGGCGAATGGATCATTCGCATTACAGCCGCGATCCAGCCGAGGCGCTTTGCAGGCAGAAATAAAAAGGCCCGGCGCTGGTGCGACCGGGCCTCCGAAACGAATGACCAGGTTACTCAGGCATTTGCCAGGGCGCGAAATTGATGCCCTCACGGCTGAGATTCTCGCGAGTCCGCTCGAGTGTTTCCTCCAGTTTTACCGGGTCGGAATAAACGCTGCTGGGCAATTTGCAGCGGGCGACCGGGCGGGACTGGGTGCCGTCAACGACGGTGATGCTGAGTTCGCCGTTACCTTCAAGCAGCGTCCAGGCAACGCATTGGAATGGCTTGAAAGCGCGATCAGTAATCAGGAGGGCGTCGTTGAAGCGAAGCGGAGTGTTCATGTGTGGCCTCTCTATGTGGAACCCAGGGGTAACGAAATACGCCTGCGCCACATCGCCGGCGCTAGCGTTACATTCCGTTGATGTAAGGAGAGGACCAGGAAGTCACATCAGAATTTCTTGTTGAGTGGTTTTTTTGGCAATTAGCCAAAGGTATTAGATTTTTTGAGAGGCGTATCGCAGCTAGGCGAGAGCGCTAGGCGCCAGGAATGGCGGGGTGTCAGCCCGGGCACGAGGTCGAAGACAAGCTTTTTTGCGTACGTGGAGCCTGTGGCAACAGGTCGCAAGGCGAAAATGAGGGCGGGGACGTTGCGTCCCCGCACATCGTTCAGGTCGTTTGCCTTCGAGAGGCCGAATTCTCGTCAGACCTTGAATTGGCTCAGGAGTCGGTTGAGTTGTTCGGCCAGCTGCCCCAGCTGTTCGCCGGCAACGCTCGATTGTTGAGCTGCGCTGGCGCTTTGCTGGGAAAGCCCGGCGGCGAGGGTGACGTTCTGGTTGATGTCGTCAACGACATGGGTTTGTTGCAACGTGGCGCTTGCGATCGAGGCATTGAGCGCTGACAGATTGCGCAGTGCCTGGGCGATCTGGCCGAGGCTTTCGCCCGCCTGGCTGGCCTGTTCGACCGTGGCTTGCGAAGCGCGATTGCTTTCCAGGATGACGTTGACTGCCGCGCCGGAATTTTTCTGCAGCCGTTCGATCATCGTGTGGATTTCGGCGGTGGATTGTTGGGTGCGCTGGGCCAGCAGGCGCACTTCATCGGCAACCACGGCAAAGCCACGGCCTTGCTCGCCAGCCCGCGCCGCCTCGATCGCTGCGTTGAGCGCCAGCAGGTTGGTTTGCTCGGCAATGGAGCCGATCACCTCAAGCACAGAGCCAATCTTGGTAGTTTCCTCGGCCAGTGACTGGATGACGTTTACGGCCTTGCCGATGGTCGAGGACAGCTCGTCAATCTGCTGCAGGCTCGCCTCGATACTCCGCTGTCCTTGGCCAGCCTCGCCTTCCGCTGCGGTGACCTCGTTGGCGGCGTTTTCAGCGCTCTTCGCGACTTCCTGAACGGCATAGGTCACCTCGTTCACGGCCGTCGCCACCTGTTCCATCTGCAGCGATTGCTGCTGGCTCTGGTCTTTGGCCTGATTGGCCAGGCCGCCGAGCGCGCGCGAGGATTGCTCCAGCGCACCAGCGGTTTCAAACAGCTGGCCCATCATGCTGCGCATCTTTTGGACGAAGGTATTGAAGTCGCGCCCCAGAGTCGCCAGTTCGTCACGACCCGATACCTCCAGGTTGCGCGTCAGATCAGCGTCGCCGCTGGCGATGTTGGCCATAGCCAGCATGGTTTGGCGCAGTGGGCCGGTAATGCTGCGGATCAGCACGGCAACCAATGCGGCCATCAGCACGGCGATCACCAACCCGATTACCGAAAAGCGCATGAGGTATTGCTGGAATTCGGCCTCCACGTCATCCACATAGATGCCCGAGCCGATGACCCAGCCCCAGGGTTCGAACAGCTGGACGTATGAGATCTTGGGCACCGGATTCTTCTCCCCGGGTTTGGCCCACTCGTAGTCCACCAGGCCGGCGCCATCACGCCGGGCGACCTTGACCATCTCAACGAACAGGGCCTTGCCGTTCGGGTCCCTGTTGTTAGACAGGTCGGTGCCATCCAGTTCGGGCCTCATCGGATGCATCAGCATCATCGGGGCCATGTCATTGATAAAGAAATAATCGTTCTGGCCGTATCGCAAAGCGGCGACCTGCTTCATCGCGGCTTTTTTTGCCTCGGCGGTGCTCATGGCGCCGCTGGCTTCGAGCTGCTGGTAGTAAGTCAGGACGCCGGTTGCCGTCTCGACCACGTGCTGCGTCATGACCTGCTTGCCTTTGTAGAGGTCTACGCGTACCTGCTGAATCATCACCATACCAAGGGTAAACAGCATGGCTATCGCAACCACTGGTATCAGCCATAAGCGTTTACTAATTGGAAATTTTCGCAGCAGATTCATTTGGTTTACCTCTAGGCCTTTTAGTAATTTTTTGGGCACGGGCGGCGGGTGCGCTTGTATCGGCGCGCACGCATCCTTTTCTTATAGGGCGACGCTGACTGTCTGCGTGGCCCTTCAGATAGCTTTTCGGCCCCATCTGATAAAAAATGAGCGCCGTAAGGAAAGCGAGGTGAATTTACTTACGCGCTATGAGTCTGAACAGCGCTCAGATGGCTATCTGACACACATCTTTTGAATTGTTGATTTGCGATGAAAACATCGCTGATGGGGAGTAGATGGATCTTTGGATTGCCTTTCAGGCGCTGATTCTTGGGATTGTCGAGGGCATTACCGAATTTCTACCGGTTTCGAGTACAGGCCATCAGATCATCGTGGCGGACTTGATAGGGTTCGGCGGCGAGCGGGCGCTGGCGTTCAACATCATTATCCAATTGGGCGCGATCCTGGCTGTGGTGTGGGAGTACCGCCACAAGATCATCGACGTCGTGGTTGGCTTGCCCAAGGAGCGGCAAGCGCAGAAGTTCACCGTTAATCTGCTGGTCGCCTTTATGCCGGCGGTGGTGCTGGGCGTGGCCTTTGCCGATTTGATTCACGAGTACCTGTTCAATCCGATCACCGTTGCGACTGCATTGGTGATCGGCGGGGTGATCATGCTGTGGGCAGAAAAGCGCCCGCACCACATTCAGGCCGAAACGGTAGACGATATGCGCTGGACCCACGCGCTCAAGGTCGGTTTTGCGCAATGCTTGGCGCTGGTTCCGGGCACCTCGCGTTCCGGCGCGACCATCATCGGTGGTCTGTTGTTCGGCCTGTCACGTAAGGCTGCCACCGAGTTTTCATTCTTCCTGGCAATGCCGACTATGGTTGGCGCGGCGGTCTATTCAGGCTACAAGTATCGCGACCTGTTCCAGCCGGGCGACTTCATGGTGTTTGCCATCGGCTTCGTTACGTCGTTCATCTTCGCCATGCTGGCCGTACGGGCGCTGCTAAAATTCATCGGCAACCACAGCTATGCGGCGTTTGCCTGGTACCGAATCGTGTTCGGCATCATCATCCTGGCGACCTGGCAGTTCGGTCTGATCGACTGGAGTACTGCCGCGGGCTGAACCCGCAGAATGCCGCCTATCGAGGGGGTTTCATGACTGGATACGAGCATCAGCTACTGCCGGTGAATGGCATCACGCTCAGCCTCTACAGCGCTGGCCCAGCGGATGGCCCCGTGGTATGGCTTCTACATGGCTTTCCGGAAAGCTGGTACTCCTGGCGATGCCAGATACAAGCGCTGGCTGCGGCTGGGTATCGGGTGATGGCGCCGGAAATGCGCGGATATGGGCAGAGCAGCGCTCCGGATGAGGTTGCTGCCTATGACCTGCTCACCGTGTGTGGGGACATCCAGGCGGCGATGGACCAGCTCGATCAGCGCCAGGTGGCGATCGTTGGGCATGACTGGGGCGCGCCGGTTGCCTGGCACCTGGCGCTACTGGAGCCAGAGCGCGTTCGCGCGGTGGTCGCCATGGCAGTGCCCTATGGAGGACGGCCCAAAAGGCCCGCCATCGAGATCCTGCGCAACCACTTTGCCGATCGCTTCAACTACATCCTCTATTTTCAGCAGCCCGGTATCGCCGAGGCTGAGCTGGAAGCTGACATTCCGCGCACTTTGCGGATGATGATGCACAACACCTCTGCGGCGGTACCCAAGGATCTTTTTCTGCAGGAAAAACCTGCCGACAGCAGTCTTGCTCAGGGCATGCAGGACCCAGGAGTGCCGCCGGCCTGGTGTAGCCCGGATGCCTTCGATATCTACGTGCGCACCTTTGACGGGCATGGCTTACGCGGTGCGCTCAACTGGTATCGCAATTTCGAGCGCACCTGGGAGCGTACCGCAGCCCTGGCCGACCGCAAGGTCGAGCAGCCGGCGCTATTCCTTTTGGGAGACAAGGACCCTGTCGGAACGCTCGAAGCGCATACGCTGCAGAAAATGCCTGCTTGGGTGACCGATCTCGAACAGCATCTATTGGCTGACTGTGGGCACTGGCTACAGAGCGAACGGCCCGGCGAGGTCAACCGGCTGCTGCTCGATTTCCTCGCGCGTCGCTATTCGTCGGGCTGATTAAGGCGGCTCATCGCCACTCCGCCAAGGCTGTAGAATCCGCTTTTGTGTTCGGGTACGTGTTATGGAACTACGTGGCCAGCTGAGCAGCTGGAGCGATCAGAACGAATTCGGATTCATTCGGCCCGCCCAGGGCGGCGGAGAAGTCTTTGCCATATTCCGGCCATGCAGGGCGTGCGCTGCCCGCTGCAAGGAGACCAAGTGTTGCATCTGAGCGAGCCTGAAAAGGGCGGGCGCGCCCGCGCGCCTCATATTCGTCTCGAGGCACCTAGGTCACTCGACGAACCGGCCATCCGCCGCAAACCAACCAGTCCCAAGCCCGCGAAGTCTTCGCCTCGGCCCGGCGAGACGGGTCGCGTCAGCAACCTTTGCTGAGGGTGCTGGGTTTTCTTCTGCTCTGCCTGTTACCTGCGCTGGGGATGCTGCAGTTGACCAAGCAAGGCACTTATTGGCCGACTTTCACCTATGCGGTAGCGAGCTTGCTGGCATTCGGGCTGTACTTACAGGACAAGCGCAGCGCGATGCGCAGTGGCTGGCGTACCCCAGAGGCACGCCTGCACATGATTGAACTGATGGGTGGCTGGCCGGGTGCCCTGATCGCGCAGCAGACGCTGCGTCACAAGACTCGGAAGCTTTCTTTCCAACTGGTGTTCTGGCTGATCATCAGCGCTCATCAAGTCGTCTGGTTCGATTACCTCTATGTCCAGCGCCTGTTTCGTTTGCTGGCGCAGATATGAGCGACAGGGCTTCGCTCTCTTTTGCCGACCTGCAACGTAAAACGCCCCGCAGTCAGCGGGGCGTTTCGGCATTGAGGCTATCTCAGATCACGCCGAGGCTGCGCAGGTAATCGTCGTAGTTGCCACTGAAGTCGGTGACCCCCGACTCGGACAGCTCGATGATGCGCGTGGCCAGCGAGCCGACGAATTCACGGTCGTGGCTGACGAAGATCAGCGTGCCCGGATAGTTCTCCAGCGCCAGGTTCAGCGCCTCGATGGATTCCATGTCCAGGTGGTTGGTAGGTTCGTCCATCACCAACACGTTGGGCTTCTGCAGGATCAGCTTGCCGAACAGCATGCGTCCCTGTTCACCGCCGGAAATCACCCGCACCGATTTGAGAATCTCGTCGTTGGAGAACAGCATGCGTCCGAGGGTGCCGCGTACCAGCTGCTCGCCGCCCTGAGTCCACTGGCTCATCCAGTCGAACAGGGTCATGTCGTCTTCGAAGTCGTCCGCATGGTCCTGCGCGTAGTAGCCGACCTCGGCGCTTTCGGTCCATTTCACCGAACCGGCATCCGGCTTTAATTCACCCACCAGCGTGCGCAGCAGGGTGGTTTTGCCGATTCCGTTGGGACCGATGATTGCAACGCGCTCGCCGGCTTCCACGGTGAAACTGAAGTTCTTGAACAGCGGCTTGCCATCGAAGCCTTTCGCCATGTTCTCCACTGTCACAGCCTGGCGATGCAGTTTCTTGGTCTGCTCGAAGCGGATGAAGGGGCTCACGCGGCTGGAAGGCTTTACCTCGTCGAGCTGAATCTTGTCGATCAGCTTGGCGCGCGAAGTGGCCTGCTTGGCTTTCGAGGCGTTGGCCGAGAAGCGGCTGACGAAGGTCTGCAACTCGGCGATCTGTGCCTTCTTCTTGGCGTTGTCGGACAGCAGTCGCTCGCGACTTTGAGTAGCGGCAGTCATGTATTCGTCGTAGTTGCCGGGGAACAGGCGCAGCTCGCCGTAATCCAGATCGGCCATGTGCGTGCACACGCTGTTGAGGAAGTGACGGTCGTGGGAAATGATGATCATGGTGCTGTTGCGCACCGTGAGCATGCTTTCCAGCCAGCGGATGGTGTTGATATCCAGGTGGTTGGTCGGCTCGTCCAGCAGCAGCACTTCCGGATCCGAAAACAATGCCTGGGCCAGCAGCACGCGCAGCTTCCAGCCCGGCGCCACTTCGCTCATCGGACCGAAATGCTGTTCGAGTGGAATACCCAGGCCCAGCAACAGCTCACCGGCACGGGATTCAGCGGTATAGCCATCCAGTTCGGCGAATTCGGTTTCCAGCTCAGCGACGGCCATGCCGTCTTCTTCGCTCATTTCCGGCAGCGAATAGATGCGCTCGCGTTCGGCCTTGACCTTCCAGAGTTCCTCGTGACCCATGATCACGGTGTCGATGACGTTGAAGTTCTCATAGGCGAACTGGTCTTGGCGCAGTTTGCCGAGGCGCACGTTGGGCTCGAGCATGACCTGGCCGCCGGAGGGCTCGAGGTCCCCACCGAGGATCTTCATGAAAGTCGACTTGCCGCAGCCATTGGCGCCGATCAGGCCGTAGCGATTGCCGTTACCGAACTTGACGGAGACGTTTTCAAACAGCGGCTTTGCGCCGAACTGCATGGTGATGTTGGCGGTTGAAATCAAGGGCTAGTCCTGCGGGTGTTACAGCGGTAGTTAATCGCCTGCCTCCGTTTCCATACCAATTCCGTACCATTTTGATCTGGCAGGCAGCTTTTCGAGCTCGTTCCGGTCGGAGGTCGAGCTCAGCCATTTGGCATAGGTTGAGAGCAACATTTGGACGCTATGCTCAAGCTGGCTTGCTATGAACGCGAGTTCAGGCAGGCCATCAAGCACATGTTGCGTAGGTGTGTCGGGCGTTGTATTGCCGGCGCTATGGATACTCAGGTACCTAGCGCGGCGTGAAAGTGCTTAATGGTAACACTTGGCTCCTTGATCCACAGCCCGCCCTTGCCTTGGGGGAAGACGAAAGGGCCGCGCGAAGGAGGTGGCATGAGCGTCTTTTCAGCGCCTGTACTGCTACGGGGCCTCAACGGAAGCTGGCCTGCGGCCCGATGCCAGTCGATCCGTTGCCCGTCAGCGTGCGCGTAGCGTTTGAATCTAGGCGGCGCGGGACGGCAGAACGAATTAACTCGTCATGGCCGATGCCATTGCTCAAAAGGGCAGCTGAATCATCAGTCGCCAGGACCCCACCCTCAGGCAGGCCATGAAGCCGAAGCGGGGCCTTGGGAAAGGCCCCGTATGGGATCAGAACTCCAGCATTGCTCCGTCTGCAGGTATCTCGACTCGATCTTCGATGCCGTTTTCCTTGACATAGGCACTCAGCTGGTCACGGCTAAGGGCCATGTGATTGATGGCATCCAGATGCACGGCGACAATTGTTGCATCTGGCACGGCGCGCGCGGCGCGGAGAACGTCGTCCTCGCCCATGATAATGGCGCCGTCATAACCGTTGACCCGCGCATAGCCGGCATTGAGCACTATTACTTCAGGGTGATATTCGGCAATGGCCTGGTCGACTTCATCGCGCCAGATGGTATCGCCCGCCAAGTACAGGGTTTTGTGCCCAGGCGCCTGAAACACAACTCCCATGGCTTCGCCGAGCAGTAGCGCCAGTTCAGGCGAGGCGAACATTTTGTCGGTGCCATGCTGGCCGCCGGTCTTGCTCAGTTTCACGCCGCCGAATTCGGCATGATCCTCAAGAATGCGCACATCCTGGAAACCCTGTTTACGGATTATTTCGGCATCGGATGCGTTTTGCACGAATAGCGGGAGATTCTTGGGTAGGAATTGCTGGGCGGCGTCGTCCCAGTGGTCGATGTGTGTGTGGGTAATGATCACCGCATCTACATCATCAATGACTTCTTTTTCAGAGATGGGCAGGTCGACCAGCGGATTACGCAAATGGCTTCTATAGGTGTTTTCGAATCCAGGGTAAGTACCTTTCTTCGCCAGCATCGGATCGATCAGAAAGGTGGTACCCGCGTAGGTGACTTTCACCGTTGCGTTGCGGATCTGTTGCACCTGTAGCGGCTCTGGCATTGCCGTGTTGGAAGGCGCCTGAGCGAATGAGGTGCTGGCTGCAAGCCCCAGGACCAGCATCACGGAGCTTGCGAGAATACCGATCTTCATGAGTGACTCCTATAGATCGTTAATGGAAGATGCGCCCCATTTTCCATTTGATTGCCTGGTAGGGCCATCTGCCCGGATGCCAGACGTGATTGGTTTCGGGCCAATCTTCGCTGTCTTCGTCCGGCGGATGACGGACCCCATGATGTGGTGGGGCGTGTTCCTGGTTGACCAGTCTAGACAGCCTTCGAAGGTGCGAGCCTGTTTCACCTGACTGTGCGGGGACGGTGCTCGGCGCTGTTGGCGGTGGGTCTGGTTTGCCGCCTTACGAGGTGAGTTACTGTGCCGTTTCGCCGGGCAGAGTCCGTAGCGATCACAGCGCCGTGATCGACGTGCCCGAAGGGGCTGCAGATAGTGGAGGACAGCGACCTCATCATCGTGCCAGCCTGGACCGATCCCAATCTGCCCGCAGGCTTCGGCACGCCCTTGTCGCTGCGTCAGCAGTTCGCTGCTCACTTGGGCACCACACCTTCGGATTACCGAAGGCCTTCTGCACACGGCTGCAGAGCAAAACGCCGCCAGATGCCAGCGCTTGATCGTGGCGCTGCTGCGTGCCGGTCGGCAGAGTTCAAGGCCTCATGTATGGCTTGATGTGACTGCAAGGTTATGGAGCAATGCGTGGCGGAGGGCGCTGGTCGGAGTCTATCCGCGACGCTTGCAATTCATGAGTTAGGGGGCGCAGCATCGGCGTTACCCCAGGTGCCTACTGTTCTGTAGCACCGTATTTGCGCTCGCAGGAGGCGTCCGCCGCAGACTCTTTTTTTGCTCCTCATACGAACCCGTGACCTTGGACAGACTCTTAGCCCAAGTGAACCACCGTTACGCTCAGCTCAGGAACAGCGCCAATGACATCATTGCATCAACGCACGCTTAATCTCATTCGCACCAACGCGGAGAAGCTGCTCGACAGCTGGACGTCCGAACTGGTTGCCAGTGGTTCGTATCGCAACGTCAAGTCTGAAGATATCCGTCAGCAGTCTGCAGAATTCATCAGGCTGCTGACCGCTGGCGCCAGCGCCTCCTCATCTGGAGACCTTAGAGACGCCACCTGGGACGAGATGCGTCTGTTCCTTGAGCAGCTTTCGCATAGCCGCGTGCTACTGGGCTTCGATTCCCAGCAGACTGCCGGCTTTATTTTCTCGATCAAGCGTCCGTTGATGCCGCTTTTGCAAGGCGAGTATGCCGACGAGCCGGCTATGTTGGTCGAGCAGCTGTGGGCATTGTCCGAGCTGATCGACGAGCTGGGTCTGCACACCGTTCGTACTTTCCAGAAGTCGCGCGAGGCGGTCATAAAACGCCAGCAGGAAGAGCTGCTTGAGCTGTCGACACCTGTCGTCAAGCTCTGGGACGGCGTTCTGGCATTGCCGATGATCGGCACGCTCGATTCCCAGCGCACCCAGGTTGTGATGGAGTCGCTGTTGCAGCGCATCGTCGATACCGGCTCGGAAATTGCGATCATCGACATCACGGGCGTACCGACGGTCGATACGCTGGTAGCGCAGCATCTGCTCAAGACTGTCACGGCGATTCGCCTGATGGGCGCCGATTGCATCATCAGCGGCGTGCGTCCGCAGATCGCGCAGACCATCGTCCACCTCGGGCTGGACCTTCAAGGCATCGTCACCAAGGCATCTCTGGCTGACGCGCTTGCGCTTGCATTGCGCCGTTCCGGGCTGACTGTAACCAAGGCGGTCTAATGGAACGCATACCTATTCTGCGGATGGGGGACTTTCTGCTCGTCACCATCCAGGTCGATATGCACGACCAGCTGGCGCTTACCCTGCAGGACGACCTTGCCGAGCGGATCAGTCAGACTTCGGCTCGCGCCGTACTCATCGATATCTCGGCGTTGGACATGGTGGATTCGTTCATCGGCCGAATGATCAGTTCTATTTCCGGGCTTTCCAGCATCATGGATGCCGAGACTGTCGTCGTTGGGATGCAGCCGGCGGTAGCGATTACGCTGGTTGAACTGGGGCTGACATTGCAGGGTGTCAGCACCGCGCTCAACGTCGAGAGGGGCATGCAGCTGTTGCATCAGCGGATGGCCGAAAAATGATCGAACGTGCAAGCGGCAGCGTGCCCGTTCGCATCGAACAGGATGTGGTTATCGCACGCCAGATCGTTCGCAAACTGGCTCAGGATTGCGGCATGCGCTTGGTCGACCTGACCAAGTTGGTCACTGCAGTGAGCGAGCTGGCTCGTAACACGGTCATCTACGGCGGTGGCGGCGATATGGACTGGCACGTGCTCGACCAGGGGCCGCGTTCAGGCATCCGCCTGACCTTTCGCGACGAGGGTCCCGGTATCGCGGATATCAAACTGGCGATGACCGACGGCTGGACGTCAGGTGGCGGCCTCGGATTGGGGCTCACCGGTGCCAAGCGTCTGGTAGATGATTTCGAGCTGGAAAGTACGCCGGGCGCAGGTACGCGTATCAGCATCCTAAAATGGTCTTGAATCTCAAGGGCAGCCTGACGGTTGTAGTGCCGGTCGAGGAGGAGAGTCAGGTTGGCCATGCCCGGCGTGTTGCCCAAGGCATGGCCAGCAAGCTGGGCTTCGATGAAACGGATGCTGGCCGCGTGGCACTTGCCGCGACGGAGTTGGCCACGAATCTGCTGAAACACGCCGGCCATGGTGAACTGCATTTACGCACCATTCCGGCAGATCCGGGTTTCGCGATGGAGCTGGCCAGCATCGATCGAGGGCCTGGCTTCAACCCCGGCGAGTGTCTGGCTGATGGATTTTCCACGGGCGGCACACAGGGCAACGGGCTTGGAGCACTGGTGCGTGGGGCGCAACTGTTCGACGTGTACTCCGACGATAGGGGCTCAGTTGTACTGGTGCAACTGTACGCCCGCCATTCAGCGGCTGTGCCGTTGCGCTTCGGGGTCAGCCAGCACTCGCTCAATGCAGACCCCGCCTGTGGCGATGCCTGGCATCTGGCCGTCGATGGGCAGCGTGTGAGCGCCTTGGTCATCGACGGGATCGGCCATGGTGAGGATGCCGAGCGGGCAGCCTTTGCCGGTGCTGCGGTGTTCGCGGTCGATCCATTTGCCGATCCGGCTGTCCAGATGCTGCAGATGCACCAGGCGATGAATGGAACGCGTGGCGGTGCGGCCGCGGTTGCGCTGACCGACATGGGCGCCGGTACCTTGCGCTTTGCCGGCGTGGGCAACATAGGGGCACGCTTGTTGAGTCCGGGTAATAGCCGGGGTTTGGCTTCACATCCCGGTATCGTTGGCTCCAGATTTCGCAAGGCACAGGTCTTCGACTATCCGGTCGATGTCAATCAGTTGCTCATTCTTTACAGTGATGGCCTACAGACGCGTTGGGATTTAGGCGATTATCCCGGTCTGGCGAATCGCCATCCCGCGCTCATCGCCAGCGTTCTGCATCGTGATTTCTGTCGGGGACGCGACGATGTGACCGTTCTGGTAATTGCTTTGGAGGCAACCGGTGATTGATGCGACTGCGCTGGAGGGTACGGAGCCCGACGCCATTGAAAGGCTGCGCCGAGAGAATGAACTGCTGCGAGCTGAACTTGAGGAAACCAACCAGGGCGTTCTCGCTCTGTATGCGGAGCTCGATACCCAAGCCGAACAGTTGAAGCAAGCGTCGGATCTGAAGAGCCGGTTCCTGTCCTATATGAGCCACGAGTTCCGAACCCCGCTTGGTTCGATCCGCAGCATTACCCGGCTGCTGAGTGATGAAATGGACGGGCCGCTAAGCGCCGAGCAGCACAAACAGATCGCCTTTATCAGCGGCGCCGCGATGGAACTCAGCGAGATGGTTGACGATCTCCTCGACCTTGCGAAAATCGAAGCGGGGCGAATCACGATTTCGCCCGCCTGGTTCGATATGTTCGACCTGTTCTCGGCGCTGCGGGGAATGTTCCGTCCCATCGTTGATGGTGACTCGGTAGACCTGATCTTCGAAGAGCCGAAAAACATTCCACGTTTGTATACCGACGACAAGAAGCTGGCGCAAATCCTCCGCAATTTCATTTCCAACGCGCTGAAGTTCACCCAGCAGGGCGAAGTGAGGGTGTCCGCACGTCCTGAAGGGAAGGATTATGTTCGCTTCGCCGTGACCGACACTGGTATAGGCATTCCCGAAAGCCTGCACCAGAATCTGTTCGAGGATTTCGTACAAATCGACTCGCCGCTGCAAAAGCGGTTGCGCGGTACGGGCTTGGGCTTGTCGCTATGCAAGCGCTTCGCTGAACTGCTGGGCGGCAGCGTCGGGCTGGAAAGCACGCCTGGTGTCGGCTCGACCTTCTTCGTCATCATCCCTTTAGCTGTTTCAGCGGAGTCGGCTAATGGCGAATGAATGCACGGTACTCGTAGTCGACGATAATGCCCCGACGCGCTATGCCATTCGGCGGGTCCTGGAACGCCACGGTTATGTCGTGCTGGAGGCCGGAACGGGCACCGAAGGCCTTGCGACCATCCTTAAAGAAAAGGTCGACGCGCTGATTCTGGACGTGAATCTTCCGGACATGAGCGGCTTCGATATCGTTCGACTGCTACGCGCCGATGATCAGAGCCGCTTACTGCCCGTCATTCATGTTTCCGCGGCGTCAATCCTCACCGGAGACATCATTACCGGGCTGGATGCTGGCGCGGATGCCTACCTCATTCATCCGGTTGATCCAGACGTGCTGCTCGCTACCTTGCGTACCTTGTTACGTGTTCGCGATACCGAGCAGGCGCTGCGCGAAAGCGAAGCGCGCTTCCGGGAAATCTTCACCTATGTGCCTGCGCCGATCGTACTGATCGACGCGCAACTCAATGTTCATGAATGCAATCAGGCATTCAAGCTGTTGCTGGGTAATCAGGAAGCACCAACAGCCTTGCTGAGTCACCTGGAAGAAGGTCAGGAAGCGAAGCTTCAGGCCCTGCGCGAGCGCCTCTGCAGCGGCGAGCGTTGGCATGAAACGCTGATCATGCGCGTTGACGGTGGCCTGCGCGAAACCACCTGGCAGATGTCGCCTTATCACGCATTCGAGCTCGGCCTGGTATTTGTCGAGGATGTGACCGAGCAGCGCCTGCGCGAACGGTCGCAATTGCAGCAGCTCGATGATGCCAATGTCGAGCTTGCTCGCGAGGTGGCTGAGCGGGTGCGTACTGAAGCGCAATTGATGCAGGCGCAGAAAATGGATTCGCTAGGCAAGCTGACCGGCGGAATCGCGCATGACTTCAATAATTTGTTGACTGGCATCATCACGGGTATCGAGTTGCTGAAAAGGCGCCTGGCCGAAGGGCGTACCGAGGTGGCGTTGCGCTTTGCGGACACCGCGCTTAACTCTGCGCGCAGCGCGGCTTCGATGACAAATCGCTTGCTGGCGTTTGCTCGCCAACAGCCATTGGACGCGCGTCCAGCCGACCTGAACGCACAAATCCTGTCCTTGGAAGAATTGTTGCGGCGCACCATCGGCGAGCATATCTCGCTGACGTTGAACCTTTGCAAAGAGGGCGCCATTGCTCAGGTAGATGCCAGCCAACTGGAAAGTGCCGTGCTCAACCTGGTTATCAATGCTCGAGACGCGTTGCCCCGTGGTGGCAACATCACCATAGCCACAACCCTCCTGAATTCGAGTTTCGACTCGGATCTGCCAGACGGGCGTTATGTCGCGCTCAGCGTCCGGGATGACGGAATTGGCATCGCTTCGGAAATCATCGACAAGGTGTTTGATCCGTTTTTCACGACCAAACCGCTCGGCCAGGGCACTGGCCTGGGGTTGTCGTCCATCTACGGTTTTGCCAGGCAATCGGGCGGTGAAGCGCGCATACGCAGCAATGTTGGCGAGGGCACCGAGGTGACACTGGTATTGCCTGCCGCCGTTGCACTGCGGCAGGCGCCGCCGCTTGTCGATGACATGCCATTGGGCAACGGCGAACATGTGCTGGTCGTCGAGGACATGCCGGCGGTGCGAATGGTGGTTGCCGAACTGCTTAGCGAGGCGGGTTATCGTTGCACCGAAGCAGGGGATGCCGCTACAGCGCTTTCGGTACTGCAGGATGACTTCTCAGTCGATCTGTTGCTGACAGACGTAGGTCTGCCTCGATTGTCCGGGCGGGATCTGGCTGATGCCGCTCTCCTTCATCGCCCCGGGCTGCCGGTGCTGTTCATGACAGGTTATACGGAGGACGCGGTGCGTCGTGACCGCTTCCTGCGTGATGGAATGGACATGGTCACCAAGCCGATCCAGATCGAAGAACTGTTGCGCAAGGTCAGCCAGATGATTCGCAAAGCCGGCCGATGACTGGCACATGAGCCTCGATACGCCAGTACAGCGAATGAAGCGCCACTCGACGAGAGTGGCGCTCTGGTTTCAGAGCCAGCCTTTTTCCCTGTAAAAACGCTCGGCTCCTTCATGCAGCGGCGCGGTGAGGCCGACGCGGATCATGTCCTGCGCTTCGAGCCCGGCAAAGGCAGGATGCAGTCGTTTGAAACGCTCAAGGTTGTCGAACACTGACTTGACCAGCTGATACACGATCTCGGGATCGGTCTTTGTGGTTGCGGCCAGTACTGCCTTGCCACCGATTGACGGCACGGCTGTATCCACGCCTGGGTAGAGCCCTGCCGGAATTTCCGCTGCTGTGTAGTAGTCGGCCCCCTGGAGGAATGAGTCGATGCCCGAGCCGCTGACCGGAATCAGCCTGGCCTCGACGTTGGTCAGCGCCTCCTGGATTGCACCGCTTGGATGGCCGACCACATAGGTGATGGCGTCGAGGTTGTTGTCACTCAGGGCCGACGCCATTTCAGCGGGTTTGAGCTCTCCGGCCAGGCGGAAGTCGGCGTTTTTCCAGCCTTTGGCTTTCATGACTTCGTCGAAGGTGTCGCGGCTCCCCGAGCCGGGCACGCCGATATTGACTCGTTTGCCCTTGAGATCGTCGAAGGTCTGGATGCCGCTATCGGCACGGGCGACTACCGTGAGAATCTCCGTCTGCAGGGAGAACACCGCCCGCAGCTCGTCGATGGCACCATCCTTTTCGAACGGAGGGAGGCCCTGTAGCGCTTTGTGCTGGTGGTCTGATTGGATAAAGCCGAACTCGTATTCGCCGTTTCGTAGCGAAACGATATTGGTCACGCTGCCGGCCGTGGAGGGCGCGTTGCACTTGATCGGTGGTACCGCTTCGGCGCGGTTGAGCAGGCGGCAAACCGACTGACCAGCGGTGTAGTAGACGCCGGTCTGCCCGCCGGTACCGATGGTGACGAAACGCTCCTGCGCCACGGCTGGCAAGGCGCTCAGAGCGCTAGCGAGGGTGCAGGTCAGCAAGGTTGTGCGGATCTTCTTGTTCATTGTTGTTTCCTCTTGCGTGGGTGGGTCATTCGAATATGTGCGCCTTTGGCGATCAGGTGAGGGCAGCGATCACCATGATTTCCACGAGCACGTCTTCCGAGGCGAGGCGCGCCTCCACGGTCGCACGCGCAGGCGCGCAACCGGCTGGCAGCCACTCACTCCAGACGGCATTCATTGCCGCGAAGTCAGCCTCGATATCCTTCAGCCAGATCTGGGCGCTGAGCATGCTTGAGCGGTCGGATCCGGCTGCTGCCAGCAGGCTGTCTATCTTCGCCAGCACTTGCCGGGTCTGCCCGGCGACATCCTCGCTGCGGTCATCCGGTACTTGTCCGGCCAGAAACACCAGGTTGGCGAAGGTAACGGCAGCGGACATACGTTCGTTGGTATTGAAGCGTTGCAGGGTCATGGGAATCCTCTTTTTGTGTGTTATCGGGAAGCAAGGGTAAGGCCTTCCAGCGCAACGGCGGGGCGTCGCTCGCCGATCAGGCTGCAAAGCAGGTCAGCACTGCCACAAGCCAGTGTGAATCCAAGGCTGCCGTGTCCGACATTGAGCCAAAGATTGTTGATGCCGGTAGCGCCCAATAAGGGGGTGCCTTCAGGCGTTGCAGGGCGTAAACCGGCCCACCGGTCGGCGTTGCGGTAGTCGCCCGCGGCGGGAAACGTCTTGCTGGCCAAGCCTTGCAACATGGTGATCCTTCCCAGGTCGAGGTTTGCCTCCCAGCCGCCGATATCGACCATCGCGGCAACCCGCAGCTTGTCCCCCAGGCGGGCATAAACGACCTTGTTGTCGTAGTCGGTCACGTTGGTATCGGGGATCCCCGCCTGGTCGCGCAAGGGCATCGTGAGGCTGTAGCCCTTGAGCGGGTAGATCGGCAGCTCGATGCCGAGCGGCCGTAACAACGCCACGCTTGCAGCGCCGGCAGCGATCACCAGATGCTCGACCGGCAGCTCGCCATGGTCGAGCCTGATCGAGCGCACCCGGCCGTGCTCGCGGTGAATCGCTTCCACCGTCTGGCCGCTATGCAGGCGGAAATCCGGCGACTGGCCGAGCCGCTGCAAGAGGCGCCGGCAGAACAGATGGCAATCGGCGACTTCGTCTCCGGGCGAGTAGATGCCGCCCTGCAGGTGATCGGCAAGCGGCAGCATTGCGGGCTCGATGGCTGTGCAGCCCTGGGCGTCCAGCAGACGCTGATCGCCGTTGGCGTCCAACCCGGCGGCAGCTTTGTTCAGGCTGGCGCGGTTGCGATAGACCACTAACTTGCCGTTGGCACGCCAGGCGAAGTCGCGCAATTCGTCCTGCTCACGCCAGCGACGTAATATCTGCTGGCTGTGTAGCGCGAGGCGCAGCAGATGAGCGCCGTTGCGCTTATTGGTTGAGCGTCGACAGGCGAGCAGGAAGCGCGCGCACCAGCGCCACTGCTGTGTGCTCATCCGCGGACGAAAACGCAGCGGGGCGTGATCACCCTTGAGCATCCAGCCGAGCGCCTGCAGCGGTACGCCCGCATCCGCTAGCGGCGACACGTAGCGGTAGCTGAGTTGGCCGCCATTGGCAAAACTGGTCTCCATCGCCACCTGGTCGCGTTTCTCGATCAGCTCAACCTGGTAGCCCTGCCGAACCAGTGCATAAGCGGTTGTCAGACCGATTACGCCGCCGCCAATTACCGCGATTCGCATCGTGCCGCTCCGTAAAAAAGGTGATTCAGGGAGCCTAGGGCCGCGCCAGCGAAGCGGCCAATGAAAGGTTGTGGGTCACGCATAACCTGAGGTTATGCTTGGTCGATCCAACCGGAGACTCTGCCATGCGCCTTCGTCATATCGAACTGTTCCAGGCTATCTTGCAGACCGGCAGCCTGACCGCCGCGGCACAGCTGCTGCATATCTCGCAGCCAGCGGCAAGCAAAATTCTCAAACATGCCGAACAGCAACTGGGATTTGCGCTATTCAGCCGTATGCGCGGCAAGCTGCAACCCACCGCGGAAGCGCGCATCCTGCAGCAGGAAACCGAGCGCCTGGCGGCGGATCTGCAGAGGCTTCGGCGCCTGGCCGGCAATCTTGGGCGTGGTGAAGAGCGGGCGTTGCGGCTGATCTGCACTCCCGCACTGTCTCAGGCGCTGGTCCCTCAAGCGTTGCAGCGTTGGCGGCAGCTGTTCGCCAATACACCGTGTCAGCTTGCCACTCAACACACCGCGGAAATCGTCCAGACGCTGCTTATGCGAGAGGCCGATCTGGGGCTGACGCTGCAGGCAGTGGAGCATCCTGGACTAAGCAGCCAAGTCCTCACCCAAGGCCAGATGATGGTTATCGCACCTGCCAACTGGTGGACCGACTATGAACTGGCGCAGCCCCTGCGATTGGAGGAATTGGCAGGAGTACCACTGATCGGTCTGGATACCCGCGATGCGCTGGGCGGACTGCTGCGCGGGCATCTGGAAGAACTGGATCCGCCGCCGCGCATCTTTACCTGGGTGCAGACCTATCAGCTGGCACGGTCGCTGGTAGCAGCGGGGCAGGGGCTGGCATTGGTCGACCCGTTCACGGCCCTGGTCAGAGATAGCCAACAAATACAGGCACGCCCGCTGGAACCTCTGATCCACGTGCCTTTGTACGCACTGGTGCGCGCGCAGGAAGCCGCGTCTACCGCACAGCAGGAGCTTCTGGAGCAGCTGCGAGAGCAGGCTCGCATCTTGATGGGCTAGGGACCGGCCGGCAAATCTCATTGCTGCATGAAACAAAGCAGCCAGGTACCGCTTTTCTTTGTTCTTTGCAGAGCGGCATGTTGCAATATCTCTATCCAGTCACCGAAGAATCACTCCGTCGCCGTCGCTGGCCGGAGCCGGACCCATCGACATGAGTCATTCCACGTCACAAGGCAGCGTTTTCCTCATTGACGACGATGCGTTCATCCTTCAGGTCCATGCGCAACTGCTTGGCTCCATCGGGTTGAATGTGCATTGCTTCACCTCGTCGCGGGCGTTCCTCAATCAGTACCTTCCTGTGCCATGTGCGTGCATCCTTTCCGATCTGCGTATGCCCGAGATGGGCGGGCTTCAGTTGCAGACGGCATTGCTTGAGCGAGGCTTGGATACCCCGATCATCTTCATTACGGGGCACGCGGACGTGTCGACAGCCGTTGAAGCCATGCGCCGTGGCGCGTTCGATTACGTTGAAAAGCCAGTACACGGCCAGCATTTGCTGGACCGGGTGAACGCGGCGCTGGCGCTCAGCCGTGATCGGCACCGCGAGCGTTTGCAACGGCAGGCTCGCGAGGCACGTTTGTCGTTGCTGTCGGCACAGGAACGCAAGATCGCGCAGTGGGTGGTGCAAGGCCGCTCCAGCCGGGAAATAGCAGAACTAGCGGGCCTGAGCGTGCGCACCGTGGAAAACCACCGCGCACGGCTGATGGACAAGCTGCACGTATCATCAGTCGTGGAGCTGGTTCGGCTGCTGCTTTGATCTCGATTCGCACCATCACAGCTCCGAGATGGTCGCTGTCGCCAACGCGGTTGCGGCTGTGCGGGTTTCCACGCCGAGCTTCACGTACACGTGTTCCAGGTGCTTGTTCACGGTGCGCGGGCTGAGGCCGAGAATGTCGCCGATGTCGCGGTTGGTTTTTCCGCATGCCACCCAGTACAACACTTCCATTTCCCGGCTGGTGAGCTGAAAGCGCTGCGTCAATGCCTGTTGCGCGTGGTCGTCGCTCAGCGCAAGGCGCGCGCTACGCCGTTGGCTGCGCGCCTCCTGCAGGATGCGCGAAGTGTGCAGGTGTGCCGCAACCCTGGCCAGCACCTCGTCTGGCTTGATCGGCTTGGTCACGTAGTCGCTGCCGCCGGCCGCGAAGCCTTCCAGCACATGCTCGCTTTCACCCAGTGCCGTCATGAACAGCACCGGGATGTCCGCCATGTCCGGTTGGCTTTTAAGGTGTCGGCAGATGGCGAAGCCATCCATGCCAGGCATCATGACATCCAGCAGCACCACATCCGGGCGTAAGCGCTCGATACGTTCCAGCGCGCTGTGGCCGTCCAGCGCAACCAGCACCATGTAACCGGCCACTTCCAGAGCGTCCGACAGCAGGGCAAGATTTTCCGGTGTGTCGTCCACGATCAGCACGACACCACGGTAGGCGGCGCGGATGGCGTTATTCATGGTCGACCTCGTTGAGGCGGCGGTTGAGCTCATGGAGTTGGAATCCTTTGGCCAGTTGCCGCAATTGGGCCGTGAAGGCCTGGCTGGCGGGTTCTTCTTGATCGATACGCTCGAGTCGTTCGAGCAGGCCGCGTACATGGCCCATCGCGCTCAATTCCTTGAGCTCGCTCAGGGTGAGGGCACTGGGCGCGACCGGCGAAGCGGGAAGGGCGGCGGGCGCCTCGGGGTGCTTGATCCAGGTCAGATGCAGATGCTGGCAAATCTTTTCCAGTAGCATCGGGATATGCACCGGTTTGGCCAGGAAATCGTTGAAATGCGCTGCTAGGCTGCGTTCGCGGTCGTCGGCGAAGGCATTGGCCGAGACCGCTATAATCGGCGCCTCGCAGCGGCCGGTACGGCGGATCAACTGGTTGGTCTGCCAGCCATCGAGCTGAGGCATGGACAGGTCCATCAGAATCAAATCCGGCGGATTCAGCTCCACCTGCTGCAGCGCCTCCTGACCGTTTGCAGCGAGCTGCAACTCGAAGCCCAGGGGCGCAAGGATGGCGGCCATAAGCTTGCGATGCTCCAGTTGATCGTCCACCACCAGAATGCGCCTGCGGCTTTCCTGGTAGCCGATGATTCCGTGATCGGCTTTTGGCAGCGTCTGGGGCATGCGTACTTCGGACAGGAATAGGCGCACCTGGAAACTGCTGCCGGCATTTAGCTCGCTGCGTACCGAGAGCTCACCGCCCATCAGCGAGGTCAGCATCCGGGTAATGGTAAGCCCCAGGCCGAGACCCTGATCCTGGCGCAGCGAGTCGCCGCGCTCGAATGGCTGATACAACCGCTCGATCTGCTCGGTTGGAATGCCGATGCCGGTATCGACGATCTCGAAGGTCGCTGTCTCACGCACATAACTGACTTGCAGGGTGACGCTGCCCCGCTCGGTGTAACGGACCGCGTTACCGAGCAGATTGATGAGAATCTGGCGTAGGCGCTTTGTATCGCCGCGCACCACTGCGGGCATCCGGCCGTTGCATTGCAGGTGGAAGGCCAGGCCTTTCTCGTTGGCCAGTGGGGTGAACATCAGCTGCAGCTGCTGGATGAAGTCAGGGAAGGCGATTTCAGACAGCTCCAGGTTGAGTTTGCCGGCCTCGATGCGTGCGATATCGAGCAGTCCATCGATCAGTGACAACAGGTGTGCGCCGCTGCGGTAGACGGTGGCCATCGCCTCCTGATGCCGACTCGACAGCTCCTGGTCATGCTGCAGCATCTGCGCATAGCCAAGGATGCTGTTGAGTGGCGAACGCAGCTCATGAGAAAGCCCCGTCACGTAGCGGCTCTTTGCCGCGTTGGCCGCCTCCGATGCTTCCTTGGCCTGCTGCAGCGCGAGATCGGTCTGCTGGTGGGCAGCCACCTCCTGCATCAGCAAAGCGGTCTGCCGGTTTGATTCCTCCTGTGCCACGCGCCGACTTTCGTGGGTCAGCACCAGCCACCAGGCCAGCAGGCCGGCGAACAGGGAGAGAATCAGAAAGGCATTGAAGAACATAGGGTACAGGTTGTGCCGGGCATCCTCCGCCAGGGCATGACTGACCTGACTGAAGACCACCGCCAGCACACAGAACAGCAACCCGAGGATGAATGTTAGCAGGGCCAGGTAATGGGCCAGCCGCCTATGCTGGTTTGGCACCGATGTCTTGGGAAGTAGCCAGCGCACAAAGGTGTCGAACTGTTCGGCCAGTCGCGCCTGGGGTTTGCAGGCATCCGCGCAACGGGCATCCAGCGAGCAGCACAGCGAACAGATGGGTGCCGCATAGATTGGGCAATGGGCCATGTCGGCCGTTTCGAAACGGTTGTCGCAGACCACACAGGCCAGCGCCTGTGTCGCTCCTGACGGATGCAGCAAGTCGGGTGCGCTGCTGCGGGCAATGTAATAGCGCCCGCGGGTCAACCAAGCGATCAACGGGCAGAGCACAAAGGCGCTACCGAGGGCGATCAAAGGGGCCAGCGCCGTCGCGACACTGCCGAAGCAGCCCACATAGGCCAGGATCGCAGCCAGAGACGAGATCAGCATCGAGCCCATTCCGACCGGGTTTATGTCGTACAGGTGAGCCCGTTTGAACTCGATGTACTTTGGCGAAAGCCCCAGTGGTTTGTTCACGACCAGATCGGCGACCAGAGTGGCGATCCAGGCAATAGCGATATTCGAGTAAAGCCCCAATACCTGCTCGATGGCTCCGAGCACGCCCAGCTCCATCAGCACCAGCGCAATGCTCACATTGAACACAAGCCACACGACTCGTCCGGGATGGCTGTGGGTGACTCGCGCGAAGAAGTTTGACCAGGCCAGGGAACCTGCGTAGGCATTGGTCAGGTTGATCTTGACTTGGGACACCACGACGAACAGCACCATGGCGCCCAGCGCCAAGTGTGGCGAGTCGAATACATAGCCGTAGGCGATCAGATACATCTGCGTCGGCTCGGCGGCATGTTCGACCGGCACCAGCAGTTTGAGCGCGACAAAGGCCAGAAAGGCGCCGCCAAGCATTTTCAGAGCACCAGGAATGATCCAGCCAGGGCCGGCGGCCAAGACCGCGGCCCACCAACGCACGCGGTTGGCTGCGCTCTTCTCCGGCAAAAAACGCAGGTAGTCGACCTGCTCGCCGATCTGCGTCACCAGTGCCAGAGCCACGGTGCAGGCAGCACCGAAGGCCAGCAGGTCGAAGTCGCCGGAGCTTCCGTCGCTCCCGGCAAAGTCGGTCCATTCACTGAAAAATGCAGGCTCCTTCCAGGCCACCATCAGGTAGGGCAGAAACAGCAGCACGAGCCATAACGGCTGGGTCCACATCTGCACCCGACTTATCAGGGTGAAGCCATACGCCACCAGCGGAATGATCAGCAATGAACTGACGATGTACGCCAGCGGCAGCGGAATCTGGAAATACAGCTGCAGCGCCAGCGACATGATCGCGGCTTCCAGAGCGAAGAAGAGAAAGGTGAAGCTGGCGTAGATCAGCGAGGTGATCGTAGACCCTATGTAGCCGAACCCTGCGCCGCGGGTCAGCAGGTCCATGTCCACCCCGTAACGAGCGGCGTAATAGCTGATTGGCAACCCGGTGAGGAAGATCACCAGACCCACCGTCAGAATCGCCCAGAGGGTATTGCTGAATCCATAGCTCAGCACCAAGGTGCCGCCGATGGCTTCCAGCGCCAGAAACGACACTGCGCCCAAAGCCGTATTGGCGATGCGCCACTCCGACCACTTGCGGAAAGCGCGCGGCGTGTAACGCAGCGCGTAATCCTCCATGGTTTCGTCGGCCACCCAGCGGTTGTAGTCGCGGCGCACCGCTGCGATCTGCGTGGTTCCGGTGTCGCTCACTGGTTGGCTCCATCTGAGGTCATTCCCGGTTTCTTAGCAACACTCATGCCTTTCGATCCGCCGGCGGAACGAAGTGCCCTACACCCGTGTTAGAGCCATATCGTGAGGGAAACGAAGTGCAGTGAATCAGCGGGAGGCCACTGGCAGGTCCGCTGCGGGCCAATTGTGCACCGATAGGGCGCGCGGTCGGCTAAGTCATATGACGTATGCCGTTACGTCAATTTGCGTATACCCCGCGCTCAGGACCCGGCCCATTCTTGGCTGGCACCGAGAGCGGTCGCCGTCGTGTTGTGACGGTGCTCCGCCATCGACCCACCGAGAAAGGAGCACAACCAATGGACTCACAACTGACGGGCGTGAAATTGCGTTTCCCCCGCCGCCTGGCAATGGGAGCGGCCGCTATTTCCATGCTGGCGGCGAGCGCATTCGCCGCGCCACCCACCGCACAGGTCAACACCACCGGCCTGGCCGTGACCGATACCGAGGTCATCGTCGGCCAGCTGCATTCGGCCACCGGCACCATGGCCATTTCCGAAACCGGATCGATCCAGGCCGAGCGCCTGGCTATTGAGCAGATCAACGCCTCGGGCGGTGTGCTTGGTCGGCAGATCAAGATCGTGCAGGAAGACGGCGCCTCCGACTGGCCGACCTTCGCCGAGAAGGCGCGCAAATTGCTGGTCAATGACAAGGTCGCCACGGTTTTCGGTTGCTGGACCTCGGCCTCGCGCAAGGCGGTGCTGCCAATCTTCGAGAGGGAGAACGGACTGCTCTACTACCCGACGTTCTATGAAGGCCTGGAGCAGTCGAAGAACGTGGTGTACACCGGCCAGGAAGCCACCCAGCAGATTCTTGCGGGTCTGGACTGGATCGCTAAGGAAAAGGGCGCCAAGACCTTCTACCTGCTCGGCTCGGACTACATCTGGCCGCGCACCTCGATGAAGATCGCTCGCAAGCACATCGAGACCGTATTGGGTGGCGAAGTGGTGGGGGAGGAGTACTACCCGCTGGGGCACACCCAGTTCGGCTCGCTGATCAACAAGGTCAAACTGCGCAAGCCTGACGTGGTGTTCGCTGCGGTGGTTGGCGGTTCCAACGTCGCGTTCTACAAGCAGATGAAAGCTGCCGGCGTCACCGCCGACAAGCAGACCCTGCTGACCCTGTCGGTCACCGAAGACGAGCTGCTGGGTATCGGCGGCGAAAACATGGCCGGCTTCTACGCCTCCATGAAGTACTTCCAGAGCCTGGACAACCCGAACAACCTCGCCTTCGTTGACGCCTTCAAGGCCAAGTACGGCAAGGACGCGGTCATCGGTGACGTGACCCAGGCAGCCTACCTCGGCCCGTGGCTGTGGAAGGCCGCCGTCGAGAAGGCCGGCAGCTTCGATGTCGACAAGGTGGTTGCCGCCAGCGCCGGGATCGAGCTGAACACCGCGCCGGAAGGCTACGTGAAAGTGCACCAGAACCAGCATCTGTGGAGCAAGACCCGCATCGGCGAAGTGCTGCCCAACGGTCAGTTTGCACTGGTCTACGAGTCCGACCTGGTCGAACCCAACCCCTTCCCTGAAGGCTACCAGTAACGTGGGCGAGCCGCGGGCCCCCTGGGCCTGCGGCTTGAGGCCTGTGGCTTCCTCTACTAGGAGATTCCTAAATGGAATGGCTATCTGAGTTCGGTGCCATCGCAGCCATGCAAGGCTTCAACGGCCTATCCGTATTCTGCGTGCTGCTGTTGATGGCCCTGGGGCTGGCAATCATTTTCGGCCAGATGGGCGTAATCAACATGGCCCATGGCGAGTTCCTTACCATCGGCGCTTACACCACCTATCTGGTCTCGCTGCTGACCGCCAGCTATGCGCCGGCGTTCGGCCCTTATTATTTTTTCCTGGCCATCATCCTGGCCTTCATCATCGCCGGTGCCATTGGCTGGGTGGTCGAATGGGCGATGATCAGCAAGCTCTATCACCGGCCGCTGGACACTCTGCTGGCGACCTGGGGATTGTCACTGGTCATGCAGCAGTTGTTCCGCTCGATCTTCGGTGCCCGTGAAGTCGGCGCGACGCTGCCGGACTGGCTGATGGGCTCGCTGAGCCTGACCGACACTATCGAAATCCCGCGCAACGGCCTGTTCGTGATGGGCCTGACCTTCCTGCTCACCGCCGCCATTTTTCTCATGATGTACCGCTCGCGCTGGGGCTTGCACGTGCGCGCCACCATGCTCAACCGGGGCATGAGTCGCGCCGTGGGGATCAACACCAAGCGCGTCGACCGAATGACCTTTGCCCTGGGCTGCGGTGTGGCTGGGGTGGCAGGCGCGGCCTTTACCACCATCGGCTCCACCGGCCCCACCGCGGGCTCGCTGTACATCGTGGACACCTTCCTGGTGGTGGTGTTTGGCGGCGCGGCCAGCCTGCTGGGCACCATCGCCTCCGCATTCAGCATCGCCCAGGCGCAATCGATCCTCGAGTTCTTCCTCACCGGCTCGATGGCCAAGGTCATCACCCTGCTGACCGTGGTCGGCATCCTCATGTTGCGCCCGCAAGGGCTGTTCGCCAGCAAGGTGCGCAAATGAACCGGCACCTTTGTTTGCCTGAAGGGGAATCAAGATGAACGCAACACTCAGCAAATGGTTGGGCGGCAAGGAGGGCACCGTAGGCCTGCTGGTCCTTGCCGCCTTGATCCTGGTGGTGTTCCCGTTGGCACTCGATGCTTTCCGCCTGAACATGGTCGGCAAGTACCTGACCTACGCCTTCGTTGCGGTGGGATTGGTGCTGTGTTGGGGCTATGGCGGCATTCTCAGCCTGGGTCAGGGGATTTTCTTCGGCCTGGGCGGCTACTGCATGGCCATGTTCCTCAAGCTTGAAGCCTCCGATCCGGAAAGCACCAAGATCCAGTCCACCCCCGGCATTCCGGATTTCATGGACTGGAACCAGATTACCCAGCTGCCACTGTTCTGGGAGCCCTTCCACAGCTTCGGCTTTACCCTGGTCGCGGTGATCGCAGTGCCGGTGCTTCTGGCCTTCGTCATCGGTCTGGCGATGTTCAAGCGTCGGGTCGGAGATGTTTATTTCTCCATCGTCACCCAGGCCATCGCGCTGATCCTCACGGTACTGATCATCGGCCAACAGGGGCTGACCGGCGGCGTAAATGGCATTACCGACCTACGCACCCTGCTGGGGTGGGATATCCGCAGCGATGAGGCCAAGCTGATTCTCTATTTCATCAACGCGCTGCTGCTGCTGGGCTGCATTCTGCTCGGCAAGTTCATCCTGTCCTCCAAGCTAGGCCGGCTGCTGATGGCGATGCGCGACAAGGAAGAGCGGGTGCGCTTCTCAGGCTACGACGTGGCCAGTTTCAAGATGTTCGTGTTCTGTGTGGCGGCGGCCTTCTCGGGAATAGGTGGGGCGATGTTTGCGCTTCAGGTCGGCTTCATGTCACCGAGCTTCGTCGGCATCGTGCCGTCCATCGAGATGGTCATCTTCTGCGCAGTAGGTGGACGCATGTCGCTGCTGGGGGCGGTGTACGGCGCGTTGCTGGTCAATTTCGGCAAAACCTACTTCTCCGAGACCTTCCCCGAACTGTGGCTGTACCTGATGGGCGGCCTGTTCATCGCGGTCGTCATGTATTTCCCCAACGGCTTGGCCGGGCTGTATGACAGCTACGGTCGCGCGTGGGTGCAGCGCGTCAGCTCACGGCTCAAGCGTAAAACGGCCGTGTCTGCGGCCTCGGTTTCCCCATCACGCTCGCCCGCAGCGCCCGTCACCAAACAGCTGGAGAGCACCCCATGAGCCACGCCGTCGGATTTCAATCGCCCAAGCCGGTATTGGCCATCGAAGGCCTGACCGTATCGTTCGATGGGTTCAAGGCGGTCGACGACCTCAACCTGTACATCGACCGCAACGAGGTGCGCGTGGTGATCGGCCCCAACGGCGCCGGCAAGACCACGGTTCTGGACCTGATCTGCGGCAAGACCAAGGCCACCGCCGGCAGCATCCAGTTTGAGGGCCGCGAACTGACCCGGATGCGCGAGTACGACATCGTACGCGCCGGGGTAGGGCGCAAATTCCAGAACCCGTCGATCTATGAAGCGCTGACGGTGTTCGAGAACCTGGAGATGTCCTATCCCGAGGGGCGCAAGGTGTGGGGCGCGCTGTTCTTCAAGCGCAGCCAGGCGGTGATCGACCGGGTGCGCGAAGTGGCCGGCGAGATCTTCCTCGGCGAGTTGCTGGAGCAAAAGGCCGAGCTGCTGTCTCACGGCCAGAAACAATGGTTGGAGATCGGCATGCTGCTGATGCAGAACCCGGACCTGTTGATGCTGGACGAGCCGGTGGCTGGCATGAGCGTCAGCGAACGGGTACAGACCGCCGAGTTGCTCAAGCGCATCAGCCAGGGCCGCTCGGTGCTGGTCATCGAGCACGACATGGAGTTCGTCAAGAGCATCGCCCACAGGGTCACCGTGCTGCATCAGGGCAAGGTGCTGGCCGAGGGCAGCATGGACGCGGTGCAGAACAATCCCAAGGTGATCGAGGTTTACCTCGGCCATTGAGTGGCCGTTTGGAGTGCAATTATGTTCGAGATCAGCCAACTGGCGTCCGGCTATGGCCAGAGCCAGATCCTGCACAGCCTGGACCTGAAGGTGCAGAAAAAGGAAATCGTCGCGGTCATGGGCCGTAACGGCATGGGCAAGAGCACCTTCTTCAAAAGCGCGATGGGCTGGTTGCCGTTGTGGAGCGGCAGCATCAGTGTCGATGGCAAGAACGTATCGAAACTGGAAACCCATCAGCGAGTGGAAAGCGGCATCGCCTACGTGCCCCAGGGCCGGATGATCTTTTCCCACATGAGCGTGCTGGAGAACATCCAGACCGGCCTGCCGGCGTTGGCCAAGGGCAAGGTGCCGGAGGACCTTTATGCGCTGTTCCCGGTGCTGTACGACATGCGTTCGCGCAAGGGGGGGAACCTATCCGGTGGCCAGCAGCAACAGCTGGCCATTGCCCGGGCCTTGGCGACCAACCCCAAGGTGCTCTTGTTGGACGAGCCGACGGAGGGCATTCAGCCGTCGATCATCAAGGACATCGCCCGCAGCCTGAAGGAAATCCGCGATCTGCGCGACTTGACCATTGTGGTGTCCGAGCAGGTGTTGTCCTTCACCCTGGAAATCGCCGACCGGTTCCTGGTGATCGAAAAGGGACGTTTCGTGGTCGAGGAAAGCCGCGCCAATGTCGACGAGGCAGCCATCAGTCGCTACCTCTCGGTCTGAGCCTTTCCCATTCTTGACCCGCTTTCGGTCGTCGGGCGCACCTGCGCGACGGCCTTTTTTTGCTGCCTGCGAAAAAGCCCTGAGGCCGCGCCTGGTATGCCACGCGGCATACGTCATCCAACGTATTTGCCGATTGTGCGCAGCGTTTGAGACTAGCTGCGCACCGGCGTGTTGCGCCGAACCTACCTAGCACAGGAGCTTGTCATGGCCGAAACACTGATCAAGGTCGACCTCAAACAGCCAGCGATCGAGAACGAGCAGATCCATAACCGTTGGCACCCCGACATTCCCATGGCCTGCTGGGTGAAGCCGGGTGACGATTTCATCCTCGAAACCTACGACTGGACCGCCGGCGCGATCAAGAACAACGACGACGCCAGCGACGTGCGCGACGTCGACCTGAGCACCGTGCACTACCTATCCGGCCCGGTCGGTGTGCACGGCGCCGAGCCCGGCGATCTGCTGGTGGTCGACCTGCTCGACATTGGCGCCCGCGAGGACTCGCTGTGGGGCTTTAACGGCTTCTTCAGCCAGCAGAACGGCGGCGGCTTCCTGACCGATCATTTTCCCCATGCGCAGAAGTCGATCTGGGACTTCAAGGGCATGTTCACCAGCTCGCGGCACATTCCCAAGGTCAACTTTGCCGGCCTGATTCACCCCGGCCTGATCGGCTGTCTGCCGGATCACAAGATGCTGGCCGACTGGAACCGCCGCGAGCAGGAACTGATCGACACCAACCCGGTGCGCGTGCCGCCGTTGGCCAATCCGCCGCTGGCTGCCACCGCGCACATGGGCAAGATGCAGGGCGAGGCACGCGACAAGGCCGCCGCCGAGGGCGCTCGCACCGTGCCGCCGCGTGAGCATGGCGGCAACTGCGACATCAAGGATTTGTCGCGCGGCTCGAAGATCTTCTTCCCGGTGTATGTAGACGGCGCCGGCCTGTCGGTGGGCGATCTGCACTTCAGTCAGGGCGATGGCGAGATCACCTTCTGCGGTGCCATCGAAATGGCCGGCTGGGTGCACATGAAAGTCGAGCTGATCAAGGGTGGCATGGCCAAGTACGGCATCAAGAACCCGATTTTCAAGCCCAGCCCTGTGGTTCCCAACTACAACAACTACCTGATCTTCGAAGGCATCTCGGTCGATGAGGCCGGCAAGCAGCACTACCTGGACGTCAATCTGGCGTACAAGCAGGCCTGCCTGAACGCCATCAATTACCTGACCAAGTTCGGTTACACCCCAGCCCAGGGCTACTCGCTGCTTGGCTCGGCGCCGGTGCAGGGGCACATCAGCGGGGTGGTGGATATCCCCAACGCCTGCGCCACCTTGTGGCTGCCGACGGAAATCTTCGAGTTCGACATCAACCCCAACGCCTCCGGCCCGATCGTGCATCTGGACGGCAGCATCGATCTACCGATCGCCTACGACAAGAAATGACGGCGGGTCTGATCCACCCCGGCCGGTGGATCAGACTCCCTCGATCCATCGTGCAGGTTGGTGCTCCCACCTGTCGCCTGACCGGAGCGATTCCATGCCGATCTACGAATACGATTGCCCCACCTGCGGCGACTTCACCGCCCAGCGGCCCATGAGCCAATGCCGCGACGATAGCCTGTGCCCGGACTGCGGAAGCAACAGTCCTCGGGTGATCCGCTCGACCCCCAATTTCTCTGCTGTATCCGGTGCCACTCGCCGTGCCCATGAAACCAACGAGCGCAGCAGCCACGCGCCGCAGAGCCTGGCCGAGTACGCCAACAAGCGTAAGCACGCCAGCGGCTGCAGCTGCTGCACGCCTAACAAGCCACTCGCGCCGACCAAGGCCAACCCGCATGCATTGAAAGGCAAGCCGGCTGGACGACCGTGGATGATCAGTCATTAAGGCCTGTCACCGGAACCTCGAAGCCCGCCAGGCCACGGGCACGAATCGCGTTCCGTGGTGACCTGATATCGGGGCGGATAGCTGCCCTACGAACATTCAGAGGAGTTACCCATGCGTCACGGTGATATTTCCAGTAGCCCCGATACCGTTGGCGTCGCCGTCGTCAATTACAAAATGCCACGCCTGCACAGCAAGGCTCAGGTACTCGACAACGCGCGCAAGATTGCCGACATGATCAAGGGCATGAAGCTCGGCCTGCCAGGCATGGATCTGGTGGTGTTTCCCGAGTACAGCACGATGGGCATCATGTATGACAAGGACGAGATGATGGCCACCGCCGCGACTATCCCGGGCGAGGAGACGGCGATTTTTTCCGCGGCCTGTCGCGAAGCCAAGACCTGGGGCATTTTCTCTCTGACCGGCGAGCGCCATGAAGAGCATCCGCACAAGGCGCCGTACAACACGCTCGTCCTGATCAATGATCAGGGCGAGATCGTGCAGAAATACCGCAAGTGCATTCCCTGGTGCCCCATCGAAGGCTGGTACCCAGGAGACCGTACCTACGTCTCGACAGGCCCCAAGGGCATGAAGATCAGCCTGATCATCTGTGACGACGGCAACTATCCGGAAATCTGGCGCGACTGCGCAATGAAGGGCGCCGAGCTGATCGTTCGCTGTCAGGGCTACATGTACCCGGCCAAGGAGCAGCAAGTGCTGATGTCCAAGACCATGGCCTGGGCCAACAACTGCTACGTGGCCGTGGCCAACGCTGCGGGCTTCGATGGCGTGTACAGCTACTTCGGCCACTCGGCGATCATCGGTTTCGACGGTCGTACCCTGGGCGAGTGTGGTGAAGAGGAAATGGGCATTCAATACGCCCAGCTGTCGATTTCGCAGATCCGCGATGCACGTGCCAACGACCAGTCGCAGAACCACCTGTTCAAGCTGCTGCATCGCGGCTACACCGGCGTCTACAACTCCGGCGACGGCGACAAAGGCGTGGCCGACTGCCCGTTCGAGTTCTATCGCACCTGGGTCATGGATGCGCAGAAGGCCCAGGAAAATGTAGAAGCGATGACCCGCGGCACCATCGGTGTGGCCGACTGCCCGGTGGGTGAATTGCCCCACCCAGGCAAGGAACTCGAGGCAGGGCGGTAGGCCGGTTGCCTACACCTCGTCACCACGCGCCTGCTGGCTATTTGGAGGAGACCTCATGCCCTTCGTCAACGATCTGCTTGAGCACAACCGTGAGCAGTTGGCCGGGGCCCGCTTGAGCACTCCGCCGACGGGCAAGCTGACATCGCGTTTTCTTTTCGATCCCGGGCAGGTAATGGCACTGCTGCGTTCGCGCATTATTGGACAGGACCCGGTGCTGACGCAGATGGAGGCCATGCTCCGAGTGATCAAGGCGGACATTGGCGATCGAGAGAGGCCTCTGGCGGTCAACCTGTTCATGGGCCCGACAGGTGTCGGCAAGACGGAGCTGGTACGCCTGCTGGCGCTTGCCATACATGGCAGCCCGGATGCCTTCTGCCGAATCGATATGAACACCCTGGCGCAGGAGCACTACGCCGCGGCCCTGACTGGCGCCCCGCCTGGCTATGTGGGCAGTAAGGAGGGCACCACGTTGTTCGATGCCGAGACTATTGCCGGCAGCTTCGGCCGTCCCGGAATCGTGCTGTTCGATGAGCTGGAAAAGGCCAGTCAGCAAGTGCTGCGCAGCCTGCTTAACGTACTCGATTCCGGGCGCCTGACCCTTACCGCCGGCAGTCGCACCCTGGATTTTCGCAACAGCCTGATTTTCATGACCAGCAATATCGGGGCCGAAGAGGCCCGTACTTATGTGCAGCGTTTCGAGCACGGCTGGCGGCGTTTGCTCCGGTTGCGCCCGACGGCCGAGGCGCGGGTGCTTGAAGCGGCACTGCACAAGCGGTTCGATCCGGAGTTCATCAACCGCATAGACCGTGTGCTGAATTTCCAGCGCATTGGCAATTCGTGCTTTGAGGCTTTATTGGATATCGAAATGGACAAACTCAATCGGAGGTTGGCTGGCCAGGGCCGAAGCGTGACGTTATCCAGCGCGGGCCGCGAGTGGTTGTGCGCCCGTTACGATCCACGCTTTGGGGCTCGCGAGGTGGTACGCGCCATACGTACGCACCTGGAGCCCGCACTCGCCGAGGCGATCCTGAATGAGCCCGGAGCTCAGCAATTCGACGCCTCCTTGACGGAGGGGAGGTGGCGGGTCAGTGTGAAGAGCATCGCGTGAATCATTCAAACAAGGTGCGCTGGGCACCGTAATCTTCCGGTGGCGGACAAGCTGTATGTCTCGTCGGCCGTAAGGCTGATTCCCCTTGCTGTTCTGATCGACTTGCGAGGTGGGTAGATCCCCCCTCTGCTGTTGAGTAGTTCTACTCACGCTATCAAAGTGCTACCAATCGACAATCTCCGGCTATTGCGAGTAGCTGGAGTTGAGCGGGCATGCGACATCCGAATGCGGGACGGGTCCTGGTGCTGGCCAACGTAATCCTCTGCGGATTATTGGCCCAGACCTGGTGGCTGGGCGTGGCGTGGGGCGCTTTGGTGCTGGTGTCGTTGGCAGTAGCCAAAGGTAGTCATGACACTGCCAAACAGCCGCCGCAGGTCGATGACGCGGCCGTGTCGAAGGACTTGCTGTTGCGCGAGCGCTTACAGGCGCTGGTAGCCGGCGTACTGCCTTTTTGGGGGCAGCACTTGCAGTTGGCTCGTGGCCAGGTCGCTGGCGCCATCACGGGCTTGTCGTGCGGCTTTGCCGAGTTGAGTCAGCGCCTCGTCACTGATGCCCCCGAAAGCGGCCAGGGGCAAAGCAGCCGTGCGATCGAAACCATTCAGCGGGCCGAGCTGGGCCTGCACAAGATCACCGACGCGTTGCTGCAGACCCAGCAGTACCGTGCGCTCCTGCTTGCCGAAATCGACAGCATCGCCAGTCAAACCCATGAGCTCAGCCGCATGGCCGATCGGGTTGGCAAGATCGCCGATCAGACCAACCTGCTTGCGCTCAACGCCGCCATCGAGGCGGCGCGGGCGGGCGAAGCAGGGCGCGGTTTCTCGGTGGTCGCGGACGAAGTGCGCAAGCTCTCCAACGAGTCTGGCGAGACCGGCAAGCTTATCCGCGAAACGGTGGCTACCGTGACCGAGGTGATCCACAAGGCGCAGGATCTCTCTGCGTCCTTTGCCACTCGCGAGCAGAGCGTGGTCGGGGAGTCGCAGCAGCTGGTCGAAGATATCGTGCAGGACTTCAACGAGACGGCGACGGTGCTGCAGGACTCCTTGCACCAGCTCCATCAGGAGCGCGTTGTGCTGGAGGCTGAAATCAACCAGTTGGTGGTGCACCTGCAGTTCCAGGATCGCGTCGACCAGATCATGGGACACGTTGGCGATGACATGCAGCGCCTCGAGCAGGCGCTCGCGTCTCTGTACGCGGGAGGCACCGAGCTGCCCGAAATTGCCGAGTGGCTCGAACGCCTCAGCAGTACTTACACCACCCTGGAGCAGCGTGCGCTGCATGAGGGCCGCAGCGCCGCGTCCGTCAGTGCCCCTTCTTCTATTACTTTCTTTTGAGTTGAAACAAGCATGAGCAAGACGATTCTGGTGGTCGACGACTCGGCGAGTATGCGTCAGATGGTCAGCCTGACCCTGCGCAGTGCCGGCCACACCGTGGTGGAAGCGCAGGACGGCAAGGACGCGCTGAGCAAGCTGGACGGCCGCAAATACAACCTCATCGTTTCTGATGTGAACATGCCGAACATGGATGGCATCAGCTTCGTCAAGGCGGCCAAACAGCTTGCCGCGTACAAGTTCACGCCGGTGATCATGCTGACCACCGAAGGCAGCGACAGCATGAAGCAGCAGGGCAAGGCCGCAGGCGTGCGCGCATGGATCACCAAGCCCTTCCAGCCGCCGATGCTGCTCGACGCCGTTTCCAAACTGGTGCTCTGACGCCATGTCCGTAACGCATCCATTCCATGAAACAGCATTGAAGCTGGGCGGCGCCTTCACCATTGAACGCGCCGCGGAGCTGCATGCGCTGTTGCTGCACGAATTGCAGCAACAAACGCCCGAAGCAATCAGCCTGGAGGGCATCAGTGAAATCGATTGCTCCGGCCTGCAGTTGCTACTGGCGCTTCGCCGCCAGTTACCGACCGTTCAGCTGATCGCGCCAAGTCCGGCGGTAGAGCAGATGTTCGCTCGGGTCCGGATCACATCTTTGCTGGATAACTGAGGAAACCTCATGGATATGCAAGCCGTTCGCAGCGTGCTGCTCGATGAGGCACGCGAGCTGCTGGCCGAAATGGAACAGGCGCTGCTGGCTATCGAAACCCAGGGTGCCGATAGCGAACGTATCAACGCCATTTTTCGTGCGGCCCATACGCTCAAAGGCTCTTCGGGCATGTTCAGCCTCCAGCTGGTGGTGGACTTCACTCACCTGATGGAAAACCTGCTGGTTCGGGTGCGTACCGGCGAACAGCCGATCGATGGCTTGCTGGTTTCGCTTCTGCTGAACTGCGGCGATTACCTGAGCCGGCTGTTCGACAACGTCGCGGAAGGTCGTGAGGACGAGGATCCCGATCCGGCCATGCGCGCCAGCCTTTGTGCCGAACTCAGCGTCTATTTGCAGGGTGCGGCGTGCGAAACCGTCTCGAACGTTGTCCCTGGACCCGCCGCTGGAGAAGGCACCCATTGGCGAGTCACCTTGCGCCCTGAAGCACAGGTGTTCGCTCATGGCCTGGATCCTGTTCCCTTCGTGCAATACCTGGCCGATATGGGCCATGTGGTGGACCTGCAGGTGTTGCAAGACGATCTGCCACCGCTGGCGGAACTGGATCCTGAGAGTTGCCATCTGGGCTTCGTTATAGAGCTGAAGGCCGATGTTCAGCGCAGTGATATCGAACAGGCACTGGAGTTCATCGAGCAGGATTGCGACATCCTGATCGAGGCTTTGGCTGGGTTCGAGAGAGCACCGATCAAAGAAGAAAGCCTGGTGCTCGCCGGGGCTGCCGAGCGTACGGGCGCGCCAGGCGCCGCGGAAAGCAGCCGGGATCGCTCGTCGGAGCAGGTCTTCATCAAGGTCGATGCCCGCAAGCTTGATGAGCTGATCAATGCCGTTGGCGAGCTGGTTATCCGCAACTCCGCCTGCAACAGCCACCCATCGATCCGTCAAGACCCCGACCTCGGTGAGTTGCTTGAGGATGTAGGACACCTGGTGGAACAGATCCGCGATCGCGCCCTGAACCTGCGCATGGTGCCTATCGGTGAAGTGTTCCAACGCTTTCCGCGGGTGGTGCGCGATGTCTGCAAGGAGCTGGGCAAGCGAATCGACCTGCAGATCAACGGTGCCGATACCGAGCTGGACAAGTCGATGGTTGAAAAACTCAACGACCCGTTGCTGCACATTGTGCGTAACGCTATGGACCACGGGATCGAGTCGATCGAGGCGCGCCTCGCTGCCGGCAAGCCCGAGCAAGGTGTCTTGGCACTTAACGCCTATCACCAGTCTGGGTCAGTCGTCATCGAGATCAGCGATGACGGTCGCGGGCTGAATACCGACCGCATCCTGCGCAAGGCGGTGGAGCGCGGACTGGTGGAGCCTGAGGCGCAACTGGCCGAGCGCGACATCTTCAACCTCATCTTTGCACCAGGATTCTCCACAGCAGAAAAAGTGACTGACCTTTCCGGCCGCGGTGTGGGCATGGACGTGGTGCGTCAGAACATCGAGCAGTTGCGCGGCACCGTGGATATTCAGAGCACGCCCGGCAAGGGCTCTACCTTCCGCATCCAGTTGCCGCTGACGCTTGCCATCATCGACGGCTTTCAGGTCGCGGTGGGTGATGCCGATTTCGTCTTGCCGCTGGACCTGGTGGTCGAGTGCCTGGAATTCAACGAACAAAGCGGCAATGACGTGTTCAGTCTGCGCGGCCAGCCACTGCCTTATCTGCGCCTTGCCGAGCGCTTCGGCATCCCGCGCAAGCAGACGGCCCGCGAGTGCCTGGTGGTCGTGCAGTGCGGCGATCAGCGCGCCGGCATCGTCGTGGACCGTTTCGTTGGCGAGATCCAGGCGGTCATCAAACCGCTCGGCAACCTGCTTAGCGGCATGCGCGGTTTCAGCGGCTCAACGATTCTCGGCGACGGCAGCGTCGCTCTTCTTCTCGACATACCGGCACTGGTTTCCAGCGCCGCCTGACGGACATGGTCCGTCATTTAACTTCTCTTCGATTTTGAGCTTGGGGCGTCAACGATGAATTGGTTCATGAAACTCAGTCTGGCTAAGAAGCTGCTTAGTGCGTTCTTTTCCCTAGCGCTGGTTGCCGCAGGGATGGGGTTATATGCATTGAGCAATATCGTTTCGGTCGGCAACTCGCTGCAATATATGTATGAAAACAACCTGGTGGCCGGGGGCAAGGCTCAGCATGCGTACTCCCAATATCTGATCTATACCCGGACCTCGCTTCGATTGCTAACCCAGGAAGGAGCGGAGCAGGAGGCCACGGTCAAGCGCGCCATCGAGTACCGGCAAATTGCCCAAGATGCGTTCGATGATTATCTCGGCACCGTAATGTCGGATACCGAAGTCCAGATAGCCGACAAGATTCAAACCGCGCTGAACGCCTACATTGCGGGCGTGCAGCAAGCGTTGCAGATGGCTCGTGAAGGTCGGGCTGCTGAAGGCATGGCGTTGGTCAACGGTCCGCTACTTCCGCTTTCTCTTGAAATCGAGAGCCACTTCGAGGCGCTGGTTGCCGAGCTGCAGCAGCAGGGGGCCACCTCTCAGAGCGATGCGGCAGAAACCGTCGACGCCATGAAGATTGTCATGGGCGTGGTTATTGCCATGACTGCGCTGGCTGCAATCCTGTTCGGCCTGTTCCTGACTCGCGTGATCATTCGCCAGCTTGGCGGCGAGCCGGACTATGCGCGTGACGTGGTAAGCCGCATCGCCGAAGGCGACCTGACCGTGAAGGTCGAATTGCGCAAGGGTGATGAGGACAGTCTGCTGGCTGCCATGAACCGCATGGTGGTGCGCCTGACCGATGTCATCGGCCAGGTCACATCTTCTGCCGATTCGCTGGCGTCCGCGTCCGAGCAGGTTTCCGCTTCCTCCGGCACCCTTAGCCAGAACGCTACCGAGCAGGCGTCCAGCGTCGAGGAAATCAGTGCTTCCATCGAGGAAACTGCCGCGACCGTCACCCAGAATGCCGAGAACGCAGGCCTGACCGACAGCATGGCGACCCAGTCTGCCGCCTCCGCTAAAGAGGGCGGTGAGGCCGTGCGCGAAACGGTCGATGCCATGAAGTCCATTGCCGACAAGATCAGCATCATCGATGACATCGCCTACCAGACCAATCTGCTTGCGCTGAACGCTGCGATCGAAGCGGCCCGTGCCGGGGACCATGGCAAGGGCTTCGCGGTGGTGGCCGCCGAGGTGCGCAAGCTGGCTGAGCGCTCCCAGGTCGCTGCACAGGAAATTGGTGCGCTGGCTGGCTCCAGCGTGAAGATGTCCGAGCGTGCCGGCACCTTGCTGGAAGAAATGCTGCCCTCGATTGGCAAGACCGCCGACCTGGTCAAGGAAATCGCCGCCGCTTCCCAGGAGCAACGCTCGGGTGTGGATCAGATCAACAGTGCCATCGTCGAGCTGTCCAAGACGACCCAGGCCAACGCCTCGGCATCCGAAGAACTGTCTGCCACTGCCGACGAGATGAGCAGCCAGGCGCTGCAGCTGCAGACCGTCATGCAGTTCTTCAAGACCGAGCCGAGTGCTGGCCGTGCGTCAGCCGGTGCACGCGGCATGCGTCAGGTCTCCGCCCGCGCTGCGTCAAAGACTCCTTCGACGGATACCGTCGATGAAAAACTGTTCGTTAATTTCTGAGGTGTTCCATGGCTGAGTCCGAGGAAAACCTCGAACTGGTACGTCAGTACCTGATGTTCAATCTGGGTGGCGAGACCTATGGCGTGGGCATCCATGCCATCCGTGAAATCATCGAATATCCGGGTGTCACGGCGATACCGCTGGCACCTCGGTTTCTCCATGGTGTGATTAACCTGCGTGGCGCCGTGGTGCCGGTACTCGACCTTTCGGTTCGCTTCGGACGGGAGCCCACCGGCATCAACCGGCGGACCTGCATCGTGGTGGTGGAGGTGGCGCAAGGCGAGAACCTGCACATGCTGGGTGTGCTGGTCGATGGCGTGACTGAAGTGCGCGAAGTGGAGCCGACCGAAATAGAGCGCAAGCCTCATTTTGGCACCGGGCTGCGCAATGACTTCGTCACCGGCATGCTGCGCCGCGAGCAGGGCTTCATTCCGATCCTCGATATCGCCTCGGTGCTGTCCATGGCCGAGCTGGAAACACTCATCGAGGCTGGTACCGGCGCCGATGCAACCGTAACGGCCGCCGGCTAGGAGTCATCATGAAACCGCTCAGCGCCGAGGCGTTCCGCACGATCCAGGAGTGGCTCTACCAGACCGCCGGCATTCTCATCAATGCGCAGAAAGGCTCGATGGTGGTCAGCCGCTTATGGCGCCGGGTGGAAGCCTTGGGGCTGGACGATTTCGATGCCTACCTAAACTACGTCTTCAGTGCGAGTGGCGTAGCGGAACGGGCCGAGATGCTTGACCGCCTGACCACCAACGAAACCTACTTCTTTCGGGAGCCGGCGCATTTCGCTCGGCTCAAAAACCAGATCATTCCGAGTCTTAACGGGCGTCCGGTTAAGGTCTGGTGCGCGGCCGCCTCGACCGGCGAAGAGCCATACAGCCTGGCCATGGTATTGGCCGATCAGCTTGGTGCGGACGGCTGGCAGTTGGTAGCCAGCGATATCTGCCGGCGCGCTCTGAAACAGGCCAGCAGCGGGTTGTATCGGCTGGAGCGGATGGAGCTGCTGCCGGACGACTACCTCAAGCGTTATTGCCGGCGAGGCACGGGCGACTACCAGGGCATGATGATGATCGACCGTGAACTGCGCGCGCGGGTGCGCTTCGAACAGCACAACCTGCTGAGCCCGTGGCCCGAGGCGGGAGGCTTCGACGTGGTCTTCCTGCGCAACGTGCTGATCTATTTCGATCAGCCAACGCGTCAGCGCGTGATCAACCATCTTTGCGCGACATTACGCCCAGGCGGTTGGCTGATCACCGGCCATTGCGAGTCCCTGGCGGGTATCCGCATGCCATTGCAGCAGTTGGCTCCTTCGGTTTATCGAGAAAGCGCGCAGATGGCGCCGCAAAGGATGCCGGCATGATCAAGGTAATGATCGTTGATGATTCGGCGGTGGTGCGCTCATTTCTGCGCGAGCAGCTGGAAGCCGAGCCTGATATCGAGGTGATCGGTGCAGCTCCGGATCCGTTGTTCGCTTTCCAGAAGCTGCGTACTCTGCGCCCCGACGTGCTGGTGGTCGATGTGGAGATGCCACGCATGGACGGGCTGACCTTCCTGCGACAGCTGATGCAGGATGATCCCATTCCCACCATCGTGTTTTCCTCGCTGGCCGAACAGGGTTCGGCCGTTGCGCTGGATGCCATGGATGCCGGTGCGGTGGCGATTCTGTGCAAGCCGGGGGCTGGGGTAGGGCAATTCATTCAGGAGCAACGCGCGCAATTGGTGCAGACGGTGCGTCAGGCAGCATCCAGCCGTATGCGCAAAGTCGGCCGCGCCGCCAGGGTCGCGACAACCAGCGTTCCGCCGCTGGCCGTGGCTACGCTGGGTCGTACCACCGACGCCATCGTCGCTATCGGTACCTCCACCGGTGGCACGCGGGCGCTGGAGTACTTGCTCAAGCGGTTGCCGAAGGACTGCACAGGGCTGGTCATCGTCCAGCATATGCCGGCCAATTTCACCCGGCAGTTCGCCCAACGGCTGAACGCTTCGTGTGACATCGAAGTACGCGAGGCCCAGGACGGTGATCGGGTGATGCCAGGTCGGGCATTGATTGCGCCGGGTGGCTTGCACCTGAGCGTGCGGCGCAACGGTGCTCAGTATCAGGTCGTGGTGCAGGACGGCCCGCCGGTATCGCGGCACAAACCGTCGGTGGATGTGCTGTTTCGCTCCATCGCCAAGGCGGCGGGGCGTAACGCGCTAGGCGTCATCATGACCGGCATGGGCGATGACGGCGCCCGCGGTTTGAAGGCCATGCGCGAAGCGGGAGCCTTCACCGTGGCTCAGGACGAGGACAGCTGCGTAGTTTTCGGCATGCCCAAGGAAGCGATACGCCTTGGTGCGGTGGAGCAGATCTGCAGCCTGGACGAAATCCCCGAGCGGATCGCTCATTTCGGTCAGAGAGTGTGAAAGCTTCTGCTGGCACTATGCGCAAGGCCTGGGCTGAACTCTCTGCTGCGGTCCGACAGCAGAGAGTGCTGATCGTCGAAGACAGCCCGTTTCAGCGTGAGCTGCTATGTGGTCTGCTTGGCGAGTTGGGTATTGCCGATGTTAGGCAGGCCGCCGATGGCGGAACCGCACTGATGATGCTGCGTGCGTGCCGCAATGAGCCACCGCTGCTACTGGTCGATCTGGAAATGCCGGGGATGAACGGCATCGAGCTGCTGCAACACCTGAGCGAGGAGCGAATTCATGCGCAGGTATTGATCATCAGCGGGCGTGAGGAGGCGCTTATTTCTACCGTGGAGGGCATGCTGCAAGCGGCGGGCATGCCTTTGCTCGGCAGTTTGCGCAAGCCGATAGTGGGCCAGGATCTGCATCGGCTCCTTTCCAGGACCGCAGCGCAGCCCGCTGTCTGCGAGGGTAACGGCCTCCCGGGACATACGCCCACGGAAGCCGAACTTGCCTCGGCAATCGAGCGCGGCTGCATCCGCCCCTACTACCAGCCGAAAGTGCATCTGCGCACGGGCCGCGTGACAGGTTATGAGGTGCTCGCGCGCTGGGTAGACGTGGGCCGCGAGCCGATTTATCCGGCTGAGTTCATTCCCCTGTCTACCGAAAGCGGATTGCTTTACGGGCTGACGTTCAGCCTGGTTGAGCAGGTGCTGCCGGAGCTTCTGAGGCTTTCCGATTCGTCGATCACCATGGCGCTGAACGTCGACATCAGCCTGTTGGCCAATCGTCATTTTGCCGATGATTTGATTCATTGCGTGGCCGCGGCTGGTTGCCAGCCGAGCCAGGTGATCCTCGAAGTCACTGAAAGCGCCGTGATGAACGAGCCGCTGCTGACGCTTGCATCTGTTGGGCGCCTGCGCCTGGCCGGTTTCGGCCTTTCGATCGATGACTACGGCACCGGGTTTTCCACCCTGCGCCAGCTCTCCCGGCTGCCTTTTACCGAACTCAAGATAGATCGTGCATTCGTCACCGAAGCGCACCAGAACCGGCGCGCGCGGGCGATTTTGTATTCGGCCATCGAGATGGGCCACAAGCTCGGCTTGCCCTGTGTCGCAGAAGGCGTGGAGCGCAAAGAGGACGCGCTGATGCTGGAAAGGCTAGGTTGCCATTCCGGGCAGGGTTATCTGTTTGCGCGCCCGATGCCGGGCGAGCAGCTTGCCGGCTGGCATTACCGACACCGGGAACAATCGTCTCTCAACGTTTGGCTCAATGATTAGCGCATGACTAAATTTTCTCGCTTGGGCGCCTCGGTTGCCGCGTGCCTGCTGCTGATGTTTCTTACGGTCGCGGCCCTGCAGGTGGTGCACGCTAAGGTCGCCGCCAACAATGCTGCGCATTTGCGCGCTCAATTGCTGGTGGCAAAGAACCTGGTGCTGTTCTGGCAGGCGCAACATCTGGAAGTGGTGCGTGGGATGGTCGATCTCCCCGCGGTTCAGGCTTGGGTAGCACACCGGCTGGATGGCAGCGAGTCCGCCCAGAGCGACTACCTGAAAGAGCATTTGCGGCCGTTCTACCTGGGGCAGGGCTATCTGGAGCACGTGCTGCTCGATGCTCAGCAGCGGGTGATCAGCGATGGCAATGGCGATCATCCGCAAGGCTTCACAGTCCCTGCACCCGCGGCACTACCCGATTTCGAGCGAATTTTGCCATCCGGTACGCCGATGCAGATGGCCTGCGCTCGGGTCGAGATTGAACATGGCGAGGCAGGGCGCGCCCCCGTTCTGTGTCTGCGCCTGGCGCAGAAGGACGGGCTGGGCCAGTTGCTCGCGAGACTGGGAGGTGCAGATCGCCGCGTGTTCTCAGTGGACGCGGAAGGCGTTCCACTTGCGCCCTTGGCGACTCCGCACGAGCGCGAGAGTCGCGTGCCTTTTGCTGTGGCGTTCGGCGCTGACCGCGATTCGGTCAGTTACTCCGAAGGTCTGAACCAGAACGGCGAACGGGTGGCGAGTGCCGCTCTGTGGTTGGACGAGCTTGGTCTTGGTCTGGTGGTCGAGCAAGACCTGCAGCCCCTATACGGCCCTTACCGATATGGGCGCAATCTGATTCTCGGCTTGTGCGCTGTAGGCGTCGTGCTGATGGTTTGGCTAACACTGCGTACCAGGCGAGACCGGCAGTTGCTTGCCGGGCGCGAATCCTTTTACCGGCAGGTATTGGATCATCTGCCGCTGATGGTGCGTATTCGCGATCTGGAAGGGCGGGTAAGGCTTGAGAACAGGGCTACGCGATCGTCCGACGTGGCCAGATGGGGAAACCTCGACCTTCTGAGTACGGACGATGGCGCCATGCTGCCACCCTTGAGTCGCCTGGCGCGTGAAACGCAGCGCGAGACGCTGCTGTCGGGTAAACCGCAGGAGCGCCAGTTCGTGATAGAGGGCAACGGCGCTGAACAGGGTGGGTTCCATGCGTACCGGCTGATCGGGTTTCCGATTTTCGATGTCGATGGGCGCATCCAGCGACTGGGCAGCGTGGTGGTGGAAGAGACCGAGCAGGCGCGAGATCGGCTTGCCCTGTCGGAGCTGGCAGCAGAACTGGAAACTCAGGTTCAGTCGCGTACAGCCGAGCTGATGGATGCCAAGGAACAGGCTGAAGCGGCCACACGCGCGAAGGCCACCTTCCTCGCCAACATGAGCCATGAGATTCGCTCGCCACTCAACGCCATGGTGGGGCTGGCGCATCTTGCCAGGCGCAGTAACCGTGAACCACAGCTGGAAGGCTATCTGGACAAGATGCTCAAGTCAGCCGAGCATTTGCAGGACGTGGTCGGTGACATCCTCGACTTCAGCAAGATCGAAGCCGGGGAAATGCAGATAGAGCGGGTCAGTTTCTCGCTTCAACGGCTGATGGACAGTGTTGTCGACATCGTTTGGGAGCGTGCCCGAGGCAAACCGCTTCAGCTCATTCTGGACATCGATCCCCGACTGCCGGCGCAGTTCTATGGCGATCCGCTGCGGATGATGCAAATACTGATCAACTTCATGGACAACGCGATCAAGTTCACCGAACGAGGCAGCGTCTCGTTGCGCGTTCTGTTGGGGGACACGCGAGAAAAGCGACACCCGCTGATTTTCGAGGTGCAGGACAGCGGCGTAGGCATTCCAACCGACCGCCTGGAAGAAATTTTCAAGCCGTTCCAACAGCTGGATGATTCCATCACGCGCCGCTATGGCGGCTCCGGGCTAGGCCTGGCCATCAGTGCACAGCTGGCGACCTTGCTCGGCGGACAGCTCACCGCACGCAGCGAGGTTGGCGTCGGCAGCCTGTTCAGGCTTTGCCTCTCCCTTGAAGCCACGCCTGAGTCACTGGCGCCTGGCGAGGAAGGTAGCGGGGTGCTCGAAGGGCTTTCGCTATCTGGCCGGCATGTGTTGCTGGTGGAAGATGACCCGCTGAATCGCGAGGTCGGTATCGAGCAACTCGTCGCGCTCGGGCTACAGGTGTCGGTTGCAGTAAACGGTGCCGATGCCTTGCAGCATCTGTTGAGCGATTCCAGCATCGAGCTGGTTCTGCTGGATGTGCAAATGCCTGTCATGGATGGGCTGGAAACCATCCGCAGGCTGCGGCAAAAGCTTCCGGATCTACCGGTCATCGCCATGACCGCCAACAACCTGAGGGGCGACCGCGAGCGCTGCCTGGATGCCGGAATGAGCGACTACCTCGCCAAACCCATCGATCCGACCCACCTTGAAGCGCTGCTCGAGCGCTGGCTGTGTCGGGTGCCGACGCGCATCGCCCCACAGCTACCGCAGGAGGCCAACAACAATGCATTGCCAAGCATCCCCGGCCTTGATCAGCAGGCCGCTCTCGCACGTCTGTTGAACAACCAGGCGCTGTATCGGAACCTGTTGCAGCGCTTTGTGCAGGATTACGCGGATGTTTCGCCCAAGCTGCACATCAGCTTGATGCAGAAACGATTCGACGAGGCGCAGGAGTCGCTGCACCGCTTCAAATCATTGGCCGCAACGCTTGGCGCTGACAAGCTACAGGCGCTCAGCATGGAGCTCGAGCTCTGCCTGCGTGAGGAGCGCGACTGGACGGATGCCTATAGACGCTTCTCCATCGCGTTCGATGGGCAACTGCAAGCAATCGACGCCGTTCTGGTTTCCCACACCAACTGAGCATCCGCCGACAAACACAACCGCTGCGTTACCATCGCTTCTTTTTATCCGGCCGGCCGTCGTGAATCGACCTTCTCCGCTCTCGCTGTACAGGCACATCATCGCGACGAAGGGCTTCGTCAAGGATCCCGCTCAACTGGAGGCCGTAGAGTGGCTGCAGCGTTGCCATACAGTGCTTCACGACGAGCCCGGTATGGAGCCGGCGCGCGGTGTGTACCTCTGGGGCCCGGTGGGGCGCGGCAAGACTTGGCTGATGGATATGTTTCACGGCAGCCTGCGGGTGCCGTCACGTCGGCAGCACTTTCATCACTTCATGCGCTGGGTACATATGCGGCTGTTCCAGCTCAACGGCACCGCCGATCCGCTGCAGGCGTTGGCCATGGAACTGGGCGAGGACATCCGCGTGCTGTGTTTCGACGAGCTGTTCGTCGGCGATATCGGCGATGCGATCATCCTGGGGCGATTGTTCAAGGTGATGTTCGAGCACGGCGTGGTCATTGTCGCCACGTCCAACCAGCCACCGGAGCAGCTGTATGCCGATGGCTTTAACCGGGAACGTTTCCTTCCAGCCATCTCTGCCATGAAGCAGCACATGCAGGTGGTGAAGGTGGACGGCGCTGAAGACCACCGGTTGCGTCCAGGAGCCAGGCTGCAGCGCTACTGGCTCGGCGATGACAGCGAGCCGTTACGGACGGTCTTCGATGAGCTGGTTGGCGATGGGGCCGCCGGTACCGGTCCGGTGTTCCTTGGTCGTCGGGCTCTGCACACCATTGGCCACAGTTCCACGGTGCTCTGGTGTCGTTTTGCCGATCTGTGCGAACAACCTTTTTCTGCCCTGGATTTCATCGAGCTATGCGACCGCTTCGCTGTCGTGCTCCTCAGCGAGGTGCCCCGACTCGGCGGTGAACAGCGGGAAGGCCGTATCGCTCGCGGCACCGAGGATTCGGCGAGGCGCGTGGTTGCAGGGGACCGAGAACTGCCGAGGCTGGCAATGAAGGATGACAGCGTGCGCCGCTTCATCGCGCTGGTGGATGAATGCTACGACCGCCGTGTGCCGTTGTATGTGCAAGCGCAGGTGCCCATGGAAGAGCTTTATGCCCAGGGATACCTGTCGTTCGCGTTTCGGCGGACCTTGAGCCGGCTCCGGGAAATGCAGCTCGAGCGTTTCGGCTGATGGGTCAGTCGCGGTAGAAGACCTGCACCAGGTGATAGCCGAACTGACTTTTCACCGGGCCGTGTACCTCCCGCAGCGCTTTCTTGAAGATCACCTGGTCGATGCTGCGCACCATCTGGCCGGGGCGCACCTCGCCGAGGTCGCCACCTTTCTTGCCGGAAGGGCAGGTCGAGTACTTTTTCGCCAACACATCGAAAGCCTCGCCAGTGGCAATGCGTTTCTTCAGCTGTGCAGCCTCGATTTCAGTCTTTACGAGGATGTGACGCGCCATGGCTTTGGGCATTCTTGATGTCTCCTTGGATGCGGCGCGATTGTAGAACAGGTGGTAAGCATCGAGTCGGATTGGAAGAACAATGCTGCGATTTTCCTGTGCAGTCCGGAGGCTGGGCCCTGACGAACGGCGTTCGTACATCCGCTTTGGTAGCGCTACCATCTTGAGACAATTACAACGCAGCATTCGAATGTTGCCGGAGTGCGATGGTGGATACGCCTTCCAAAACCCTTCTTGCCCGCCGTCCCCGAGCGCTGGTTGTCATGGGCGTCAGCGGTTCGGGCAAGACCGAAACCAGCTTCGCGGTCGCCGCTGCCCTCGACATGCGACATATCGAAGCCGATCAATTTCACTCTGAAGCCAACGTTCAGCGCATGCGCAACGGCATTCCGTTAACCGACGCGCAGCGTTTCGAGTGGCTGCGCAAGCTGATTGCCGAAATACAACGCGCGGACGTTGATGGCGTCGGCTTCGTGCTGGCCTGTTCGGCACTCAAGCGAAGCTACCGCGACATGTTGCGCAGTGCTGTCGAAGATCTGCGTTTCGCTCATTTGGACGTGGACCCTGAAACCGCCCGGCAACGTGTCGGTAGCCGTGCGGACCACTTCATGCCGATTTCTCTGGTGCGTAGCCAATTCGCCACGCTTGAAGCCCCCGACCAGGAGCCAGGGGTCCTGTCCGTCGATGCCAGCCGCTCTCTTGAGGTGGTGGTCGCGGAAATCGTCGAGTGGATGCGTCAGGACCAGGGGGCCGAGATCATCCAGGCAGAAGAAAACGCCGGGCGGCCGTTTAATAGCGCTGGCAAGCAAGGCCACCTCTACACGCCGTTGACCAGTGCGCCGATCTATAGTGGAAAACTGGCGGGCAGCTTCGACCGGATCACCGACTGGTTGATGGCGGCACTGCTGGCGTTCATGGTCATCGTCGTGTTCAGCAGTGTGGTGTTGCGTTACGCCTTTGGGACGGGCTGGACCGGGGCCGAGGAACTGTCCCGCCTGGCTTTCGTCTGGCTGGTGTTCGTCGGCGTGGCGTCCAGCATGCGCCGCGGCGAGCTGATGGCCTTCAGCATGATTCGCAACCTTTTTCCGCAGTTTTTTCGGCGGCTGGTCGACTCGCTCAGCTGGGTGCTGGTCGCCGTGGCTAGCGGTCTGGCGGCGATGGGCGGCTGGAATCAGATGCAGTTTGGCTGGAGCATCGACAGCCCGGTGGTGGGTTATCCGCTGGCGCTGGCGATGCTGCCGGTCATGGCCGGCATGCTTGCGCTGGGTGTGCTGGCGTTGGTGCAGCTGGTGAATGTCTGGCGCGTGCAGCAACCGCCACCGGCAACTCAAGCTAACGTAACAGCCGATTGAGCGTTCCATAACAATATGGGCAACGCCCGCCCCGGGGACTCTACATGACCGTTGTCGTCTTTCTCTCTTCGCTGTTCGGTTTCATGGCCTTCGGCATGCCGATCGCATTTGCACTGATACTCACCGGCGCGGTGCTGATGTGGCATCTGGAGTTCTGGGATGTGCAGTTGCTGGCGCAGAACCTCCAGGCGGGCGCCGACAGCTTTCCGCTGCTGGCAGTGCCTTTCTTCATCTTGGCCGGGGAGCTGATGAACGCAGGTGGTATTTCCCGGCGCATCATCAACATGGCAAAGGCTTATTTCGGTCACAAGCGCGGAGGGCTGGGCTACGTCGCCATCGCTGCCGCCTTGCTGCTGGCGAGCATGTCGGGGTCGGCGCTGGCCGACACCGCGGCCTTGTCTACGCTGTTGTTGCCGATGATGCGCGAACGGGGCTATCCGGTCAGTCCCTCCGCCGGCCTCGTGGCCGCTGGCGGAATCATCGCGCCGATCATCCCGCCTTCGATGCCCTTCGTGATTTACGGGGTGGTGACCAATACCTCCATCAGCCAGTTGTTTCTGGCCGGCATCGTCCCAGGACTGATCATGGGTACGGGGCTGGTAGTGGCCTGGTCCTTGATCGCGCGGGACATCAATGAACCGCGTCAGGAAAAGGCCAGCGCGGCCGAACGCCGCCGCTCCCTGGTGGATGGGGCGGCAGCGTTGATGCTGCCCGTGATCATTGTCGGAGGCTTGCGCTTTGGCCTGTTTACGCCGACCGAGGCGGCAGTGGTAGCGGCGGTCTATGCGCTGGGTGTGTCGACGCTGCTGTATCGCGAGCTCAGCTGGAACGGCGTGGTCGAGGTGCTGACCCGAGCCAGCCGCACCACCGCCTCGGTGATGTTTCTCTGCGCTGCGGCCATCGTCTCGGGCTACATGATCACCCTCGCGCAGCTGCCGGGCGAGATCGCCGCCATGCTCGGTCCGCTGGCGGAAAATCCCAAGCTGCTGATGGTTGCGATAATGCTGCTGATGCTGGCGATAGGCATGGTGCTGGACCTGACGCCGACCATTCTTATCCTGGGGCCCGTGCTGGCGCCGATCGCCCTCGGCGCCGGCATCGATCCGGTGTACTTCGGGGTGATGTTCGTGCTGATCGGCTCCATCGGGCTGATCACTCCGCCGGTAGGCACCGTGCTCAACGTGGTGGGCGGCGTCGGCCGCCTGAGCATGGAGACGCTGATCCGCGGTGTGATGCCGTTTTTCCTGATCTACATGGCTATCGTCGTGCTGCTGGTCGCTGTGCCGTCGATCATCACCGTGCCGCTGGCCTGGATGCGTTGAACGGGCAGTTGCTCCGGTTCAGGTTTCGCTGTGACTTTCACTCGTGTTCATCCACAACAACAAAAGGCAGAACAGCATGAAACGATTCCTCATAGCGGCCCTCGCGGTCACTACGCTCGGCAGCTCCATCGCCGCAGTCAATATCCAGGCGGCTGAAGACGTTCGTTCGCGAATGATCCGCTTCGGCTATGGCCTGAACGAGAACAGCAACCAGGGCAGGGCGGCCAAGCTCTTTGCCGAGGAGATCGCCAAGGCCTCCGATGGCAAGCTCAAGGTGCGCACCTATGCGTCCGCCAGCCTCGGCTCGGATGATCAGATGCAGAACGCACTGATGGGCGGCGCGCAGGAAATGATGGTGGGCTCCACGGCGACCCTGGTGGGCATTGCCAAGGAAATGGCCGTCTGGGATACGCCGTTCCTGTTCGAGAGCGAAAAACAGGCCGACTACGTGCTCGACGGCCCGGTGGGGCAGCAGGTGATGGATGCGCTGGCGGAAAAAGGTCTGGTCGGCCTGGTTTACTGGGAGAACGGTTTCCGCAACCTTACCAACAACACCCGACCTATCGAAAAGCTTGAAGATTTCAACGGCATCAAACTCCGGGTGATGCCCAACCCGGTGTTCATTGACACCTTCAAGCTGATGAAGGCCAACGCCGTGCCCCTGCCGTTCTCCGAGCTGTTCACGGCATTGGAGACCGGGGCGGTGGACGGCCAGGAAAACCCCTACAACACCATCCTCTCGTCAAAATTCTACGAAGTGCAGAAGTACCTGAGCGTCACCAATCACGTCTACAGCCCCTGGATAGTGACCGCGTCCAAGCGTTGGTGGGACGGCCTTTCCAAAACCGAGCAGGGCATCATCCTGGACGCCGCGCGCAAATCCCGTGATTTCGAGCGCGAGGACACCCGCGCCGAGGCGCGCGAAGCCCTGGCGCAGATCGAAGGGCAAGGCATGCAGGTCAACAAAGTCAGCGCGGAAGAAGTGCAGCGCATGCGTGAGCAGGCCCAGCCGGCGATCCAGAGCGTGGTCGACAGGGTAGGCGAGCCGCTGTTCAATGCCGTCCAGGCTGAAATAGCGAAGGCGCCATAGTGAGCCGGAGCACCTCGAGCCGACTGCCCAGGCCGCGTAGAATTGCTGCTCCCATTTTCTGGATGCAGCCATGAGTTCTCGCCGTCGTCGATCTCTGGAGCGGGCCACGTTATCGGATGTCGCGCGCAGCGCCGGCTGTTCGCTGATGTCCGCGTCCAGAGCGTTGTCGCAGCCAGATCGCGTTTCCGATGCGCTACGCGAGCGGGTAATCGCGGCAGCCAAGACCCTGGGTTACGTTCCACATACGGCGGCGCGGAATCTGGCCAGTGCCAGCTCGAATCTGGTTGCGGTGATCATCCCCTCGCTGTCCAACGCTGTCTTCGTCGACACCATCGAGGCCATCCAGCGGGTACTGATGCCTGCAGGCTACGAGCTGATGATCGGCGTCAGTCATTACCGCGTCGAAGAGGATGAACGTTTGTTGCGTGCCTATCTGGCCCATCAGCCGGCGGGTCTGCTGGTGACAGGTTTCGAGCGCAGTGACACCGCTCTTGAGGTGCTCGGCAGCTATGTCAGCCCGGTCGTCACGCTGATGGAGCTGAGCGAGGCCAAAGAGGATTACTGCGTTGGCTTTTCCCAATTCGATGCCGGTGCGGCCATGGCACGCCAGCTGTTGCAGCGTGGCTACCGGAATATTGCCTTCGCCGCCGCGCAGCTCGACCCACGGACGCTGCAGCGCGCGGAAGGCTACCGGCATGCCATGCGGGAAGTATCCAGGCATGATCCGGCGCTGGAACTGCTGATACCGGAAATATCGTCAATAGGGCTCGGCGCGGAACTGCTCGACCGCTTGCTGGCACAGCAGCCGGAAATCGATGCAGTGTTCTTTAACAACGACGACCTGGCGATGGGCGCGTTGTTTCGCGCCCATCAGTTGCAACTGGCCGTTCCGCAACGTCTGGCTATCGCCGGCTTCAACGACCTGCCGGCAGCCGCCTGGATGCATCCGGCACTGACGACGGTGCGTACCAGCCGGGGGGAAATCGGTCGGCTGGCTGGGCAGATGCTGCTCAGCCTGATGCGCGGGGAACCGCCGGCGCAGCGACAGATCGATGTCGGTTTTGAAGTGATCATGCGCGAAAGCGCATGATCACCCGTCATGAGATGGCTTCGGCCTGCTGCGCCTGGGCGGTGACCTGCTGGGCGATTTCGATCATCTGCTCGCGCATCCAGCGGTTGGCTGGATCCTGGTCAGTGCTTTCGTGCCAGTAAATGTGCGTTTCCAACGGTGGAATGTCGACTGGCAGGGCGGCCTGGTGCAGGTCATGACGGCGGGCGAAGCGCTCGGGCACGGTCACCGCCATGTCGGTGTGCTGGATCACCTGGGTTGCCATCATGTAATGCTGCGAGCGCAGGGCAATCTTGCGTTGCAAGCCCATCTTGCCCAGCGCCAGGTCGACCATGCCGAGCCCGCTGCGGCGGCTGGAAATATGCACGTGAGACAGCGACAGGTATTGCTCGACGCTCAGCTTGTCCTTGGCGAGCGGATGGCCATGGCGCATGGCGCAGACATAGCGGTCTTCCAGCAGCTTGACGTGGCGCACTTGGGGGTCGGTGTTGAGCGGCGCATCCATCGCGAAGTCCAGCCGGCCGGCGGCCAGTTCCTTGGTGGTTTCTCGGCGCTTGGCCAACATGCTTTCGATTTTCACGTTCGGTGCAAGGCGGCGCAGGCGTTGAAACAGGGGTGGGAAGATAACCGCTTCGGTCAGGTCAGTCATGCTGATGCGGAACGTCTTGTTCGCCTGCAGCGGGTTGAAGGTTCGGCTTTCTTGCACCGACACGCGTAGCAGCTGCAGCGCGTTACGAACCGGACCGATGATGTTCTGAGCCATCGGCGTGGGCACCATGCCTTGGGCGGTGCGCACGAACAGCGGGTCGTTGAAGGTTTCGCGCAGCCGCGCCAGAGCATTGGAGACTGCAGGCTGGGTAATGCCGACAATTTGCCCGGCGCGGGTCAGGTTCGCCTCGGTGTATATCGCATCGAAGACGATAAACAGGTTTAAATCGACCTTGTTCAGGTTCATATCCGCACGCTCTCCGGCTAGATCTTTCACGCCGATCATATATCGGTGATGAATGTTTATACACGAGGAAAATAGCGTAGGTAAATTATCATCCTTGGCATTAGCATTTCGTTACATCGTCCCAGTCCCAAAGGTTTGCCCATGGATTTCGCCTACTCCCCAAAAGTTCAAGAGCTGCGTGAGCGCGTTCAGGCGTTCATGGATGCACACGTCTATCCCGCTGAGAAGGTTTTTCACCAGCAAGTGGGTGAGGGGGATCGCTGGCAGCCCACCGCCATCGTCGAAGAACTGAAAGACAAGGCCAAGGCCGAAGGCCTGTGGAACCTGTTTCTGCCGGATTCGGAGCGAGGCGCTGGCCTGACCAACACCGAATACGCACCACTGGCTGAAATTATGGGCAGCTCAGGCCTCGGCCCGGAGGCGTTCAACTGCTCCGCACCCGATACCGGCAACATGGAAGTTCTGGTGCGCTACGGCAGCGAGGCCCAGAAGAAGCAGTGGCTCGAACCTCTGCTGCGCGGCGAAATCCGCTCAGCCTTCGGCATGACCGAGCCGGGGGTGGCATCTTCCGACGCGACCAATATGGAAGCCCGGGCCGTGCGCGAGGGTGATGAGTGGGTGATCAACGGCCGCAAGTGGTGGACGTCGGGCGCCTGTGATCCGCGCTGCAAGGTGATGATCTTCATGGGCCTGACCAATCCGGATGCGCCGCGCCACCAGCAGCATTCGATGATTCTGGTGCCGATGGATGCGCCCGGCCTGAAGGTGTTGCGCCCGTTGCCCGTATTCGGCTACGACGACGCGCCCCATGGCCACGCTGAAGTGCTGCTGGAAAACGTCCGAGTGCCCTATGACAACGTGCTGCTTGGTGAAGGCCGTGGTTTCGAGATCGCCCAGGGCCGTCTTGGTCCAGGCCGCATTCACCACTGCATGCGTTCGATAGGTGTGGCCGAGCGGGCGCTGAAACTGATGTGCGAGCGCTCGGTCAACCGCACGGCGTTCGGCAAGCCGCTGGCACGCCTGGGTGCCAACTTCGATCACATTGCCGAGTGCAGGATCGAGATAAACATGGCGCGCCTGCTTACGCTCAACGCTGCGTACATGATGGATACGGTGGGCAACAAGATAGCTGCCAGCGAGATCGCACAGATCAAGGTGGTCGCTCCGAACGTGGCGTTGAAGGTCATCGACCGTGCCATCCAGATCCACGGCGGTGCCGGCGTCTCCGAGGATTTCCCGCTGGCGCACTGGTACGCCATGCAGCGCACCCTGCGCCTTGCTGACGGCCCGGACGAGGTGCACCGTGCCTCGATTGCCAAGCACGAGCTGGGCAAGTACGTGCCGCGAGAAATGCTGCGCAGCCGCTGAGTGCACAGGCGGCAACCCGGAGGCAAAGCTATTCGCCTTAGCTTTGCCTTTTATTCATGTGCGATTGTCTGATGTGGATCGCCGGTGATGAGCGTTTCGCTTCTGGGTAACCGCGCGGATCCGTCCTCGGGCCGGTCGCCGCAAATGATCCAACCCGTCGGCTACATCTCAGGCCCGTAGAGTCTTATAACCAGCTCGCGATAGCGCCGGTAGGCCTGCTCGTAAGCTTCGACGGCCCCCGCCTCAGGCTCGACGGCGGTGCTCTCATCAAGGCTGACGCAGCCCCTGCAGATATCCTCGAGACTCGCCTGCGGATCACTCTGCCGCGCATGACACCAGGCCGCCTGGATAGCCGCGCCCAGTGCGGCAGCCTCGCTGTGACTGGTACAGATCACCGGTGTGGCCATGACATCGGCGATGATCTGTCGCCATAGCGGGTTCTTAGCGCCGCCGCCGATCAGCCGAATCCGCTCGCTGCGAATCCCGCTCTCGCGAAGCAGGTCCAGGCCGTAGCGCAGGCCGAAGGTTACGCCCTCAAGCACGGCGCGACAGAGGTTGGCGCGGGTGAGATTGTCGCTGGTCAGCCCATGCAGGCTGGCAGTGGCATTGGGCAGTGCGGGTACGCGTTCGCCATTTAAGAACGGCAGCACGCTTACGCCCTCGGTGCCGATGGGCGCTTGTGCCACCAGCGTGTTGAATTGCTCCAGATCGAGTTCCAGCAGGTCGCTGATGACGCGGTTGGCGTTGGTCAGATTCATGGTGCAGATCAGCGGCAACCAGCCGCCACTGGAAGAGCAGAAGGTCGCGACCGCTGGCTGCGGGCTGATGCTGGGTTCGCTTGCGAAGGCATACAGCGTGCCGGATGTGCCGAGGCTCATGGTGATTGCGCCCGGCGTGATATTTCCGGTGCCGATCGCGCCCATCATGTTGTCGCCACCGCCGCTGGCCACCAGGGTGCGTGGGTTCAGTCCCAGTCGCGAGGCCAGATCCGGTCGCAAATATCCAACTGGCTGGTGGGATTCGATCAGTTCCGGCAGTGCTTTATCTAGCCGTCCACTCGGATCGATATGGTGCAGCAACTCCAGATCCCAGCGCCGATTGCGTACATCGAAGTAACCCGTGCCCGAGGCATCGCCGTATTCGCTGCAGCAACGCCCGGTCAGCCAGTAATTGAGATAGTCATGGGGCAACAGGATGTGCGCGATGCGTTCGAACAGTGCGGGGTGCTGCTCCTTCATCCAGAGCAGTTTGGACAGGGTATAACCTGGCGCAATGGCAACGCCCAGGCGCTGCAGCGAGCCAGCCTTGCCGCACAGCCAATCCAGCAAGCGCTGGTTCTCGGCCGTTGATTCGGTGTCGCACCAGAGTTTTGCCGGGCGTAGCACCTGACCCATCGCATCCAGCGTTACCAGACCGTGCTGCTGACCGGAAACACCGATGCCGAGCACGGCTGAGCCATCGACACCTGCCTTTGCCAAGGCTGCTGCAGTGGCCTTTTCAACGGCATTGGTCCATTGCTCTGTAGCCTGCTCACGGCGGCCGTTGGGACCGCTGATCAATTCATGGCTTGCCGCGCCTTCCCCCAGAACGGCGCCGGTGGTGGCATCAAGCAGCAATGCCTTGGTGCCTTGGGTCCCACAATCGATGCCCAGAAACATAAGGTCTCCTAGAGTCTGATCCCGTTTCGTTCGCTGCCAAACGCATCTTTGACTCTAGCCGGTCAGCAGTTGTTTGAGGGTGCCGCTCACCCCCAGGGAACGCAGCCGCGCCAGGTTGCGCTCGAAGGCCTCGCGAAATTCCGCCGAACGGGGTATCTGCGTGCCGAAGATATCCTCGCGTCCAAGCAGCCGCTCGGTCAGCCCTTCGTCCTTGGCGACCAATGCCTGGCAGAACGCCAGGCGTGGATCCAGAATCCGGTAGCGCTCGCCGTTCTCGTCAACGCCTCGCAGGTACAGCGCCCAGGCGGCGATCACCAGGGCGACGCGATCCAGCTCGGCTTTGTCGGCAATCAGCCGGTTGATGGTCGGCACGCTGAACTTGGAGAATTTCGACGAGCCATCGGAACAGACGCGCTCCAGCTGATCGGCGATGGCGCGATTGGAGAAGCGCTCGATCAGCGTGCGCTTGTACTGCTCCAGGTCGATGCCGGGCACAGGCGCCAGTTGCGGCGTCACATCCTCGTCCATGTAGCGCTGCACATAACGCCTGAGCAAGGGATCCTCCATGGTTTCATGCACATAGCGATAGCCGCGCAGAAACCCCAGGTAGGTCAGCGCCAGATGACTGCCGTTGAGCAACTTGAGCTTCATTTCTTCATAGGGCGCGACGTCGTCAGTGAACTGCACGCCGACTTTCTCCCAGGCAGGGCGGCTGTCGACGAACTTGTCCTCGAGCACCCATTGCGTGAAGGGCTCACAGACCACCGGCCAGGCATCTTCGATGCCGTGCCGGTCCTGCAGTGCCTGGCGGTGGGCGGCGCTGGTCATGGGCGTGATGCGATCGACCATGGCGTTGGGAAAGCTGACGTGGCGCTCGATCCAGGCTGCAAGCTCCGCGTCCACCAGCGTCGCGAAGGCCAGCAGCGACTTGCGCGTCACATCGCCGTTGTGGGGCAGGTTATCGCAAGACATCACCGTAAAGGGTCCGGTGCCGGCGCCGCGGCGTATGGCCAGCGCCGCGCAGAGCAAGCCGAATACGCTGATCGGAGTAGCCGGACTGGCGAGGTCGTGCTCGATCTGCGGCAGTGAAGCGTCGAACTGACCGGTGCTTTCGTCCACGCAGTAGCCGCCCTCGGTGATAGTCAGCGAGACGATACGGATCGCTGGGTCGGCAAGTCTGGCCACCACCGCTTGCGAACCGTCCTCGACCAGCAACATGTCGCGAATACTGCCGATCACCCGAACCTCGGTGTCCGGTCGGTCATCCAGCTCCACGAGGGTGAACAGATAGTCCTGCGCGGCGAGGGCGTCGCGCATGGACTTCTCCTCGGGGCGGGTACCAATGCCGCAGATACCCCACGCCTGGCCTTCGCCAGCATTCATCAGCGCATCGGTGTAGGCGGCCTGGTGGGCCCGGTGAAATCCGCCCACGCCAATATGGGCGATTCCTGTGCTTATGGTATCCAGGGCATAGCCGGGCCGCTTGATGCCCGCCGGAAGCCGTTGCAGATTCTGTTCGTTCAACTTCATCGAATATCTCTAGAAAGGCGTTTTGTTTTCGCCGTGGGTCGTCCGTAGCGGATCGGCAACACGGATAAATGGAAAACTGAAGTTCTGAGCGACCTGCCGAGGTGACTCAGGCGACCTGCCGCAGGGGCTGGCGTACTGCCTGGCCTGCGCTGTCGAACAGGTGGCAGTGAGCGGAATCAAGCGTCAGTTTCAGCGGCTCGCCGTAACCTGGTGCGAAGTCGCCACGGATGCGCATGGTCAGGGGTTCGCCCGCTTGAGTGATCAGGTGACAGTAGGTGTCGCTGCCCAGGCGCTCGCTGACATCGGCCTTCACCTCCAGCTGGCAACTGCCATCGGTGCTGCGGTTGATATGCTCGGGGCGGATACCCAGGGTCACCGGATCGCCAACGGACAATTGGGTGCCGCCCAACGGCAACTGCAGGCGGCACCGCGCGTCCAATTCCACCTCGCATCCATCGGCGTGTACGGCAACCACCGTGCCCCGAAGAAAGCCCATCTTCGGTGTGCCGAGAAAACCGGCGACGAAAAGGTTGGCCGGGCTGTGATAGAGCTCCATCGGCGAGCCGACTTGCTCAATGCGCCCTCCGTTGAGGACCACCACCTTGTCCGCCAGAGTCATGGCTTCGACCTGGTCGTGGGTCACGTAGATCACTGTGCCGCGCAGTTCCTGATGCAGGCGCGACAGCTCCAGACGCATCTGTACCCGCAGGGCGGCATCGAGGTTGGACAGCGGTTCGTCGAACAGGAATACCTTCGGGTTGCGCACGATGGCGCGGCCGATCGCTACCCGCTGACGCTGCCCGCCAGAGAGCTGTTTCGGCTTGCGCTCGAGCAGCGGCTCGAGCCCTAGAATGCGTGCGACATTGGTGATCTTCTGCTCGACTTCCTGCTTGTTGACGCCGGCCAGGTCCAGCGCGAAGGACATGTTCTTGCGCACCGTCATGTGCGGGTACAGCGCATAAGTCTGGAATACCATGGCCAGGTCGCGTTTGGCCGGGCTGACCTGGGTGATGTCGCGCCCATCCAGCTCTATATGGCCGCTGCTGACTTCCTCGAGGCCGGCGATCAACCGCAGCAGGGTTGACTTGCCGCAACCGGACGGGCCGACGAATACCACGAACTCGCCATCGCGGATCTCCAGATTGACTCCCTTGATGATCTCGTTGCCGTCGAAGCCTTTTTTCAGGTCATGAATCTTCAGCTCTGCCATGTTCGAATCCTTTGTTCTTTTGGTTACTTCACCGCGCCGAACGACAGGCCACGCACCAGTTGCTTCTGGCTGATCCAGCCGAAAATCAGTATGGGTGCGCAGGCGAGGGTGGATACGGCGGAAAGTTTGGCCCAGAACAGGCCCTCGGGGCTGGAGTAGGAGGCAATCAGCGCCGTCAGCGGGGCGGCGTTGGCCGAGGTCAGGTTGAGCGACCAGAAGGCCTCGTTCCAGCACAGGATCAGCGACAGCAGCATCGTCGACGCCAGCCCACCCTTGCTGATCGGCAGCAGCACGCGAAGCATTTCCTGTGTCAGGGTGGCGCCATCCATGCGAGCTGCCTCGAGGATGTCGCGCGGGACGTCCTTGAAGTAGGTGTAGGTCATCCAGACGAGGATCGGCAGGTTGATCAGCGTATAGATGATGATCAGCACCGTACGGCTGTCGAGCAGCCCGAACTGTTTGGCCAGCAGGTAGATCGGCACCAGCACACCGACGGCCGGCAGCATCTTGGTGGAGAGCATCCACAGCAGCGTGCCCTTGGTACGTTTGGTTTCGAAGAAGGCCATGGAGTAGGCGGCGGGGATGGCGATCAGCATGCCCAGGATGGTGGCGCCAAAAGAAATGGCCACAGAGTTCCAGGCGTACTTGAAATAGCCGCTGCGCTCCTGGATGTGCAAGTAGTTGTCCAGCGTCGGGGTGAAAATGAACTGCGGCGGCGTGGCGACGGCAGCGATCTCGGTCTTGAAGCTGGTCATCAGCATCCAGAAGATCGGAAAGAACAGCAGCAGCGCTACGACCCAGGCGAGCACACCAACCACCAAGGTGTTGAGGCGACGACTTTGTTTGAGTGTCAGCATCGATCAGCCCTCAGTATTTCTCGGTGAGATTCTTGCCGAGCATCCGCACCAGGATGATCGCCGCGATGTTGGCGATGACCACCGCGATCAGCCCGCCCGCGGAGGCCATGCCGACGTCGAACTGCAGCAAGGCCTGGTTGTAGATCAGGTAGGCCAGGTTGGTTGAGGCGTAGCCGGGCCCGCCGCTGGTCGTGGTGAAGATTTCAGCGAAAACCGAGAGCAGGAAGATGGTCTCGATCATCACCACTACGGCGATTGGTCGGGCGAGGTGTGGCAGGGTCAGGTGCCAGAAAATGGCAATGGGGCCAGCCCCGTCGAGGCGGGCGGCTTCCTTCTGCTCCTGATCGAGCGACTGCATGGCAGTCATCAGAATCAGGATGGCGAACGGCAACCACTGCCAGGACACGATGATCACGATGGAGGCCAGCGGATGCTGGGCCAGCCAGTCCAGCGGCTGGGCGCCGAAGAATTTCCAGACAGCGGCGAGAATGCCCGAGCCCGGGTGGTAGATCAGGTTCTTCCAGACCAGTGCGCTGACCGTCGGCATGATGAAAAACGGCGAGATCAGAAGTACACGGACGATGCCACGGCCAGCGAAATCGGCTGCTTCCAGCAGAGCAGAGATCAGCACGCCGAGCACCACACTGATCAGCAGCACGCTGCCGACCAGGATCAAGGTGTTGGTCATGCCAGGCATGAAACCGGCGTCGGTCAGGAAGTAATGGAAGTTCTCCAGCCCGACGAAATCGTTCTCGCCCGGATAGAGCAGGTTGTAGCGAATGAGCGAGAAATAGACGGTCATCGACAGCGGTACCAGCATCCATAGCACCAGTAGTGCAACGGACGGGCTGACCAGGAACCAGCTGGGCCCGAGCCGGCTCCGGCGTTTGGTCGGTTCGCTCTCCGTGCGAGTTTCACTGGTCTTGGGCAAGACGGTGCTCGTGGTGCTCATGGGAATATTCTCACTGCGGTCCGAGCGGGGCCTGCCGGTCGCATTCGATCCCGGCGGACCCTCTCGGTGGAAGCTGTGCATCAAAAGGCGACTGCGTTACTTCGGATAGCCCGCTCGCTTCATCTCGCGCGTCGTCGACTGCTGGACGGCGGCAAGCATCTGCTCCACTGGCATCTGGCCTGTAAGGGCGGCGGCGAACATCTTGCCGACCTGTGTGCCGATGGCCTGGAACTCGGGGATGGTCACCAGCTGTATCCCGATATAGGGAACCGGTTTGGCAGACGCTGATGCAGGATCGGCCTGTTTCAATGATTCGAGGGTGGTTTCAGCGAAGGGCGCCGCGGCCATGTACTCGGCGCTATAGGTCGATTGACGAGTGCCCGGCGGAACGTTGGCGACGCCATCGGTCTCGGCCACCAGCTTGGCGTAGTCCTTGGAGGTCGCCCAGGCGGTGAACGCCTTGGCCGCCTCCTGCTTCTTCGAACTGCTGGGGATCGCCAGAGCCCAGGAATAGAGCCAGGCCGAACCTTTGTCGGTCACCTCGTGGGGCGCAAACGTGAAGCCTACCTTGTCGGCCACCTTGCTTTGCGAAGCGTCGGTGACGAAGGAGCCGGCGACGGTGGCATCGACCCACATGGCGCACTTGCCGGTGTTGAACAGCGCGAGGTTCTCGTTGAAGCCGTTGCTGGACGCACCGGGCGGGCCGTAGGTACTCAGCAGGTCCACATAGAAGTTGGCTGCCTTGGTCCACTCGGGCCCGTTGAATTCCGGCTGCCACTCTTCGTTGAACCAGCGTGCACCGAAGGCATTGGCGACGGTGGTAACCAGCGCCATGTTCTCTCCCCAGCCGGCCTTGCCACGCAGGCAGATCCCGTACTGGTCCTGATCGGGTTTGTGCAGCTTCTGCGCGAACTCCGCCATCTGCGTCCAGGTCGGGCGTTCCGGCATCTGCAGGCCGGCCTGCTCGAACAGATCGGTGCGGTAGTAGGTCATCGAGCTTTCGGCGTAAAACGGAAGCGCATAGAGCGTGCCGTCGACCGAAAGGCCCTCACGTACCGAACGGAAGACATCTTCGAGATCGTAATCGGCGGGAAGGTCGTTCATGGGTGTCAGCCAGCCCTTGTCGCCCCAAAGCGAAGCTTCGTACATGCCGATGGTCAGCACGTCGAACTGCCCGCCCTGGGTGGCGATGTCGGTGGTCAGGCGCTGGCGCAGCACGTTTTCTTCGAGAACGACCCAGTTGAGGTCGATCTCGGGGTTCTGTTTTTCGAAGGTCTGGGAGAGGCGCTGCATGCGGATCATGTCGGCGTTGTTGACCGTGGCGATGGTCAATGTTTCTGCAGCACTCGTGGCACCGGCCAAGGCAATACAGGCAGAGCCGAGCAATAATTTGCTGAAGTTCATTGCAGTCTCCTCCTCCGGCCGAGTGGAACGGCGGAAGCGCTTATTGTTTTTGTTGTTGCCCGTGTACTGCGGTACGAGCGTCTCGCAGTTATTACAACGCCGCGGCGGTGCCGATACAAAGCCGGTACCGCACATCGATTAGTACTTTTTTGTACTCCTGGCAGCCCAAACACCGGCTTGGTGGAATGGAGAAAAGGCCTGCTCGCGCCACGACCGCGGTAGCGAACGGAGGAAAACCTCGCGCTTCGCAGAATGGCGCGGCGATCAGCCGGCCAGGTTCTGTTCGGTCACGCGCTGCTCGACCAGATGACGGTATCGCGAAGGCGTCATGCCCTTGAGCTGCTGGAAGCGCCGGTTGAAGTTGGACAGGTTGTTGAAGCCTGATTCGAAACAGATATCGGTCACCGGCTTCTGGTTATCCAGCAACAGCTCGCAGGATTTGCTGATGCGCAGGCTGTTGACGAACTCCACGTAGCAGCGTCCGGTGACGCGCTTGAAGAAGCGCGAGAAGTAAGTCGGCTTCATCCCCAGGTGGGACGCGACTTCCTCCACCGACAGCTCGCGCATGTAGTTCTCAAAGATGTAGTTGACGGCCATGTTGGTGCGATCGCTGTGGTTGTCGTCGCCCAGCTGCGAAGAGGTCATACCGGAAAGCAGTTGGTAGTCTTCGCAATCGGCGAGTCGCTCGAGCAGGATGAAGAAATAGCCCAGCCGTGTGGCGCCGCGGCTATCGGCAATCTGCTGCATCAACCGGCTTGCTTCGGCAAGGGTGGTGGAACAACGAAACTCGATACCGTATTGCGAACGCTCCAGCATGGGCGTCAGATGGCGCAATTCCGGAAATACGCTGTGGCCGGCTTCGAACAGTTCATCGGTAAAGTTCACCAGCATGTCGCGCTTGGCTACTACCTCGCCTTCAGCGATCTGGCTGATCCAGTTATGCGGCAGGTTTGGCCCGGTGAGGAACAGACTGCCGGCGCTGAAGTTGCCGACATAGTCGCCGATGAATACCTTGCCAGCGGTGGCGATGATCAGGTGCAGCTCGTATTCCTTGTGGTTGTGCCAGCGCACCAGTGGACAGGGGAATCCGTGTTGCCGATAGATGAGCGAGTTGCCGTGGTGGTCATCCATCAGCTCATAGGAAGGGTCGGTGACTTTCAGTCCTTTCATGGCAATTGCACGCTGCGCTGGACGGTGGTTTTTATTGTTGGAGGCCGGATAGTCAGGCAATGGGTTTCTGGATGCGCTTGGCTTCGAGCGATGAGCTGAGCCCGTCTTTCCAATCCACCCAGCGACGTCAGACCGATGAACGGCCCTATGGTTTATAGACGATGAGCCGAATTCGGCCAGTCAATTTCGTATCGGTAGGGAAGATCCGGGCCGGTGCGTGAGCAGGTGATCGCCGCCGCTTGCACGGCGAATCCGAGCAGCGCCTCGAGCTGATCCAGGCGCATTTGGGCAAGCTCGACTGCCGACCGAACACGGTGCTCATGCAGGTAAGCCAGCAGCGCGGCCTGGAAGGTATCGCCTGCGCCCACCGTGTCGCGAACCACCGTAGGCCTTGCCGCTGCGTGGAGTTGCCCATGGTGGCGGCTGAACAATTGCGCACCTTCGCTTCCGCGGGTCAGCAGCACCAGCTCGCAACGATCCTTCAACCAGCTCTGCGCGATCCGTTCCGGCGCCTCGTCGGGGTAGAGCAGGGCGAGATCTTCATCGCTGACCTTGATCAGGTGCGCGTGTTCGGCGAATGCCTCGACGCGCTCGCGCCAGCGCGGCAGGCTGGGCTCGACATTGAGGCGCACGTTGGGGTCCATGGAGATCAGCCGCCGATGGCTTTCGCGCGCCACCAGCGCCTGCAGCGTATCGGCGATCGGCGCCACGACCATGCTGTAGGAGCCGATGTGGATTGCGCCAATGTCGTCGGCGAGCGGCCCGAGGTGCGCTACCTCCGGCAGGCGATCAGCGCAGCCTTCGCCGCGAAAGCTGTATTGCGGCGAGCCGCTGGCATCGAGGGCGACCATCGCCAGCGTCGTGGGGGCGTCGAACGGGATTAGGTAGGTATCGGCCACGCCTTCCTCGGCGAGGATCTGGCGCAGGCGCTGGCCGAGAAAGTCGCTGGAGATGCCGCCGAACAGGACGGCTGGCACACCCAGCCGTGACAGGCCGACCGCCACGTTGAAAGGCGAGCCGCCGGCTACCGCCTCCAGCGTCATGCGGTTACTGGAGCCGTTCCCCGCGGGCACGGTGAACACGTCGAACAAGGCTTCGCCACAGATCAGGTACATGACAATCGCTGCTGTTGTTGTTTGCGTCGAGCTTAGTAGCCGCTTCACGCGCCGAACAGTACGAAGCGTTCGTCTGGCTGATACTTTTCTGTATTCGGTTCATAGGGCTTCGGGCGAGTCGACTTCAAGCGCCTCGCCCGATTGTCCTTAATGCACCCAGACTTCCACTCGGCGGTTCTTCAGCCGTCCGGCACCGTTATTGGAAGCCACTGGAAGTTCATCACCCAACCCATTGATGTATCGGACAAGTATCCCGCCACGAGACAACTCGCTGCGCACCGCCATGGCACGTAGTTTGGACAGCAGGGCGGCGCGCGCCGGGTCGCTCTTGGGATCGCCAAAGCCCACCAGGGTCGCGGCACTCATGTGCTTGTCATTGGCTTTCAGGTAGGCGACCAGCCGGTCGACGTCGCGCAGGGCCTTGTTGTCGAGGCGTGCACTGCCTTGGTCGAAGCGGAAGTTGACCGTCAGCCGCTGTGCGTCTTGGGCCAGCTGCTGATAGGCCTCGGGCATGTCGGACTGGGCATCCAGCTTTATCGCCTTGATGGTCTGCGCCACATAGCCGGATTTCTCGACGATGGCCTGGCCCGCGTCGCTGTGGGCATAGGCGATGAAGGCCTGCAGTTGGGAGGATTGCTTGTCAGGCCGGGCATAGAGAAACAGTCGTCGCGAAAGCGGATAGTCCTCGGTGGCGATCGACGCGCTGGTCGGTAGCAGCGGCAGCGAATCGCCATCGGCAATCGCCAGCGGCTTGCTCGCACCTACCGAGGCCAGGCCGACGAAGCCGATGGCGCCTGGATTGCTCTGCACGTCGCGCGAGAGCTGATCGTTGGATTCGTAGCGTTGCGCGGCGGCCGTCAGGACCTTGCCCTGGCTGCCCAGCACCAACTCCTTGAAGGTGTCGTAGGTTCCCGATTCATCGTCGCGCGCCAGGATCTGGACGGCCTTGTCGGCGCCGCCCAGCTCGCGCCAGTTGGTGATTTCGCCGGTAAACAGCCGCGCCACCTGCTCGACCTTCAGAGCCTTGAGCGGGTTGCTCGGGTGAACGATGATCGCCAGGCCATCAATGGCAACCACCTGTTCCGCCTCGGCGCTGCGCATGTCGCCCAGTTTCGCCAGTTCGGTCATCTCGCTCTGCTTGATGGGACGGGACGCAGCCGCCAGGTCGGCACTGGCGTTTTTCAACCCGGCAAAGCCGGTGCCGGTGCCATGCGCCGCGACCAGCGCGAACACGGGTTGGCCATTGCTCCGGGTGGCACTGATGCGCTGTTCGTTTTCGCGGCCGGCCGAAGCAATGCGCACGTTCTGCAACCCTTGCGACTCGAAGAACCCCGCAATCAGCATCGGTGCGAGCTTGGCGCCCACGGTGTTCGAGCCCTGCACGGTCAGTACCGGACGATCACCCGGTCGGGTTGAAGCCGCGGCTACCGAGCCGGAAAAGCCGTAGCACACGACCCCAAGAAAAAGCAGCGAAAGCGCTCGGTGCCAAATGTCGCGTTCGGAAACGGAAAATGCCAATGCCTGACCCTCTCGACCCAATAGGAGCCGCGAGACTAAGACAGTTTAGTGACTGTTGTATGACAGTCGATAACAGGCATTAAACCTCTCTGGCACGCGGTTTTCAGCGAACTTCGAGCCAGACTGGGCAATGGTCGGAAGGCTTTTCCATGGCGCGAATGTCGTAGTCGACACCGCAATCGACGACCCGCTCGTGCAGGCCCGCCGTGGTCAGGATCAGGTCGATGCGCAGCCCGCGGCGGGGCTCGTCCTCGAAGCCGCGGCTGCGGTAGTCGAACCAGCTGAAACGGTCGGCGACTTCCGGGTTGAGCGTGCGGAAGCTGTCCTGCAGACCCCAGCCCTTGAGGCGTGCCAGCCATTCGCGTTCTTCGGGCAGGAAGCTGCACTTGCCGGTGCGCAACCAGCGCTTGGCGTTCACCTCGCCGATGCCGATGTCGCAGTCTTCGGGCGAAATGTTGAAGTCGCCCATTACCGCCACGGATTGGTCAGGCGTGAAGCGCTCTTCGAGCAGAGCTTGCAGATCGGCGTAGAACTTGGTCTTGGCGGGAAACTTCAGCGGATGCACGCGGCTCTCACCCTGGGGGAAATAGCCGTTCATGACGGTAATCAGCTGGCCATTGGCATCGGCGAAACGGCCCCAGATGAAGCGCTTCTGCGATTCTTCGCCATCGTTGGGAAAGCCCTTGTGGATTTCCAGCGGCGCCTGGCGCGACAGCAGCGCCACGCCGTAGTGGCCCTTCTGACCGTGGTAATGGACGTGATAGCCAAGCGCTTCGATCTCCGCTTGAGGAAACTGCTCGTCGGACACCTTGGTTTCCTGCAGGCCGATGACGTCGGGCTGATGCTTTTCGATGATTGCAGCCAGTTGATGAGGTCTGGCGCGCAACCCGTTGATATTGAAAGAAACGAGTTTCATGAGCGAGCTCCGGTAAAACGGCGATTCTAGGGCCGTAGCCCAGTAAGTGAAAGGCGTCGCGCCGAGGTAGGGTGCGCCGGGGCGACGGCTTACGCCTCGGTGGCAAGCCGTGATGTCAACTTTTCAGCGGCTGCAAGACTCAGCGCTGGCGAACTGGTGCTAGGGTCTAGATAGGTCCGGAAAACAACAAGAAGAGAGCCCTTGATGCCGATGCCTACTGAAATACGGATGCTGGACAGCGGCTATGGCCGGGAAACCCGCTCACTGATGTACAACGCTTACCGACACGAACCGACCTTCGCCTACCTGTTCGAGTCCGACCGTCCCGGTTACGACCAGCGGGTGCGTGCCACGGTGCGCGAACTGGTCAATCAGCACTTCCTGCAAGATCAGCCGGCGCTCGGGCTAGTGCAGGACGAGCGTCTGATCGGGGCGGCGCTTATAGCGCCGCCGCAGCGCCGGCTTGATGTAACCGAAAGCTGGGTCTGGCGGCTGCGCATGCTGCTGACGGCGGGCTTCCGTTGCACCCGACGCTATCTTGATTACCACAATGCAGTGCTCAGCTGCTTGCCGCCCGGGAATTTTCACGTGCTGCCGCTGATGGCCATACACCCCCAGTTCCAGGGACAGCAATATGGCGAGCGGCTGCTCGAGGCGCTGCACAATTGGTGCGCCGAAGACGAGACTTCGGAGGGATTGATCATCGATACCGGGAATACGCGCTACCGCAGCTTCTATCAACGCCAGGGGTATGAAGAGATCGGACAGGTCGCCATAGGGCCGGTGGTCGAGTATGTCTACTTCCACCCGGCGCCGGTGCGACTTGAACAGGCCGAGGGATGACGGCGAATTACCCCGTGGCACGGCGGTCCTAACGTCTGGGTGTTTCGTTTTCTGGCATCCGCCTCGAGACGAAATGCCACAAAGTTCCATTATCGGCGGCCACAGAAGTCACCCACGCCTTTGTCGAAATGACTGAGACCAAAGGCTTTGCAGTGCCGGGTTAGAGCCATGCTAGCATTCGCCGCCATGTGTAAATTCAACCGCTGCGTCCTCGTTCTAGCCGGCTTTTTTCTCGTTGGCGTTACCAATCTTTCGGCGGCTGAGTTGGACGTGAAAGTCGAGCCCGGCAATCGTGCGTTGCGTGAGAACATCCAGAACCACATCGGCGATCTGGGTGATCGCAACGAGCGTGAGCTGCTGCGTTACAGCCCTATTGCGCGGGATCAGGCGCAAAAGGCGCTGCAAGCGCTGGGGTATTACAACGCGGTCATCCATAGCGAGGTGGTTGGCGGCGAAACGCCTCGGCTGATCTTGAATGTTGCGTCAGGGCCACCGGTGCGCTTGCGTACCGTACACGTGCGGGTGGCCGGGCCCGCCGCCGAGCTCCCCGGTTTCCGCAACCCTCAGGGGTCACTTGCGCCAGGCGAGGTGCTCAATCAAGGGCGCTATGAAGAGGTCAAACAGCGCATCTCCAATCTAGCCTCGCGCTTTGGTTTCTTCGAAGGCCGTTTCACCCGACATGAGCTGGCCGTCGACCCCAAACAGAACTTTGCCGACATAGAGCTGGTGTTCGAGAGCGGACCGCGTTACCTCCTTGGCGACGTCAGCTTCGAAGGAAACACGCCTTTCGACAGCGACCTGCTCCGGCGGATGGTGCCGTTCAAGCCCGGCACGCCCTACGACTCCGAACTGGTCGCCGAGCTGAACCAGGCGCTGCAATCGAGTGGCTATTTCGAGGCGGTGCGGGTCGATGCCAACCCGGCGAATGCAAGCGGTGAGCGCATTCCCATCAGTGTTCTGCTCACCACCCGCGAACCTCGTACGCTGGGTCTTGGGGTGGGATTTTCCACTGACGTCGGGCCGCGCATACGGCTGGATTGGACGCGGCATTGGGTTAACCCTAAGGGGCACAGCTATGGCGCTGAAGCCGAGCTATCCGAGCCGCGGCAGAACGTTGGCCTCTGGTACGACGTGCCGCTCGATCCGCCGCTGACTAACAAGCTGCGCTATGCGGGCGGCTATCAGTACCAGGAGCTGAGTGATAACGACAGCATGAGCCGGCTGCTGACGGTCGGGCCGGAGTGGCATCGTCTGCTGGACAACGGCTGGCAACGGACATGGTCGTTGAAATGGCAGCACGAGGAATACCGACTGGGCGATGACTCCGGCATCAGCACCTTACTGATGCCGGGTGTCGCCTATAGCCTGCTGCGCAGTGACAATCGCGTCGATCCAAGCCATGGCTATCGGCTGGAATTCGAATTGGCGGCGGCCAAGCAGGGTCTGATGTCCGATGCCGATCTCATTCATGCCAACACGACGCTCCGGGGGCTTGTCACGCTCGCCGAGCGGCATCGCTTTCTGGGTAGCGTGCAACTGGGGGCCAACCTTACCGACGAATACACCAAGGTACCGCCGTCGCTGCGCTATTTCGCCGGTGGCGATCAGAGCGTGCGCGGCTACGCCTATCAGAGCCTGTCGCCAACCAACTCAGAAGGTGATCGTATTGGTGGCCGTTATGAGGTCGCCATGACCGCCGAGTACCAGTATTCGCTGACCGATAAGTGGCGCCTGGCGACCTTCACGGATCAGGGCAACGCCTTCGATTCATTAGACAACCCAAGTCTAAAGAGCAGCGTCGGGGTCGGCCTACGCTGGGTATCGCCGGTAGGGCCGATTCGCCTCGACCTGGCTCATCCGCTGGACGGCGACGGTGGCGTGCGGCTGCATTTTTCGATGGGGCCTGAGCTGTGAGGCGGGCAGCGAAAATGGCCGGCTGGAGCCTGGCTGGCCTAGCTGCGGTGTTGCTGTTGGTCGGGCTGGTAATCGGCGGGCTGCTGGGCACGGTCAGCGGCAGTCGCTGGTTATTGGCGCAAGCACCCGGTGTGCAGGTCGAAGCCTTCCAAGGGCGCCTGGGTGGAAACTGGCAGGCCGAGCAACTGCGCTGGAGTCAGGGAGAGAGCAGTGTGGTGGTGCAACAGCCGCGGCTGAACTGGTCAGCTGGTTGCCTACTGCGAATGACGCTGTGTATCGATGAACTCTCTGCCAACGGCATCGACCTGGTCTTTCCTCCCGGGCCGGAAGAGAAATCCAGCGAGCCGTTCCGCCTGCCGGATATCCAGCTACCGCTGGCGCTGCGGGTATTGCAGGTCGATCTCGGGCCGCTGCGCCTCAATGGCGACGAGCTGCTGCAGCGTTTGCAGCTGCGGGCCGATTGGCGCCGTGACGGGCTGGACATCAGTCAACTCCAGGTCCACCGCACCGACATGAGCCTGTCGCTTGCCGGCCGGCTGCAACCCAGTGGTGCTTGGCCTCTGGCGCTGAAGGGGGACGCCGCGCTGCGCTTCTTCGAGGAACAGCCCTGGACATTGAAATTCGACGTGCAGGGTGAGCTGCGCGAACGAGTCGCGCTGAACGTAAACAGTGCCGGCTATCTGGATGGCAACCTGAATGGTCGGTTACAGCCCTTGGCCAGCGGACTGCCAGCGACGCTAAAACTGACCTTGGATGACTTCAAGGCCAGCCCCGAGCTGCCGGACAGCCTGCGCCTGGACGGCTTCGTGCTGACCGCCGAGGGCGAGCTTGAAGAGGGCTATCGATTACTCGGCAGCGGTCGCTTGGCGGGCGAGGGGGGCGCTGTCGGCTTATCGCTGGATGGCAAGGTCAACCAGGCCGGCGCGCGGCTCGATAAGCTCGAACTGGTCGCCGGCGAACAGCAACGGGTCGAGCTCGCGGGGCAGCTTGACTGGCGCGAGGCGCTGCAAGGCGAGGCCGCGCTGAGCTGGCAGGAATTTCCCTGGTGGCGGTTGTATCCGCAGCCTGAGCAGCCGCCGGTGGTGTTGCGTACCCTGACGGCGCAGCTGCAATACGATGCGGGTAATTACTTGGGTCATTTCGACGCCGCCTTGAGCGGGCCGGCGGGCGATTTCACTTTGAAGAGTCCGGTCAGTGGCGATATGGAGCGTGTACACCTGCCGCAGCTCCAATTGCAGGCAGGCCAGGGTGAAGCGACCGGCAACCTGGCCATTGGCTTTGCCGACGGCGTCGATTGGCGAACGTCGCTGGAATTGCGCGATGTCGACCCATCTTATTGGTTGGCGGAACTGCCGGGGCAGCTGGGCGGAACGCTGAATAGTCAAGGCGCGTTGCGCGGTAAGCAGCTCGAAGCAAGCGTGGTGCTGGCCATGGACGGTCGCCTACGCGGCCAACCGACACGTTTGCGGCTGGAGGCCAGCGGACGTGATGCGCGCTGGGGCCTGCCGAGTGTAAGTCTGCAGCTGGGCGACAACCGTATCCAAGGCAGTGGTCAGTGGGCGGAAACGCTAGAAGGACAGCTGCGCCTCGATATGCCTGCGCTGGGGCAGTTGTGGCCGGGGCTTGCCGGGCGTCTCACTGGCGATTTGAGTATCGCTGGTACGCCGGCAGTACCGCAGGGTCGCGTTGAGCTCGAAGGCCGTGGCATAGGTTATCAAGACAATCGTGTCCAGCAGCTGCAGCTTGCCGCCAGCCTCCTCGATGGGGAGCGTGCTCGCATACGCCTGACAGCGAACGGTCTGCAAGCGGGTAATACCGAGCTGGGCCAGTTGCAACTGAGCGCCGATGGCACCCGCGGTACCCACCAGGCAACGCTGGATTTGCAGGGCGGCCTGCTCGACCTTTCTCTGGCCGCCGCAGGCAACCTGCAGGGGGACGACTGGCGCGGCCGGCTGGTGCGCGCTTCAGTTGAAGCGTCCGGGCAGCGCTGGGCGCTGCAGCGACCGGTGGCGATCAACCGTCTGGCAAGCGGTCGCCTGGATATGGCTGCGCATTGTTTTGTGTCCGGCCCGGCGACTTTGTGCGCGCCGGAACAGCGGCTGATGCCCGACACGCAGTTGCGTTATCGTTTGCGCGATTTTCCGCTCGATTCGCTCGCTGCTTATCTCCCCGACACGCTGGGCTGGCAGGGCGAACTCAATGCCGATCTGAAGGTCGATTTGCCCCAGGCCGGTCCGACTGGTGAGATTTCGGTGGACGCTGGCGCGGGTACCCTGCGTTTTCGCGAAGGTGATGTCTGGCATGACTTCCCTTATCAGGCGCTGGTGCTGAACAGCCGCTTGAGGCCTGAGCGGGTCGACAGCCGCCTGCGTTTCGCCGGCGGCGAGCTGGGCGAGCTGGACGTGCAGCTACGCATCGACCCGCAGGGCGCCAAGCCCATCGATGGCGAGTTTCGTCTGAGTGACCTGGATATCTCCGTCGCAAGACCCTTCGTGCCGCAGGTGGATCGCTTGCAAGGCCAGCTCAACGGTAGTGGGCAATTTTCGGGAACCTTGGAACGACCGCAGCTTAACGGTGCCCTGCGCCTGAGAGAGGCTGAGATTTCCGGCAGCGAACTGCCGGTCAGTTTCGAGCAGTTGCAGATGGACATCGCGGTGGAAGGTCAGCAGCTGAGGGTCGATGGTAACTGGCGCAGTGGCGAACAGGGTCAAGGGCGCTTGAACGGCACTCTCGATTGGCGGGGCGCGGTGGATCTGGACCTGCATCTTGCGGGTACGCGACTGCCGGTGGTGGTCGAGCCCTATGCTCAGCTGGAAGTGGAGCCTGATCTGCATCTGGCGCTGGCCAATGATCGCCTGAGGGTCAGTGGGCGGGTCAAGGTGCCGCGCGGTGACATTACCGTTCGTGAGCTGCCTCCGTCCACGGTGCAGGTTTCCAAGGACACCGTCATTGTCGGTGAGGACGCGTCCAAAGACGATAAACCCTTGGCTGTCGGTATGGATATCGATGTCGTGGTCGGCGAGGATCGTCTGCGCTTTTCCGCCTTCGGCCTCACCGCCGATCTGGCTGGCAATCTGCACATTGGCGACAACCTAGATGCGCGAGGCGAACTGAACCTGAACAACGGTCGCTATCGCGCCTACGGTCAGAATCTGACCATCCGCCGGGCGCAGTTGTTGTTCACGGGTATCCTTTCACAGCCCTTCCTGGATATCGAAGCCATCCGGCAGATTTCCGAGGATGACGTGATCGCCGGTCTGCGTATCACCGGCAGCGCTGAGGAACCGAGCATCAAGGTCTTCGCCGAGCCGGCGATGAGTCAGGAGCAAGCGCTGTCTTATCTGGTCCTGGGACGGGCGCTTGGTGCTGACACCGGCGACAGCAACCTCTTGGCCAGTGCCGCGCTCAGCCTAGGCCTTGCCGGCAGTGCTTCCATCACCGGCGGCCTGGCCAGCCGGCTGGGTATCGACGACTTCCAGCTGGACACCGAAGGCAGCGGCGCAAAAACCAGCGTGGTTGCCAGCGGGCGCCTGACCGAGCGCCTGACGCTCAGCTACGGCGTGGGTGTATTCGAGCCGGCCAACACCGTTGCGTTGCGCTATCAGTTGACCCGGCGGATATTTCTCGAAGCCGCGAGCGGGCTGGCCAGTTCGCTGGATCTGTTCTACCGACGCAATTTCTGAATGGTAAGGGCGGAGCTTATGTGCGCACGCCTGAGGCGACGTGGCAGGCCTGCAAGATCAGCGCGATAACGCAGCCAGGCGAGGTTCCGGTCAGGCACCACGGGGTGCAAACATGATGATGCCCATGCCGGTCAGGGCGACGGCGGACCCGAGGAGATCCCAGCCCGTCGGACGGATCTCCTCGACCAGCCACAGCCAGAGGATCGCCGTGCCGATGTAAACGCCGCCATAGGCTGCGTATACACGTCCCGCAGCCGTGGGATGCAGCGACAGCAGCCAGGCGAACAGCGCCAGTGCGACCGCGGCTGGCACCAGAAGCCAGGCACTTTTGCCCTGACGAAGCCAGAGGAAGGGCAGGTAACAGCCGATGATCTCTGCCAGCGCCGTCAGGAAGAACAGGCCGAAGGTCTTGATCATCAGAAGATGCTTCCCTGGTTGGTGTTCAGAAAGAGAACCCGCGACTCGGCAGCGACATTGAAAACCTCGTGGTACATGGTGGCTCCGGTAACAGGCGTGTCCAACAGTAAGCGGCTCCCGCACATGGTGTCGCAGCTTCAGGCTCTGCGCCACCGGCCGGTCAGACGACGCCATCTGGAGGGCAAAAGCTCGGGTGGCTCCGGCCACTGGGCCTTCTTCATTTCGCATTGCACGATGCCATTGGTCCCGAGCCGCAGACGCCAGCGTTGCACCGAGGCAACCGGCTCGCCGGGACTTTGGTGTACCAGCAACAGGTTGTAATCGTGCTGCTTCTCGATGGGATGAGCCTGGACGGCTCCCAACGGATCATCATCGTCTTCCGAACGCACGAAAAGCTTGTTGTGGCTGGCCTGGATCATTGCGCAGAGCGGTTCGCAATCGAGCGTCAGGCGCTCACGAATCTCATCATGTTCCAGCGCCAGTTTGTCCAGATTGAGCAGCGCGCGATAACAGATGATCTGTCGTTCTTCGTTCGTCGCCCATTTACCTGAATGCTCACGTATCAGTGGCGGCAGGTCGGGTAGCTTGCGGTAGTCGAGCCAGATCCATTGCAGGGCCAGCAACTTCTTGGTGTAGGGCATGAGCAGACGAATCTTCCAGCGCGGCTTGCCCTTGCGCAGTTTGCGCGTGATGGCGCTGATAAGGTCGTCGCGCAGCAAGTCGCGAATGGCATACACCAGCGCAATGCCCAGCAACAGCGTGAGTGATAGCTTCTGGCTGGCGTCGCGGGCGTTGAACAGGAAATAGGTGAACAGCGACATGATCAGCATGGTGGACGCCGCCTTGACCAGCTTGTGGGTGCCGGCGCCCAGTTCGGTGACCTTCGAGCGCAGCAGCACCGGATATTCCAGCAAACGGTGATACAGCCCCATGCGGTTCCAGATGCGAGTCGGGGTTCCATGAAAGTCGCTCAGGTATCCGCGCTCCTTGCGGTATCTAAGTTCCTGGCGCAGGAATTCGGCGATTGTCTGCTTGATCTCTTCATCCAGCTCCGCGAACCCGTCGAGCGTCATGCTCTCGAGGAAGAACTGCTCTGCATGCCAGGAGTAATAGATATCCATCTGCCGGAAATAGCGCAGCTGGGTGCTCTTCTGAGGTGTGGATTTACGCAGACGTTGGGCAAAGTTCTGGCTCAGGCGCAGGGCACGAGCGATCGGCTCGGCAGCGGCGCCAGAGGCAAGCAGTTGCTGGCGTAACCGTTCCATCGACGCCTGGTACTGAAAAAACCATGAGCCATACATGATTTCGTAGTGCGGCGAGAGCAGCGAAAACGAGGTATCGGCCTTGCTCACACGGTCTTTGGTCGGTACGCCCAACAAGCCGAAGCTGTGGGTCAGCGCGCTGAAGAAGAATTGCTCTTCGGAAAGCGTCCAGGCAGAGAGATTGCTTTCGTGCGGGGTGAATAGATAAAGCTCGATCTTGTGGCGCCCAGGCTGCTTGAGCGTGCGGGTCAGCTGCAGCCGGTAATCGCCCTTGCGCTTCAGTGAGAACACGGAACCCCCGATGACAGTTGGCGGCGCTCAGGATACCAAGCTTTCCCGCTGGATGAGTTCACCCAACCGTGTCAGCACAAGCGCAAGGCTTCATTTCAAAAAGCGCGTTATCACAGCCATCGCCCTCTGTGCTTGTAAGGCAATGTGTACGAAACGGGCAACGCTGCCCATTCGCCGCTATCGCAGCGTAGATGCGCGCTGACGGGTGTCAGGCCACTACCAAGGCAGGCTCAAAGCACGCGCATAACTACCTTTTTGCTGGGTGTGGCCAGGTGCTTGGTGCAGTTGGCGGCGTTTTCCAGCATGGCCACAAGAACCGAGGGCCGAACGATGTGGACTAAACCTGAAGTAAAGGGCTCTACGGGTTGGTTGGAAGTAACGATGTACTTCGCCGATCGTTGACTTCGCCCCGGCTTGTCCGGGGTTTTAATCGGGGGCGTGCATGTTCGTTCAGATTCTTGGTTCTGCTGCAGGTGGTGGTTTTCCTCAGTGGAACTGCAATTGCGCCAATTGTGCGGGCCTGCGCGCCGGCACGCTGCGCGGCAAGGCACGTACCCAGTCGTCCATTGCTATCAGCGACGATGGTGTGGCCTGGATCCTTTGTAACGCCTCGCCGGATATCCGTGCGCAACTGGAGGCTTTTCCCGCATTGCAGCCGGCGCGTAAACCGCGCGATACGGCTATCGGGGCCATAGTTCTGCTGGACAGCCAGATCGATCACACCACCGGGCTTTTGACGCTGCGCGAAGGCTGCCCCCATGAAGTCTGGTGCAGCGAAATGGTGCACCAGGACCTGACCACCGGCTTTCCGTTGTTCAACATGCTTGAACACTGGAAGGGTGGTTTGAAATGGAACCGCATTGCTCTGGAAGGCAGTTTCACGATCCCGGCTTGCCCGAACCTTTCCCTCACGCCGATCCCGCTGCGCAGCTCCGCACCGCCCTATTCGCCGCATCGCAATGATCCTCATCCGGGCGACAACATCGGCCTGTTCATCGAGGACCGTCGTACCGGCGGCAAACTCTTCTACGCGCCGGGCTTGGGAAAGGTGAGCGATACGCTCCTGAGCACTATGCGTACCGCCGATTGTCTGCTGGTGGACGGCACGCTGTGGCGTGACGATGAAATGCGCACCTGTGAGGTGGGCACCAAGCTGGGCAGCGAGATGGGCCATCTACCCCAAAGTGGCCCGGGTGGGATGATTGAGGTGCTCGACGGCATGCCGGCGTCACGCAAGATTCTCATCCACATCAATAACACCAACCCGATACTCGACGAAGACTCTGCCGAACGCGCCATCCTCGTGGAGCATGGCATCGAAGTGGCCTTCGATGGCATGAGTATCGAGTTGTAGACACGCGTAGCGAATATTCAAAGTCGGTGCGCAGAGCGCACCCTACAGAGCAATTGCCGTCCGCCACCGGCTGCGGAACGCATGCAAAGGAAACCGCTATGACCTTGCCAGCGATGACACCCGGCGAATTCGAACAGGCGCTGCGAGCCAAAGGCGATTACTACCATATCCATCACCCGTTCCATCGCGCGATGTACGAGGGGCACGCCACCCGCGAGCAGATTCGCGGTTGGGTGGCCAATCGGTTTTATTACCAGGTCTGCATTCCGGTAAAGGACGCAGCGATCATGGCCAACTGTCCGGACCGCGATACTCGCCGCGAGTGGGTACAACGCATCCTCGACCATGATGGCGCGCCCGGTGAGGAAGGCGGCATTGAGGCGTGGCTGCGCTTGGCCGAGGCGGTGGGGCTCGACCGCGAGCAGGTCCTGTCGCAGGAGCTGGTATTGCCCGGCGTACGCTTTGCGGTGGATGCCTATGTCAATTTCGCGCGCCGCGCCTCCTGGCAAGAGGCAGCGAGCAGTTCGCTGACCGAACTCTTCGCCCCGACCATTCATCGTTCGCGGCTGGATGCCTGGCCGCAGCATTACCCGTGGATCGACGCCTCCGGTTACGACTATTTTCGCAATCGTTTGAAGGAGGCGCGCCGTGATGTCGAGCACGGCTTGCGCATAACCCTTGGGTATTACCGCACCCGTGAGGCGCAGGAGCGCATGTTGAATATCCTCCAGTTCAAGCTGGACGTGCTCTGGAGCATGCTCGATGCCATCAGCATGGCCTATGAGTTGGGCCGTCCGCCTTACCACACCGTCACCTCCGAGCGGGTTTGGCACAAGGGCATCGAGCTGTGAGTGCGGATAGCTTCCCGCAGGAAGTGGTCACAGCTCATTCCAGGCGGCATCTCCCGTGAGTGAGCGCGCTGCGCACTTTTTCCACGACGGCCGCTGCGTATCGGCCTTTTTGGCGAGTGACCCGATATGAACGAGAACATCCTGTCGAACGTCCCGGCCTTCCGCCGCGGGTATCGCTTCCAGTTCGAACCGGCACAAGGCTGTCACGTGCTGCTTTACCCGGAGGGGATGATCAAGCTCAACGACAGTGCCGCCGAGATTTTCAAACGGGTCGACGGCGCACGTACGGTGGGAGGGATCGTTGCCGATCTGCAGGGGAGTTTCCCCGGCGCGGAGGGCATACAAGAAGACATCCTGGCATTCCTGGAGGTAGCCGTTGAACGATTCTGGATCGAGCTTCGTTAAACCCGGCTGTGAACCGGGCCCGCCATTGTGGTTGCTGGCCGAATTGACCTATCGCTGCCCGCTGCAATGTCCGTACTGTTCCAATCCGCTGGATTTCGCCCGCAGCCACGACGAATTGAATACCGCCGAGTGGATCGAGGTATTCCGTCAGGCTCGGGCACTGGGCGCAGCACAGCTGGGCTTTTCCGGTGGCGAACCGCTTGTGCGTCAGGATCTGCCTGAGCTGATCAAGGCCTCCCGTGAGCTGGGCTACTACACGAACCTGATTACATCCGGCATCGGCCTGACCGAAGAGAAGATTGCCGGCTTCGCCGAGGCGGGGCTGGACCATATCCAGATCAGCTTCCAGGCCGCCGATGAGGAGGTGAACAACCTGCTCGCCGGATCGAAGAAGGCTTTCGCGCAGAAGCTCGAAATGGCCCGCGCGGTGAAGCGACACGGCTACCCGATGGTGCTCAACTTCGTTACGCACCGGCACAACATCGATCACATTGAACGCATCATCGAGCTGTGTCTGGAGCTGGAAGCCGACTTCGTCGAGCTGGCCACCTGCCAGTTCTATGGCTGGGCCGAGCTGAACCGCGCAGGGCTATTGCCGAGCCGGGAGCAGCTTGAGCGGGCTGAGCGCATCACCAATCGGTGGCGCGACAGGCTGGCGGCAGATAATCATCCGTGCAAGCTGATCTTCGTGACGCCTGATTATTACGAGGAACGTCCCAAGGCCTGCATGAGCGGCTGGGGCAATCTGTTTCTCGATATCACCCCCGACGGTACGGCCTTGCCGTGTCATAGCGCGCGCCAACTGCCGGTGGAATTTCCCAACGTGCGCGAGCACAGCATCGAACACATCTGGCGGCACTCCTTCGGCTTTAACAAGTTCCGTGGCTACGACTGGATGCCCGAGCCCTGCCGCAGTTGCGACGAGAAGGAGCTGGATTTCGGTGGCTGCCGCTGCCAGGCCTTCATGCTTACCGGCGATGCGGCGAATGCCGATCCGGTGTGCAGCAAATCGTCACATCACGGCAAGATCCTCGCTGCGCGGGAACAGGCCGAGCAGGGCGCGCTGGGCCTGGACCAACTGCACTACCGCAACGAGAAAGCGTCGAAACTGATCCTCAAGGTCTGACCCGTCAATCCCGGTCGCCGAACGAACGAGGGGACTAGCAGGAGCAAAACCGCTGCTCCCTATGGCTTCTGGCCGAGCGAGTGGAGCGTCCAGCGAGCTGCTACAGCCATCCGGGATTTCGCCGCGTTGCGGACGGGGCTCGGAGGGCGGTGTCTTAACAACGCTTAACAACCATTAACTCGCAGCGGTCGCTCACGGGCGGGACTATTTGCTCCGTATCAGCAGTGCTATCCATTTAGCGTGAGGAGAAATTGTCGATGAGTACGTTCAGGACCCGCGAAGGCGTAAATATCTATTACAAGGATTGGGGAGTAGGGCAGCCGGTCGTCTTCAGCCACGGCTGGCCACTCAACTGCGACAGCTGGGAGTCGCAGATGCTCTTCCTGGCGGAGCGGGGCTATCGCTGTATCGCCCATGACAGACGCGGACATGGGCGCTCTGATCAGCCCTGGCACGGCAATGAGATGAACCGCTATGCCGATGACCTGGCGGAGCTGTTGGATCATCTTGATTTGCAGGATGCGGTGTTGTTCGGCTTTTCCACCGGCGGCGGCGAGGTGGCGCGTTACATTGGCAGGCACGGTACCGGTAGGGTGGCCAAGGCAGGTCTGATCGCCTCGGTGCCGCCGCTGATGCTGAAAACCGAAGCTAACCCCAAAGGCAGCCCGATCGAGGTTTTCGATGGTATCAGGGCGGCTTCGCTGGCTGATCGTTCCCAATTTTACAAGGACGTCGCCAGTGGCCCCTTCTTTGGCTTCAACAGGAGCGGTGCGAAGGCTTCACAAGGCATGATCGATTCGTTCTGGCGCCAAGGCATGCAGTCCGGACACAAGAATGCCTTTGATTGCATCGCTGCGTTTTCGGAAACCGATTTCACTGAAGACTTGAAGTCTTTCGACGTCCCAACGCTGGTGATTCATGGCGATGACGATCAGCTCGTACCCATCGAGGCATCGGCGTTGGCCGCCGCGGAGCTGATTCCCGACGCCAAGCTGATTGTCTATCCCGGTGCGCCACATGGCATAACCGACACGCACAAGGATCGGCTGAACGAAGATCTATTGGCGTTCATCCAGAGCTGATCGAGCAGGCGCATCGTTACCGCGCAGCGGTCTTGAACGATGCGTGCCGTCCGCCGTTGACCGAGCGGCACAGGCACTTAGGTCAATCAATAAACGCTGCGCGGTTCGCATTTCGGGGCAGCTTCCCTGGCCAGACAGCTCCTGGTAAATCGAGGCGAGACAGTCGTACGCCTCTTGAGGACGGCCCATCTGCTGCCAGTGCTCAGCGAGCGTCAGGCTCGCGCGCAGTACCCAGAAGCGTGCGTGCTGCGTCCTGGCCAAGTGGATGCATTCGAGTAGCAGCGCTTGTGCCGGTGCGTATTTTCCTTGGCCGAGCATTGCCACCGCCTCCAGCCGTAGCAGCTCTGGCGTTACCCATCTCGCTTCGCCCCGCATGGCGCACTGGGCGAGCTCGGGAAATATGTATCCATCGTCCAGCGTTGCGAGGAACTCCTTTTGCGGAAGGTCGTGATGTCGGATATCGACCGCTTGCAGTTCGGGTTCAAGCCCTTCGAACAATCGCACCTGTGAATAGGTTTGTGCCCAGCGTTTCCAGTAGCCAAGCGCATAGCGCTGAGTCTGCTTGCGCAACTGATGAAAATATTCCAGCGCGCGTTCGTGCTCTCCGGCCCATAGTGCTACCGGACAGGCACCCAATGACAGGCAGTAGCACAAGGAAGGAACATGTCCGGTCTGGGCAGCGAGCGGTACGCTCGTTTGAAATATGTCCAGAGCCTCGTCGAAACGTCCTTGCAGCCACAGCAGGCGTCCATGGGTGGTGGTCGCGGCAATACGTTGATCGAAGTTCATGGCGCCGCCGCGGGTATGGGGGCCGATGAGTGCAAAGCTGGCCATCACCCGGTCGCTATGCTGCAGCGCCATACGCTGGTTACCCAGGCTGCTGTAGGCGAGCGCAAGCATGCGCCCGCTGATAAAATTGGCCTGATGAGCGGCCTGGGCAGGCTTGATGTCTTGGGAGCGCTGAGCCAGATACAAGGTCGTTTCGTAATCGCCCCGCGCCATGCTGACCGAATACAGCCCGGTGGCGGCTTTCAGGCGCGCAGCTGGTTCGTTGACGCGATCCGCTAAGTCGAATGCCCGGCGATAAGCTTCACCCGCTTCGATCACGGCGCCGCGGCAATGGTACAAGGATGACGCCAAGGCAAGATGCAACTGGAATTCAAGGCGAGGGTCGCCCACGTGCCCCGCCAGATGTGTCAGCGCTTTGTTCACGTATTCCATGTGTTCTTCGAAGAGCGCCAGCTCCAGCCAGACCTGGGAGGAATGTGCCGTGAGCCGCAGGGCAAGGTCCGACTGGCCTGCCGCAAAGGCCCAATCCAGTGCGGCTCGGATATCGGCCAGATAGCACCCGTAACGTGCGAGCCATCGGCTTGTGTCGATCTGTTCCCATTCGTTGCGGGCAAGCTCGGCAATGTCGCAGGCGAGCAGGGCATGCCGTTTTGAAATCTGTTGCAGCTCGCCACTTGCCGCCAGCTTCTCCCGGGCGTACGCACGGGTGATGTCGAGAAGTCGGTAGCGAACCTGTTCTTCGCTTGGTTCGGCCTGGAGCAGTGATTTCGCCACCAGTTGGCTAATGAGCTCGGGGACCTGATCACGTGGGCAGTCGGCCCCTTCGAGCACTGCAACCGCAGCTTCAAGGGTCAGCTGCGAACGAAAGATGCCCAGGCGCCTCAGGCAGGCCTGTTCAGCGTCAGTCAGCAGGGCATGGCTCCAGTCGAGCGTTGCCGACAGGGTTTGTTGCCGCGGTAGGGCAGTCCGGCGTCCGCGCGCCTTGAGCCGAAAACTCTGATTCAGCTGATTCAACAGACCGCTCAGGCCGAAGACATCGAGGTGGGCGGCGGCCAGTTCTATGGCCAGCGGAATACCATCCAGGCGTCGGCAGATCTCGGCAATCAGCTGTGCATCCGAATCCTGAAATGACCAAAGGCCGTTTGCCGATACGGCCCGCTCGACGAATAACTGCACGGCGGCGAAGGCGCCGAGCTCCTGCATACCCTGGTGAACGTCTTCGGCCGGTAGTGCCAGCGGAGCAAGACGAAAAACCTGTTCGCCCTCGGCCCTTAACGGCTCGCGGCTGGTAGCGAGGATGTGGAGCGCCGGACATGCTCTCAACAGCTCTTCCACCACCCTCGCGCAGTCTTCAAGCAGGTGCTCGCAACTGTCGATCAGGAGCAGCGCCTGTTTGTCACGAAGAAACATCGCCAGGTCGATCCGTGCACCTTGCCTTTGCGTGATAAGCCCCAAAGCCGATGCGATCTTCGGGCGAACCAGAGCGGGCTCGGTGATGGCGCTCAGGTCGACGAAGTGTATGCCGTCACTAAAGGAGGAAATCACCAGCTCTGCGGTACGCAGGGCGACGGTGGTTTTCCCGATGCCGCCCGGGCCGACGATGCTTATCAGCCTCTGCCCAGAGAGCAACGCGGTCAGTTTCACCAGTGCCGAATCACGGCCAATCAGGCGGGTCAATCGTGGTGGCAGGTTGTGGGCGTTTTCCGCCGGGCTAGTGCAGGGTTCGGTCCTCACGCCGCTCAGTGCGATGGACGCCACGAAGATATAGCCACGTTGTGGCACGTTCTGAATGTAGCGACGGCCGTTTTGGCCATCGCTCAAGGCTTTTCTGAGGGCGGCGACGTGGACCCGCAGGCTGATAGGTTCGACAAAGGTCTCTGGCCAGACGCGGCGGATCAACTCCTCCTTGGTAACCACGGTGCCCGCTTGCTCCACCAGCGCCACAAGAATGTCCATGGCCCGACTGCCCAGCCGCACTGGTACGTCATCGCGCAGTAGCAGGCGCCTTCGGGGCAGCAACAAGTGATCGCCAAAGGACACGGTTCGCTCGAAGGATTCGATATCCATGCGAAATCTCCAAGTAAGCGGATCGCTCCTGTCGCAAGCTTCCGAGAAGCAGTCCGAGCGCCACGGGCTGGCGTGTCGGTGGTGTGCAGATCTCTGCCTGACGACTATCGGATTCTGGTGCTTGGCTCGTTCTGCAGGGTGGATACTCTGCTGATGTGATGCGGCTCACAATACGATCAAAGCAAGGGTTCGCGGGGCCTGCAAGCGTTTCCGTCAACAGCGTCAGGTCGAGGTTTTCGCTTGGCAAGTACGCCAGCTGCGCGTTAGAGCGCTTCGAGCGCCTCCATCAACACTCTTACCTTGTCCATCGACTCCTGATACTCGGCGTGCCAATCGGAGTCGGCGACTATTCCGCCGCCGCCCCAACAGCGCACTTGGCCGCCCCCGAACAGCAAGGTGCGAATGGCGATGGAGCTGTCCATTTCGCCCCGCACGTCGATGTATAGCAGCGAACCGCAATAGATGGCCCGGGCGGTGGGCTCCAGTTCGTCGATGATCTGCATGGCGCGGATCTTGGGGGCTCCGGTTATAGAACCGCCCGGGAAGCTGCCGGCGAGCAGGTCGAAGGCATCGCGGCCCTCGTCGAGGGTTCCGGTCACGCTACTGACCAAGTGGTGGACGTTGGGATAGCTCTCCAGCTCGAACAGTTCCGGGACGCGGATGCTGCCGGTGCGGCAGCTGCGGCCAAGGTCGTTGCGCAGCAGGTCGACGATCATCAGGTTTTCCGAGCGGTCCTTGGGGCTGGCCAGCAGCGCCTGTGCTTCGACGGCATCGGCAACGGGATCCGTCCTGCGGGGGCGGGTGCCCTTGATCGGGCGCGTCTCGACTTCGCCCTGGTGCAGCCGTAGAAAACGCTCCGGTGAAAGGCTGGCGATGGCACCATCCTCCAGCGCCATGAAAGCTGCGTAAGGCGTTGGGCAAGCTGCGCGCAGGCGCAGATAGGCAGCCCAGGCGTCACCCTCGCAGCGCGCCCGGAAGCGCTGGGAGAAATTCACCTGATAGCAATCGCCTGCCTGGATGTAGTCCTGGATGCGGGTGATGGCCCGTTTGTATTCACCTGCATCGATATCGGCTTCGAAGCGACCTCGCAGCCGGAAGGCCCGCGAGTACACCTCATCATCCGCAGCAAAGAGACGGATAAGGCGGTCTCGTTCTTCCTGGGCGACGCTGGGGTGAAAGACAAGTTGGCTGCGCTGCAGCTGGTGATCAGTGATCAGCGCCCAGGCGTACAGGCCCATTTGCGCGGCAGGCAGTGCACAATCGTCTTTGCTCCGGTGAGGCAGGCGCTCCAGGTGCCGACCGAAATCATAGGCGAGCATGCCAATCAGGCCGCCGACAAAGGGCAGGGGAGTGTCGGCGGGAGCCTCGGCGGGTTTCAGCGTACGTAATGCCCCGCGCAAGCGCTGCAGGAAATCGCGTCCCGGCTCGTCGGGCGCTGGTTTCAGCACCGCCAGCGGCCAGGCGCTCAGAATATCGTAGCGACCGCGCTCGGCGGTGGGTCGGCCCGAGTCGAGCAGCACCGCCCCCGGGGCCTGGCGAATGCGTTCGAACCAGGCGGTCGGGTCGGGACGGTAGCAGAGTGAATGCAGCTTGCAGAAGGACATGGGCGGTTTCGGTCGCGGCACAAGGCCGATCAGAGATCGGCTAGACGGGAGCTGGAACGCGTCCGAACAATTCTTGCGCGAACGCCACTCGCTGTTCCGGGGTTTCCTGGATGCCTCGCGCCTTGAGATTGCCGATTCGAGACTCCACCGCGTGCGCCCGATGAGTCAGGCCGCAATCATTGGCAATCTGGATATTCAGGCCGGGGCGGGCGTTGAGCTCGAGAATCAGCGGGCCCTTGTCCACATCGAGCACCATGTCCACCCCGATGTAGCCTAGACCGCAGAGCTCGTAGCAGCCTGCCGCGAGCTTCATGAAACCGTCCCAGTTGGGAAGCTGCACGCCGTCTACCGCGTTGGTGGTGTCCGGGTGCTTGTTGATCTTGTTGTTCAGCCAGGTACCACGCAAGGTCACGCCGGTGGCCAGATCCACGCCGACGCCAATGGCGCCTTGGTGCAGGTTGGCCTTGCCACCAGACTGTCGGGTCGGCAGGCGCAGCATGGCCATGACCGGGTAGCCCATCAGAACGATGATGCGGATGTCCGGCACGCCTTCATAGCTGATGCTCTTGAAGATCGGGTCGGGGGTTACGCGGTACTCGATCAACGCGCGATCCCGATGGCCACCCAGGGAATAGAGGCCGGTGAGAATGTTGGAGATCTGATGCTCGATCTCCTCATGGGTGATGATTTTCCCCGACACGGTCCGATAGCGACCCTCGAAGCGATCGGCAATCACGAGGATACCGTCGCCGCCAGCGCCCTGGGCTGGCTTGACGACGAAGTCGACATGGTCCCGGACGATATCCTTGAGCTTGTCGATGTCCTTTTCGGTCTCGATGATCCCGTACATTTCCGGTACGTGAATGCCGGCTTCAATGGCGCGTTCCTTGGTAATGATCTTGTCATCGACGATCGGATACAGGTTGCGCTTGTTGTACTTGAGTACGTAGTCGGCATTGCGGCGGTTGATGCCCATGATGCCTTTGGCTTCCAGTGCCTTCCAGGTTTTGATCAGACCAAACATTGGCTCAATCCTTCAGAAAGGCTTTGAAACGGAACAGCTCTGTCAGGCGATAGCCGCGGTAGCGACCCATTGCCAGCATGAAGCCCACCATGATCAGCAGCACCGCAGGGAAGGTGAAGATGAAGTAAGTCAGTTCTGGAATATTCATCAGCATGAAGGACAGGCTCGCGGCAATCAGAGTTCCGACCGCTACCTTGAATGCGTGTCCGGCGCCGCGTTCTTCCCAGGTGATCGACAGGCGCTCAATGGTCATCGTCAGGATCACCATGGGGAACAAGGAGACCGAAAGACCGCGCTCCAAGCCTAGCTTGTGGCTGAGCAAGCTGATCACTGCGATCAGCACCACGACAAAAGTTAGCACTACAGACAGTCGCGGTAGCATCTGTAACTTGAGGTGCTCAAGGTACGAGCGCAGCAACAGGCCAAGGGCGGTGATGAGCGTGAACAGGATGATGCCGAAGCCAATCTGCGTTTCGCGGAAGGCCAGGGCAATCAGTACCGGGGTGAAGGTGCCAAGCGTCTGCAGGCCGCCCAGGTTGCGCAGCACCAGGATCACCAGCACGCCGATGGGGATCATGATCATGATCTGGTAGGTCTGCTGGGTCTGCAGCGGCAGGCCGTAGAGCGAGTATTCGAGGAAGTCCGCGTCGGTATTCTCGTCGGTCAGCTTGGCCAGGCGGATGGCGTTCATCTCACTGCGGTTGAGCGTGAAGGTTACCTGCGCATTGCGGCCGCCTTCGAGACTGACCAGCGGATCGTCGCCGGTCCACCAGATCAGACGATCCGCGGGCAACCCTTGCTCACCCGTTTCGGGATTGAAGTAGAGCCATTTGTTGCCATTGAAGCTACGTAACCAAAGCTCCGGGGTCTGCCCAATATCGCTGGCCAGACGCACGGTGTGGACACGTTCCATCGGCACATGGGCGATGGATAGCAGAAGCTCGATGACACGTGCCTTGTTGGCAGAGCCGGTATCGCCGCCCAGCAGCAGCTTCACATTGTCGTCGCTGGCGTTGTTGACGCGCTTGATGGCCTCGCTGATGAAGGTCTCCACATCCGCCGAGTGTTGGCGAATCGGCGACAGCAGCGCTTCGGCGGCGATCTTTTCAGCACCCTCGACCGGAATGCTGTCACGGAATATGGGGCCTTCAGCTCTGGCTTGCTCGCCGCTGTAGCGCTTGGTCAGCACCAGTCGGTAATACAGCGTCTGGCTGCCGTTGACGCGGCGTGCGGACCAGGTCACCCGGCGGTTGCCGTCGGTGCGGTTGATGCTGACGCCGTAGTTGTTGGATATGAAGCTCTCGTTGAGGCTGACGAATTCCTGGTTGAGAGGCGGAACGTACATCTGCAGTTTGACCGGCTCGCGCGGGTTGGCCTGGAATTCAACTTTGGCGTCGATGTTCCACAGATCGTCCGTTTCGTTTTCTGTGACCGGAATGCCAAGAACGAAGATCTGGTACGCGGTAATCGAGATGCCCAGGGCGACTAGCAGGAAAATCAGTACTTTCAGATGCAGGGTGAGCGCGCGCATGGGTATTACTCGTCAGCGTCGGATTCGGTGATGCAACCGGGCTTGCCGGCCACGTAGGTAAGGCTTGGATCAATCAGCGCGCCGAAGCGAGTAAGCGCATCCGAACCTATCAGGAGTGGGTATTGGAAAGCGGAACGGTCGGTCAGGTTCACTTCGATGGTGCGTTTGGTCTTGCCAAGGCAGACCTGTAGCTTGATGACTGGGCGTGCCGTATAGGATTTATCTTCTTCTGGGTCTATATCCCCAGCGCGGCGCTTGATCCTGCTGATGCGCGTCAGCGGGCGCTCGATGGGGTGTGCGTGTGCCTCGTCGATCGCCAGGTAGAAGCGAACCCAGTTCTTCCCGTCACGCTTGAAACGTTCAATGTCCCGGGCGCTGAGCGAGGCGGTCTGTGCGCCGGTATCCAGCTTGGCGGGGATTTCAAGACCAAAGTCCAGCAAAGCCACGTGCTCGTTGAGCCCGTAAATGGACTTGTTATCGGCGTGCCCCGTCAATGGGGCCAGCAGCAAGCAGAGCAACAATGAGTAGGTTTTGACTCTCATAGATCCAGTTATGTTTTGGGGGGTCGAGGAAGCACGGGAAGCATCTGGCCCATGAGCTTGATGGCATGCGAGCGGTTGGCACCGACCGCTAAAACGTAGCGCGGCATTCTAGCATGGCGCTTTAGGGGTCGCGACTGGCGTTAAGCCAGCTGAATCGGAACAGCGAGCTCAGGGCGCGCTTGCGAAGTGTCGACAATATACTTTCGAATGCTTGACGGGTAGGGCTTGCAGGGGTAGCTTCGGCCCTATATTAGATAAATGTGTCGACAATTATGCTGGATGTATTGGAAGAACCTCTTCTTGGACAGGCCGACAGCGGGACTCTGTCAGAGCATGTGTTCCGCAAGATCCAGGCGGCTATCGTCAAGGGCGAGATCGCGCCGGGCAGCAAAATATCCGAGCCCGAGCTGGCGCGGACCTACGGCATCAGCCGGGGGCCGCTGCGCGAAGCGATCCATCGCCTGGAAGGACAGAAATTGCTGGTGCGAGTGCCCCATGTGGGCGCGCGGGTGGTGTCGCTCGGGTACGCCGAGCTGATCGAGCTCTATGAGATTCGCGAATCGCTGGAAGGGATGGCCTGTCGGCTGGCTGCCGAGCGTATGAGCGAAAGCGAGATCGACGAGCTGCGCCGCGTATTGCAAACCCATGAGCGAGACGAAGCCTTTCAGGCTGGCGTGGGCTATTACCAGCAGGAAGGCGATTTCGACTTTCACTATCGAATCATCCAGGGCAGTGGCAACCGCACATTAGCCAAGCTGTTATGCGATGAGCTTTATCAGCTGGTGCGCATGTACCGCATCCAGTTCTCCACTACGCCCAACAGGCCCCACCAGGCCTTTGCCGAACACCACCGTATCCTCGATGCCATTGTTGATCGCGACGGTGAATTGGCGGAGCTGCTGATGCGCCGCCACATCGCCGCTTCCAAACGTAACGTCGAGCGCCACTTCAAGGGCGCTCTAGAGCAAACACCCCATATAAAGGAGTAATGCATGACTCTTCCCTCTGCCGGTCAGCGGTTCCGTGACGCCGTAGCCAGCGAACATCCGCTGCAGGTCGTCGGTGCGATCAATGCCAATCATGCGTTGCTCGCCAAGCGCGCCGGCTTCAAGGCTATCTACCTATCCGGCGGCGGTGTCGCTGCTGGCTCGCTGGGCCTGCCGGACCTGGGGATCACCGGGCTTGACGATGTGTTGACCGATGTGCGCCGCATTACTGATGTCTGTGACCTGCCGTTGTTGGTAGATGTCGACACCGGTTTCGGCTCCTCCGCGTTCAACGTGGCACGTACCGTCAAGTCGATGATCAAGTTCGGCGCCGCTGCGATTCATATTGAGGATCAGGTCGGCGCCAAGCGCTGTGGCCATCGTCCGAACAAGGAAATCGTTTCACAGCAGGAAATGGTCGATCGCATCAAGGCGGCGGTCGATGCACGTACCGATGACAGCTTCGTGATCATGGCGCGTACCGATGCGTTGGCGGTCGAAGGTTTGAACTCCGCACTGGACCGCGCCGCCGCTTGTATCGAAGCCGGCGCCGACATGATCTTCCCGGAAGCCATCACCGAGCTGGACATGTACAAGGTCTTCGCCGACCGCGTAAAGGCACCGATTCTGGCCAACATCACCGAGTTTGGCGCTACTCCGCTGTACACCACCGAGCAGCTGGCTTCTGTGGACGTATCGCTGGTGCTTTATCCGCTGTCGGCGTTCCGTGCGATGAACAAGGCGGCTGAGAATGTCTACACCGCGCTGCGCCGCGACGGCACCCAGGCCAATGTGATCGACACCATGCAGACCCGGATGGAACTGTACGATCGCATCAACTACCACGCTTTCGAGCAAAGCCTCGATGCGTTGTTTGCTCAGAAGAAAAGCTGAGCGCGTGGGCTCCGACTGTCGGTATCGGGCCTCCCTCTGACGTGATTGCAGTAACCAGAATAAATCCAATAAGGAGACAGCAAATGGCTGAAGCAAAAGTATTGAGCGGCGCAGGGCTGCGCGGACAGGTGGCCGGGCAGACGGCGTTGTGCACAGTGGGCAAGGAAGGCGCAGGCCTGACCTATCGCGGCTATGACGTGCGCGACCTGGCTGAACACTGCTGCTTCGAAGAGGTGGCCTACCTGCTGTTCCATGGCGAGCTGCCGAATACCGAGCAGCTCGCGGCTTATCGGGCACGTCTGCATCAGTGGCGCGATCTGCCGGACGTGCTTAAGGAAGTGTTGGAGCGCGCACCGTCTAATGCCCACCCGATGGATGTGATCCGCACGGCGTGTTCGGTGATGGGCATGCTCGAACCCGAGCATGACTTTTCGCAGCAGCAGGACAAGGCTGATCGTCTGGTCGCCATGGGACCGTCCGTCATGGCCTATTGGTACCGCTTCAGCCACGGCGGCGTGCGGATTAATTGCAGCAGCGATGAGGAAAGCCTCGGCGGCCATTTCCTGGCGCTGCTGCATGGCCGCAAACCGAGCGAGATGGAAGTGAAGGTAATGAACGTCTCGCTGATTCTCTATGCCGAGCATGAGTTCAATGCATCTACCTTCACCGCCCGCGTGTGTGCCTCGACGCTTTCTGACATCTATTCCTGCGTGACCGGTGCTGTTGGTTCGCTACGCGGGCCGCTGCACGGCGGCGCCAACGAAGCAGCGATGGAACTGATCCAGCGTTTCAAAACGCCAGACGAGGCCCGCGAAGGCCTGCTGGGCATGCTTGAGCGCAAGGAAAAGATCATGGGCTTCGGCCACGCGATCTACAAGGAAAGCGACCCGCGCAACGAAGTCATCAAGCAGTGGGCGAAAAAGCTTGCCGACACCGTGGGCGATACCACGCTCTACCCGATCTCGGAGGCCATCGACGAGACCATGTGGGAGCAGAAGCGGCTCTTCCCCAACGCCGATTTCTACCACGCTTCGGCCTATCACTTCATGGGTATTCCAACCCCGCTGTTCACGCCGATCTTCGTCTGTTCGCGCATGGTCGGCTGGTGCAGCCACGTGTTCGAGCAGCGCGCCAATAACCGCATCATCCGTCCAAGTGCCGAGTACGTCGGCCCGGAGCAGCGCAAGGTTGCACCTTTGGCCCAGCGCTGATTCGTCATGAGCGGGCCGGGTGACCGGTCCGCTTAATCCCGGCTTTACGAAACATCATCATCGAGTCCATGGCATGAACACCGAATATCGCAAGCAACTGCTAGGCACCCAGCTGGACTATTTCGACACTCGCGCTGCGGTCGAAGCCATCCAGCACGGCGCCTACGACAAACTGCCCTATACCTCCCGTGTACTCGCCGAACAGCTGGTGCGTCGCTGTGATCCGGCCATGTTGACCGATTCGTTGAAGCAGCTGATCGAGCGTAAGCAGGACCTGGACTTCCCCTGGTACCCGGCGCGCGTGGTCTGTCATGACATCCTCGGCCAGACCGCACTGGTTGACCTTGCCGGTTTACGCGATGCCATCGCGGAGCAGGGCGGCGATCCGTCCAAGGTCAACCCGGTGGTGCCGACGCAGTTGATCGTCGATCATTCGCTGGCAGTGGAGCATGCCGGGTTCGATCCGGATGCCTTCGAGAAGAACCGCGCGATTGAAGAGCGACGCAACGAGGACCGCTTCCACTTTATCGAATGGACCAAGACTGCCTTCAAGAACGTCGATGTAATTCCGGCTGGCAACGGCATCATGCACCAGATCAATCTGGAGAAAATGAGCCCGGTGATTCAGGCGCGAGGCGGCGTGGCCTTTCCCGACACCTGCGTCGGCACCGACTCTCACACTCCCCACGTCGATGCGCTGGGTGTAATCGCCGTCGGCGTCGGTGGCCTGGAAGCCGAAACCGTGATGCTCGGCCGTGCCTCGATGATGCGCCTGCCCGATATCGTCGGCGTCAAGCTGACCGGCAAACATCAGCCGGGTATCACCTGCACCGACATCGTGCTGGCACTGACCGAATTCCTGCGCAACGAGCGCGTGGTCGGCGCCTGGGTCGAGTTCTTCGGCGAAGGTGCGGCCAGTCTGTCTATTGGCGACCGCGCCACCATTTCCAACATGTGCCCCGAGTACGGCGCCACCGCGGCGATGTTCTATATCGATCGGCAGACCATCGATTACCTCAAGCTGACCGGCCGCGAGCCTGAGCAGGTGGCGCTGGTGGAGCACTATGCGAAAACCACGGGTCTCTGGGCCGACGCGCTGGTGAGCGCTCATTATGAGCGCGTACTGGAGTTCGACTTGTCGAGCGTCGTGCGCAACATGGCCGGTCCGTCGAATCCGCATCGTCGTCTACCGACCAGTGCGCTTCAAGAGCGTGGCATCGCCAGCGATTCGCAGTTGGCTGCTGCCCAGGCTGAAGAAGCCAAAGGATTGATGCCCGATGGTGCGGTGATCATCGCCGCGATTACCAGCTGCACCAACACCTCCAACCCGCGCAACGTCGTCGCAGCAGGTCTAGTGGCGAAGAAGGCCAACGAGTTGGGCCTGGTGCGCAAGCCTTGGGTAAAGACTTCATTCGCCCCGGGTTCCAAGGTCGCCAAGCTTTATCTGGAAGATGCCGGCCTGTTGCCAGAGCTGGAGAAGCTCGGCTTCGGCATCGTCGCTTACGCCTGCACCACCTGTAACGGGATGTCCGGCGCGCTGGACCCGAAGATTCAGCAGGAAATCATTGATCGCGATCTGTACGCCACCGCTGTTCTTTCCGGTAATCGCAACTTCGATGGTCGTATCCATCCGTACGCCAAGCAGGCGTTTCTCGCGTCACCGCCGCTGGTAGTGGCTTATGCGATTGCCGGTACCGTGCGCTTCGATATCGAGAAAGACGTACTGGGCCACGACCAGCACGGTAATCCGATCACCCTGAAGGACCTCTGGCCGAGCGACGAAGAAGTCGACGCCATCGTTGCCGCCAGCGTAAAGCCGGAGCAGTTCAAGCAGATCTATATTCCGATGTTCGATCTTGGCACCGTGCAGGAGGCGGAGAGTCCCCTGTATGACTGGCGCCCGATGTCTACCTACATCCGTCGTCCGCCGTATTGGGAGGGCGCGCTGGCTGGCGAGCGGAGCCTCAAGGGCATGCGGCCGCTGGCGGTGCTGCCGGATAACATCACCACTGACCACTTGTCGCCGTCAAACGCCATCATGGCGGACTCGGCCGCTGGCGAATACCTGGCGAAAATGGGTCTGCCGGAAGAGGACTTCAACTCCTACGCGACTCACCGCGGCGACCACCTGACTGCGCAGCGCGCCACCTTCGCCAACCCGCAGCTGGTCAACGAAATGGCCGTGGTCGATGGTCAGGTGAAGAAGGGTTCGCTGGCGCGTGTCGAACCGGAAGGCACCGTCATGCGCATGTGGGAAGCCATCGAAACCTACATGAACCGCAAACAGCCGCTGATCATAATCGCCGGTGCCGACTACGGCCAAGGCAGTTCGCGTGACTGGGCGGCCAAGGGCGTTCGTCTGGCCGGCGTGGAAGCCATCGTCGCGGAAGGTTTTGAACGCATTCACCGCACCAACCTGGTGGGCATGGGCGTGTTGCCGCTGGAGTTCAAGGCGGGCGTCAACCGCAAGACGTTGAAGATCGACGGTACCGAGACTTACGACGTGATTGGCGAGCGCACGCCTCGAGCGACGCTGACGCTGATCATTAACCGTCGCAACGGCGAAAGCATCGACGTACCGGTGACCTGTCGCCTGGATACCGCAGAAGAAGTGTCGATCTACGAGGCCGGTGGAGTGCTGCAGCGTTTCGCTCAGGACTTCCTAGCGTCGTCCCAGGCTTGACCGACCACCGGGGCAGCAATGCCCCGGTTCTCGCTGGTGTGTGTTATTCATCCAGCGAGGCGTGCGTTAACGAATTCAAGGACAACCATGCCATGCCCCACGTATCCCAAGTGAAAATTCCGGCCACCTACATGCGTGGCGGCACCAGCAAAGGCGTGTTCTTCCGCCTGCAGGATCTTCCCGAGCGTTGCCAGGTGCCCGGTGAGGCCCGTGACAAGTTGTTCATGCGTGTGATCGGCAGCCCCGATCCTTACGCTGCGCAGATCGACGGCATGGGCGGCGCCACGTCCAGCACCAGCAAGTGCGTGATTCTGTCGAAGAGCAGCCAGCCCGACCATGATGTGGACTACCTATACGGGCAGGTATCCATCGACAAGCCGTTCGTGGACTGGAGCGGAAACTGCGGCAATCTTTCCACTGGTGCTGGTGCGTTCGCCCTTCATGCGGGGCTGGTCGATCCTGAACGCGTACCGGAAAACGGTACCTGTTTGGTTCGCATCTGGCAGGCCAACATCGGCAAGACCATCATCGCCCACGTCCCAGTCCGCAACGGCCAGGTGCAGGAAACGGGTGATTTCGAGCTAGACGGTGTGACCTTTCCCGCCGCGGAGATCGTGCTGGAGTTCCTCGACCCGTCCGATGATGGCGAGGAGGGCGGCTCGATGTTTCCCACTGGCAACTTGGTCGACGACTTGGACGTGCCAGGCATCGGGACGCTAAAGGCAACCATGATCAGCGCAGGCATCCCCACCGTGTTCGTCAACGCCGAGGACATCGGTTACGAGGGCACCGAGCTGCGTGAAGACATCAACGGTAACTCAGAGGCGCTGGCGCGTTTCGAAGCCATTCGCGTGGCTGGCGCGCTACGGATGGGGCTGATCAAAACGGCTGAGGAAGCGCTGACCCGTCAGCACACGCCGAAGGTCGCCTTCGTTAACAAGCCGAAGAGCTACCGCGCGTCCAGCGGCAAAACCATAGAAGCGTCAGAGGTCGACCTGCTGGTGCGCGCGCTGTCCATGGGCAAGCTTCACCACGCCATGATGGGTACCTGTGCGGTGGCTATCGGTACGGCAGCCGCAGTGCCCGGAACGCTGGTCAACCAGGCGGCCGGCGGTGGTGCCCGTCAGGCGGTGCGCTTCGGTCATCCCTCCGGATCCCTGCGGGTTGGCGCCGAAGCGCAGCAAGTCGATGGCCAATGGACTGTCACCAAGGCGATCATGAGTCGTAGCGCCCGGGTGTTGATGGAAGGTTGGGTGCGCGTTCCCAGCGACAGCTTCTAAGAGTTGTTCCGCTTTAGAAAGCAAAAAGTCCGCACCAAGCGGACTTTTTGTTGTCTAGCGAAGCGGCGTTTATTTGAGTCGACGCTCGACGCCTTTTTCGACCAGGATCTTGGCGGAAATTTCCTCGACCGAGAAATGCGTCGAATTGATGTAGGCGATGTTCTCTCGGCGGAACAGGTTTTCCACTTCGCGCACCTCGAACTCGCACTGGGCGAAGCTGGCATAGCGACTGTTGGGTTTGCGTTCGTTGCGGATCGCGGCCAGACGGTCAGGGTCGATGGTGAGACCGAACAGTTTGTCTCGGTAGGATTTCAGCACCGACGGTAACTGCAGGCGCTCCATATCGTCTTCGGTCAGTGGATAGTTCGCCGCGCGGATGCCGTACTGCATGGCCATGTACAGACAGGTGGGCGTCTTGCCGCAGCGTGAGACCCCGACCAGTATCAGGTCGGCCTTGTCGTAATGGCGTGTGCGAGCGCCATCGTCATTGTCCAGAGCGAAGTTGACCGCATCGATCCGCTCCATGTAGTTGGCGTTGTGGCTGATCGAGTGGGATTTGCCCACCGAATAGGAGGAGCGCGATGTCAGCTCGTGTTCCAGTGGCGCGAGGAAGGACGAAAAGATGTCGATCATGAATCCGTTGGATTCAGCCAGAATGTCGCGAATTTCCTGATTGACCAAGGTGTCGAAAATGATCGGGCGGGCGCCGTCGGTTTCCGCCGCTTTGTTGATTTGCTGTACCATGGCCCGCGCTTTTTCTGCGGTATCGATATAGGGCCGAGTCAGCTTGGTAAAGCTGATGGTTTCGAACTGGGCGAGCAGACTTTGACCCAAGGTTTCGGCTGTGATGCCGGTACCATCGGAGATGAAAAAAGCAGTTCGTTTCATCGCTTCTAGGGCCTTAGCAGATTGGGGTATGTTCTGGCGAAGGTCGCCAGGATAGCGAAATCCCATTGAGAGACCGAGCGAACTCGGCGAGGAATTTACGAGTTACGCATGAACTTTCAATGCGTTTTTCCAACGTAGTAACGGCAGCGCAGGTCGTTTCTCAACGACTTGTTAAGTCAAGAACGGTTCTCAGCTATAGTAGCCCTTTGCCGGGCAGCCATTAGCGGGCATTGTCACTTATTTTGCAGGGCCAGGCCATCGTCACACTGACCGCGCCGACCGAGTTTCCAACACAATGTGGAGAGTTCACCTTGGTAGAGTACGTAGTTTCCCTCGATAAGCTCGGCAATCACGATGTTGAGCGTGTAGGGGGCAAGAACGCCTCCCTGGGCGAGATGATCAGCAACCTCGCCGGCGCCGGCGTTTCCGTACCGGGTGGCTTCGCCACCACAGCGCAGGCTTATCGCGACTTCATGGAACTCAGCGGTCTTAACGAGCAGATCCATGCGCTGCTCGATGCGCTGGATGTCGATGATGTGAATGCCCTGGCCAAAGCCGGTGCGCAGATTCGCAGCTGGGTGATGCAGGCTGAGTTCCCGCCACAGCTGGATGCCGATATCCGCGCCGCATTCGCCGAGATGTCTGCCGGTAATGAAAACCTGGCGGTGGCGGTACGTTCCTCGGCAACCGCCGAAGACCTGCCGGACGCCTCTTTTGCCGGCCAGCAGGAAACCTTCCTCAATATCCGCGGCGTGGATAACGTGATCCGCGCGACCAAGGAAGTTTTCGCTTCTCTGTTCAACGACCGCGCCATCGCCTACCGCGTACACCAGGGCTTCGATCACAAGCTGGTGGCCCTGTCGGCCGGCGTACAGCGTATGGTGCGCTCCGAAACCGGTACCGCTGGCGTGATGTTCACCCTGGATACCGAATCGGGCTTCCGTGACGTTGTGTTCATCACCGGTGCTTACGGGCTGGGTGAGACGGTGGTGCAGGGCGCGGTTAACCCCGACGAATTCTACGTTCACAAGCACACGCTGGAGGCTGGTCGCCCGGCAATCCTGCGTCGCAATCTGGGCAGCAAGGCCATCAAGATGGTCTATGGCGCCGAAGCCAGTGCCGGCAAATCAGTCAAGACGGTAGACGTCGACGAGGCTGATCGCGTCCGTTTCTGTCTTACCGACGAGGAAGTCAGCAATCTTGCCAGGCAGGCGCTGATTATCGAGAAGCACTACGGTCGCCCGATGGATATCGAGTGGGCCAAGGACGGCGATGACGGCCAGCTGTACATCGTCCAGGCGCGTCCTGAGACAGTGAAAAGCCGCAGCAGCGCTAACGTCATGGAGCGTTATCTGCTGAAAGAAAAAGGCACCGTCCTGGTCGAAGGGCGCGCAATCGGTCAGCGCATCGGCGCCGGTCCGGTGAAGATCATTCGTGACGTTTCGGAAATGGATAAGGTCCAGCCCGGCGACGTGCTGGTATCGGACATGACCGACCCAGACTGGGAACCGGTGATGAAGCGCGCCAGTGCTATTGTCACCAACCGCGGTGGACGTACCTGTCATGCGGCAATCATTGCGCGCGAGCTGGGCATTCCGGCAGTGGTGGGTTGTGGCAATGCAACTGAATTGCTGAAAGACGGTCAGCGCGTCACCGTGACCTGTGCTGAAGGCGATACCGGCCTGATCTTCGACGGCGAGCTGGGCTTTGATGTTCGCCAGAACTCCATCGACGCCATGCCTGAACTGCCGTTCAAGATCATGATGAACGTTGGTAATCCGGACCGTGCGTTCGACTTCGCGCAGCTGCCGAACGCGGGTGTGGGCCTGGCCCGTCTTGAGTTCATCATCAACCGTATGATCGGCGTGCATCCCAAGGCGCTGCTCAATTTCGACGGCCTGCCACCCGAAGTGAAGAGCAGCGTCGAGAAGCGCATCGCTGGCTACGGTGATCCGGTCGACTTTTATGTCGAGAAGCTGGTCGAGGGCGTGAGTACGCTGGCTGCCGCCTTCTGGCCGAAGAAGGTCATCGTGCGCCTGTCCGACTTCAAGTCCAACGAATACGCCAACCTGATCGGTGGCAAGCTGTATGAGCCGGAAGAAGAAAACCCGATGCTGGGCTTCCGTGGCGCTTCGCGTTACATCAGCGAATCCTTTCGCGACTGCTTCGAGCTGGAATGTCGGGCGATGCGTAAGGTTCGGGATGTCATGGGGCTGACCAATGTCGAGCTGATGGTACCTTTCGTACGAACTCTGGGCGAAGCCTCGCAGGTTATCGATATTCTCGCGCAGTTCGGCCTCAAGCGTGGCGAGAACGGCCTGCGCATCATCATGATGTGCGAGCTGCCTTCCAACGCCTTGCTGGCTGACGAGTTCCTGGAGTATTTCGATGGTTTCTCCATCGGCTCCAACGACATGACCCAGCTGGCCCTTGGTCTGGATCGTGACTCGGGCATCATCGCGCACCTGTTTGATGAGCGTAATCCCGCGGTCAAGAAGCTCCTGGCGAGCGCTATTGAAGCCTGCAACAGGGCCGGCAAGTATATCGGTATTTGTGGTCAGGGGCCGTCCGATCATCCTGATCTTGCCAAGTGGCTGATGGAGCAGGGTATTGAAAGCGTTTCCCTGAATCCTGATTCGGTATTGGATACCTGGTTCTTCTTGGCCGACCAGGAAATCGGTTGATCTGGAGCGAAAAGGGCGGCGGTGTTCCCGCCCTTTTTGCTATCGACCTTTTGCAGCGTGGTGAGTCATGGCTGGCGTTTGCCTCGTTGACGAGGCCAATGGTTTCCGGCGTAGGTGGATTCTTGAAGGAGATTTGCTATGCAATACGTCACGCCTGATCTTTGCGACGCCTACCCTGATCTGATTCAGGTAGTGGAGCCGATTTTCAGCAACTTCGGTGGTCGCGACTCTTTTGGTGGCCAGATCGTCACGGTCAAGTGTTTTGAGGACAACTCGCTGGTCAAGGAACAGGTTGAGCTTGATGGCACCGGAAAGGTGATGGTTGTTGATGGCGGCGGCTCGCTGCGTTGTGCCTTGCTGGGCGACATGCTCGCGGAAAAAGCGGCGCGCAACGGCTGGCAAGGCTTGATCGTCTATGGTTGCATCCGCGACGTTGATATCGTGGCGCAGACTGAGCTCGGTGTGCAGGCTTTGGCGAGCCATCCGTTGAAAAGCAACAAGCGTGGGGTTGGTGAGCTGAACATCCCTGTAACTTTCTGTGGCGTAACCTTTCGTCCCGGCGAGTATATTTATGCCGACAACAACGGCATCGTGGTTTCGCCCGAAGCGTTGAAAATGCCCGCCTGAGGCGCTGCCTAGGCGGCTGATCAAAGCCCGGTACCACCGGGCTTTTATGTTCAGGGGGAGCGGAATGTTGGCAGAGAATCAAGGGCAGTCGGGGTTGCTGCACGCTCTGGTACTGAATGGGCAGGGTGGTGCTCGCCGTTTGGCCTATAAGGATCTTTCTTCCCTGAAGTTGGGCAAGCGTGAAAGTCTGTGGCTGCATTGGGATCGGAGCCACCCGCAGGCCGTCGCGTGGTTGCGGGAACAGAGTGGACTGAGCGCTTTCGCCTGTGATGTGTTGCTTGAAGAGAATACTCGACCGCGGCTGCTGCCGTTGCCTGGCGACCAACTCCTGTTATTTCTGAGAGGCGTGAACCTCAATCCTGATGCTGAGCCGGAGGACATGGTTTCGCTGCGGGTCTTCGTCGATGCGCGGCGGTTTATTTCGCTGCGCCTGAGGCCGTTGCGCTCCACGGAGGCGGTCATCCAGCAGCTGGAGACGGGTGTCGGTCCGAAAACCACCTCCGAAATAATGATCAGTCTCGCCGAGGCACTGACAGATCGCGTGGACGATTTGGTTGCACTGCTAAGCGAAAAGCTCGACGCAGAGGAAGATCGCCTCGAAGCAGACGAGCGTTACACCCCGTCTCAGGATGGCGTGCTTTCGCTACGCCGGCAGGCTGCAAGCTTGCGACGATTTCTGCTGCCGCAGCGAGAAATATACGGTCAGCTGACGCGTAACCGCTTGCCCTGGTTCGTCGATGACGATACGCATTACTGGAACGAGCTAAGCAACCGCCTGATCCGATATCTCGAAGAGCTGGAGCTGGTGCGAGAGCGTGCCAACCTGGTGCTTGAGGCCGAAGAGCGTCGCATGCGCGAGCGAATGAATCGAACCATGTATCTGCTTGGCATAATTACCGGCT
>Ga0233386_1000008_pt1 | contig 176197 bp, 175 predicted proteins | sample ElkDunMinimDraft_17_FD_191544 | JGI IMG/M metagenome (GOLD analysis project Ga0233386, IMG submission 191544) | Fecal eukaryotic communites from dung pellets of Tule Elk in California, USA - Elk Dung G4 | ecosystem: Host-associated > Mammals > Digestive system > Large intestine > Fecal...
GATGTGGGCGGCGCGCAGGCCGCGATTGTGGAAAGTGCCCGGGCGGCGCGGATCAATCTGCGCATCCTCGGTCGCGGCCAGCTCGGTGTGAGCCTCGACGAGACCTGTAATGAGGCGACCGTCGCGCAGCTGTTGAGAATCTTCCTCGGGACTGGCCACGGCTGGGATGTCGCTGCGCTGGATGCCGGCGAGATTGCCAGTGGCATACCGTCCGAGCTGCAACGTAGCAGCGGTTATCTGATCCATCCGGTATTCAACGCTCACCACAGCGAAACCGAGATGCTGCGTTACCTCAAGCAGCTGGAGAACAAGGACCTGGCGCTGAACCAGGCGATGATCCCGCTCGGCTCCTGCACCATGAAACTAAACGCCACCAGCGAGATGATCCCCATCACCTGGCCGGAGTTCGCCAACCTGCACCCCTTCGCCCCGCGCGAGCAGGCCAAGGGCTACCGCCTGATGATCGATGAGCTGGAGGCCTGGCTCTGCGCGATAACCGGGTTCGATGCTATCTCGATGCAGCCCAACTCCGGCGCGCAGGGCGAATATGCCGGCCTGGTCGCCATTCGCAAATATCACGAGAGCCGCGGTGAGGGTCAGCGCGATGTCTGCCTGATCCCTTCGTCCGCCCACGGCACAAACCCGGCCTCGGCGCAGATGGTCAGCATGCAAGTGGTCATCGTCGACTGCGACAAGGCCGGTAACGTCGATCTTGAGGATCTCAAGCGCAAGGCCGACGAAGCCGGCCGCCGGCTGTCGTGTCTGATGATCACCTATCCCTCGACCCACGGCGTATACGAGGAACACATCCGTGAAATCTGCGCTGCGATCCATTCCCAGGGCGGCCAGGTCTATATGGACGGCGCCAACCTCAATGCCCAGGTAGGCCTTGCACGCCCGGCTGACATGGGTGCCGACGTGTCGCACATGAACCTGCACAAGACCTTCTGCATCCCCCATGGCGGCGGTGGCCCGGGCATGGGGCCGATTGGTATCAAGGCGCATCTAGCGCCCTTCGTTGCCAACCATCCAGTGGTTGAGCTACAGGGGCCCGATCCACGTAACGGTGCCATCAGCGCGGCGCCCTGGGGCAGTGCAAGCATCCTGCCGATCAGCTGGATGTACATCGCGATGATGGGGCCCCGGCTGCGCGACGCCACGGAAGTTGCGATTCTCAGCGCGAACTACTTGGCCGAGCGTCTCGGCGGCGCCTTTCCTGTGCTCTACAGCGGGCGCAACGGGCGGGTGGCGCATGAGTGCATCATTGATCTTCGGCCGCTAAAGGCGCAGACCGACATCAGCGAGGAAGACGTGGCCAAGCGCCTGATGGATTACGGTTTCCATGCGCCGACCATGTCCTTCCCGGTCCCGGGTACGCTGATGATCGAGCCTACCGAAAGCGAGTCGAAGGCCGAGCTGGATCGTTTCATCGAGGCGATGCTGAGCATCCGTGCCGAGATCGCCCGGGTCGAAAGCGGAGAGTGGCCGGCAGAGGACAACCCCTTGGTGCGCGCGCCGCACACGCTGGCCGACGTCATCTCGGCCTGGGATCGTCCCTACAGCATTGCCGAGGCCGTGACGCCGAGTGCTCATGCTCTGGCGCACAAGTACTGGCCGGCGGTGAATCGGGTCGACAACGTGTACGGCGACCGCAACCTGTTCTGTGCTTGCGTGCCGGTCGAGGATTATCGGTGAGGGTGCCGCACAGCGGCTAAGCGGGCGGGGACGGGTTCAGGGCGGCGCCTGCCGCCACTGCGATCACTTGTCACTGTCGTCCAGCGGATCTTCGTCGAACATCCCCAGCAGCTGCGCAAGCACCCGCTGTGCCTCCTCTACGCCCTGGCGCTTAGGTGCGGAAAACAGCTGCAAGCTAACGGCATCGCCCCAGCCCTTGTGGATGTCGCGCTGGATCGCCAGCAAGGCATTCTTCGCCGCGCCGAAGGCAAGCTTGTCGGATTTGGTCAGCAGGATATGCAGGGGCATCTGGCTGGCGCTGGACCAATCGAGCATCATCCGGTCGAACTCAGTCAGAGGATGGCGTACATCCATCATCAGGAATACGCCAGCCAGGCTTTCCCGGCTTCCCAGATAGGCTTCAAGGTGTCGTTGCCAGTGCTGTTTCAGCGGGATCGGCACCTTTGCATAGCCATAACCGGGCAGATCGACCAGGCGACGCTGGTCATCGAGGCGGAAGAAGTTGAGCAGCTGGGTACGGCCCGGGGTCTTCGAGGTGCGCGCAAGGCTGGCATGGGTCAGGGTGTTCAGCGCACTGGATTTGCCCGCATTGGAGCGGCCAGCGAAGGCGACTTCGAGTCCTTCGTCGGCCGGGCATTGGTCGACCTTGGCAGCGCTGGTCATGAAGGTGGCTTGCTGGCAGAGGCCGAGAATCGGGTTTTTCGGGAGCATGATGGTTCCGGTGGGGCGCTGGGGATCCGCAGCGTGTCGCAATGGCGACGAAACGCCACACGGACCTCGATGCGGCAATGGTTCATTTCCGTTTCACGACCGCCAGTATATAATGCCGCAGATTTTGTGTGCGCTTTGGTCTGAAATCAGCCGCCTGACTCCGGTGTTCAGCGCCTGCAGGGAGACTGCAGTACTGCGTTTCGAGCCGATTTATGCCATGCAAACATAACGAGCATGCCGCAGCCGATGCTGCCGGCAGCCGAACAAGTTTTCCTTTAAACCTTTAGCCGTAGTTGGATGAGCTGATGAACAAAGTACTCGTGAGTCTGCTGTTGACCCTTGGCATCACCGGTATGGCCCACGCGGCTGGGGACGCCGAAGCCGGACAGAGCAAAGTCGCCGTTTGCGGCGCTTGCCACGGGGCTGATGGCAATAGCCCGGCACCGAACTTTCCCAAAATCGCGGGTCAGGGCCAGGCCTATCTGCTCAAGCAGCTGAAGGACATCAAGGCCGGTAGCACACCCGGTGCTCCGGAAGGTGTAGGTCGCAAGGTCTTGGAAATGACCGCTATGCTCGATCCCTACAGCGAGCAGGATCTTGCCGACATCGCCGCCTACTTCGCCAGCCAGAAACGTACCGTTGGCATGGCCGATCCAGCATTGGTCGAATTGGGTGAGCAGCTCTACCGTGGTGGTAAGCTCGATCTGGGCATGCCGGCTTGCACCGGTTGCCACGCTCCAAACGGCGTAGGCGTTGATCTCGCCGCCTTCCCGCAATTGGGTGGCCAGCACGCGGCTTACACCGCCAAGCAGCTGACAGATTTCCGCGAAGGCAACCGCACCAACGATGGCGAGGCGGCGATCATGCGAACCATCGCATCCAAGCTCAGCAACAAGGATATCCAGGCCCTGTCCAGCTACATACAGGGTCTGCACTGACAGGGCTTTTGATCCCGTCTGCGAAAAAGGGCGTTCAAGCTTCGAGCTGAACGCCCTTTTTTTGCGTCCGGAGCAACTACAATTCAACGTCAAGATATTGAAAAGGCGACTTAAAGCGCTGGCGAGCGAGGCCGATTTGCTGCAGCCTGTGCCGCTTAGGTCAGCCGTTCATCGTCAAGGGAGTCACCATGCGTAAATTGATGCTCAGTGCCATCATCGTTACTGCCAGCCTGTTCGGCCTGTCGGCCCAGGCAGCGGACTTTCAGGCCGGTAAGGAATACGTCGAGTTGAAAGCACCGGTACCGGTGACAGATCCGAGCAAGATCGAGGTGGTAGAGCTGTTCTGGTACGGCTGCCCGCATTGCTATCAGTTCGAGCCGATCATCAATCCCTGGGTGGAGCAATTGCCGGAAGACGTAGACTTCAAGCGTGTTCCCGCCATGTTCGGCGGCGCCTGGAACCTGCACGGTCAGCTGTTCCTGGCGCTGGAGTCGATGAACGTCGAACAGCACGTGCATGATGCCGTGTTCAGCGCTTACCACAATCAGGGCAACAAGCTGGAAACGCCGGAAAAGATGGCTGATCTGGTCGCCAGCCACGGCGTCGATCGCGAGGCGTTCCTCAAGGCTTTCAATTCCTTCGGGGTAAAAAGCCGCGCCGAACAGGCCAAGAAGCTCGGCATGGCGTACCAGATAACTGGCGTGCCGGTGATGATCGTCAATGGCAAATACCGTTTCGACATCGGTTCGGCAGGTGGTCCTCAGCGTGCACTGGAAGTAGCCGAGTTCCTCATCGAAAAAGAACGTGCTGCCCGGTAAGCAGCCATGTTGCGTCGCTGGAGTTCGCCGCGCCTGGCAGGACCTTGCCAGGCGCACGTCAACGCCCATTGCCTGACGTCGAGCGGGTTGCCCGCCAATGGTCGCCTGCGCCTGCTCAGCTTCAACATTCAGGTGGGTATCAGCACCGAGCGCTATCACCACTACCTGACTCGCAGCTGGCAGCACCTGCTGCCGCATGCGGGGCGTGCCGGCAATCTGCAGCGCATCGGCAAGCTGCTAGATGGTTACGATCTGGTCGCGTTGCAGGAAGCAGACGGCGGAAGTATGCGCTCCGGCTACATCAATCAGGTCGAGCATCTGGCCCAGCTCGGCGCCTTTCCCTACTGGTATCAGCAGCTCAATCGCAACCTGGGCCGCTTCGCCCAGCACAGTAACGGTTTGCTCAGCCGGCTCGAACCGCAGGCGCTGGAAGATCATCCATTGCCGGGACCAGCGGGGCGTGGAGCCATCCTGCTGCGCTTCGGCGAGGGGGAGGATGCGCTGGTGGTGGTGATGATGCACCTGGCACTCGGAGGCGGTGCGCGTAGTCGGCAACTGGCATACATTCGCGAGCTGATCGGTGGCTACCGGCATCAAGTGCTGATGGGCGACATGAACACCCATGCCAGTGACCTGCTGGAGAATTCGCCGCTGCGCGACCTCGGCCTGCTGGCGCCGCAGATCGAGGCGACCTTTCCGAGCTGGCGACCGCAGCGCTGCCTCGATCATATTCTGCTCAGCCCGAGCCTGGCGCTGGAGCGTGTCGAAGTGCTTTCGCAGGCAGCGATCTCCGATCATCTACCGGTTGCCGTCGAGATTCGCCTACCCGATGCGTTGCAAGGCGACGCGTTGCCGGCGATCACGGGCAACACGCCATGAGCCAAGCGGAGGCCCAGCGCTGGAAAGAAAAATATCTGCAATCGCTGGAGCGACAGGAACAGCTGGAGGAGCGCTGGGAGGCGCGCCTGGACCTGCTGCGTCGCAGCCTGGTGCGCAGCAGCTTCGCCGTCGAGGGTGGCGATCCGGCTGTCGAGCATTGCATGCAGCAACTGCGCGCGGTATTGCGTGAGGGTGATCTAGACGAAGGTTTGAGTGCCCTGGTGCCACGTCTGGAAAGCGCCGTTCTGAAGGGAGAGCGTGAGCGCCAGGCGCGTATAGAGCGGCTGGCCCTGGTGCTTGAACGCCTGGTTGAACAGCTGCTCGCCCTGGCGCCACCGAGCGAGGTGCGCAAATCGCTGAAGCGGTTTGCCAGGCAAGCCGGAAAACGCGCCGCACAGGCGAGCGAGCTGCCAAAACTACTGGGCGAATTGGCTGGATTGCAGGCCCAGGCGCTGGCAGCTCAGGGCTCGGACGGCAAACGAGCCGATGGCCTGTTGCAACGTTTGTTCGGCAATGGTCAGCGTGGTGAGGTCCCTCGCGACGCCCAAGTGCCAGCGCCCCAGGCGGTTGAGGTCGAAACGGTCCAGTCCGTTCACCCGACGCTACAGCAGGGGGAGTTCGACTGGTCGCTGTTGCTCGATCAGCTGCCCATGCCGGCGACGCTCTTCGAGGCTGCGGAGTCGATTGCAGCTTCAGAAATGAAGCAGCACCCGAACGAAAACGAGATACCCCACGACATCGCTTATGCACTGCCGGCGATGTCCGAACAGGCTTACAGCGCGATCGCCGAGCATGTGCAGGTCACCCTGTTCGGCCTGCTCGATGATTTGCAGCTGCCCGAATCCCACACGCCGCAGGCAATCGAGCTTCGCGGAAGAATTCAGCGGGGGCTCAACTGGTACGAGCTGGTTCCGGTGCTGGACGACCTTGCAGTGCTGATGCGTGCCGCGACGGGAGAGGGTCTGCGGGAGTTTGAGCGCTACCTGCAAACGCTCAACGAGCGCCTGTCGACGATGCAAGACAATCTGTCCGCCGCCCATGAAGGCGCCGCTCAGAGCCAGAAGGCGGCCCGGCGCCTGGATGACGAGCTGCGTCAGCACGTCGGCGGGCTGCAACACAGCGTGTTGGAAGCAAGTGACCTGGCCAGCCTGAAACAGGTGGTACGGACGCGCCTGGATGGGTTACTGCAAACTGCGGATGCGTACCAGCAGCAGTGCAGCCGGCATGAAAGTCAGTTGGATGAACGCCTCAAGCAACTGCTGGGACGCGTGACCAGCCTGGAGCAGGCTGCCAGTGGCTTGCGGCAGCGTCTTGAGGAGCAGCGCCAGTTGGCGTTGGTCGACACGCTTACCGAATTGCCGAACCGGGCAGCCTGGGACGAGCGGCTGGGTGTCGAGCTGGCGCGCAGGCAGCGCTACGGTGGTGAATTGCTGCTGGCCATAGTGGATGTCGACCATTTCAAACGCATCAACGACGGCTTCGGGCATCTCGCCGGTGACCGTGTGTTGAAAATCATCGCCGGCGAGTTGCGTAAACGGCTGCGCAAGACGGACTTCATCGCCCGCTTTGGTGGAGAGGAATTTGCGCTGCTGCTGCCGCATACCGCCCTAACTGCCGGGGTGAATCTGCTGAATGAGCTGCGCGAAGGCATTGAGCGATGCCCGTTTCATTTCAAGGGCGAACCCGTGACGGTGACGATTTCGGCAGGCCTGAGCGCCGTGAGCGGAGGTGAAAGCGCAGAGCAGGCATTCGAGCGTGCCGACCATGCGCTCTATGCGGCCAAGGCAGCTGGTCGCAATCGCATCGAGCTCGGTTTGACCGAGCAGGTATAATCAGACGTCCTCTCGCTTATGCGGGAACTCCAGCCGGAGGCGCGAGCTTCAGCCATCCAGAGTCCCTCCTGTGGCCGCGCCATACCATCCATCAAAGGTGGTCATGAAAGCCGTAATCCTCATCGCCATGGCTGTGCTGCTCGTCGGTTGTGCCAGCGGCCTGCGCATCGATAGTAGCCATACCTCGCTCGGCCAGGACAGCCGTGCGCAGTTTATCGTCCTGCACTACACCTCCGCCGATCTGGCGCGCTCGCTGGACATCCTCAAACAGGACCAGGTGAGCAGCCACTACCTGATCGGCGAGTCACCGGTGACCATCTACCGTCTGGTGGACGAGGACCGGCGAGCCTGGCACGCCGGCGAGAGCGAATGGCAGGGGCGGACCTGGCTCAACTCCAGCTCGATCGGAATCGAACTGGTCAACCAGGGTTATGTCGACGGGCCGCAGGGCCGGCTTTGGTATCCCTATTCAGAGCAACAAATCGATGCGCTGATCGAGCTCCTGAAGGACATCATGGCGCGTCACGGGCTCGCGCCGGGTGCCATCGTTGGCCACAGCGACATCGCCCCGCAGCGCAAGGTCGATCCGGGCCCGCTGTTTCCCTGGAAGCGCCTGGCCGACGCCGGCCTGGTGCCTTGGCCGGACGCTGAAGTGGTGGAGAGGCAGCAGCAGCTCTTCGCGGTGAACCTGCCTGATATCGCCTGGTTTCAGGAGCAGTTGCATCTGCAGGGCTACAAGGTGCCTCGTCATGGGCAACTGGACCTCGAGACCCGCAACGTGATCGCGGCCTTTCAGATGAAGTATCGTCCGGCTCGCTTCGATGGCGAGCCGGACGCTACCACCGCAGCGATGTTGCAGGCGTTGAACCAGGCTCGATAGAAACGCGACAAGACGTCGAAGCGACTGTCAGACCGGCAAGGCCAGGTAGAAGATGGTGCCGTGACCGATGCGCGAATGCACGCCGATGCGGCCTCCGTGTAGCTGGGCGATTTCCTTGCACAGCGCCAGCCCCAGCCCGGCGCCGCCTCGTCGCCTGCCGATCTGCACGAAGGGTTCGAAGATTCGCGCTTGCTGGGTGTAGGGAATACCTTCGCCGTTATCTTCGACGCTGATGATCACCCGTTCGCCATGGTGGCGGGCCAGCAGACGAATCTCGCCGCCTTGCTGCGTATGTCGCACGGCGTTGCTGAGCAGGTTGTCCAGTACCCGATCCATCTGCTGGCGGTCGAGGAGCAGCGTTGGCAAGGCCGATTGCAGTTCCAGCGTCAGCTTGATGTTGTCCTCCTGCGCCACCGCCTGGAAGCGCTGGCGCGCATGCTCCAGCAGTTCGGTTATGTCGCAGGGAATGCGTTCCAGTTTCTGCTGGCCACTCTGGTAGCGGGAGAAATTGAGCAGGTCGTTGATCAGCGTGACCAGCCGCTGCATCTCTTCGTGCACTGTGATGAACAGGTCGGCTTCGCGGGAGTTCTCCGCATAGTCGGTGCGTTCGCGCAACAGGCTGAACGCCATTTGCATGCCGGTCACGGGGGTGCGCAGTTCATGGGAGGCACGCAGCACGAACTCGTTGCGCACGCGTTCGAAGGTGCGTTGATCGGTGACGTCGTGCAGCACCATAACCGCACCGCTGATGCTGCCGTCATGGTGGCTCACCGGGCTCATGCGCCAAGCCAGCAGGCGCCGCTCGCCGTCGGCTTCGATCACAAGGTCTTCCGGTGGCCCGGACAAGGATTTGTCGTCGAGTACCTGCCGGGCTGCTTCGTCCAGTTCGGGGTGGCCGAGAGCCTGGCCCAGAGTCGAACCCAGGTGCTCGGTTTCCCAGGCCAGTTGACGCTGTGCCACCGGGTTGGCATGTTCCAGCCGCCCTTGGCGATCGACGATCAACAGGCCGTCATCGATGCTGTCGAGCAGCGCTTGCAGGCGCTGCTGCCCGTTGACCAGTGCCTCGACGTTGGTTTGCTTGAAGCGATGCAGCGCTTGGGACATGAGGCCGACGCGGTGGATCAGCGAAGAAATCTCGGCGATCGGCGAGCGCGGCAGGGAAATGTTGAAATCGCCACGGCCGATCTGATCCGCTACGCCGGCTAGCCTTTCGATAGGTTCACCGAAGCGGCGGGCGAAGCTGTGCGCGGTTATGAAGCCGATCAGCAGTACGGCCACTCCGGTCAGGCCGAGCAGGCCCGCCAGCAGCTGCGCGCGTTCGCGGCTGCGGGTTTCGGTATCCCGGATCTGGTCGTAGGCGCTCTGCTGCATCTCAACCATCAACTCGCGCACATAGTTGAAGGACTGGCTGAGCGCGTTGTCTTCCAGCAGAGTCCAGTGCAGGTTGCCTGGCGTCTGCAGTTCGTTGAGGAAGGCCCGATAAGCGTTGCCGATGGACTGGTACGCCTGCCGATCCGCTGCGTTCGCGGCTTCGGCGATGCCTTTGGCCAAGGCTTCCTGAAAAACGCCGCGTGCCTGCGCCAGTGCCTCGTTGTCGCGGTTTTCCCGGAGGAGAATCAGTAAGTGATTACCCAGCGCCTGGCGCAGCTGCTGATTGATCTCGATGACGCCGAAGTTCTCCTTGATCAGGGTTTCCTGACTTTTCGCCATCTGCATCACGCTGACCAAGGCCAACGACAAACCCAGCAGAGCAACGGTCATCAGTGCCGAAAACCCGAGGAACAGCCGGGTTCTCAGCTTCATCTGTAATTTCATAGGCCGTATTGCTTACGCTTTCGATACAGCGTGGAGGCGTCAATCCCGAGAATTCGGGCGGCCTGTTCGAGGGTCTCGCTTGTGCTTAGCACACCAGCGATGTGGGCTTTTTCCAGCGCTTCCAGGCTCAGCGGCTCGCCTATGCGTGGAGCATTGCTGGCGGTATGGTCGGCCAGGCCGAGATGGCTGACTTCGATCAGCGGCTGTGGACAAATGATGCTGGCACGTTCGACGACGTTACGCAGTTCTCGGACGTTGCCGGGCCAGCGGTAAGACTTGAGCGCAGCCATTGCGCTGCTGCTGAAGCCGCGAGCCGGACGCCCATAGCTTTTCACAAAGAACGCCAGGAAGCGCTCGGCCAGCGCCAGAACGTCCTCGGGGCGCTCGCGCATGGGCGGCAGGTTCAGGGTGATGACGTTGAGGCGATAAAGCAGGTCTTCGCGAAACCGGCCCTCGCGCACCATCTCTTCGAGGTTGAGGTTGGTCGCCGCCAGAATTCGCACATCCGCGCGGCGGGTAACCGGATCGCCCACGCGCTCGTATTCCTTGTCCTGGATGAAGCGCAGCAGCTTGGGCTGCAGCGCCAGCGGGAAGTCACCGATTTCGTCGAGGAACAGGGTGCCGCCGTCGGCCTGGCTGACGCGACCGAGGGTGCTCTCGGTAGCGCCGGTAAAGGCCCCCCGATTGTGTCCGAACAGTTCGCTTTCCATCAGATCGGATGACAGCGACGGGCAGTTGATGGTGATGAAGGCTTTGCGGGCGCGCCTGCTCCAGTTGTGAATCGCGCGTGCCAGTTCACCCTTGCCGGTGCCGGATTCGCCCAGGATGAGGATATTGGCATCGGTATCGGCCACCTGCCTCGCGGTCTCTATCACCCCCATCATCGCCGGGCTATTCGAACCGATCGCATCGTTGCGCTGTTGTACTTCGCCTTCGAGCGCTTCCAGACGCGCAGCCATCTGTCGTACTTCCAGCTGCTTGGCCGCCGATAGGCGCAACTGCTCAGGACTGCAGGGTTTGACCAGATAATCCGCCGCGCCAGCCTGCATGGCGTCGACTGCGGTGTCCACGGCCGAATGGGCGGTGACGATGACCACTCGCATCCAGGGCGCCAGGATGCGCATCTGCTGCAATACGTCCAGCCCGTTATCTTCTCCCAGGCGCAGGTCCAAAAAGCAGAGGTCGAACACTTGTCGCTGCAAAATGGTTTCGGCCTGCGCCGCACTGGCAGCTGTCAACACGGTGTAGCCACGATCCTCCAGGCAGTAACGGAAGGTGCGCAGAATCGCCGCTTCGTCATCTACCAGAAGGATGCGGCCACCGATGTCGGTCGTTTGGTCCATGAATGCTCCAGTCGGCAAGCGGTTGGCAGCTTGCCAGGTTGAAAATGGGACGAGCAATGAGTGCGAATAACAGCGGAGCGCTAGTCGGCGATTGGTTTAGTCTACAAAAAGTCTTGCAAGTTGCACGGTTCGCCTGCGCGGGCACAGATACATGTCGGCGAATGGATCGCATGCACCGAGCTTGCGGTCGATAGCTGTGGGATGCAACCAGACAATCTCCGTGTCCCTCAAAAGCCGCAGGAGGATCCATGAACCAAAGCATGAACCAACTCAACGAGCTGATCGAGATTACCCGGGATGGTCAGCATTTTTATCAGCATGCCATGGCCGAGGTGAAGGACGTCGAGCTGCAACACCTGTTTCGTGACCTGGCGCAGTCCAAGACCCACATCATCCAGGCGCTGTCCGTCAAGGTCGCTTCCAATGATCAACAGCCCTCTCAAGAAGGCACGCTGGCGGGGCGCTCACGTGAGTTGTATGCCGATGCCCGCGCCCGTCTCGGTGATGCCGACCGGGTGTACGTCCAGCAATTGGAGCATATGGAGGAGCGCATCGTCAGGGCGTTCGAGGATGCGCTGCATACCGCGGAGCCCGATGTGCGCGCGTTGCTGGCTATTGAGCTGCCAAAACTGCGCATTTGTCAGGAGCGCATGCGCAAGCTGCGGGACAATCTCTGACGGTTTCAGATATGCCAGTGGGTCTTGCAAAATGCACGGCGCTGTTCGGGTTCGTCGTGCAAATTAAGCCGGGCGGAGCTGCGAGTATCGATATAACTTATTGATTTTTAACATTAAAAATCAAACTCCCGATGTGGCACGGCGGCTGCAACGGTATAGGCATTACGTACCGTCCACCCTGCATCGAGGGAGTCGAGGAATGAATCGGCAAGACAGCTTTTCGTGGGTCAGCAAAGGTTTCTTGGTCGCAGCCGTCGTTGTACTGGTCGCTGGAGTCGAACAGCCGAAAACACAACCGCTCAGCCAGACGCCGCATCAACCTGTGGAACGAATTCAGATGTACGACGCTCAACCAGTAGGGATCGCGAAGGCTGCTAAGGCATCGGAAGTGCTCGATTACACCCCGCGACAGGAAGAGCAGCGTTGGGTCTTCTGATACGCGGGTTCTCGGCAAGGATGCGGAGAGTCAGCCAGGGCAATCGCCTAGTGGTCCTGCTGAGATATTTCTGAACCGAAGAGGAGTAACACCATGCTGAGTTGGGCTATTACATTCCTGATCATTGCCATCATTGCTGCGGTACTGGGCTTCGGCGGGATTGCAGGTACTGCGACCGGTATCGCCAAGATACTGTTTGTGGTCTTCCTGGTGTTGTTCGTGGCATCGCTGATCTTCGGCCGAGGACGCGGTCCGCGCGTTTGACGCAGGGGACGCCGCCCGAAAGGGCGGCTGCAACAGCGGGCATTTAGGAATGCTTCATTAGGCGGGACGCCAGATTTTCACGCTCATCCTCAGTGATGAGCGACCGGGAGCGTAGGCCGATAGCCAGCGCCGAGGGATTGTTCAAAACGAACCAGGGGGCCGGGACGCTCTGTTTGTGGAGTGACCTAGGGGTACAGGGAGTGCCTCCGCCAAGGGCCGGGTTCGGTAGTGACTGCAATCGGAGGCGGGTATTCCCCCTCCGATTTGCATCGGATACACCTCAAGCCATCTCTTCTGCGTCGTTCGCGACCTGTCGCTCCATATCAGTTACTTGTTGTTTATCTTCCGGCTATCGCCGATTTGCTGCGTATCGTTTCCGATGGTCGCTGGTTAACCGCGCCGCTATCATCGCGCGCAACGTTCATTCGGGAGAGCGATATGCTCAACGGCCTCTGGCTCGGCTTTTTCCTGGTCGCCACGGTGGCAGCCATGGCGCGCTGGTTGATTGGCGACGATCCGGCGGTGTTCGCCGCACTGGTCGAAAGTCTGTTTGCCATGGCACGCCTTTCCGTCGAAGTCATGGTGCTGCTATTCGGCACTCTCACGCTCTGGCTCGGGTTTTTGCGCATCGCCGAGAAGGCTGGGCTGGTAGATCTCCTGGCTCGGTTGTTGGGGCCACTGTTCAGCCGGCTGATGCCTGAAGTTCCTGCAGGGCATCCTGCGTTGGGCCTGATCACCCTGAACTTCGCCGCCAACGGCCTGGGCCTGGACAATGCGGCCACCCCCATCGGTCTGAAGGCGATGCGAGCGCTGCAGGAGCTCAACCCCAGCAGCACCGTGGCGAGCAATGCGCAGATCCTGTTTCTGGTGCTCAACGCGTCGTCGTTGACGCTGTTGCCGGTCTCGATCTTTATGTATCGCGTGCAGCAAGGCGCCGAGGACCCGACATTGGTCTTCCTGCCTATCCTGTTGGCGACCAGCGCCTCGACTCTGGCCGGCTTGCTGTCGGTGGCATTGATGCAACGGCTGCGGTTGTGGGACCCCGTTGTGCTGGCTTACCTGATTCCGGGGGCGCTGCTACTCGGGGCGTTCATGGCGCTGTTGGCCGGTTTGTCAGCCGCGTCGCTGGCAACCTTGTCGTCCCTGTTGGGCAATCTGACCTTGTTCGGACTGATCATTGCCTTTGTCGGCATCGGTGCGCTGCGTAAGGTGCCGGTTTACGAAAGCTTCGTGGAAGGCGCCCGGGAAGGCTTCGACGTTGCCAAAAGTCTGCTGCCCTATCTGGTCGCCATGCTCTGCGCGGTTGGTGTGCTGCGAGCTTCCGGTGCGCTGGAATTCGGCCTGGACGGCATCCGTTGGCTGATCGAGGCAGCCGGGCTGGACACGCGCTTCGTCGATGCGCTGCCTACGGCGCTGGTCAAGCCGTTCTCGGGCAGTGCGGCGCGCGCCATGCTGATCGAGACGATGCAAAACCATGGTGTCGACAGCTTCCCAGCCTTGATAGCAGCTACCGTGCAGGGCAGTACCGAAACCACCTTCTATGTGCTGGCGGTGTATTTCGGTGCGGTGGGTATCCAGCGTGTGCGCCATGCCGTGGGGTGTGCGCTGGTTGCAGACCTGGCGGGCGTGGTGGCGGCGATCTTTGTCTGCTATTGGTTCTTTGGCTAACCGGACGAAGATGCTGGGCCGCTCACCTGGGGACGGTTGGCGGCCACTCGGACCTGTGCGCTGTCAGTGGCGATGCTTGTGTTTATGTTTGTGCTTGTAGTGACCTTTGGCTTTGCCAGGATGGCTGTCGCGACGATCCCGGCGGTAGTCGTCGCGGTCGTCATCGCCGTACTCGTTGCCTAACGCGCCGCCGGCGCCGCCGCCGACCGCCGCGCCGATCAATCCGCCGGTACTGCCGCCTACGCGCTGGCCGATTACATTGCCGCCTGCGGCGCCCAGGCCACCGCCAATGGCCGCTTCGGTACGGCTGCGTTTGTCGGCGCCGACCATTCCGCCCGCAGCACCGCCTACACCGGCGCCGATGGCAGAGCCAGTCGAGCCGCCAAGGTGTTCACCCACAACCGAGCCCAAGGCGCCCCCCAGCGCGCCGCCCACGGCAGCTTCGGTGCTGCTTGCGGAAAAGGCGACATTGCTGAGCAGGCTCGCGGATAAAAACAGAATCGACGAATACTTCATGACCAAACCTCAGATGGATAGCGCCGCGATCCTCAGGTTCAACGAGGACTGACGCAAGCGTTCATCGACGAAAGGCATGATGTTTTCGTTTGTGGCAACTATCTGATGCACAAGGGGAATTTCTTACAAGCGAAGCGGTCAGACGCTTCTTGCCCGGTTCGCGTGATGCCCCGAACTCAATCGGTGGTCTTTACCGGGCTATAGACCCGGGGCGGGCCGTTGCGCGGCACATGGATCAGGTTGAGGTTGTGCTGCCGTGCCCAGTGCGCGGCCAGACTGGTTGGCGCCGAGAGGCTTACCAGCGTGGGGATGCAAGCACGCTGCGCCTTATGGATGAGTTCGAGGCTGCAGCGACTGGTCACCACCGCGACCCCGCCGGCAACCTCATGGCCGTTGCGCTGGAGCGCGCCGATCAGCTTGTCCAGCGCATTGTGGCGGCCGATGTCTTCGCGGCTAAGCAGCAGATCGCCATTGGCGTTGATGAACAGTGCGGCATGTACCGCGCCACAGCTCTGACCCAGTGGCTGGAAGCCATCGATGCGCCGACGCAGATCCTGCAGCCAGTGCGCCGGTGGCAGCGGCGCGAGTGGCAGGGCCGGCAATTGCGGAAGCGCCTGCTCCAGGGCCTCGACACCACATAGGCCGCAGCTGGCATTGCCGGGTAACTGCCGGCGTTGTTGCTTGAGCTTCCAGAAGGCGCGGCTGGCGATATCCACTTCGGCGTGGCGCCCGTTGCCTTCTCCGCTGATGCGGATGTCGTAGATATCCTCGATGCTTTCGACGATGCCGCTGCCCAGGCTGAAGCCCACCACGAAATCTTCCAGATCAAGGGGCGAAACCATCATCACCGCCTGGCTGAGGCCGTTGTAGGCAATGGCCAGCGCGCATTCCTCGGCCAGTTCCACCGGCTCCAGGCGAGCCTGGCCGAGTGGCTGAAACTCATAGGGCTGGCTGCCGCCGGGCTGTGCCTGCGCGATGTCGAAAGAAGCGTCTCGCTGGGATGGGCTCATCGGCTGGTCCCTGTCTCGTAATAGATGAAAGGCATCTCAGGGTTGAACGCCTTGCAGCGTGCGAATCAGCTCCCGATAGTCTTCGACCGCAACGAATTCCTCGGTGTCCTTGGGGGCACGACGGCTGTCCGGCTGGCTGATCGCCAGCAGCTGTGCGATACCGAAGCGCTGGGCGCTGCGCAGGATCGGCAGACTGTCGTCGATGAACAGTGTTCGGCTGGGCTGGAAGTCGATGTCCTGCCTGAGCGCATACCAGAACTGCGCGTCCTCCTTGGGGAAGCCATAGTCATGCGAGCTGATCAGCCTATCGAACCAGGGTGCCAGCTCGACGCGCTCCAGCTTCAGCGAAAGCGAATCACGATGGGCATTGGTGATCAACACCACCCGTTTGCCGGCCTGACGCAGGGCCGCGAGGAATTCGTCAGCCGCCGGACGCAGCGCGATCAGGTTGGCGATCTCGCGCTTCATCTCCCGGATTGGCAAACCAAGCTCGCGGGTCCAGTAGTCCAGGCAGTACCAGGTTAGCCGGCCTTCGTGCTCATTGAACAGCGGAGCCAGTTCCAGTTCGGCCATGGCGCGGCTGATGCAATGACGTTCGGCATAGCGTTGCGGCAGATGCTCAAGCCAGAACTGGTTGTCGAAATGCAGGTCCAGCAGCGTCCCGTCCATGTCCAGCAGGACGGTATCGATTGCTGCCCAGGGCAGTGAGGCGGTCATGGCGTGAGCTCTGATACATGGGATTGCAATGGTGGGACAGCCGTCAGCTCGTTGCAAAGCCTTTACGGTCCCTGCAAAAAGCCGGGTTATGATAGTCGACCGCGTTTCCAGGAGTCTGCCATGCGCCAGAAGCCCACCGTGCTTGCTCGTCAGATTGTCGCGAGCAGCCGTCTGTTCCGTGTCGAGGAACTTCAGCTGCGTTTTTCCAACGGCGTGGAGCGTACCTACGAACGGCTGGTGGGCAAGGGCTCCGGCTACGGGGCGGTGATGATCGTCGCGCTAGAGGCCGATGGTCGGGTGCTGCTGATCGAGGAGTACTGCGGGGGCACCGATAGTTATGAACTGTCCCTGCCCAAGGGCCTGATCGAGCCCGGCGAGGACGTGCTGGAGGCTGCCAATCGCGAGCTGAAGGAGGAGGCTGGCTTCGGTGCGCGCAAGCTGGAGCTGCTGACCGAGCTGTCGTTGTCTCCGGGTTACATGAGTCAGAAGATCCAGGTTGTTCTGGCGCGCGATCTGTATCCGGAGCAATTGCCGGGCGATGAGCCGGAGCCGATGCGCGTCGAGCGCGTTGACCTGCATGAGCTGTCGGCATTGATCCAGCATCCCCAGTTCAGCGAAGGACGGGCGCTGGCCGCACTCTACTTAGCCCGTGACCTGTTAACCCAGCGAGGAGAGTTTTCGTGAGTCATCCATATCTGGCGCCGGTGATCGAGCTGGTGCGGGCCGCTGGCCGCGCGATACTGCCCCATTGGCGCAGCGGCGTGCAGGTGCACGAAAAGGCCGACGCCTCGCCTGTCACCGCTGCCGACATGGCGGCCCACCATCTATTGAGCGCGGGCCTGATGGCTCTGGATGCGGATATTCCGGTGCTTTCCGAGGAAGCCTGTGATCTGCCGTTGGCTGAGCGTGCCGGCTGGAAGCGCTGGTGGCTGGTTGATCCGCTGGATGGCACCAAGGAGTTCATCAGTGGTAGTGAAGAGTTCACTGTCAACGTGGCGCTGATCGAACAGGGGCGAGTGGTGTTCGGGGTCGTGGGCGTCCCGGCCACGGGCCGCTGGTATTATGGCGGCGCCGAACTGGGGGCCTGGTGCGCCGACAGCGAGGGGCACTTCGCGCCTTTGCAAGTGCGCCAGACACCGGCGAACCGTTTCACCGTGGTGGCCAGTCGTCGTCATTCCAGTCCGGCGCAGGAGCAGCTGCTTGCCGGACTTGGGAAGCACTTCGGAGCGTTGACGCTGGCCAATATCGGCAGCTCACTGAAGTTCTGCCAGCTGGCCGAAGGCCGGGCCGACTGTTACCCACGGCTGGCTCCCACATCGCAATGGGATACGGCCGCGGCGCAAGGGGTGCTCGAAGGTGCGGGCGGGGAAGTATTGGATGTCGAAGGGGCGCCGCTGACCTACGAGGCACGGCAGAGCTACCTCAACCCGTCCTTCCTGGCGCTGCCGCGGGGTGCAGCCTGGCGCGCAACGCTGATCGAGCTTGCCAAGGGCCGCTAAGCCCCGCTAGGCGAGCCGTTCCTTTGCCGTGCGGGGCGTTCAACCAAGCATGGCAACAATCGCAAAGGAGCACCTGAGTCACTGCAACTTCGCTGTGCGCAGGGTGGCTGCGCGTTGCGGTTATTGGTGCAGGACGAATTGTCCGGTGAAACGCACGGCATCGCGGCCATCGGCGGCTAGGATGCGGCTTTGCAGCGTCACGCGCGAGCGGCCGCGACGACGATAGATTGCCTCGAAGCGCTCCCAGGCCTCGTCAGAGGGGGCCTGGCAGATGGCGATGGCGTCGTCCATTACCGGGAGCGGGTATTCGATGTGACCTTCGTGAATCACGATATGCCCGTCTTCGATCCCTGCTTCGCGCAGGCGCAGGTGCATCCACCCCCAGCCAGCCAGCACCGAGGCGCAATACAGGCTGCCGCCGAACATGCTGCTCTTATGGTTGATGTTCGCTTGCAGCGGCACCTTTACACGCAGCTCGTGATTTTCCCATCGCTCGACACGCAGCCCCAGCGCGCGCGTCAAAGGGATGTCGTGGTGCAGAAGGTCTTCCAGGTAGCGGCTGTCGCGACTCATGCCGGATGGGTTCCTAAACGTTGCGGATACAGGCAGACGCAAAGCATGACTGTTGAGTCACGATATTGCCAGTTCCGCGGAGTTCATAAAGGTAAATCGCCCTTGCGCTGAAGTTTTTATCGGCGCGTTGGGGTTTTTTGCTGGTAGGCGCAGTACCCCGGCCTCGGACCAATCCGCGGATGATTGCGGCAGGTGTCGGGACGCTTGGCATACACGGTACAAAGCCGTGTTTGGCGATCCAGGTAGAGGCAATCCCCGTTGGCCAGGCGGGTGAGGGTGAAGATGCCGTGCTTCTGGTTGAAGTGTTCGACGATCCCGGCTTTGCTCAGCCGCCTGGCGACATCTCTCGGTGGCTCGTCGCGCTCGAAGGGATCGACCACTTCCAGGCGAATCAGGTCATCGATGCGCACTTCAACCGGCAACGTGCAGCAAGTGGCGCGGCAGTCGCGGCAAAGGCCATTGCTGTAGCGGGCCCAGGTTTCCAGGCGGTCGGGGTCAGCGGAGGCGATCAGCTTGGGTTTCACGGTGGCGGCATCGTTTGAGGAGCGCGCGATGATAACGGCTGCTCGGGGAATTTCCACTATTGATGGTGAGTCGAACGCCGGGCATGGATGCCGGGCCGGCTCTGTCCGCCGGGTGTCGCTGTCTCTTGTCACCGCCCCGAGGTCTTTCATGACGCAGGAATCCAATCTTCCCAGTCCCGATGACATTGCCACTTTTCGCGAAAACATTCTCAACAAGCTGACCTACGCGATTGGCAAGGACGCTGCCCATGCCTCCCCGCTGGATTGGTACGAGGCGGTCGCCCTCGCCACCCGTGACCGAATGATCGATAAATGGATGGATCGAACGCGCGAGGCCTACCGGCAAAACAGCAAGCGTGTCTATTACCTGTCGCTGGAATTCCTGATCGGCCGCTTGTTGACCGACAGCCTGAGCAATCTTGGCATGCTGGAAACGGCTCGTGAGGCGCTGGCCGAACTGGACGTTGACTTCGACCATATCCGTCTGCAGGAGCCGGATGCAGCGTTGGGCAATGGCGGCCTGGGTCGTTTGGCTGCCTGCTTCATGGAAAGCATGGCCACCTTGGGTATCGCTGCCTACGGCTACGGAATTCGCTATGACCATGGCCTGTTCCGCCAGGCCATCGTCGACGGCTGGCAGCACGAGCAGACCGAAACCTGGTTGAATTTTGGCAACCCCTGGGAGTTCGAGCGTGCCGAAGTCAGCTACCTGATCGGCTTCGGCGGTTATGTGGTGGCGGTTCCCCGGGAAGGGGATGAACAGGCTCCCCTTAAGTATTTCTGGCACTGGGCGGAGGGTGTCAGGGCCATCGCCTATGACACGCCCACGGTCGGCTGGCGTGGCGCTAGCGTCAATACCCTGCGGCTGTGGCGTGCGCGCGCCGAAGCGGACTTTCATCTGGAGCGATTCAACGCGGGTGACCATATCGGTGCGGTGGCCGAGGAGGCGCATGCCGAGAGCATATCCAAGGTGCTCTATCCCGCGGATAGCACCGAGGCGGGGCAGGAGCTGCGCCTGCGCCAGGAGTATTTCTTCGTGGCGGCCTCCCTGCAGGATCTGCTGCGGCGGCACCTCGACCAGCATCACACCCTGCTGAGCCTGCCCGAATACAACGCAATCCAGCTCAACGACACCCACCCGGCAATTGCCGTGGCGGAGCTGATGCGCCTGCTGGTGGATGTGCATGACATTCCCTGGGCCAAGTCCTGGGAGCTGACCGTAGCGACCCTCTCTTACACCAACCACACCCTGCTTCCCGAAGCGCTGGAAACCTGGCCGGTGGGCCTGATGGAGCGGCTGTTACCGCGGCACATGCAGATCATCTACCTGATCAATGCGCATCATCTGGATAGCTTGCGTGCGCGCAATATTTACAATGCCGAGCTGTTGCGCTCGGTATCGCTGATAGAGGAGGGTCACGGGCGTCGAGTGCGCATGGGGAATCTGGCCTTTCTTGGCTCCCACTGCGTAAATGGTGTCTCGGCGCTGCATACCCAGCTGATGCGCGAGACAGTGTTCACCGACCTGCATAGGTTGTATCCCGAGCGCATCAGTAACAAGACCAACGGCATTACGTTTCGCCGTTGGCTGTACCAAGCCAACCCACCACTCACTCGCTTGCTGGTGGAGCATATCGGTGAGGAGCTGCTGGACGCGCCGGAAACCAAACTGCGGGAGTTGGAGCCGTACGCCGAGCAACAGGAATTCCGGCGCCGCTTCGCCGAGCAGCGGCTGAGCAACAAGGTGCTGCTGGCGGGGCTGATTCAAGAGCGCGTAGGCATCAGCGTCAATCCTCACGCGCTGTTCGACGTGCACGTCAAGCGCATCCACGAATACAAGCGGCAATTGCTCAACCTGCTGCACACGGTTGCGTTGTATCAGGCTATTCGCGCCGATCCAGGTGGCGACTGGGTGCCACGCGTGAAGATCTTTGCCGGCAAGGCGGCGGCCAGTTATCACACCGCAAAGCTGATCATCAAACTGGCCAATGATATCGCCCGCACTATTAATGACGACCCGACCGTGCGCGATTTGCTCAAGGTGGTATTCCTGCCCAACTACAACGTCAGTCTGGCCGAGTGCATCATTCCGGCAGCTGATCTTTCCGAGCAGATTTCTACCGCCGGGCTGGAAGCATCAGGCACCAGCAACATGAAGTTCGCGCTCAATGGTGCGCTGACTATCGGCACCCTGGACGGCGCCAATGTGGAAATGAGCGAGCTGATCGGGCAGGAAAACATGTTCATCTTCGGTCTGACCGCGCAGGAAGTGGAGGCGCGCAAGCAGGCCGGTGAGTACAACGCGGAGGCCACGATTTTCCAGTCTCCGCGGCTCAACGAGGTACTCATGGCCATTCGCAACGGTGTCTTTTCGGCTGACGACCCGGCGCGCTACCTCGGCCTCATTGATGGCATCACCTGGCATGACACTTTTCTGGTCTGCGCCGACTTCGAGGCGTACTGGCAAGCGCAGCTGGACGTCGAGAGGCGTTGGCGCGATCCGGCTAGCTGGTGGCGGTCGGCCGTGCTGAACACCGCGCGTACCGGCTGGTTCTCATCCGATCGCACCATTCGCGAATACGCCAGGGAAATCTGGAAGGTGATGTAAGTCCGACTGGCATCGATAAGCGGCGGCTGGCCGGAAGGGGTCGAGCTGCCACGTCCCGCCGTTTCGCTGAACTCTGCGGCAAGGAAGCCGGTCTGAGGGAGGGTTAGTTTCCCCATGGCCTGTTAAACTGCGTCGGTTTTTCCCTCTCCCGGAGTCATTTCATGTCACGCGTAACCCTGAGCCGCTACCTGATCGAGCAGACTCGCAGTAACAATACCCCTGCGGATTTGCGCTTCCTCATCGAGGTCGTGGCGCGGGCATGCAAGGAAATCAGCCACGCGGTTTCCAAGGGCGCGCTGGGCGGCGTGCTTGGCAGCGCCGGCAGCGAGAACATCCAGGGCGAGGTGCAGAAGAAGCTGGACGTGCTGTCCAACGAGATCCTGCTTGAGGCCAACGAGTGGGGCGGCCACCTGGCCGGCATGGCATCCGAAGAAATGGACAACGCCTACCAGATCCCCGGCAAGTATCCCAAGGGCGCCTACCTGCTGGTCTTCGATCCGCTGGACGGCTCGTCCAACATTGACGTGAACGTTTCGGTCGGCACCATCTTCTCGGTGCTGCGCTGCCCGGGCGAATGCTTCTCCCAGAATGATGCCCTCGGCGAAGAGGCCTTCCTCCAGCCGGGCACCAAACAGGTTGCCGCCGGCTACGCCATCTATGGTCCGCAAACCATGCTGATGCTGACCCTCGGCAATGGCGTGATGGGCTTCACCCTCGACCGCGAACTGGGTAGCTTCGTGCTTACCCATGACAACATCCAGGTGCCGCACAGCACCGCCGAGTTCGCCATCAACATGTCCAACCAGCGTCACTGGGAAGAGCCGGTCAAACGCTACGTCAGCGAGCTGCTGGCCGGCGAGGAAGGTCCGCTGGGCAAGAACTACAACATGCGCTGGATCGCCTCGATGGTTGCCGATGTGCATCGCATCCTGACCCGAGGTGGCCTGTTCATGTACCCCTGGGATGACCGTGAGCCGGAGAAGCCCGGCAAGTTGCGTCTGATGTACGAGGCCAACCCCATGTCCTTCATCATCGAACAGGCCGGCGGCGCCGCGACCAATGGCCGCCAGCGGATCCTCGATATCCAGCCGACCTCCCTGCATCAGCGCGTACCGGTATTCCTTGGTTCCAAGGAAGAGGTCGAACGCGTCAGCAACTATCACCAAGGCTGACCCATGCCGGTGCCATGGCAGGAATTGCTGGATTGGTGGTTCGGCCATGGCACCACGGGGCGGGCGGTAGCCACGCAAAAGCAAAAACTGTGGTTCGGCTACAAGCCGGCGCAGGATGACGAGGCCCGCCAGCGCTTTGGTGAGCTGAGCGATCAGGCAGCCGATGGCCGCCTGCAGGCGTGGGCCGATTCTGCGCAGGGCTGGCTGGCGCTGGTGCTACTGCTCGATCAACTGCCGCGAATGATCCACCGTGGCACGCCACGGGCTTTTGCCGGTGATGCGCGCGCGCAACAGTTGGTGGGTGATGGCCTCGCCCAAGGTTGGGATGCGTCCCTTGCGCCTATCGAACGCGTCTTTATCTACCTTGTGCTGGAGCATGCCGAGGACCTGGACAGCCAGGAACTTGCTGTGAGGAAGTTTGCTGAATTACGCGACAGCGCCGAGACGGAAGACCGACAGCCTTTCCAAGGTTTTCTCGACTTTGCCGAACGCCACCGCGACGTGATCGCCCGCTTCGCACGTTTTCCCCATCGCAACCTGATCCTCGGTCGCGCTTCGAGCGAAGCCGAGCGGGTTTTTCTCTCGCAGCCGGGCTCGGGCTTCTAGGGCAAAGCGCATACGCCCTACACCCGAGCGCTTGTATCCGTCTCGTTTCTCAGCGGAACCCTTTGCCACATCCAACCCCTAATCCATGACAACGGCGTGATCTGCAAGGTCAGGCACTGAATACACGAGGTTCTTTATGTCGTTGCGCTTTCCAGCCTTGTTTGCTGGCTTGTTGATGCTGACGGGTTGCAATCCCGTCACCCAGGAAAACTTCGCCAAGCTTGAAGCCGGCATGTCGCGCCAGCAGGTGGAGGAGTTGCTCGGAAAGCCCGGTGAGTGCGCCGGGGCGCTGGGCATGTCCAGTTGTACCTGGGGGCAGAAGAACCGCTTTATCAGCATCCAATTTGCCGGTGACAAGGTGATGATGTTCTCCGGGCAGGGCTTGAAGTAGGCCAAGTCCGACCGGCCGCCACTGACAGGAGAGAACCATGCGTCTTTTAGCTGCTCTATTCGGCGCCGTACTGCTCGCCGGCTGCGCCAGTTCCAATGCGGTCGATGCGCCGCAGACAGCCGGCGCTGTCGATCTCGAGCGCTATCAAGGCATTTGGTATGAACAGGCGCGGTTGCCGATGTTCTTCCAGCGTGACTGCGTTCGTTCCGAGGCCCGCTATCGGCTGCAAGACGACGGCAATGTCGAGGTGGTCAACCGCTGCGAAACCAAAAGCGGCGGGTGGAAGGAAGCCAGGGGAGAGGCGGAACCGCAGCAGCCGGGCAGCACCGACAAGCTCTGGGTACGTTTCGATAACTGGTTCAGCAACCTTTTCCCTGGCTTGGCCAAGGGGCATTACTGGGTTTTCTACCTGGACGACAATTATAGCGTTGCGCTGGTCGGCAGCCCTGATCGGGACTATCTCTGGCTGCTCTCACGCGATCAGGAGATCGACTCGGCCACCCGTGAACGCCTGCTCGACCAGGCGCATAAGCGCGGTTTCGATACTGATGAACTCATCTGGCGTGGCGAAGGGGCCTGATCAGCGTTCTACAGATTGGTCCGTATTGCGCCGAGGTTTTCCTCGGCGCAGCTCTATCTGCACCAAGCTGTCGGCATTGCCGTGATCGAAGGCAGAGCCCGAGGGAGTAGGTTTGCCCATCAACAGGCGCGGATTGTTCGAAAACCCGACGGGCTCGTCGGGCAGGCCGCGGCGAGTGACGTCGAGTTGCCCATTGGCGTTCTGGTCGACGAACAGCTGCACGGCATAGCGCCCTGGCGGTACGTCTCGAAACACCAGATCCTGCTCGCTTCTCTCCTGCTGCAAGGGCGAGTCCCAATCTGCCGCCTCGGCTGAATGCAGTTCGGCAAAGACCACGCCTGACGAAGCGTTCTCAATCTGAATCCGGATATCCGCAGCCTGCGCGGAACCCATGATGACGAGCACAATGCTAGCAACGAGCCATGTGCGCGTTACGTTCCGGTTTACATGCTGTGGCATAATCGCGACCATTTTCAGTGATTAAAGTTTCGATGCGCCAGGTCTTGGTCGTTCACTATTCGCAAACGGGGCAGCTCGGCAGGCTGGTGCAGTCGGTCTGTGGGCCGTTGATGGCACGCGGCGACCTGCAGGTGGACTTCCTCGCCGTGCAGCCAGCCACACCTTATCCCTTTCCCTGGCCGTTTCTCACCTTCTTCAGCATCTTTCCAGAAACTGTACTGATGCGTCCGGAGCCGCTGCAGCCTTTGCAGGTGAATGCCGACAAGCGCTACGACCTGGTGATTCTTGCCTACCAGGTGTGGTTCCTTTCACCGTCGCGACCCATCACCAGTTTTCTTGCCACGCCGCAAGCCGCACGGTTATTGAAGGATGCGCCTGTGGTCACCCTGATCGGCTGTCGCAACATGTGGCTGATGGCTCAGGAAAAGCTCAAGACGCGTCTCGATGCGTTGGGCGCGTGTCTGGTGGACAACGTCGTGCTGACCGATGCATGCGGCAGCGCGGCGAGCTTCCTGGCCACGCCGCTGTGGATGTTCAGCGGGCGCCAGCAACCCTACGCCTGGCTGCCCAAGGCCGGTATCAGTGACGCCGAGATCGCCGGTGCACAGCGCTTCGGCGTGGCCATCGGCGAGCGTCTGGCGTGTGAAGGCCCCATTGAACAACCGATGCTGCGCGGCCTGGGGGCAGTGCGGGTGGATGAAAAGCTGATCGCCAGCGAGCGTGTCGGTGCCCGCAGTTTCAAGGCCTGGGGCACGCTGCTGGCGGCGCTCGGGCCGCAGCACAGCCTGCGCCGGCGTGCCGGACTGATCGTCTATATCGCCTTTCTGCTGAGCCTGATCCTCACCGTGGTGCCGGTCACTGCGTTGTTGAAGAAGCTGCTGGCGCCGCTGATGCGCGAACGGGTCCGGCGGGAAAAGGCCTATTTTGCCGCGCCGTCCGGCGAGTAATCCGTTTTCAAGGACCGAATGTGACCAAGCCCGTCTACATCAATCGAATCAGTGCCTGCCTTCCGCACGACCCGGTCAGCAATGAGCAGATGGAGGCGCGTCTCGGCCAGGTGGGTGACAGACCCTCGCGGGCGCGCTCCATCGTGTTGCGCCGCAACGGCATTCGCCAGCGTCACTACGTGATCGATCCGGCCACCGGCGAGCCGAGCATGACCAATGCGCAACTGTCCGCGGCGGCCATTCGCGGCCTGGTCAGCCCTGCAGAGCTGCAGGATATCCAATGCCTGGTGGCTGCTACCTCTTCACCGGATCAGACCATGCCGGGCCATGGGGTGATGGTGCACGGCGAGCTGGGCAATCCGCCTTGTGAGGTGGTAACGACAGCGGGGATATGTCTGTGCGGCGTCAGTGCGCTGAAATACGCCTGGCTCAGCGTCGCCAGCGGCGAAAGCCGCAATGCCGTGGCGTGCGGCTCGGAAGTCGCTTCGGCGTTGATGCACGCGCGCAATTTCACCGCGGAAATCGACAGCGCCGCCGAGGACTTGGAGCGCAGCCCGGAACTTGCCTTCGAGAAGGACTTCCTGCGTTGGATGCTCTCCGACGGCGCTGGCGCGGTCTGGCTGGAAGACCACCCCAACCCGAGTGGGCTGAGCTTGCGCATCGACTGGATCGATCTCCTGTCCTTTGCCGATCAGTTCCCGGCCTGCATGTATGCCGGGGCGAACATGGATGGTGAGCAGCTGCAGGGCTGGAGCCGCATGGATGGCGACGAGCGTAGCCGGCAGTCGGTGATGGCGGTGAAGCAGAACGTCAAACTGCTCAATGAGAACATCGTCGAGGTCACCGTCGAGCAGGCGCTGCAGCGTATCCGCAAGCGCCGTGAGCTCAGCGCCGAGGATATCGACTGGTTCCTGCCGCACTATTCGTCCGAGTTCTTCCGCGACCGCCTGGCCGAGGGCCTGGCCCGCGTCGACTTCGCCATTCCCCAGGAGCGCTGGTTCACCAACCTTACGTACAAGGGCAATACCGGCGCGGCCTCGTTCTTCATCATCCTCGATGAGTTGTTCCACAGCGGCCAGCTCAAGGCGGGGCAGCGTCTGCTGGGTTATGTGCCGGAAAGCGGACGTTTTTCCAGCGCCTTTCTGCACATGACCGTGGTTAAGGGCGCGCTCGATGAAGCTTGAAGAGGTCCCGCAGGACCCTAACAGCAGCTACGGCGGGCATAGCAAGCTGCTCTACGCCGTCGACGAGCAGGGGCGTTACCGGGGCACGCAAAGCGCCGGCTGGGAGCCGGAATCCTATGCCACGCAACTGGCTGTGGCACAGCTCGAAGAGCAGGAAGCCAAGGCGCTGGCCGAGTGGCAAAGCGGACAGGCCTCTCCGCTCAAATGCCTGATGTACCGTTATCGCCTCGACGAGCCCGCGTTGGCGCAAATCACCGGTTTCTGGCAGTGGCGCATTCGCCGGCACTTTCGCCCAGTCATCTATCAGCGCCTTTGCGCAGGGAAGCTTGCGCGCTACGCCGACGCCTTCGGCCTGGATGTCGCCGAACTGATTCGTTACCAGCAGGAGCTACCAAGGTGAGCGCTTTCCAGCACCGGCAGAGCGCTCACTGCGAAAGCGGAGTGATGGCCAATCTGCTGACACATGCCGGCCTGCCGATGAGCGAGCCGATGGCCTTCGGCCTGGCCTCGGGGCTGGCGTTCGCCTACCTGCCGATCGTCAAGCTCGGCGGTATGCCGCTGATTGCCTATCGGATGCCGCCCAAGCACATCATCAAGACGTTGAGCAAACGCCTCGGCGCGCGGCTGCACGCCGCAACCTTCCGTCAGCCGGAGCAGGGCCGCCTGGCGCTCGATGCTGCTCTGGCCGAAGGGCGCCTGGCGGGACTGCAGAGTTCGGTGTTCTGGTTGCCGTACTTTCCGTCAGAGATGCGCTTTCACTTCAACGCACACAACCTGCTGGCCTACGGCCGCGACGGTGATGATTACCTGCTCAGCGACCCGGTATTCGAGGAGCCGGTGCGTTGCGCGACCGAAGACCTGCAGAAAGCGCGTTTCGCTAAAGGCGCGCTGGCAGCCAAGGGTTTGATGTACTGGATCGAGGGCGTGCGGCCGGAGCAGGACTGGGATCGCCTCGTGCGCCAGAGCCTGGTCTCCACAACACGCATTCTCGACGGTATGCCGCTGCCCTGGATCGGCATTCGCGGCATTCGTCATCTGGCTGCGCAGATTCGCAAGCTCGATCCGGCACAGGCCAAGTACAACCGCCTCTACCTCACGCATATCGTGCGCATGCAAGAAGAAATCGGCACCGGCGGCGCCGGCTTCCGCTTCATGTATGCCAGTTTCCTGCAGGAATCCGGCGCGCTTTTGGGCGATACCGCGCTCAACGACATGGCCGCGCAATTGACCCGCATCGGCGATGACTGGCGGCAGTTCGCCTCGGCCTGCGTACGCCAGTCGCGCAACAAGCAGGGCGACGGCGACTTCAACGCCATCGCCGGCATGCTGGAAAGCATTGCGCTGCAGGAGCGCGAGCTGATGCGGCGGCTGGCCGGGTGGGCCAGGCGCCGCTAAGGCCTTTCAGTCGCCGAGGTTAAGACGGATTGCCTCTACTGACCCGCTCAACGAGGCAAAGTCCCGGCCAGTGAGCGTGTCGCCGCCGTTTTCCAGCACCAGCGCGTACGCGATGAAACCGTCCAGCTGATTTTCCTCGATGAGCACCACCAGGGCCTGGCGTACTTGCGCTCGTTCGAGGTCGCTTCCTGCCAGATCCAGCAGTTGGCCCCATACCTGAGCTCCAGCGCCGATGAACAGATTCGGCCCTTGCATGCCCAGCTGCTGCGCCACGTGAAACCCTGCAGCATTGCTCACGCTGTTCACGAACTCGAAGGGCTTAGGTAGTTTTTGTTGGGCGCAGACACTCTCCAGCAGAGCGAACATGTTGGGGCGCGCCGGGTAGGTGGCGGCCAGATACAGGCCACTGTCGGCCTGCAGATGCTCTTTCAGCGGCGCGGCGACGAGCAAAGCGAGCAGGGTGAGACGGTCAATGCGCCGTGGCGGTTTGGACAAATACTCGCCGAGGGTGGCTTTGAGCTGGTTGTCTGTACGGTCAAGGCCGCGAACTTCGCAAGCGGCAATTACCTTCATGTTGGGATTCCTTGCAAGACCAGGCTGGCGTTGTTGCCACCGAAGCCGAAGTAGTTGGCTAGCAGCAGGCTACGCTGAGGGACCGTCAGCGCTTGGGCGGGCAGCGGCAGCAGCGCCTGGTCGGCGTAATCGGTGCCGGGTAGAGCGCCTTGGCGCAGGGTTTCCATGAGCAGCAGGGTTTCACTGAGCCCGCAGGCGCCGAGGGTGTGTCCAAGGTAAGGTTTGAGCATGCACAGCGGTGGCAGGGCTCGCGGGAAGGTTCGGCGCATGCCGTTGCTCTCCGCTTCATCGTTGGCGGTAGTGGCGGTTCCGTGCAACTTGACGAGGCCGATTTTTGCCGTGGTGGTTCGCGCACTGTGCAAGGCGCGGCGCATCACCCAGTCGATATGGCTGCCATCCTCGGCGGTGGTGGTCAGGCTGCTGGTGTCGCAGGCGCTGAAACCGCCCAGCAGCCGCGCCAGGGGGGCCGGACCTGGTTCGCGGCTGATCATCACGCTGGCGTAGGATTCGCCAAGTATCAGGCCGTCGCGTTCGGCGTGAAAGGGGCGGTAAGCAGCGCTGGGGCTGGTCAGCTCGAGCACGCCGAAGCCCTGCCGCGTGACCTCGCTGGGAGTTTCGAAGGCCACCACCAGTGCGCGCCGGTAATGATTCCTGGCGACCAGGCGCGCGCCGTACAGCAAGCCGTTGGCGGCGCTGGTGCAGGCGGTATTGAGGGTGAAGGCGCCAGCGAAACCCCATTGCTGACGAAGCTCTTCGGCCAGCGCGTCGAGAGCGGGGGCGATCTGGTTGCCGGTCGCTTCACCCGCCATCACGCGGGCTTCGATGCTAGCGATATCCAGCGTGGTTGACGCCAGGATCAGCAAGCAGTCATCCAGTGCACCATCGGTACTGGCGTCAATCAGCCGCTGCAAACGCTGGCGCAGGTCCATCGACGCGCCAGCTACCTTCAGATAGGGGCGCCGCTCGCTGCGCTCGTGCAGCTCGAACCATTCCGGCTGCGGCAACTGGCCTTGCCGACAAGCCGCTGCGGCAGTTTGCAGGTCCTCGCTCAAGGCGCTGCACAGTTGTGCGCGCTGCAGATAGACCGGCTTCATGAGGGCCGCCGGATAAACGTGGCGATGCTGTCGATGGTATTGAGAATGCGGCGACCATCCTTGGCACCTTCGATGCGCACGCCATAATGCTGCTGGAGTGCGAGTGACACCTGGAGGGCGTCGAGACTGTCCATCTGGATGCGGCTCTGCTGTCCGAACAGCGGTTCGGCATTATCGATGCTCTGCCAGTCAATGTCGTCCTGCTTGTCGCACTCGCGAATCAGCAACTGCTTTAGCGCCTGTTTTAGTTGTGTGTCGTCCATTGCGTATCGTTCAGTCGTTTGAGAAACAGGAACAGCGCCAGCGCACCGACGACTGCTGCGAACAGCAACAGGCGGGCGCAGTAAGGCGCAACATCGGAAAGCGAGCCGTGGCCGACCAGCAGGACGAGAAACGCGTCCAGCGCCCAGCTCATTGGCGAAATTTCAGCCACCTGTGCCATGGCTTCGGGCATGACGCTCTTGGGCACCATGATGCCGCCGATGGCAGCAAGGATCAGGTTGATGCCGCCGCTGAGCATCAGTGCCTGCTCGCCACTGCGCGCCAGGCTGGCAATGGCCAGCCCGAGGCAGCAGGCGGCGGCGCCCAGGCTGCAGGCCAGCAACACATAGGCGGCGGCGCTGCCTGGCAACAGCAGACCAGGCAAGCCGAACAGCGGTAATAGCCAGACGCCGATGGCCAGCAGCAAGCCGAACTGCAGCAGGTTGATTGCGAGATAAGGCAGCAGTTTGCTCAGCGCCAGGCTGCCCATGCCCAGCCCTAGGCAACGCAGTCTCAGCAGAGTGCCGCTCTGCTGCTCACGCTGGAAACTGTTGGCCATCGGCAGCATGACGAAGAACATGCCGAAGATCAGCCAGGCCGGCACGCTGTGCTGGCTCGCATTGGCGCGGTGGTCGAGGGCGCCGCTGGCCAGTTGTTGTTGCTCGTCGATGCGCACTTCTGTGCGCTGGCCGATCGCCGTCAAGCGCTCCTCCAGTGACGAATCGGGGTCGAGCTCGCCGGTGTCGAGCAGGAACGCCATCAGGCGTGTCTGTGCCAGTGCGACCTGGGCTGCGGCACGCAGGCGCTGGCGGGTCATGGCATCGCTGGAGGCGGGAAAGATCAGGCTCAGGCTGGCCTGCTCGGTGTCCAGCAGTTGCTCGGCAAAGCGGTCGCTCAGGCGGATACGGGGGATAGTACGGTCGCCGGTTTCCAGCAGCTGGCTTTCGGGCATCTGCCCCCGCAGCGAGGCGGCGAAGAAGACGCTTTCCTCGCTTACCTGAGGCGTTTGCAGCACGACGCTCAGCGCCGGCAGCTTTTCTTGGTTGATTTCCGCCAGGGCGAACGCCATCACCAGCACGAACAGGGCCGGCATAAGAAACAGCACGCCGAGCGCATGATGGTCGCGCATCAGCAACAGGAATTCCTTGCGCACCAAGGCTCGTAACCTCACAGCGCACCTCCGCTCAGGTGGAGATACAGTTGCTCCAGTGAAGGGCGGCCGAAGCGCAGCAGGTTGGGTACTTGCGGTTGGCCGGCGATGAACTGGCACAGCCGGGCCAGCTGTGCACTGTCGATGCGCTCGATGCGGCAACCGTGCGGCGTCGGTAGGCCTGTGAGCTTCAGTTCGACGAGCAGCGCTTCGAGGCCGGCTGGCGGCGAGTCGGGCCATTCCAGCAACAAGCCGTGGTCATCGCCGAGCAACTGGTGCTTGTCCAGATCGAGACGTACCTGACCCTCGGCCAGCAGTACGATCCGTTGTGCCAGGCGCTCGATCTCCTCCAGATAGTGGCTGGTGTAAATCACCGCGCATCCATCCTCGGTCAAGCTGTGCACGGCCTCGAGCAGTGCCTGCCGCGAATGTGCATCGACACCCACGGTTGCCTCATCGAACAGATACAAGCTGGCGGGCTGGAGCAGGCCTATAGCAAAGTTGAGCCGCCGTTGCTGACCGCCGGAAAGGCGCGCGGCGCGCTGGCCAAGCAACTGATCAAGGCGCGTCGAGTGAACGCAGCGCTGCAAGCGCGCGCTGCGCTCGGCGCCACGCAATCGGTACAGATCGGCGAACAGCCGCAGGTTCTCATGAACGCTCAGCTCGGCATAGAACGCCGGTTGCTGCGGCACCAGGCCTATATGAGGCGCGCCGTGCCAGCGGATCTCGCCCTGCTGCGGCTGGCGCAAGCCGGCGATTAGCGACAGCAGCGTGGTCTTGCCGGCACCGTTAGTGCCCAGCAGGCCCACGCACTCGCCCGGCGCTATGCGCAAGCTGATGCCATCCAGCGCGGGACGTTCTGCATTGGGGTAGCGGAAGCTTAGGTCGTGCAACTCAAGCATGGGCGAGGACCAGCAACAGGCGGCCATCGAGCAATAGCCGTTCATGGTGATAGATGCTGAAAGCATAGAGCGCGCCGGCCGCGCCGAGCGATTCCTGTCTCGCGCCGATCCGCAGCAGGCCGCTGCGTTCCACGGGCTCGTGGTGCAGCTGCAGTGCGTTCAATTTGCCCAACAGCGCCGTCTCGATGGCTTTTTCGCTGCCGTATAGGGCACCATGCGCGCCGCATAATTGTGCCGCCGCCTCGAACAGCAGGCATGGTGAAGCGTCCGGACCGAATGGCTGCAGATACGACCATGCGCTCAGGCCCTGGATGCTGTCGGCGTCGTGTTCGAGTATCTGGTCCAGCCAGAGCGCGGATCCCTGATGCGGCAGCAGGCTGAGCAATTGGGTTCGGTCCATCGTGAAGGCTGCGTGATTAACGGGCGGCGAGGAGTGTATCAGATGGCCACTTGGCACCGCCTTTCGGCGAAAGCAGTGCTGGTTTGGAGCAGTTGAATGGTTCTACAGGCCGGTTTGTTCATTTTTGGCTCGTTGATTCTGGCCTGGTTTTCCCGTGAGTCGCTGCGCAAGCCTGGCGCCCATGGCTTTCCGCGCTTCTTCGCCTGGGAGGCGATTCTGGCGCTGCTGGTGCTTAACGGTCCGGTTTGGTTCGATGACCGTTTCGCCCTGCACCAGCTGATTTCCTGGGCATTACTGTTCACCTCGATCGGCGTGCTTATCGCGGGGCTGCATTTGCTGCGTCGCGTCGGGCAACCGGGACCAGCACGGGACGACATTGAGCTGTTCGCGTTCGAGAGAACCTCGACGCTGGTCAGCGTCGGCATCTTCCGCTACATCCGCCATCCCATGTACAGCTCACTGTTGTTGCTGGCCTGGGGTGTGTTCTTCAAGCAGCCGGGACTCGCCGGCCTGTTCTGCGCGGTTACCGCAACCTTTTGCCTCTGGCTGACGGCGCTGCGCGATGAGACGGAATGTTTGGCCCACTTCGGCGATGACTATCGACGGTACATGCAGAGCAGCAAGCGGTTCTTTCCGTTCGTTTTCTAGTCGCCTGTCTCTTTGCGCAGCAAGAGCCGATTAGTCCCAATCGAGCCGCGCCAGCAGCCATTGGCCGTCTTCCCGCCACCACTCGATCCTGACGCTGTAGTGCCCGGCGCGCTCAGGCAGCAGCCCTTGTGCGCCGGTCAGCGCAAGCTGGGCTTCGGTGTGGCCCTTGCTGGCGTAGCCAGGATCGATCCGGCTGTCGCTGCTCAGGGCCAGCACCTGTACGTTGCGATGGCGCAGAAACATCAGTGTCGCGGTTCGCCGCACCCAATCACGGTCAAAAGCAGCGTTTGCGCGAAAGTCCGGATGAAGCTGTGCCAGTAGCGCAGCGGTGTCCTTTTTCTCGATGTTTTCCTGCAGCGTTTTAGCTGCCGCTTCGAGCGCAGCTTGCGGGTCATCGCGACTGCAGCCGACCAGCAGCGCGATCATTGCCGCGATAGTGGCTAATTTCCATACAGACATGCCGAACCCCACGATCCTCGTTATGATGCTGGAAATCTCAGGCGGCGCCTTGCGCCCACAGCACAAACCTTGGAGTGTGCCATGCAGACCTTACATCCGGAGATAAAACCCTATGCCCGGCATGAGCTGGCGGTTGAAGCGCCGCATGTGCTTTACGTCGACGAGAGCGGTTCTCCAGATGGCCTGCCGGTGCTGTTCGTGCATGGTGGTCCTGGTGGCGGCTGCGACGCGCTGAGCCGGCGCTTCTTCGATCCCAACCTGTATCGCATCATCACCTTCGATCAGCGTGGCTGCGGTCGCTCGACACCCCACGCGAGCCTGGAGAACAACACCACTGGGCACCTGATCGCCGACATGCAGCGTATCCGCGAGTTTCTCGGTATCGACAAGTGGGTACTGTTCGGCGGTTCGTGGGGCTCGACCCTGTCATTGGCCTACGCCCAGGCACACCCCAAACATGTGCATGCGCTGATCCTGCGCGGCATCTTTCTCTGTCGGCCGCAGGAGTTGACATGGTTCTACCAGGAAGGGGCCAGCCGCCTGTTCCCGGATTACTGGGAGGACTTCATTGCGCCGATCCCGCCAGAAGAGCGCAGTGACCTGATGCAGGCCTTCTACAAGCGCCTGATCGGAACCGATCAGATTGCCCAGATGCACGCGGCCAAGGCCTGGTCCTGCTGGGAAGGGCGAACCTCCACGCTGCGCCCCAACAACCATGTGGTGGACCGCTGCGCCGATACTCACCGGGCGCTGGCCATGGCGCGGATCGAGTGTCATTACTTCGTCAATCAGGGCTTTCTCGAGCCCAACCAGCTGCTGCGTGATATGCATCGTCTTGCCGACATCCCCGGGATCATCGTTCATGGTCGTTACGACGTCATCTGCCCCCTGGAAAACGCTTGGCAGCTGCACGAGGCCTGGCCCAACAGCGAGTTGCAGATCATCCGCGAAGCGGGGCATTCGGCCACCGAGCCTGGTACCTGCGATGCCCTGGTGCGCGCGGCCAGCGATATCGCCCATCGCCTGCTCGACCTGCCACCCGAGGAAGCCTGATGAAGGCACTGATCCAGCGTGTGCGTCAGGCGCGCGTCGAGGTGGCCGGGGAGATCGTCGGCGCCATCGATCAGGGCCTGCTGGTGCTGGTCGGGGTCGAGCGTGAGGATGATCGTGCCCGGGCGGACAAGCTGCTGCACAGGCTGCTGCGCTATCGAATGTTTGCTGACGCCGAGGGCCGGATGAACCGCTCGCTGAGCGATATCGGCGGGGGGCTGCTGCTGGTGTCCCAGTTCACCCTGGTGGCTGATACCCGCAGTGGCTTGCGTCCGAGCTTCTCCAGCGCCGCCACGCCGGAACAAGGCCAGGCGCTTTACGATTATCTGGTGCAGCAGGCGCGCGTTCAGCATCCACAGGTCGCCTGCGGTCAATTTGGCGCGGACATGCAGGTGCATTTACAGAACGATGGGCCGGTGACCTTTCTGCTGGAGAGCTGAGGCCGTGCTATCACCAGTGCGTGATTACGCCGGGGGAGAAAGCGCTGCTTACGTGGCGTAAGCCATACTCGATCACGCTAATCGCCGCTAACGCCTCGAAGGCTCCAGTCCGTTGTCGTGTAGCCAGCTGATGGCGTATTCGCGTAACTGGACGGCCTGGTAGTCGAGCCAGGCCTGGCGCACCTCGGGGAAATCCTCCAGTTTGAAATCGAACGTACGCAACGGCTTGCGGCCACGCAGTGCTGCGCTCAGGGCCGCATGCGCGTTGGGGTCGTGCTGGGTAAACAGGAAGGCCTCGCGCATGGCGATCGACTGCGGCAGCCCGAGCGGTTCGATATGCAAATAGCGGTCGTGCTGGACATCGTACTTTTCATCGGCTCCGGGGGGCGCTTCACCTGGAAATACTGCGCGAATGTCCCCGCTTTCCAGATCAAGGTAGTGCTCGCAGGCATCGCGGGCATCCAGGGCGTATTCGAGACGGTACAGGTCAATGGTCAAGGGTCGCATGGCAGGTACTGCTCTTTTGGGACTCAGAGGGTCTGACCCATTTGCAACCATTGCGTGCATTACGTTCATCGGTACTGGTTGGCAATTCTGACAAGGTGGTCGCGAAAATGGCCCGCAAAAAGCTTCAGAACAGCCGGGCCAGCAGCGCACTGACCGCGGTTTCGACCCGCAGGATGCGCTCGCCGAGCTGCACTGGCGCCAGGCCCGCTTCGGCCAGTTTCTCTACTTCGTAAGGAATCCAGCCACCTTCAGGACCGATGGCCAGGGTCACCGGGCGCGACACCGCCCTTGGACAGTTCGGGTAGTCGCCGGGGTGACCGACCAGGCCAAGGGTGTTGGCGGCCAGCTGCGGCAGTCGATCCTCAACGAACGGCTTGAAGCGCTTCTCGATGATGATGTCCGGCAACACCGTATCGCGTCCCTGCTCGAGACCAAGAATCAGCTGCTCGCGAATGGCCGCCGGCTCGAGGAAGGGGGTTTGCCAGAAGCTTTTTTCCACCCGGTAGCTGTTGAGCAGCACCAGCCGCGGGACGCCCATGGTGGCGATCGTCTGCAACACCCGACGGAGCATCTTCGGTCGCGGCAGGGCAAGCAGCAGGGTGATGGGCAGCTTGGTTGGGGGCGGCTGGTCAAAGCTGACCTCCAGTTCGGCCGACACCTGGTCCAGGTGGAGGAGCCGGCCCTCGCCCATACCGCTGCCCAGTAGGCCGACGCGCAGGGTTTCGCCGGCTTCGGCGCGGTGAACGTCCTGCAGGTGCCTGAGCCGGCGATCGGTCAGGAGCACCCGGTCGGCGGCGATGAAATCCGCCGCCTCAAGAAGTAGCAGATTCACGGGCGCGAAACGGGCGGTTGTCTGTCGCGCTCAGGCTTGTCTTCATCGGCGTCGCCGCGAAAGGCCGCTTCGCGTTTGCTGACCATGCTGCCACAGATGACACCTGCCTCGAACAGCAGCCACATCGGTACGGCGAGCAGGGTTTGCGAAAACACGTCCGGTGGCGTCAGCACCATGCCAACCGCAAAGCAGCCGACGATTACGTAGGGACGGCTCTTGCGCAGGGTCGCCACGTCGACGATGCCGACCCATATCAGCAGGAAGGTCGCTACCGGAATCTCGAACGCCACGCCGAACGCAAAGAACAGCGTCAGGACGAAATCCAGATATTGGCCAATGTCGGTCATCATCGCTACGCCCTCGGGCGTCACGCTGGCGAAGAAGCCGAACATGATTGGAAAGACCACGAAGTAAGCGAATGCCATGCCGGCGTAGAAGAGGATGATGCTGGAGATCAGCAGCGGTACCGCAATGCGCTTTTCATGCTTGTACAGCCCCGGCGCGATAAAGCCCCAGATCTGATAGAGGATGATGGGCATCGAGAGGAACAGCGCCACCATCAGCGTCAGCTTGAAAGGCGTGAGAAAAGGAGAAGCGACGCCGGTGGCGATCATTGTCGCGCCTTCCGGCAGATAGGCGCGCAGCGGGGCGGCTACCAGGGAATAGATCTGCTGGGAAAAGTAGAACAGCCCGGCGAACAGCAAAGCGATGGCCATGACGCAGCGCAGCAGGCGTTTGCGCAGCTCGGTAAGGTGGGCGATCAGCGGCATTTCCTGATCGTTGCTGGCGTCATTGCTCATGGTTCAGGTGACCTGTCAGGGCGTGAAGCGGGCGCGGATTCGGCCGATTTAGCGGTCCCTGTCGATGGCTGCGGAGCGGGAGCAGTCACGTCGTTTTTCAGGTTTGGCGTGCTCGCCGCTGTTTCAGGTGCAGTGGCGGGGCTGTCGCTGCGGTCGTTGCCGGAGGCGGGAGGCATGATGCTCTGCTTCATTTCGCGCTCAAGGTCGAGAATGCGCTCATTATGCAGCTGGCGCCGAATCTCGTCGGCGCCGATCTCTCGTTCCACTTCCGCCTTGATGTTGCTGAAGCTTCGCTTCAGCCGGCCGACCCAAAGACCTGCAGTGCGCACCGCGCCGGGCAGCCGCTCCGGGCCCAGCACAATCAGTGCCACCAGGCCGACCAGCAGCATCTCGGAAAAGCCGATATCGAACATCAGGACTCGCTCACATCAAGGGGGCTCGGCGTGCGTCCCGACAGGTTCGTTGTCGGGCGGGTGCAGCGGGCCCGCGCGGGACTAGTCTTTCTTGGTCGGCTCTTCGACCTTGCGCGCTTGCGCGTCAATGGTGGTTCCCGGTTTTTCCTCGACGCTGGGCTTTTCCTCATCAGTACCCATCGATTTACGGAAGCCCTTGATCGCATCACCCAGGTCCGAACCCAGGCCCTTGAGGCGCTTGGTACCAAACAGCATGACGACGATCAGCAGGATGATCAGGAGTTGCCAGATGCTTATTCCACCGAGACCCATGGTGCTACCTCCGAAAATGAATCAGTTGTGCGGGCGAGCGGCTTTTTCCGCATGTCCGGAAAGACCGAAACGTCGGTCCAGTTCGTCCAGTACCGCCTGCGGATGCTGACCAAGTGCGGCTAGCATGACCAGGCTGTGAAACCAAAGATCGGCTGTTTCATAGATTAGCTCGTTGGCATTGCCGCTGGCGGCGGCATCCTTGGCGGCGAGAATGGTTTCCACCGATTCTTCGCCGAGCTTTTCCAGAATCTTGTTCAGGCCCTTGTGATACAGGCTGGCCACGTAGGAACTGTCCGGTTCGGCGCCCTTGCGGGCCTCCAGTACTTCGGCCAGGCGGGCGAAAGTTTCACTCATGCTTGTGCTCCGCATAGATGGCGTGGGGGTCCTTGAGGACCGGCTCGACGGTTCGCCAACCGCCGTTGTCGAACACACGATAGAAACAGCTCTCGCGTCCGGTGTGGCAGGCGATACCGCCCAATTGCTCGACCATCAGCACGATCACGTCCGCGTCGCAGTCCAGGCGCAGTTCATGCAGTTTCTGGATGTGGCCCGACTCTTCGCCTTTGCGCCACAGCTTGCCGCGCGAGCGCGACCAGTAGATGGCGCGATTTTCCTGCGTGGTCAGAGTGAGCGACTCGCGGTTCATCCACGCCATCATCAGAATGCGCCCGGTGTGGTAGTCCTGCGCGATCGCCGGGATCAGGCCATCGGCATTCCAGTTGATTTCGTCCAGCCAGTTCATCGGCTTCTCCGTACAGTGCGACAAGTTTGCCAGCCTCGCAGAGCGCTGGCTATCGGCGTACGACGATGTACAGGCCGGCCGCCAGCATCAGCCAGGCCGGCCAGGTGGCGGTGGCGGTGAAAGTAGTGGCTCCGGCGGCCAGAACCCCGCCGCCGCCGAGCAGTGCTGCGCCAATCAGACGCAGCGGCCAGCCATGGTGGCGTTCACGCCAGGGGGGGGCCGGATTATCGGCATGGGGCTGCGACATGTGTTCGAGCAGCTCGCGGGCCATGCCGGCCAGATGCGGTATCTGTTCGATCTGCCCCTGCACGTTCTTCAGCAGCTGTTTGGGGCTCATGCGCTCACGCATCCAGCGCTCCAGGTAAGGCTGGCCGGTGCTCCACAGGTCGAGGTCGGGATACAGTTCGCGGCCCAAACCCTCGATGTTGAGGAGAGTCTTCTGCAGCAGTACCAGTTGCGGCTGCACTTCCATGTTGAAGCGCCGCGCCACCTGGAACAGCCGCACCAGCAGCTGGCCGAAGGAAATGTCCCTGAGTGGTTTTTCGAAGATAGGCTCGCAGACTGTGCGGATTGCCGCCTCGAATTCGTTGACCTTGGTTTCCGCCGGTACCCAGCCCGAATCGATGTGCAGTTGCGCAACCTTGCGGTAGTCGCGTTTGAAGAAGGCCATCAGATTGCGCGCCAGATAATCCTGGTCTTCCGGCGTCAGGCTGCCGACGATACCGAAGTCCACCGCGATGTATTGCGGGTTCCAGGGCTGATGGGTGCTGACGAAGATGTTGCCGGGGTGCATGTCGGCATGGAAGAAGCTGTCGCGGAATACCTGGGTGAAGAAGATCTCCACGCCGCGCTCTGCCAGCTGCTTCATGTCGGTACGCTGCTCGGCCAGCTTGGCCATGTCAGTAACCGGCACACCGTAGATGCGCTCCATCACCAGCACCTGGGGGCGGCAGTAATCCCAATACACCTGCGGTACGTACAGTAGCGGCGAGTCCTGGAAGTTGCGCTTGAGCTGGCTGGCGTTGGCCGCTTCGCGCAGCAGGTCGAGCTCGTCGTGGATGGTCTTGGCGTAGTCGTCGACCACTTCCACCAGGTGCAGGCGTCGCGCATCGATGGACGCGCGCTCGGCCGCCTTGGCCAGCAGAAACAGCCAGGCCAGATCTTGGTTGATGATCGGCTTGAGATTCGGTCGTACCACCTTGACCACTACTTCCTCGCCGCTGCGCAGCCGGGCGGCATGGACCTGGGCGACCGAGGCAGAGGCCAGCGGCTTGCTGTCGAAGCGCGCAAAAAGCTCGCCGACGCTGGCGCCCAGTTGCTGTTCGATCAGGGCAATGGCTGTCGCCGAATCGAAGGGCGGCACGCGATCCTGCAACATCGCCAGCTCTTCGGCGATGTCCAGCGGCAGCAGATCGCGGCGGGTGGAGAGGATCTGGCCGAACTTGATGAAGATCGGCCCAAGGCCCTCCAACGCCAGACGCAGGCGTGCACCACGGGTCAGTTCGCTGTGTCGGCGTGGCAGCCAGCGCCAGGGCAGCAAGTAGCTGCTTGTGCGCAACCACCAAGGCATCGGCAGGTCGAGGATGATGTCATCCAGGCGGTAACGAATCACCACCAGCAGGATGCGGAACAGGCGGCGGGTGGCAGCGAACAGCTTCATTCGGTTTGATCTGGTTTCAGGGAGTGGGTGAGGCGTTCGACTCGGGCCTCGAGTCGGTCGAGGGTCAGCTTGAGTCGGTCGAGTTCGTCGAAGCGTGCTTCAGCTTCGTTGCGGCCGACCAGGGTGCGCGACTCTTCGTTGAGATAGTCGGCGAGGTCCTGGCGCAAACTGTCAGCGCTCTGCCTGGCCCAGGCTGCGGGGCGGCGCAGGCTGGAGCCGAGCAACTGGGTGCCGACCGGTCCGAGCAAGCGCGAGACTTCGTATTCCCAGTCCAGCTCGAGATCCTGCAGCACCTCGGCCAGCTGCATCAGCGGGGCGCTGTCGCCGTCGATTTCGACTTCCGGACCGTGCAGCACCGCAGTCTTGTTGCGGCTCAGAGCCAAGCGTATCAGGCTCGACGCCGGGGCACGCAGACGGCACTCCGCTTCGCTGCCCCATTCGCTGGCCAGCCGCAGACCTTCGCCATCGGCGATCACGAACAGTCGCCAGGCCGGCGCCGTGCAATCGATCTCGATGGCGCGGCCGTTCATCCGGGCCAGCCGTGGCAAGGCGGTCGGATCGAGGCGCAGCAGGCGGTTGATGCCGCGTTCGGCTGCGGCGAGCACGGCAAGCTGCAGCATCAGGGCTTGATGCCGCGATGCAGGGCGACGATGCCGCCGGTCATGTTGTGGTAGGTGACGCGCTCGAAGCCGGCGTCGGCCATCATGCCCTTGAGCGTTTCCTGGTCAGGGTGCATGCGGATGGATTCGGCCAGGTAGCGGTAGCTCTCCGAATCGTTGGTGATCAACTTGCCCATCATGGGTAGCAGGCTGAACGAGTAGGCATCATAGGCCTTGGAGAGCAGCGGATTGGTGGGCTTGGAAAACTCCAGCACCAGCAGCCGTCCGCCGGGCTTGAGCACCCGCAGCATGGAAGCGATGGCGGCTTCCTTGTGGGTGACGTTGCGCAGGCCGAAGGCGATGGTGACCACGTCGAAGTGGTTGTCCGGGAAGGGCAGCTTCTCGGCATCGGCCTGCACAAAGCTGATGTTGCCGGCCACGCCTTTGTCCAGCAGCTTGTCGCGACCGACCCTGAGCATCGAAGCGTTGATGTCGGCCAGAACCACTTCGCCGGTGGGGCCGACGATGCGCGAGAACTGGCGTGCCAGATCGCCAGTGCCGCCGGCGATATCCAGCACGCGATTGCCTTGGCGTACGCCAGACAGCTCGATGGTGAAGCGCTTCCAGAGACGATGCACGCCGCCGGACATCAGGTCGTTCATCAGGTCGTACTTGGCAGCTACCGAGTGGAAGACTTCTGCCACCTTGTGTGCTTTTTCGCTCTCCGGCACGTTCTTGTAGCCGAAGTGGGTGATGGGTTCTGCGTCATGCTCTTTGCGGGGATCGGTCATGTCACTGTCACCGGAAGAATGTGCGGGGCATTCTAAACCTAAATGTGGCAAAAGCAGCCGAAGCTTGGAGCCAGAAGCTTGAAGCAAAAACGCCAAGGCTGGGTTTGCCCGGCTTCGGCTTGTTTACAGCATCAATTTGACCGGAGAGATATCAGGATCGCGGGATTTGCCGGCTGCCGCCAGTTGCTGGAGGTAGTCATCCCAGAGCTGCTGCTGGTCCTGCGCTAGATGATCAAGGTAGTCCCAGCTATACAGGCCGCTGTCGTGGCCGTCGCTGAAGGTCAGTTTCAGTGCGTACTGTCCGGCCGGCTCCACGCCCTCCAACGCAACGTTGATCTTGCCGGTCTGCAGGATCGGATTGCCGTGACCCTGCACCTCGGCGGACGGCGAATGCACCCGCAGGAATTCGGCCGGCAGGCTGTAGCGCTCGTCGGGGCCATATTCGAGTTCCAATATTTTCGAAGCCTTGCGGAGTTTGATCTGGGTAGGGATGCGCATGGGAAGAACCGAAGCAGTGGCGGGCAGGCGACAAGGCTGAACGAGTGAGCCGCTTCTCGTCCAGCCTTTTGCCTGAGCTGATTTAGAGAATGTAGCGCGACAGGTCTTCGTCTTCGGCCAGCTCGCCGAGGTGGCTGTTGACGTAGTCGGTGTCGATGCGAATTGGCTCGCCGTTCTGCTGGCCGGCGAGGTCGCCCGCACTGAAGGAAACTTCTTCCAGCAGGCGCTCGAGCAGCGTATGCAGGCGGCGCGCGCCGATGTTCTCGGTCTTCTCGTTGACCTGCCAGGCGATTTCGGCCAGACGCTTGATGCCATCCTGGGCGAATTCAATCAGCAGCCCTTCGGTCTTCAGCAGCTCGCGGTACTGCTCGGTGAGCGAGGCGTGCGGCTCGGTGAGGATGCGCTCGAAGTCTTCCGGCGACAGCGCCTTGAGCTCCACGCGAATCGGCAGGCGACCCTGCAGTTCCGGCACCAGATCGCTGGGCTTGGACAGATGGAACGCACCGCTGGCGATGAACAGGATGTGGTCGGTCTTGACCATGCCGAGCTTGGTGTTGACCGTGCTGCCCTCGATCAGCGGCAGCAGGTCGCGCTGCACGCCCTCACGGGAAACATCGGCGCCGCTGGTGTTGCCGCGCTTGGCCACCTTATCGATTTCGTCGATGAACACGATGCCGTTCTGCTCCACCGCTTCCAGCGCACGGGCCTTGAGTTCCTCCTCGTTCACCAGACGCGCGGCTTCCTCGTCGCGCACCAGCTTGAACGCATCCTTTATTTTCAGTTTGCGGCTCTTGCGCTTGCCCTTGCCCATGTTGGAGAAGAGGTTTTGCAGCTGACTGGTCATCTCCTCCATGCCCGGCGGAGCCATGATTTCGACGCCGGCCGGGGTGTCCGCCACCTCGATATCGATCTCCTTGTCGTCCAGCTGACCTTCGCGCAGGCGCTTGCGGAACAGCTGGCGCGTATTGGAATCGCCGCTCTGCAGTGGCTCCTCGCTGAAACCTACCGGCCGCGCCTGGGGCAACAGGGCATCGAGAATGCGCTCCTCAGCGGCGTCCTCGGCGCGGAGCTGCATCTTTTGCACTTCCTGCTCACGCAGCATCTTCAGCGCGGCATCGGCCAAGTCGCGAATGATCGACTCGACATCGCGACCGACATAGCCAACTTCGGTGAACTTGGTCGCTTCAACCTTTATAAAAGGCGCATTGGCCAGCTTGGCCAGGCGGCGCGCTATCTCGGTCTTGCCGACGCCAGTCGGACCAATCATCAGGATGTTCTTGGGCGTGACTTCCGGGCGCAGTTCGGCGGGCAGCTGCATGCGTCGCCAGCGGTTGCGCAGGGCAATGGCGACGGCACGCTTGGCGTCGTCCTGGCCGATGATGTGGCGGTTGAGTTCGTGGACGATCTCGCGGGGCGTCATGGACATTTAGGTACTCCAGAGCGGACAGGCGGTCAGACCGCGCTATCCAGCTCCTCAATAGTCAGGGTCTGATTAGTGAAGACGCAGATGCTGCCGGCAATGTTCAGCGCGGTTTCTGCAATTTCCCGGGCGGACATCTCTTCACCGCCCTTGCGCATCAGCGCCATGGCTGCGGCCTGGGCGAAACCGCCGCCGGAACCCATGGCGATCAGGTCGTCTTCCGGCTGCACCACGTCACCGTTGCCGGTGATGATCAGCGAGGCGTCCTTGTTGGCCACGGCGAGCATGGCTTCCAGGCGGCTCAGGGAGCGGTCGGTGCGCCAGTCCTTGGCCAGCTCTACGGCAGCACGCACCAAGTGGCCCTGGTGTTTTTCCAACTGGCCCTCGAAACGCTCGAACAGGGTAAAGGCGTCCGCAGTGGCGCCAGCGAAGCCGGCCAGTACCTGGCCGTGATAGAGGCGACGGACCTTCTTGGCGTTGCCTTTCATGACGGTGTTGCCAAGAGAAACCTGGCCGTCGCCGCCCATGACGACTTTGCCGTTGCGGCGCACTGAAACGATGGTGGTCAAAGGAAAATCTCCACGCAGCGGGGCGATGAATGCCCGAATGCGGTTGATATGGGGGAGGCGGTGCGGCTTTTCAACCAGTCTGCAGCGCTGGGCCTATGGCGCATAGCCGGTTTTGCCGCGTTTGGTCCTCTGCGCGCATCGCGCTTGGCTGCCGTCAAGCCGCGCCAGCGCTGGCCGGTGGGACCGGATCAACGGGCGCGGCGCGAGCGCTGGCCATGGCGATGACCTTGCGCAGCCGCACTGGAATCGATTTTGCTGCCGGCACCTTGCTGCGTTTGGCGTGGTGCCAGACTGGCAGCAGCACGTTGCACTCTGGGTAGTAACCGGCGCAGCAACCTTCGGGAATATCATAGGGCGTCACGCGCAATGGCCCGATGGCGCGATGCACGCCATCGTCGACTTCAGTGACCGCTTCGATTTGATCACCTTCAGCCAAGCCCAGGCGCACGATGTCGTTGCGGTTCAGCAGGATCACCATGCGCGTGCCGTGGATGCCGCGGAAGCGGTCGTTGTAGCCGTAGACGGTGGTGTTGAACTGGTCGTTGCTGCGCAACGTCATCAATTGCAGCACGTCGTGTCGCTCGTGACCGCCTTGCTCGGTGTCGGGGTCTGCGGCCAGCTGCGGCGGGTTGATGAAGTTGGCTTTGCCGGTTTCGGTATTCCACTTGCGCTGGCTGGCGCCCAGCGGCTGATGGAAGCCGCCGGGCTCCATCATGCGCACGTTGAAGTCGTAGAAAATATCCGGGTAGCTCTCGGCGATGGCGTCGCGGATCAGGTCGTAGTTGGCGACCCAGGCGTCCCAGTCCAGCCGCGGATTGGGCTGCAATGCAGCCTTGGCCAGGCGTGCGACGATGGCTGGCTCCGATAGCAGCAGCTCGCCGGCGGGCTCGGCTGCCCCACGCCAGGCGCGGATGCAGGCGGTGCTGTCCTCAGTGGTGTGGCGTTGTTCGCCGGTGGCCTGGCGGTCGATTTCAGTGCGACCCAGACACGGCAGGATATAGGACACCTCGCCGGTAATGAGGTGATTGCGGTTGAGCTTGGTGGACACCTGCACCGACAGGCGCAGCTTGCGCCAGGCCGGCTCGATCTGCGACGTATCGGGCACCGCGCGGACGAAGTTGCCGCCCATGGCGATGAAGCCCTTGATACGCCCTTCGATGATGCCCTCGCAGGCTTCCACCGTATTCACTCCATCCTCGTTCGGTGGCTCGAAGCCGAACTGCCGACGCAAGTTGTCCGCAGGTACCTTGGTCGCCTTTTCGGTGATGCCGACGGTGCGCTGGCCCTGCACGTTGGAATGCCCGCGCACGGGCAGAATGCCTGCGCCTTCCTTGCCCATGTTGCCGCGCAGCAGCAGCAGGTTGATCAGCATTTGCACCGCCTCCACGCCGTGCCGATGCTGGGTGATGCCCATGCCGTAGGCGACGATCACCCGCTGGCAGCTGGCATAAGCCGTGGCGGCCGCCTCCATCGCCGTGCGGCTGAGGCCCGAGCGGCGTTCAAGTATCTGCCAGTCATAGCTACGTACACGCTGCTCGAAAGCGTCGAAGCCGTGGGTGTGCTGTTCTATAAAATCGATATCAAGGACACGTGGCCTGCCGCTTGCCTGCGCTTCGTCGTCCATGGCGAACAGCGCCTTGCAAAGTCCAGTGATGGCAGCGATGTCCCCACCGATGGCCAACTGGTGATATTGGGTGCTGATCACCGTGCTGTCCGGGGTGAGCATTTCCTTGGGCGATTGTGGGTCGACGAAGCGCTCCAGACCGCGTTCGCGGATTGGGTTGAAGGTGACGATCTCGGCGCCGCGTTCGCGAGCATCCTGCAGTTCATGCAGCATTCGCGGGCTGCTGGTGCCGGTGTTCTGGCCGAAGAAGAACAGCCCGTCGGTCTTCTCCATGTCGTTCAGGGTGACCGTGGCGACCGGCACGCCGATGCTTTCCGGCAGAGCCACAGAGGTGCTTTCGTGGCACATGTTGGAACTGTCTGGCAGGTTGTTGGTGCCGTACATTCGCGCCAGCACGCCATACATGTAGGCCGTTTCCAGCGACGCGCGACCGGACATGTAGAAGGCCACCTGATTGGGATTGGCCATGGCCTTGAGCTCGCTGCCGATCTCGGCGAAGGCACTGTCCCAGCTGACCGGCCTGTACTTGTCGCTCGCGGCGTCGTAGCGCATGGGGTGGGTCAGGCGGCCCTGGTTTTCAAGGTCGAAGTCGGTCCAGTTCAGCAGCTCGGTGACGGTGTGCGCGGCGAAGAATTCAGGGCCGCAGCGACGCCTGGTATTTTCCCAGGCGGTAGCCTTGGCGCCGTTCTCGCAGAACGACAGCGGCCGCGACGGATGCGGCTTGGCCCAGGCGCAACTGACACAGGCGAAGCCGTCAATGGGCTTGTTTTGCTTGAGCAACAACGACGCGCCGGATAACGGGATCTTTTCGCGAATCAGGATGTTGGCGACCGAATAGGCCGAACCCCAGCCGCCGGCGGGAGCGTGATAGGGCTTGAAGGTTGGCTGGCTCACGTCGCTCTCCTGGGTTCTGACGCCGATGGAGTATGTGGCCCGTCTGCTCACGAAGAATTGTTGGATAGCGGACAGGTACTGTTTACGACGTGCCCTGCGTAGGGTTCGTTCAGCCCCTTTGTTTCCGATTATGACCGCGCCACCGCTTACTCCATGGCGAAGTCGAGCTGGCGCCAGGCTTCATAAACGGCGACGGCAACCGTATTGGACAGGTTCAGGCTGCGACAGTCGGGGCGCATCGGCAGGCGCAGGCGGCGCTCGACGGGCAGGGCCTCGCGAATCTCAGCGGGTAGGCCGCGGCTTTCGGGGCCGAACAGGAAGGCATCGCCACGCTGGAAGGCGACCTCATGAAAAGGCTGCGAGCCCTTGGTGGTGAAGCCGAACAGGCGCGGATGGTCGAGGCTGGCCAGGCAGCTGTCCAGGTCGGCGTGGCGCTTGAGGGGTGCGTATTCGTGATAATCCAGCCCGGCGCGACGTAGGCGCTTGTCATCCAGATCGAAACCCAGTGGCTCGATCAGGTGCAGGCTGCAGCCTGCGTTGGCGCAGAGCCTGATAATGTTGCCAGTATTGGGCGGAATTTCCGGCTGGAAAAGGATCACATGGAACATGGGTGTCACCAGGGCTGAGGACGGCAAGCATTCTACTGCGTCGAGCGACCCACGGCCGCGCCTGCGCAGGCGCTTTTTCGCTTCGTTGGTGCTGATTGGGCTGTTGCTCGGCTTGCTGATCGGTCGTCTCACGACCCCCGAGCCGGTGCAGTTGTTGCGTGCCGAGGCGATTGCCGAAGGGCTCCGGCTCTGGTTCGACCACGAGCCGGAACTGCATGCAGAACGTATCGACGGCGCTATCGGTTTGCTCTTCCAGGCTCAAGGCAGCGCCCGGCATGGCGAGCTGGAAGTGCAAGATGCACGTATTCGCTGGCGCCTGCAGCACACCGAAAAGGGCTTGCTGCTGCACTTCGTCGCTACTCGACCATTGATGGCGGACTGGCAGGGGAAGGCGGTGGCAGACGGTTGGCGGCTCGATGTCGCGGTTGCGCCGCTCAGGTAGAACGAGGGCGCTGGCCGAACACGCCGCGCTTGCCGCGACGCGTCGTTCGGCTCCTGTCGGGCTTTCGCTCGATCAGCTTTCCTCCTCCTCGTCGTCGGTGCCGTCGCCGCCCATTCCCAACTCCTTGATCTTGCGCGTCAGGGTGTTGCGGCCCCAGCCCAACAGGAGGGCGGCGTCGCGGCGGCGGCCGGCGGTGTGTTTGAGCGCGATCTCGATCATGGTTCGCTCGAAGGCCGGCATCGCTTCGTCGAGCAGGTTGGACTGACCACGCTCCAGCGCCAGGTCGGCCCACTGGCGCAGCGCCTGCTCCCAGTTGACCGAAGGCTGCGCCTCGGTGGGCTGGCTGAGCAACTCCGGTGGTAGATCGTCAATATGCACCTCGCGGCCGGACGCCATTACCGTGATCCAGCGGCAGGTGTTCTCCAGCTGGCGCACATTGCCCGGCCAAGGCAGGTTGCGTAGGAAGTCTGCGGTTTCGCTTTTCAGCAGTTTGGTCTCGACCGACAGCTCCTGAGCGGCGCTGGCCAGGAAGTGCGAGGCGAGGGCGGGGATGTCCTGGCGCCGATCAGCCAGGCGCGGGATGTGAATGCGGATGACGTTCAGGCGATGGAACAGGTCCTCGCGAAACTTGCCGGCCCGCACGAGGGCTTCCAGATCCTGATGGGTGGCAGCGATGATGCGCACGTCGACCTTCACCGGCATGTGTCCGCCGACACGGTAGAACTCGCCATCGGCCAGCACGCGCAGCAGGCGGGTCTGGGTGTCGGCCGGCATGTCGCCGATCTCGTCGAGGAACAGCGTGCCGCCATCAGCCTGTTCGAAGCGACCGCGGCGCTGGTTGGCCGCGCCGGTGAACGCGCCTTTCTCATGGCCGAACAGCTCCGACTCCATGAGGTCCTTGGGGATAGCCGCCATGTTCAGCGCGATGAAGGGCGCGTTGGCTCGGGGGCTATGACGGTGCAATGCATGAGCGACCAATTCCTTGCCGGTGCCGGATTCGCCATTGATCAGCACCGTGATGTTGGAATGGCTGAGGCGACCGATGGCCCGGAAGACTTCCTGCATGGCCGGTGCTTCGCCGATGATTTCCGGGGTCGGCAGGGTTTCGGTGGGCGACTGTAAGTCCAGCTGCTCGCGGGCGTGCTGGCTGGCACGACGGACCAGCGAGATGGCGTCGTCCACATCGAAGGGCTTGGGCAGGTACTCGAAGGCGCCGCCCTGGTAGGACGCTACGGCGCTGTCGAGGTCCGAATGCGCGGTCATGATGATTACCGGCAGGCGCGGATGCTGCGCGCGTATCTGCGCCAGCATGTCCAGGCCGCTGAGGCCAGGCATGCGGATGTCCGAGAGGATGACGTCAGGCTGCTGGACTTTTAGCGGGCCGAGCACACTATCCGCGCTGTCGAAGCTGCGCGTCGTCATGCCGGCCTGCTGCAGCGCCTTCTCCAGAACCCAGCGGATGGAGCGGTCGTCATCGACGATCCAAACGGTTTCGTTTCGCGTCATGCAGCGGTTCCTTGTTCGAGCGGCAGGAAGATCGAGAAGGCGGTGTGGCCAGGGTGGCTTTCGCATTCGATCAAGCCCTGGTGTTGGCTGATGATGTTCTGCGCGATGGCCAGGCCAAGGCCGGTGCCGTCGGGGCGGCCGCTGACCATTGGGTAGAAGAGCGTGTTCTGCAGGTCACCGGGAATGCCGGGGCCGTTGTCGATGATCTCGATGCGCGCCACCAGACGATGGCGGACATGGCCGATGGTGAACTGGCGCAGGGTACGGGTGCGCAGGGTGAGGCGTGCCAGGCCAAGTTCGGTCTGGGTGGTCAGCGCCTGCATGGCGTTGCGCATGATATTGAGCACGGCCTGAATCAGCTGCTCGCGGTCGGCGAGCACTTCGGGAATGCTCGGGTCATAGTCGCGCACCATGATGATCTGGCCCTGGCTTTCGGCTTCGATGAGGCTGGATACATGCTCAAGCACTTCGTGAACATTGGTCATGCCCAGCGACGGCAGCTTGTTCGAGCCGAGCATCCGGTCGACCAGGTTGCGCAGCCGGTCCGCCTCTTCGATGATCACTTCGGTGTAGTCGCGCAGATGTTCCTCGGGCAGTTCGCGGGCCAGTAGCTGTGCTGCGCCGCGGATACCGCCAAGCGGATTCTTGATTTCATGAGCCAGGCCGCGCACCAGCATGCGCGTGGTTTCCTGGTTGGAAAGCTGCGCCTCTTCCTTGCTGATCCGCAGCAGGCGGTCACGCGGCAGCACTTCCAGCAGCAGCAGCGTTTCGCGACGGGTCAGTATCGGCGTGACCGCGTAGTCGACAGTCAGCGTCTGGCCGCTTACCGAGGTCAAGGTGGCTTCGCGTTTGGTGAAAGGATGCGCCTGCTCGACGGCCTGGCGCAGCGCCGCCAGGGCTTCGGCTGATTCGGTGAACAGCTCGCTGATGAACTGGCCATGGCTGCGCTGGCCACTGACGGCCAGGAGCATTTCCGCGGCAGGGTTCATGTATTCCAGGCGCAGGCGATCATCGAGCAGCAGCGTCGCGGTGGTGAGGTTTTCGATCAGCAGGCGTAGCAGGGCTTCGTTGATCATGGCTGTCTGCATCCGGTAGTTAGGCTGGAAATGCAAGAAGCAAACCAACTGATGAATGCACGCCATGCAACGTATTGGGGAGGTAGTGCCGCTTGGATCACAAGGCACAAGCATGGCTGCGCACCAATATGGTGCGCATGATGCTCATATAAAGGGCACGAAGGGAATGTTTTTCTTTTCCGGGGGCTTGTCCTTGAGCGGGCACTCGGGACGCACGCCATATTGGTCCTTCTTGCATGGGTTGACCATACGTCGCTGAGCCAATGAGGTGCGCATCAGGTGGAAGGTAAGGGGCGCACTTTTCTGGACCGCGTTGCCCTGGGTGTCGACGATCTCCACCACCAGTTGGTGGCTGCCGCGGTCGATGTTTCGCAGGGCGTGAACCGGGCTGGTGCTCGGCTCGCCCACCGGCGCGCCGTCCAGCATGAGGCGGTAAAGGTGGTCGGCAAGCAGAGCGGGCTGGCTGGAGACGGTGACCTCCAGGTCGCCGGCGTTGTTGCGGATGGTCGCGTCATCGGCGGGCGCGAGAATCTGCAGTGCGTAGCTGAACGAAGGCCCGGCACTCGGTCTGGCGGCTCTGGGCGAAGGCGCGACCGGGGTGGCCGGCATGCTGTTGATGGTTCGCGTCTCCACCGGCTGCGCCGCCGGCTTGCCGGGCCGGTCGGTAAAGACCCGGTTGCCGTGCTCGTCGATATAGGTGAACACCTGAGCGCTGGCGGGCAGCGCCCAGGCCAGCAGCAGGCCAAGCCAGAGCGCGTGTAGCGTCAGGCTCATGGTTTTTTTCTGGGCGGGAGGTGCACGCGCTGCACGGTGAACTGCTGCTCGGCGCTCTGGATGACCTGGCCGCTGGAGTCCAGCACCTCGACGGTGAGCACATGCGTGCCGCGATCGACGTTGTTCAGTTGCAGTGCAGTGGCGGTGCTCGCCGGTGCCTGAGGAATGCCGTCGAGCAGGAAGCGAATCCGGTGGCCGGGTTGCAGCCTCGGGTCGAGTTGCGCGGTGACGACGAAAGTGCCGTTATTGGCCCGCAATGCCTCATCATCGGGAATGCCGCCGATCGCGAGGGTTTGATACGGCTGCTGCCGTTCGCCCTGTTGGTCGCTGGCCAGCGGTGGTGGTGGTTCGGGGGTACGGATGTTGACGGTATTGGCGGGCGGCAGCTCCACTTCATCCGCGGCCACGCCTTCGGGCGGCTGGTTAGTGAATACCGTATTGCCATTGTCGTCGGTGTATTTGTAGATCTGCGCCAGCGCCGGGACGCTCAGGAGCAGAAGCAGGCTGAACAATGCAGTGCGCATGGGAAGCTCCGCGAGGTTTAAAGGCTGAAGCCTTGCACCGCTCGGGCTGCCAGGCAAGTTGGATCGTTGGGTTTTGCGAACGCCTGCGGGTTGCTGATGCCTGAAACGAACAAGGCCTCCCGAGGGAGGCCTTGTCTTAAGCGGTGTGGATCAGACGCTGTAGTACAGGTCGTATTCCAGCGGATGCACGAAGGTGCGCACCTTGATCTCTTCCTCGCTCTTCAGTTCGAGGTAGGCATCGATGAAGTCGTCGCTGAACACGCCGCCCTTGGTCAGGAACGCGCGGCCCTTGTCGAGCTCTTCCAGGGCTTCCTTCAGGCTGCCGCACACCTGCGGGATCAGCTTGCCTTCTTCCGGTGGCAGGTCGTACAGGTTCTTGTCCGCAGCATCGCCGGGGTGGATCTTGTTCTGGATGCCGTCCAGACCAGCCATCAGCAGTGCGGCGAAGCACAGGTAGGGGTTGGCCGCCGGATCCGGGAAGCGCGCTTCGATACGGCGGGCTTTCGGGCTCGATACATACGGAATGCGGATCGAGGCGGAGCGGTTGCGTGCCGAGTAGGCCAGCATCACTGGCGCTTCGAAGCCTGGGACCAGACGCTTGTAAGAGTTGGTCGACGGGTTGGTGAAGCCGTTCAGCGCCTTGCCGTGCTTGATGATGCCGCCGATGAAGTACAGCGCGGTATCGGACAGGCCGGCATAGCCTTCGCCGGAGAAGGTGTTCTTGCCATCCTTGGAGATGGACATGTGCACGTGCATGCCCGAGCCGTTGTCGCCGTACAGCGGCTTGGGCATGAAGGTCGCGGTCTTGCCGTATGCATCGGCAACGTTGTGCACGCAGTACTTGAGGGTCTGGACTTCGTCGGCCTTCTTCACCAGGGTGTTGAACTTGACGCCGATTTCGTTCTGACCGGCAGTCGCCACTTCGTGGTGATGCACTTCGACGACCAAGCCCATTTCTTCCATGGCGTTGCACATGGCAGTGCGGATTTCATGGTCGTGGTCGCACGGCGGAACGGGGAAGTAACCGCCCTTGACGGCCGGACGATGGCCTTTGTTGCCGCCTTCGATGTCGGCGTCAGTGTTCCAGGAACCCTGCTCGGAGAAAATCTTGAACATGGAGCCGGAGATGTCGGACTTGAACTTCACCTGGTCAAAGATGAAGAACTCCGGCTCCGGGCCTACGAATACGGCGTCACCGATACCGGTGGACTTGAGGAATTCCTCGGCGCGCTTGGCGATGGAGCGCGGGTCGCGGTCGTAGCCCTGCATGGTGCTCGGCTCGACGATGTCGCAGACCAGAATCAGGGTTGGCTCTTCGGTAAACGGATCAAGCACAGCGGTTTCGTCGACCGGCATCAGAATCATGTCGGAGGCTTCGATGCCTTTCCAGCCATGAATGGACGAGCCATCGAACATCTTGCCATGCTCGAAGAAGTCTTCGTCGCTGGCATCACGGGCAGGAATAGTCACGTGATGCTGCTTGCCTTTGGTATCGGTGAAGCGCAGATCAATCCACTTCACATCGTAATCTTTGATCAGTTGAAGCGACTTCGACATGGTGCTCTCCAGTGGTGGAAGCGTTGACAGGTGGCTTCCGAAAGTCAGGGGTTTGAAGCCAAGCGGCGGATAGTCCGGCAAGGCGGCCTTGCTCACAAGAGAGCAAATTGCATGCCAGCGCCCTGTTTTGGGGCTGGTGGCGTGCCATCGCGACTTTCACGGGGGTGTCGCGAGAGCAACGCATATTCTGACTGAATATCCGCACCGATGTTGTGCGGGGTCATCTTTGGTCGGGCTTTTTTGGTGCGCTACAGTGCTGGTGAGAAAACCGTCTAATTGTTGACCAATTTCCGCTATACTCCGCCCCCCTCTTTTTACGCCGCGCTGGCGCCCACGTTTTCATGAAGCTGATCGTCAAGGTTTTCCCGGAAATCACCATCAAGAGCCCGCCGGTGCGCAAGGGGTTCATTCGCCAGTTGGCGAAGAACATCCGCACCGTGCTGCGCGACCTCGATCCCGACCTTCGGGTGGAGGGGGTGTGGGACAACGTCGAGGTGGAGACGACGCTCAGCGACCTGAAGATTCTGCGCGAGATGATCGAGCGCCTGCGTTGCACGCCGGGCATCGCCCATTGCCTGGAGGTACACGAGTACCCGCTGGGCGATCTCGACGACATCGTCGAGAAGTGCAGGGCGCACTTCGCCGACCGTCTGCCCGGCAAAATCTTCGCTGTGCGTTGCAAGCGCGCCGGCAAGCATTCTTTCAGCTCGATGGACGTGGAGCGCCACGTTGGCAGCCGTCTGCGCGAGGAGTGCGGCGCTGCGGGCATTTCCCTGAAAGCGCCCGAGATCGAAGTGCGCATGGAAATCCGCGACCAGCGGCTGTTCGTCGTGCATGCCCAGCATGACGGCATCGGCGGCTACCCGCTGGGTGCGCTGGAACAGACCCTAGTGCTGATGTCCGGTGGTTTCGATTCCACTGTGGCCGCTTACCAGATGATGCGCCGAGGGCTGATGACCCACTTCTGCTTCTTCAACCTCGGTGGCCGCGCCCACGAGCTGGGAGTGATGGAGGTCGCCCACTTTCTGTGGAAGAAGTACGGCAGCTCCCACCGCGTACTGTTTATCAGCGTGCCGTTCGAGGAAGTAGTCGGCGAGATTCTCGAGAAGGTCGACAACAGCCAGATGGGCGTGGTCTTGAAGCGCATGATGCTGCGCGCTTCGACGCAGATCGCCGAGCGCCTGCACATCGATGCGCTGGTCACCGGGGAGGCGATCTCCCAGGTCTCCAGCCAGACGCTGCCCAACCTGTCGGTAATCGACTCGGCCACCGACATGCTGGTGCTGCGGCCGCTGATCGCGGCGCACAAGCAGGACATCATTGATACCGCGTTCCAGATCGGCACCGCCGAGTTCGCCAAGAACATGCCTGAATATTGCGGCGTGATCTCCAAAAACCCGACGACCAAGGCCAAGCGCTACCGCATCGAGCATGAAGAAAAGCAGTTCGACATGCAGGTGCTCGAGCGTGCGCTGGAGAATGCCCGTCAGGTCGCCATTGACCGCGTGATCGACGAATTGGGTGAAGACATCAAGGTCGAGGAAGTCGCCGCAGCGACTGCCGGCCAGGTGGTGCTCGACATCCGTCATCCGGATGAGAGCGAGGACGAACCTCTGCAACTGGCGGGTATCGAAGTGCAGACAATGCCGTTCTACGCCATCAACAACCGCTTCAAGGAACTGGATGAAAATCGCCAGTACCTGTTGTACTGCGACAAAGGTGTCATGAGTCGCCTGCATGCTCATCATCTGTTGAGCGAGGGGCATCAGAACGTGCGGGTCTACCGACCCGTAAGCGGGAAACTGGAAGCTGGAAGCGAGAAACAATGAGCGACTGGTCCAACAACCGCGTTGTCATCCGGCGCAAGCAGCCTCCCGACCGGGACTCTGCGACCTCCTTCTTTTCGCTTTCAGCTTCAAGCTTCCCGCTTATTACTCAGGTAAACAAACAGTGATCGAGAATCTCCGCAACATTGCCATCATCGCCCACGTCGACCATGGCAAGACCACCCTCGTCGACAAACTTCTGCGCCTGTCCGGCACCCTGGACCGCAAGGAGCTCGAGAGCGAGCGTGTGATGGACAGCAACGACCAGGAAAAGGAACGCGGCATCACCATCCTGGCCAAGAACACCGCGCTGAAGTGGAACGGCTACAACATCAACATCGTCGACACCCCCGGCCACGCCGACTTCGGCGGTGAAGTCGAGCGCGTTATGTCGATGGTGGATTGCGTGCTGCTGGTGGTCGACTCCATCGACGGCCCGATGCCGCAGACCCGCTTCGTGACGCAGAAAGCCTTCCAGGCCGGTCTGAACCCGATCGTCGTGGTCAACAAGATCGATCGCCCCGGCGCCCGTCCTGACTGGGTTGTGGACCAAATTTTCGATCTGTTCGACAACCTCGGCGCCACCGACAAGCAACTGGATTTCCCGATTGTCTATGCCAGTGCCCTGAACGGTATCGCGGGTCTGGATCACGAGAACCTTGATGACAACATGGACGCGTTGTTCCAGGCCATCGTCGATCACGTGCCGGCGCCGGACGTCGACGTCGACGGCCCGTTCCAGATGCAGATTTCCCAGCTGGACTACAACAGCTTCCTTGGCGTGATCGGCGTTGGCCGTATCAAGCGTGGCAAGGTCAAGACCAACACGCCGGTGATCGCCATTGGCGCCGACGGCAAGAAGCGCCAGGGTCGTATCCTGAAGATCATGGGCCACTCCGGCCTGCATCGCGTCGAGGTCGCCGAAGCCGAGGCCGGCGATATCGTCTGCGTCAGCGGCATGGACGAGTTGTACATCTCCGACACCCTGTGCGACATGAACCACGTCGAGGCGTTGCCTCCGCTGACCGTCGACGAGCCGACCGTATCCATGACCTTCCAGGTCAACGACTCGCCGTTCTGCGGTAAGGAAGGCAAGTTCGTCACCAGCCGCAACATCAAGGAGCGTCTGGAGAAGGAATTGCTGCACAACGTCGCCCTGCGCGTCGAAGAAGGCGACTCGGCCGACAAGTTCAAGGTCTCCGGTCGTGGCGAGCTGCACCTGTCGGTTCTGATCGAAACCATGCGCCGTGAAGGCTTCGAGCTGGCCGTGGGCCGTCCGGAAGTGGTGATCAAGGAAGTCGACGGCGAGAAGCAGGAGCCCTACGAAAACGTCATCATCGACATCGAAGAGCAGCACCAGGGTGCCCTGATGGAGCAGATGGGCCTGCGCAAGGGCGATCTGACCAACATGACTCCCGATGGCAAGGGGCGTATCCGTCTGGAGTACACCATTCCGGCGCGCGGCCTGATTGGCTTCCGGAACAACTTCCTGACCATGACCTCAGGCACCGGCATCCTGACCTCGACCTTCAGCCACTACGGCCCGATCAAGGGCGGTGACGTTGGCCACCGCCAGAACGGCGTGCTGGTCTCCATGGCCACCGGCAAGGCGCTGACCTATTCGCTGGAAACCCTGCAGAGCCGCGGAAAGCTGTTCCTCGAGCCAGGCCAGGAAGTCTACGAAGGTCAGCTGGCCGGCATCCACAGCCGCGACAACGACCTGGTGATCAACCCCACCAAGGGCAAGAAGCTCGACAACATGCGCGCCTCCGGCAAGGATGAAGTCATCGCCCTGGTGCCGCCGATCAAGTTCACCCTTGAGCAGGCGCTGGAGTTCATCGACGACGACGAGCTGGTGGAAGTGACGCCCAAGTCGATCCGCCTGCGCAAGAAGATCCTCGACGAGAACCAGCGTAAGCGTTCAGCCAAGGGCTGAGACGCGTTGCGATAAGACCAAGGCGCCTTCGGGCGCCTTTGTTGTTTTCCAGCCCCAAATCGCGACATGGCCTTGAACCGCGACCTCTGAGCGAACTACTCTGCCTCCGTACAGGGGTGGCATGTCGCCACCTTGCCGGCAGGGATCGCCGCCATTCATACCCATACGCCCAACCCTCGCGCGCCCCAGCGATCAACCCAGCGGGCCGCGCACCCCCGCGAACGCCTGGCCCAGCACATGGGTATAGATCTGCGTGGTGCGCACGTCGGCATGGCCGAGCAGTGTCTGCACGGTGCGGATATCGCTGCCCCGGCGCAGCAGCTCGGTGGCGAAGGTGTGCCGAAAGGTGTGGGAGCTCGCCGGCTTGCCCAACCCACACGCCCGCACCGCCTGCTTGACGACACGTTGAATGGACGTGACATGCACGTGATGGCGGACCAGAGCGCCGTCTGCGTCCACGCAAACTCCGGCAGACGGAAACAGCCATTGCCATTGCAGCGAGCCGGCGGCGTTGGGGTACTTGCGCTTGAGCGCAAAGGGCAGTGTCACCGGCACCTGGTAGAACGCTTCCTGTGCGTGCCAACGCCCGCGAATCAGCGCGATGCGCTCTGTCAGCGGCGCGATCAGGCTGGTCGGCAGCAAGGTGGTGCGGTCCTTGCCGCCCTTGCCGTCACGTACGGTGATCAGCTGCTTGTAGAAATCAATGTCCTTCACCCTCAACCGCGCGGCCTCCGTGACGCGCAAGCCTGCGCCATACATCAGCGACGCCAGCAGATCGTAGGGTGCAGCCAGCTGCCCGATGATGGCCATCGCTTCCTGGTGCGAGAGCACCACCGGCAGGCGCGGTGGGCGCTTGGCCCGGATCGTCTCGCCAATATCGCCCAACGGTCGCTCCAGCACCCGGGCGTACAGAAACACGATGGCATTCAGCGCCAGATTTTGTGTGGCTGCCGCCACCTGACGCTCGCTGGCGAGCCAGCTCAGAAACTGGTTCACCTCGCAAGGCCCCAGTTCCAACGGATGGCGCATTTGGTGAAACCGCAGATAAAAGCGTATCCAGTACCAGTAACTTTTTTCGGTGCGGATGCTGTAGTGATGCGCACGCATCAAGGCATGAAACTGCTCCCGCAGGCGCGGCTTGGGTGGCTGGCTGTCCATGTGATTCCCTTCACTGGTTGTTTGTACAGTAGTTATGGGTTCGCAAAAGACAGCTGTCAAGCGAATACACGCGAAGGGAAAGGTGTTCAGTTAAAGCATTGTATTAAAAGCAATTTATTAAACAGGCGACTCCGGAGGTTCAGGAGTTATATCGAACGCGGCCGCTATGCGTTAACACCGCATGCGGTCTAATCACTGTTAGATATCACAAGGAAAACACAGTGAAAAACTTAATATCTGCAACTCTACTTATCTTCTTAGCCGGCTGCGTCTCGCAACAGAAGAGTGACAATGCGATTTACATGGAGGCTGCCACTCAATTTGCAAGCACGCTCCCACCTGATCAAAAAACCATGAGTTTCCCTAGCATTAAAATTCCAAGCCACGGCATGTTAGCTGACAGCCTGACTATCGCAGCAGGTGGTGGAGCAAATGCTACTCAGCTCCAACAAGAGCTATTAACTGCAAAAGCATCCGGTAGCACAGGCTTTTTAATAATCGGTTCTAGCAGCGCTTTAGATCTGGCAGTTATCGAAGGTGCCACCGATTCTCAAGACCTCAATGGCATGAGTATTTTCTATTCAGGCAGCACCGATAAGAAAAATGAAATTCGCTCCGCAATTGAAAAATCAAAAGCAAGCTTTCACTACATTAGCGCAGAGTGACATCTAACTACTGGTTCAAGTCGTTCGCTTCGCTCACTCGGGACGGGCTAAAGCCCGCCCCTTAACCAAACGTTAGGTAACACATGCACGAGTTCATAACACCAATACTAGACTGGCTTAGCACTATTCATGGCTCCGAAGCACGGGGTCAATATGGTTGGGTAATTGTATTGATGCTCGTAGTTGTAGCTTCGCGCCATATCTCACAAAACGAAGCCTTATTAAAAAGAAAGTGCTTGAAAAATAGAATATCAAAAACGCTTTCTGAAAGAAAATTATCCGCATCAGCTATTGTAGAAAAAGACAATCGCCAATCAAAACTACATGCCAGGCTACAAAAAACAAACAATGTCTACAGCTTAGAAATTCTCACTTCCTCGTCCGAGATTGCAGAACAAACAATCAATATGACGATGAGCACCGTTGATGAACTTGAGCTTTACCTTTCTGAGCATACATGTTTTTTACTATCTGACTTCAAATAGAAGCCACTAATGCGAGCGCACCTAACAAATGGTTCAAATCGCTCGCTGGGACGGGCTAAAGCCCGCCCCTTAACCAAACGTTAGGGTTAGCAGGTAATGCCGAGGCCATCTTATCGTCGCACCATTCTCTGGCGTAGCCGCCAGCCGGCAAGGTCGGTCATTAAAAACGCCTCCGCTGATGCATTGGATCGCTGGCTATTACGTCTCAGCCATTTTGCACAGTTCGGACTCTTGTTGATCACCGTTGGGAGTCTGTATTTCACAGTTCTCCCGCTTTACCAGAAGGCTCTCTTGGAAGAGGCTATCGCGCAGAAAGAATTTGAGCTGAAGACGATGAATGACGTACTTGCCCGAACATACCAGCAAGTCCAGTCGTCAGCCATTCGAGAGTTTCATCTGCGAGGCACCCACGATTGCACAACACTTTGGCGTCAACCACCACCTCCAGAATCGCTGAGGGGCGACGAACCAAAGAAAACCGAATACGAATCCGCTTTTGACTTCAATACACGAATGTGTCTCGAAAAGATTGCAACACTTCCGCAAGTCATTGAGGGCCTTAAACCTGAAGACAGAGCTCTTCTTTTGTCAATGGTTGCAGCAATTGCAGAGAAAATCGATGCCGCTCGTGAGGTAGCGGTTGCTAAGTTTAAAGAAGCACCGGGCATCATTACTCAGGCGAAGGCCGCAACTATGGACTTGAAAGGATTTCGCGCCCTAGAGCTTCAGCTTCGCACGGAGTTGCTTGGTACAAAGGCTACCGCAGAAGAGCGCCGCATCCTCGCTATTTCGTTAGAGCAAGAGGCTACTGCACTAGCCTTTGAGGAGGCTGTTCGTACAACAGTCCTTTCAGTTAATTTCCCATAATGCACCCCTATATATGCAAAGCTGCTGGTCAATCCCTAACAACTGGTTTAAACCGTTCGCTCCGCTCACTGGGACGGGCTAAAGCCCGCCCCTTAACCAAACGTTATACGCCCAAGCAATAAAACTGCGCACATGGAGATCGTTAGTGAGCAATTATCGAACCGTAGCTATCGAAACGTACTCAGGTCGGGGCACTACTTCTAGCGAAGGAGTTCGGGCGCGCCCGTTGCCAGGCCAGAATCTCGACACATCAATGAATGTCGAATGCTCTTCAAAAATGCGCAAAGGCTATCCGGTGGGAACTAAGTTTTTAATTCAGGCTAAGGTCACCTGCAAAGAAGGCGGCACGCCATTCTTATATTCACATTACAACCAGCCATACAAAGTCATAAACGTAGAAGAAGCCGATACATTCATTCGTAGTCTGGGCGTATAACAATGCGCTCAAATCGCTCACTTCGTTCGCTAGGACCGGCTGAAGCCGGCCCCTTAGCTTAATCGTTAGCACTTCAAAGGATAGTCATGAGTCTGTATAAATATTTGACCATAGACACCTTGAAAAAGGTTATTGGTGGGAGCATTCGATTCACCCAGCCAGGTGCATTTAATGATCCATTCGAAATGCTACCTGAACTGCATATGCCTGCCGACTTCCTTGAGAAAGAATTACAAATTAGTTTTGATGTCACAGGCCAGAGAAGGTGTCCTCCAATTGGGGAGTTAGATCCAGAATTTAAATCTGACCAATGCAGCGATGTTAATTCAAGAAATATTGTCTCATCACTAAACAACTCAATTGGCGTACTTTGTCTCTCCAAAAATAATGAATCACTTCTAATGTGGTCTCATTATGCCGATGAATATGCTGGGGCCGTGATTGAATTTGACGATGAGCACGAATTTTTCCAAGGAAGAATTGAAATAGACTATAGGGCTGCGCGCCCAATAAAAGATATTTCCGCTTACATTTCAAATGGAGAGGCCGTCCCGATTTCAGAGTTATGCGTGAAATCGGATCAATGGAAATATGAGTCAGAAGTTCGGTTAGTCAGAAGCCTAAATGATTGCAAAAAAGTTTCTGATTCAGGTAAATTCCCCATATATGTTATGAACACCCCTATAGCTTGCATTAGGTCAATAACGCTTGGAGAAAGAACAACTCTTGAGCATCAGCGTGAAATCTGGGAATTAGTCAAAGAAACAAGTATATCTCTTTCTTTGGCTGCAATATCAAACTGGGGGTATGCATTTAGGTCTGAACCAATTAAATTTAATGAGCCATACTCCAAGTTCAATCCCATAATTAGCCCTAGAACTGCACATATCTTCAAAGACTTTCCTGGCGAACTAGGCGAAATCTCGCGTTGGACGATAGAAAACCATCAACTTAGTGTCGTGGCGAACAGTACCGTATGAAGTGCTAACAAGTGGTTAAAATCGTTCGCTTCGCTCACCGGGACGGGCTAAAGCCCGCCCCCTTAACCAAACGTTTGACGAATACTTGATTTGCGAGACCCCATGGATTTATTTACCCCGTTAGTCAAAGAAGGCAGATTACATCCGCTATTCAAAAAAATAGTCAGCGAAAGCGTCTATCAACCAACTATGGGTGTCATCAATCAGTGGTCAAATGGACTTCTAGGCAGAAAGCGAGAAGCTAATAAATTTATAAAAGAATTTCAAACGACTTTCAATTCATCGCTATGGGAGCTTTATCTAAACAGAGCCTTCATAGAGCTTGGTTATGAAATTGACTACTCAAAAGAAAGCCCTGACTTTCATTTAATACATAGCTCCGGCAGAAGGATCAATGTCGAGGCAGTAACAGCAAACAACAAAAATAATGAATGCGCCGAATACTACAGCAATACTTCGTTCCAGAGCGCGATAGAGCGTTCAAGCAATGACTTTCTAGATCAATCAACCATAAAGTTGATCGGGAAAATCAAAGACAAGCATGAGTTATTTACCGGAACGGAATGTAAAAAGCATCCTTACTCATCCTTAGAGCATGTTAAAGGCAATCCATTTGTTATAGCTATCGCACCTTTCGATAACCATATGTCATATGCACAAAACAACATGGCTATCAATCGGGTTCTTTATGGTATCGAGCCGCCAAGTGCAGATGGATCACAAGAAATAGTTGACCACATCATTAATTCTAATAATCAGAGAGTAGATCTTGGAATATTTACTAATGATACTTACAAAAATGTAAGTGCAGTAATATTCTCAACCACAGGTATGTTTGGAAAAGCCGTTGTACAGACAGATTTCAAAGGGATGGTCAGGGCAACCCGATACAGACAGTTAAGCCCTGACACCTTTCTAAATACTGAAGGCAAACATTCCTTAGGCCACAAAAATATCAAAATTGATAGTGAGCATGACCTATACCGTATAAGATTTTATGATGGAGTGAATGTCTGTGGGGCGGATATGCATTTTTATGCCTCATCAAAACATAAAGAATCTCATTTGGACGGGCTTCATATTTATTACAACCCTTATGCTGAAGTACCGTTAAGTAAAGATTTATTTGTAGCCAGAGAAATCACCCAAAACGACTATGACACCCAATCCAAGCGCATGATTTGCAACCATAACGATGGGTCACTAGTTTCGAGGCAAACATTCACATTCGTCTAACAACTGGTTCAAATCGCTCACTTCGTTCGCAGGGACGGGCTAAAGCCCGCCCCTTAACCAAACGTTAGGTATTTTCTAGGGAATAGAACTTCTGATGAAAATTAGTCACCTCGACCATTTGGTTTTGACCGTTGCAGACATACCAACAACAACGAATTTTTATGAAAAAGTGTTGGGCATGAAAGCCATTAGTTTTGGAGTTGGTCGGATTGCCCTAGAATTTGGCAACCAGAAAATCAATCTTCATCAACTAGGCAATGAGTTTGAACCTAAGGCTCAAAATGTCAGGTCTGGAAGTGCCGATCTTTGCTTTATTAGCGAAATTGATCTGTCAGACGCAATGGAGCATGTGAGAAGTCAAGGTGTAACTATCATGGAGGGACCTGTAAAGCGTACAGGTGCACAAGGTTCAATCACATCGTTTTATTTCAGAGATCCTGATGGGAATCTCATTGAAGTATCAGTTTACTCAACATAACAAACGGCCTAAGAGGGACTGGCGACGCGTAGCGTTTCCAGCCCATTAGCCGGGCGTTAGGTACGCTATTAAAAAATAAGAGAGCCATAAGAATGAAAGGGAAAATTACTTCATGGAAGGATAAAGGCTTCGGCTTCATCAGCCCTGAAGGTAAAAGCGAACAGGTTTTCTTCCACATCTCAAGCTTAAAAAAAGCAACTCGCAAACCAGAAGTTGGTGATTTAGTTATCTTTGAATTGGCCAAGGATTCTCAAGGTCGCCTCAAAGCAACGAATGTGTTACTTGAAGGTGTATCGCTTTCCAGCTCGGTGAGATCTAACAGAATAGTCACAGAGCCCGTCAAGAAAGATGCGTTAGATTATTTTGCTTACTTTGCTCTAGCTGTACTCTTTGCTATCTCATTAGGTCTATTCATAAAAACAGGTGCACCAGAGTCAGCCTTGGTGCCTGGTGCAATTTTTCTACTAGTTATGTTCTTTATATCAAGTAGAAAAAAGCAGCCTGCGAGTAAATTGTTCTCGTACTCAAAGTGTCGTGTCATCTCAATTCACGACGAGAGAACAGTGCTCGCTTGGAACAGAGGATTTGATCGCTTATATTGTAAATCTTGTCATTTGGCATGGTTGCGCGAACAACCTAAAGAGCAACAAGAAAGCAGAGGCTCTTATACTTCATCCAAGTCAGGCTGCCTTGGTCTGTTTTTGGTTATTGCGTCCGCTCCGGTCATTTGTATCGTCGGCGCAGTTACATGGATCGTGTAAGCTAAACTTAATAACAGGTCCAATTTGTTCGCTTCGCTCACTGGGACGCCCGTAAGCGGGCGCCCCTTAACCAAACGTTAGGAAGTTATAAAATGAAAGCATGGAGGCTGCTCGTTACATTTTTTATAGTTATAATTTGCGTAGGTTGTACTGCTTACAAGGTTAATCCTCCAATTGGGCGTGAAGGATCAAAGGGGGCAATAGAAGTCGCGAGTTTCGAAATTAATAATCGGTCCCCGTGGGAGCGTAGTGTTTTTGTTAGAGATGCTTATGAAGTAACAGGAGAAATGCTTTTGGGGGCCGCTGAGGAAAAGAAACGAGACAAACATTTGGTTGTAAATATTGACCAGCGTTTTGGAGGTGGCGCTTGTACGCAGGAGTATTTCACAGGGCTAAGTTTAGGTTTAATACCGAGCTGGTGTACAAGGCCTGAAATGTATAGATTTGAGTTTGTTTTGATTGCCGGTGGAGAAGAGTGTAGGCGCGAAAATTATTCCATAGATATCTTTTCTTTCGCTCATATTTTTCTGTTGCCATTTGCTTTTGTTGAAGGGAAGCCAAACCCGTTGGATATATATCAAGCGTCGCTGCGGGATTTTATAAAAGAGCAGAGCTGCGAAGCGTCCTAACTAGGCATTCAAGCTTGCTAGCTTCGCTCACCGGGTTAGGGAGTCCGCTATCTTCAATACCCACGCAGCGAAACGTTGGACATATTGATTTCTGATGGAGGGCGTATTTGGCAAAGGCTCCGCCCTTCGGTGCTAGTCACCCAAAGTATCCGCCTAGGCCTATCAACTGGTTCAAACCGTTCGCTTCGCTCACAGGGGCGGGCTAAAGCCTGCCGTTAACCAAATGTTATGGATTAAGGTGGCCTTCATGGACGAGCTCATTGAGCGCTCATTTAAGCTAATAGCCCATGTCTTTTATTTTCTCGCAAGGGCTTCCACTTGGTTAATATTTGAGTTTCTTTATGAGGAGGTTTCTTGGTGGTCTGGTTGGTGCGTTTGTCGGGCTGTCACCCTTAATTCCAGGCCGAAAGTAGGAATACATGGCTATAACGAGGCGACCACTACCACAAGATTTATTGTTTGCTTTACAGGTATTTTCTCAATAATTCTAGCGGGGGCGATTTTAGCTGTTTATTTGTATTAGTTCCGGTCAAAAGATTTTGGTCGATTTTCGCTTCGTTCACGGTGATGGGGAGAAGTTCAGGTTTGGCACCTATTGAGCTCAGAAGCTCCGAGTGCCAGATGCCTTTTTGCATTAAACCGGATGCCTGACACGTGCATCAACGTTGTTCCTCTTTCCCGGCAGTGCGCCGTATCATCGCGCCCCCGTCAATCATGCGCGCCTGCCGATGAGCCTGCCCTCTGCAAATCCGCTGACCGAGCTGTACCGGGACGACTGGCTGCTGGCCGTACACAAGCCCGCCGGGCTGCTGGTGCACCGCAGTCCCATCGACCGCCACGAAACCGAATTTGCGCTGCAGTACGCCCGTGAGCTGAACGGTGGCGAACACGTCTACCCCGTGCATCGCCTGGACCGGCCGACATCCGGCGTGCTGCTGTTCGCCCGTGACCCGCATACCGCCAGCCTGCTCGGCCAGGCCATGATGGCCAACGCCGTGCACAAGACTTATCAGGCCCTGGTGCGTGGCTGGCCGCCGGAACAGGGATCGATCGACCACGCCCTGCGTGAGCGTGCCGTGGACAAGCGCCTGAAGGATGAGCCCCAGCCCCTGCGCGAAGCCCAGACCCGCTACACCCGCCTGGCGACTACGCAGCTGCCGGTGGCGATCGAAGGCTTTCCCGAAAGCCGCTACAGCCTGATGGCCCTGCACCCGCTCACTGGCCGCAAGCACCAGCTGCGCCGGCACATGCAGCACATCAGCCACCCCATCATTGGTGACACCAATTACGGTCGCACCAGGCACAACCATTACTTCGCCGGCCGCTTCGGGAGCGGCCGCCTGATGCTCGCCGCGACGGAGTTGCAGCTCACTCACCCGGTCACTGCCGCGCCGTTGCATCTACAGGCACCGCCCAGTGAAGACTTCCAGTGCGTGGTGCAGGAGATCTTCGCGGGGGCGTTCGAATAACCCCCGCGCCTGATCGGTCGGCCGCGGTGTGCCGTTGTCAGCGGCGGTGAGTGAGGGTTGGTCAGTCCTTCAGCAGCGCCTCTACCCCGCAACCAACACGCACGTTGCCCCAGTGGCGGCCGTTGATGTGAATCGGCATGGCCAGGTAGCAGAGCACCTCTCCTGTGTCGCGGATGTAGGTGCGGACCAGCAGCGGCGAAGTGTTCTGCGCGGCTTCCAGCTCACCGGGCGTGTCGAACTTGCGATAGCAGCGGTTGCCGACCAGGTCGATCGCCTGGTCGCCGGTCAGCGGCTTGGAGAATTTCGCGTTGTGGGCCGATAGATAGCCGTCGGTGTTCACCGCAACCGCATAGTTGCAGTCCGGGATGGCGTTCAGGGTGATGTCGAGGTATTTCTGGCAGCGCTGGACGAAGGCGTCACTCCAGGCCAGCTTGAACTTGGGTGGCACGCAGTTACCGTAGGGCTGGTAGTTGCGGTCGAAGACGTCGATACCCTCACGGCTCATCTCGGTCAGTTCTGCCTGGATGACATCGCGCATGCTGCGGGTCTTGTCGACCGCCAGGTCGAAGGTGCCGATGCCGATCTTGAAGCGTGACACCAGCTCCTGCACCGCCTCGGTATCCTCTGACAGGGCGCTGGCCCGGGCTTCCGAATCGGACATGTGACCTGCAACCTCTGCCGAAAGGCGCTGGATGGAAGAGACGTTCTCGTGGACCTGAACGTTGGTGGCCGAAAGCTGCTCCATGGCGCTGGAAATATGCATCAGCTGCATGCCGGTCTGTTCGAAGTCTCCCACCATCCGCTCGAACTGCTCGGCCGAGCGACTCACCACGCCGCGGGTCTGTTGCACATCTGAATTGATCTCGCCGTTGGCCTCGCGCGCGTGGGTCACCAGCGTGAGCATGGTCGATATGTTGTTGGTGATTTCCGTCGAGGCCTTGTTGACGCGCTCGGCCAGTGTGCGCACCTCGTCGGCCACCACGGCGAAACCGCGTCCGGCCTCGCCTGCGCGCGCCGCTTCGATGGCGGCGTTGAGGGCTAGCAGGTTGGTCTGGTCGGCGACTCCACGAATCAACTCTGCGGTGTGGCTGATCACCGTCGAGCGGTGCGAGAGGTCTTCGACAGTCTGGTTGAAGCTCAGGACCTTTTCGCCGACCTGGTTGATTTTGGCCGAGATGTCCTGCATCTCTTGAAGGGATATACGTGCGTTATCCAGGTTGGTGGACGTCGAGTCGGAAATGATCTGCGTGCTGCGCGACACTTCGTTGATCGCTTGAGTGGCTTCGGTGCTGGCGCCGAATACCGCGTCGGTCATGGTGACCTGCTGACGTGCGCTGCCGCCGGTCTCGGCGATGCGCGTCTTGACCTGCAACGCCTCCAGCGCGATCGGGATGGTCATCTTGCGGATGTCGCTGATGACCTGGCGCATCCTCGCAGCAAAGCGGTTGTAGCTCGCGGCCAACTCGCGAAACTCATCGTGCGAATTGGCTTTGAGGTCTTTTGAGAAGTCGCCGCCTTCGTCGCCAATCTCGTTCAGCGCTGTGATCATCGAGCGCACGGGGTTCAGGATCAGGAAGCGCAGGTAGATGATCTGCCCGATCAGCCAGAACAGCCCGAGCACGCTCAGAATGATGACCGCTGTCAGCCCCGCCTCCAGCGAAGCGTTGATGCTCGCTTCCAGCTCTGCCGAGGCTTGACCGTTCTGGAGCGCAGCCGTGATGGTGCTCTTCTGGTCGAAATAGACGTACAGATAACCCAGGTTGACCGTATAGAGGGCCAGCAAGCTTGCCAGCTTCCTGCCCAGCGAATTCCAAAACGTTCGTTCACACCAGTCGTAGAGGTTCCTGAAAGTCCCCATCTATGTCGCTCCCCATTTTCTTGTTGTAGGCGTAGCTCAGATCTCGAGGCTCGGCGGCCTAGACGTGCCGGATGCATGCAGCATCTTCTGCTGAAGTGCGCATGATGGCAACTGGCCGCTGCGTTGTGACGCTTATGATCTATATCGGCGCGCTCGATCGGAAGATGAGCGCGCATCTTCTTGTCAGGCGGTGCATGAGGGCGGCATGTCTATCCTCTATACTGCCGCGCCCACAAATTCGGCGGGCGGGCCAGCACTGCGGTGCGGCGCCGGCTCGTCCACTCATCAAGCAAGGATCCACCCATGGTCAATAACGACGTGTTGCGCAGCCTGCGTTACATCCTCAACGTAAGCGACGCGAAATTGGCCGAAATTGCCTGGCTTGCTGGCTGCGAGATTCCGGCGGAGGAAATGGAGGCTTATCTGAGGAAGGAAGACGAGGCGGGCTACAAGCCTTGCGGCGACCGGATCATGGCGCACTTCCTCGACGGGCTGGTGATCTACAAGCGCGGCAAGGATGAAAGCCGGCCTACGCCACCGATCGAATTGCCAATCACCAACAACCTGATCCTGAAGAAACTGCGTGTGGCTTTCGAGCTGAAGGAGGATGACATCCACGCGATACTGGCGGCGGCTGACTTCCCCGTTTCCAAGCCGGAGCTCAGCGCGCTGTTTCGCAAGGCTGGCCACAGCAACTACCGAACCTGCGGCGACCAGTTGCTGCGCAACTTTCTCAAAGGATTGGCGTTGCGCGGCAACAAGTAATAAGGCCTCGGCTGGCACCACCACGTGGAGGGTGCGCTTGGCGAACCCTGCGTGGTTTGAAAAAGCTCAGGCTCTCACTGCCCATTCTGATGGCGGCTCGTAATGAGCGAAGCGGTACCAGTTGGAATGAAGCCTTCAGGCCGTGCACGAAGGCTCTTTCCAGTCCAGCCGGCTGCGCAGCAGCGATGCTGCCTCGGCCCGGTTGGACGCGCCGATCTTGCGCAGCAGGTTATGAATGTGGCTCTTGATCGTGTGCGGGCTCAAGCACAGCCGCTCGGCAATCTCAGCGTTGGATAGCCCCTTGCTGGCCAGGTTGAGGATCTCATGTTCGCGCAGGGTCAGTGCCGGTTTGCTGCCCGCCAGTTGGCGCATCCGCCGCCACTGGCTGAGCAGGCGCTCCATCAGTACGCGCGGCATCCAATCGCCACCTTCCAGCAGGACCTTGATGCCATCGAGCAGATGCTCGCGCGTCGCGTGGCTGTAGAACACGCCGCGAATCACCGGATGGGAAACCACCAGTTGCTCAGCCTGTTCGGGCGCGATGTTCACCAGTGCCACAGGCGTTTGCCCGTCGAGCTGGTCGAGCTGGTCGAGAAGGCAGGAAAGCTCGTCGGTCCGGCTGTTTCCGGCATCCACTAGGAACAGATCCGCAGACTCTCGGGTGCTGCTTTCGATCCGCGCCAGGGAAACTTCCAGCTGCGCATGTTCGCCAAGGAAATGGCTGAAGAAAGTTCCCAGTAGCTCGTTGCCGGTGAGCAGCGTAACGGTTGAAGGTATTCGCTCCTGGTTAGGAAGATCCGCGTCCATGTTCGGTCCTTTTGTTGGGCGTACCGCTGTGAATAAAGTTACCAAACGACATGGCTTTTGCACTGAAGTTCAGGGGGGCGGCGGTGGGAGGACGGTGCCACCGGCCCCAAGGCAGGTGCCAGCCGACGGGCGGTTGCAGACGTAGTTGCTGGGTTGCTGCAGAAAAATTTGGAAATGGCCGGCATGAAACCCTCACAGATCTTTGCTGCCCCAACAGTGGGGGGCAAACTGAAACGGGAGAACGATCATGCAACTCAAGCAGATTGCCGGATTGACTCTGGCGGGCCTTATGTCCGCCAGTGTGCTCGCAGCCGGAAATACCGACACCGACCGCGGGACGACCCTTGATGATCCAATAGACCGTGGTACGCAAAACGACAGCATGCCTGGCAATAGGGGGATGGACGATCCAGCCACCGGAATGCCGGGATCCGATATGCCGGGTGCCGGCAGTATGGGTAATGGAACCGGCGTCGGTGGCGGGACGGGCGCTGGCGGCGGTGCCGGGAGCATGGGCAACGGTACCGGCACCGGCACCGGCACCGGAGGTACGGGTGCAGGCGGCGGCATGGGTAGTGGCAGCGGTGGCGCAGCGGGTTCGTCCGGGGCGGGTGGTGGCGGGAGCTGATGCCCAGCCCGAGGAGGCGCCTGGCTGACCAGCCGGGCGCTTTTTACGTCCTGGGCCGGCACGTCTAGGACATACCATTCCCGGAGGTCGCAATGAACGTCCTTCACCTGTGGCTGGCGGCGGTGATACTTGTAGTTCCCGCGAGCGCCATGTCTGACAACACCGGTCCTACGCATCCTGAAAACTCCCGTGAGCACCCGCTGGACACTCGAGAACCGCGTCAGGACGTCATCGATCCTCCCCAGGAGCGCGACGCTACGCCGCGCCCGGGAAGCGATGAGTCGCTGCCGCCCACGCTTGAATCTCCGTCAGTACCGGCCGATCGGCATAAGGTTCCCGCGCCGCGGTTTGAAGCGGCCGGTGCCTTTCCATGGCTGCCCCGCAGCTGAGGTCGCGCCTGCTTCAAGTCGCTGACCAGGCGGCAAAAAAATCCCCGGTAGAAGCGAGCTTCTCCGGGGACCTTTGCATTCACGCGGCGAGACCCTGAGGCCCCGGCGGCATCAGAACAGTACGCGGCTGCGGATGGTGCCGTTGACGTGCTGCAGTTTCTCCAGCGCGAGGTCGGAGTACTCCTTGTCCACGTCGATCACCACATAGCCAACCTTTTCGTTGGTCTGCAGGAACTGACCGGCGATGTTGATGCCGTTGTCGGCGAAGACCTTGTTGATCTCGCTCATCACGCCAGGAACGTTGCGGTGGATATGCAGCAGGCGATGCTTGCCCGGGTGCGACGGCAGCGCCACTTCGGGGAAGTTGACCGAGGACACCGACGTGCCGTTATCGCTGTATTTCACCAGCTTCTCGGCGACTTCCAGGCCGATGTTGGCTTGGGCTTCGGCGGTGGAACCGCCGATGTGCGGAGTGAGGATCACGCGATCCAGGCCACGCAACGGGCTGACGAATTCTTCGTCGTTGGACTTGGGCTCGACCGGGAACACATCGATGGCAGCGCCGATCAGGTGCTCGTCCTTGATCGCGGCAGCGAGATGCTCGAGCTCTACTACCGTGCCGCGGGCGGCGTTGATCAGGATGCTGCCCTTCTTCATGGCGCGGATTTCCTTCTCGCCGATCATCCACTGAGTGGAGGGCAGCTCTGGCACGTGCAGGGAAACGATGTCGCACATGCCCAGCAGCTCGTACAGCGAGCCAACCTGAGTGGCATTGCCGAGCGGCAGCTTGGCCACTACGTCGTAGAAGAACACTTGCATGCCCAGCGCTTCGGCCAAGACAGACAGCTGAGTACCGATCGAGCCGTAGCCAATGATGCCGAGCTTCTTGCCGCGGATTTCGAAGGAATTGGCAGCGGACTTGATCCAGCCGCCGCGCTGGCAGGAAGCGTTCTTTTCGGGAATGCCGCGCAGCAGCAGGATGGCTTCGGCCAGCACCAGTTCGGCGACCGAGCGGGTGTTGGAGTAGGGCGCGTTGAATACTGCGATGCCGCGCTCGCGGGCAGCATTGAGGTCGACCTGGTTGGTGCCAATGCAGAAGCAGCCGACAGCGATCAGCTTCTTGGCGGCCTCGAACACCTCTTCGGTCAACTGGGTGCGCGAGCGGATGCCGACGAAGTGGGCATCGGCGATCTTGTCTTTCAGCTCGTCGCCGGACAGCGCGGTCTTGAGGTATTCGATGTTCGAGTAACCGGCGGCCTTCAGGGTGTCGATGGCGTTCTGATGGACACCTTCGAGAAGAAGGAACTTGATCTTGCTCTTATCGAGTGAAGTCTGGCTCATCTGCATTAAAACCTTTAAGGCCGGAGGTTGTGACAAGTGTCCAGCGAAGGCTGGCCGAACCGGCTGGAAGCGGTGTCGGAAGTCTGCCGAGGCACGTTTCAAAGGGGTGCGTATGCTAGCATACGAGCCCCCTGAAACACCCATCCCCGAGCTGAAGTGTGCTCAGGGTGACCATGAATCGTATGAGAGTTCCCGTGATGACCGACTCCGCCCTGATCGATGCGCTGAAAACCCTGGTCGAGCCAGGGAAAGTACTGACCGACGCCGAGTCGCTGACCGCGTACGGCAAGGACTGGACCAAGCACTTTGCCCCAGCACCATCGGCGATTGTCTTTCCCAAAAGCATCGAGCAGGTGCAGGCCATCGTGCGCTGGGCCAATGAGCACAAGGTTGCGCTGGTGCCGTCCGGTGGGCGCACCGGGCTGTCCGCCGCTGCCGTGGCGGCCAATGGCGAAGTGGTGGTGTCCTTCGATTACATGAACCAGATTCTCGACTTCAACGCCACTGACCGCACCGTGGTCTGCCAGCCGGGCGTCGTCACCGCGGCCCTGCAGCAGTTCGCCGAGGACAAGGGCCTCTACTACCCCGTGGATTTCGCCTCTGCCGGTTCCAGCCAGATCGGCGGCAACATCGGCACCAATGCCGGCGGCATCAAGGTGATCCGCTACGGCATGACCCGCAACTGGGTGGCGGGTATGAAGGTGGTCACCGGCAAGGGCGATCTGCTGGAGCTGAACAAGGACCTGATCAAGAACGCCACCGGCTATGACCTGCGCCAGCTGTTCATCGGCGCCGAGGGCACCCTGGGCTTCGTGGTCGAGGCCACCATGCGCCTCGAGCGCCAGCCCACCAACCTCACCGCGATGGTGCTGGGCACACCGGACTTCGATTCGATCATGCCGGTGCTGCATGCCTTCCAGGACAAGCTCGATCTGACGGCCTTCGAATTCTTCTCCGACAGATGCCTGGACAAGATCCTCGGTCGTGGCGACGTGCCTGCACCCTTCGAGACCAGGACGCCGTTCTACGCGCTGCTAGAGTTCGAAGCGACCACCGAGGAGCGTGCCGATCAGGCGCTGGCGACCTTCGAACATTGCGTCAATGAGGGCTGGGTGATCGACGGGGTGATGAGCCAGAGCGAACAGCAACTGCAGAACCTTTGGAAGTTGCGCGAGTACATCTCCGAAACCATCAGTCACTGGACGCCATACAAGAACGATATCTCAGTGACCGTCTCGAAGGTGCCGGCTTTCCTTGCCGACATCGATGCCATCGTGACCAGCAATTACCCCGACTTCGAGGTGCTCTGGTATGGCCACATCGGCGACGGCAACCTGCACCTGAACATTCTCAAGCCCGAAGCGCTGTCCAAGGAGGAGTTCTTCGACAAGTGCGCCTCGGTCAACAAGTGGGTGTTCGAAACCGTCGAGAAGTACAACGGTTCGATTTCCGCCGAGCACGGCGTCGGCATGACCAAGCGCGATTACCTGACTTATAGTCGCTCGCAAGCGGAGATCGCTTACATGAAGGCGATCAAGGCGGCATTCGACCCCAACGGCATCATGAACCCAGGCAAGATATTCGCCCAGTGAGCCACTTGCGATAACCGCGTGGTTGCCGGCGTTCAAAACGGACTCGATCAGGTGCAGCGATGAACTACAAACACCAATACACCGATGGCACACCGATTCATTACCCGCTGGGCAAGGCGGTCTGCATTGGTCGCAACTATGCAGAACACGCCAAGGAGCTGAACAACCCTGTTCCCTCCGAGCCATTGTTATTCATCAAGGCCGGCAGTTGCGCGGTGGCGCTGGACGGTGGCTTCAACATCCCCGCCGACCGCGGTGCGGTGCACTATGAGGCGGAAATTGCCGTGCTGATCGGCAAGCCTCTGTCGCGCAAGCCCAACGATGAAGAGATTCGTGACGCCATTTCCGGTTTCGCGCCGGCACTGGATCTGACCCTGCGTGACGTGCAAGCGCAGCTGAAGGAAAAGGGTCATCCCTGGGAAATCGCCAAGAGCTTTGACGGCGCCTGCGTCCTGGCCCCGTTTGTGCCGGCGAGCGCCGTTGCGGACCTGACTGACATCGGCATTCGCCTGAGCATCAATGGTGAAACGCGCCAGGACGGCAACAGCAGTCAGATGCTCAACGCAATTGTGCCGCTGCTGCAGCACATTGCCGGGCATTTCAGCCTGCAGCCGGGCGACGTGGTGCTGACCGGCACCCCCGCCGGCGTCGGCCCGCTGGAGCGCGGCGACCAGCTGGTGCTGGAGCTGGTCGGGCTGTCTCGCTTCGAGAGCCAGGTGCTCTGAGCAATCTGGCCGGTGTGTGACCACCGGCCACTTTCCCCGGTTTCACCATGTTCTGGCTCGTGGTGTAATTCGGCTCTCGCCCTTGTGTCGGTCCGCCGCATGCCAGCCAATTTCTCTTACCGTTTCCGCCGGCCCGTTTTTCTTTATCTTCTTGTTGCTTTCATCGTTTCCGCGATAGTCATCGCTGGGGCGCTACTGCACTGGAATGATCAGTTGAAACTCTACTGGCAGGAGCAATTCGTCGATGCCAAGCAGCGGGCGGCGAGTGTCTGGCTGCCGGATTACGAGCTGGTGATGGAAACCACCTTGGCCGGCCTCGAGGATGATGAAGCCTCGGGGCTTACCTGGAATCCTGCAACAGGCACCCTGTTCACCGTCACCGGGAAAACCCCGCAGTTGGTCGAATTCACCCCGGGCGGTGTGGTGCTCCGGCGAGTGCAGCTGACGGGCTTCTCCGACCCCGAGGCCGTCGAGGCGCTGGATGATGGGCGCATGGCGCTGGTAGACGAACGACAGCGGCTGGTGGCGGTGTTTCGCCTGGAGGATGATACGGAAACGCTCGATCTGAACGACCTGATCCATTACGACCTGGGTTTCGTCGATGCAGGCAACAAGGGCTTCGAAGGGCTGGCCTGGAATCCGCGTACGCAGCGTCTGCTGCTGGGCAAGGAGCGCGATCCGCTAGGGTTGTTCGAGCTGCAGCTGGCCGTTCCAGAAGAGGGCATCGGTGTCGGCGCGCTCGAGGCGTTGCCGACGCATCCCTTGGGGATACGCGATATCTCCTCCCTGGGAATAGATCCCCGGACCGGGCACACGCTGGTGCTCTCGGACGAGTCGCAGTTGTTGCTGGAGCTGGATCTGCTCGGTAAACCACTCAGCTTCATCAGCCTGTTTGGCGGGCTTAATGGGCTGGTTCATGGCATCAGGCAGGCCGAGGGCGTGGCGATGGACTTCGAAGGCAACATTTATATAGTGGGCGAGCCCAACCGTTTCTATGTGTTCAGCCGGCGGTCGGCGGTTCCGCGGACCGCCGTTCACCATTAAGCCGCGCTGAGCTAAAACGCAGCTGGACTATCAAAAGCGTGTCGATGACATACCGATTCTTGCGTTATTCCCTGGCCGCATTAGCGGTCTGCCTGTTCCTGCTGGCCGGTCAACACTTTCGCCTGTTCGAGCGCGCCTGGTTCAACACGCTCGCCTGGTTTCAGCAAGACCAGCGCCGGGAGCGCTCCCTCTGGTTGCCGGGTTACCGCGCCGAGATCCAGGCCAAGGTAGTGGAAGGGCTAGTGGACGACCTTTCCGCGCTGGCGTTCGACCGTGAGCGGCGGTTGCTGGTGAGCGTCACCAACCAGCCACCGCAACTGGTTGAGCTTTCGCTGGACGGGGAGTTGCTGCGCACCGTCAAGCTGCGGGGCTTCAGCGATCCGGAAGCTATCGAGTACATTGCTCCTGGGCTGTTCGTGATCGCCGACGAGCGCGACCAGCGGCTGGTCGAGGTGCACCTCGACGACGATGCACGGATATTCGACGCGGCCGGCGCGCCGCAGCTGTCGCTGGGCATCGGCCTGAACGGCAACAAGGGCCTTGAGGGCCTGGCCTACGACTCGGTAAACGAGGTCCTGTTGGTGGCCAAGGAGCGCGACCCGCTGCGCATCTTCGAGATTCGCGGATTTCCGCAGCGCCAGCCTGGCACGACGCTGGATGTACGGGTGCTGGAGGATGTTCAGCGCGATGCGCGTCTTTTTATGCAGGATATCTCCAGCCTCGATTTCGATGACACTAGCGGCCACCTGCTGGTGCTTTCCGATGAGTCCCGGCTGCTGCTGGAGCTCAATCGCGAGGGCCTGCCGATCAGTTCGCTGTCGCTGCAGGCGGGCCGGCATGGCCTTACAAAAAGCGTGCCTCAGGCTGAGGGAGTGGCACTGGATGACCGCGGTGTGCTCTACCTGATCAGCGAACCCAACCTGTTTTATCGGTTCGTGCAGCACTGATAAGGGCATCGTTCCTGTAGCGTTCGCGAGACCGGTGCGGTGCCGTCAGGCCCTTGCCAGTAGCGGCGCCCAGCCGGTCGAGGCGCTGTAGGGCTTGGCTGGCTTCGAGCTGTAGGGTCACCATGCCCACGGCGCTTGATGTGCGGGACGTTTGTGGGCATGGCTCGCTTCCTGGATGACCACCGTCCATCACGGTGGCGGCCGTGTCAGCGCTTGAGCGTCTTCACGCCGTCTTCGGTCCCGAGCAGCAGGATGTCAGCCGGGCGGGCTGCGAACAGGCCGTTGGTGACGACACCGACGATGTTGTTGATCTGTGCTTCGACATCCGGCGCGAAGCCGATCATCAGGTTGTATACGTCGAGGATGACGTTGCCGTTATCGGTGACCACGCCGTCGCGGTAGACCGGGTCGCCGCCGAGCTTGACCAGTTCGCGCGCTACGTGGCTGCGGGCCATGGGAATGACTTCCACCGGCAGCGGAAAGGTGCCGAGGTGCTCGACCAGTTTGCTGCCGTCGGCGATGCAGATGAAAGTGCGCGCTACCGCGGCGACGATCTTTTCGCGGGTCAGGGCTGCTCCGCCGCCCTTGATCAGCTCCAGGTGGCTGTTGGCCTCGTCGGCGCCGTCCACGTAGAACTCCAGTTCCGCCACGGAATTCAAGTCGTAAACCGGAATGCCGTGCTGCTTCAGGCGCTCGGCCGTGGCCTGCGAGCTGGCCACGGCGCCATCGAAGAAGCCTTTGTGCTCGGCCAGCAGGTCGATGAAGAAATTGGCGGTCGAGCCGGTGCCGACGCCGATTATGCTGCGGTCGCCGAGTTGCGGGACGATGAGGTCGACGGCGGCCTGGGCGACGGCCTGCTTGAGTTGATCCTGAGTCATGGGGGTGGGTCCGGGCGAGAAGTTCAGGAGCAAAAGTATAGCGGGGCAGGGTCTGTGGGTCTTGCACGGTGTGCTTGTTAGCCGATTGCCGGTGGTCGGCAGGTTTTCTGCGGAGTAGACTCGTGGGCCCCGCAAAACCCCCCAAGATAGCCAGAATGCTCGCACAATACGTCAAGAAGATCCTCACCTCGCGCGTCTATGACGTGGCGGTGGAAACCCCGCTGCAGCCGGCCCGCCAGCTTTCCGAGCGACTCGGTAATCAGATTCTCCTCAAGCGCGAGGATCTGCAGCCGGTATTCTCTTTCAAGATTCGCGGCGCCTACAACAAGTTGGCGCAGCTCTCCGCCGAAGAACTGGCGCGTGGCGTGGTGACCGCTTCGGCCGGCAATCATGCCCAGGGACTGGCGCTGGCCGCGCGTGAACTGGGGATCAAGGCGACCATCGTCATGCCGCGAACCACGCCGGAACTGAAGGTGCAAGGTGTGCGTGCTCGGGGCGGTAAGGTGGTGCTGCATGGCGACGCTTTCCCCGAAGCGCTGGCGCATTCGCTGAAGCTGGTCGAGGAGAAGGGCCTTGTCTACGTCCACCCCTATGACGATCCGGATGTGATCGCCGGGCAAGGCACCGTGGCGATGGAAATTCTCAGCCAGCACCAGGGGCCGCTGGACGCGATATTCGTGCCGGTCGGCGGCGGCGGACTGATCGCCGGGGTCGCGGCCTACATCAAGTATCTGCGCCCGGAAATCCGTGTCATCGGCGTCGAGCCGGATGACTCCAATTGCCTGCAACAGGCCATGGCCGCCGGCGAGCGGGTGGTGCTTTCCCAGGTGGGGCTGTTCGCCGATGGCGTGGCGGTGGCTCAGATCGGCGAGCACACCTTCGACATCTGCAAACACTACGTCGACGAGGTCATCACGGTCAGCACCGATGAGCTTTGTGCGGCGATCAAGGACATCTACGACGATACCCGTTCGATCACCGAGCCAGCGGGAGCATTGGCTGTCGCCGGGATCAAGAAGTACGTCGAGCGCGATGGCGTCGCCAATCAGGTGCTGGTGGGCATCGATTCGGGCGCCAACGTCAATTTCGACCGCTTGCGCCATGTTGCCGAACGGGCCGAGCTGGGCGAGAAGCGTGAGGCCATCATCGCCGTGACCATCCCCGAGCAGCCAGGCAGTTTCAAGGCCTTCTGCGAGGCTATCGGCAAGCGCCAGATCACCGAATTCAACTACCGTTACCACCAGAATGGCGAGGCGCACATTTTCGTCGGGGTGCAGACGCATCCGGAAAACGACCCGCGCCAGGCGTTGGTCGCAGGTCTGCAGGCCAAAGGCTTCCCGGTGCTCGACCTTACCGACAATGAACTGGCCAAGCTGCACATCCGTCATATGGTCGGTGGCCATGCGTCGGGCGTCAGTGACGAAGTGGTGTTCCGCTTCGAATTTCCCGAGCGCCCGGGTGCGTTGTTCAACTTTCTGAACAATCTGGGTGGGCGCTGGAATATTTCCATGTTCCACTACCGCAACCATGGCGCTGCTGATGGCCGCGTGGTAGCCGGCTTGCAGGTGCCAGCCGAAGACCGCCATATGTTGCCGGCGGCGCTGGACAAGATCGGCTACCGCTACTGGGACGAGACGGACAATCCGGCCTACCGCCTGTTTCTTGGCTGAACCGGCCGCGCGCGAGGATCCATGGAGCACTATCTGCTACTGAATATCACCCATGCGGCGTTGGCGATACTGCTGACGCTGGGGCTGATCGCCCACATCGTGATCCTCTGGAGGGCCTGGCGCCACGCCGATAGCGCCGTACTGCAGCAGAAACTGCGGCGTACGCGGCTGATTGCCCTGCCACTGCTCGCGGTGCTGGCCCTGCTGCTGCCGCTCAGCGGCTGGTGGCTGGTGCATCTGGCAGGCTGGCCGCTGGGTCAGCTGTGGTTGTTGGCAAGCTCGGTGTTGTTTTTGCTGCTGGTGCCGCTGGGCTTGCTGCTCGGCGGGCGGCTGCGCGCCTGGCAGGCGTTAGGTGATACGCCTGCGCCAGCTCGTCTGCCACGCTTCGCGCTGGTTTACGCCGGGCTGATCCTGCTCATACTGCTCGCCAGCATGGGCCTGATGGGCGCCAAGCCTATCTGATGCGCATCCTGCTGGTGGGCGCCAGTGGTTTCATCGGTCGGCAGCTGCTGCGGGCGCTACATGCTGAAGGCCACTCGTTGGTCGCTACTTCGCGGTCGGTACCCGGGTTCCCCTTGCCGGGGGTGCAATGGCTGCCACTAGACCTTGCCTTGCTGGCTGCAGACGCCACGCATTTCCGCTGGCCGCACGGTATAGAGCTGTTGATCAATGCGAGCGGCGTGCTCTCGACGGATGCCGGTCAGCTCACGGCAGTGCAGGATTACGGCGCCCGGGCGCTGTTCGATCTGGCTGCAGCTAATGGTGCCTGCGTCGTCCAGCTATCTGCCTTGGGGGCTGGGGATCAGCCGGACGTTCCCTTTCTGGCCAGCAAGGCGGCTGCCGACGCTCACCTGCTTGGCCTGAACATTCCGGCCGTGGTGCTACGACCCTCGCTGGTGTTGGGGGAGGGCGGGGCAAGCAGCCAGTGGTTGAGCCGCTTGTCACCCTGGCCGCTGATTCCCTTGCTGGACGCCCAGGCTCGCGCGCAGCCCCTGCATGTCGAGGACCTGGTGGCGGCCGTGCTTGGATTGCTGCGCAATTGGCCGGCACAGCCCAGCGTGCTTCCTCTTGTTGGCCCCGAACCGATGACGTTGCCGCAGCTGCTCGATCGGCTGCGAGCTGCGCAAGGCTGGCGGCCGGCACGCTACCTGCGGATTTCCCCTTTGCTTGCGAGACCGGGCGCCAGGCTGGGCGACCGCCTTGGCTGGCGTGCACTGAATACCCAAACGTTGAAACTGGCGCGGCGCGAGAACCTGGCCAGCACCCAGGTCATGCAGGCTTTAACCGGCTTCGTGGCGGCGCCGCTGACGAGTCGGCTGGGCGAGTGGCCGCAGCGAGATCGAAGTGTCAGCGCCGCCTTGCGTCCTTTGTTGCTGGCAGTATTGGCGCTGATCTGGCTGGGCACTGCCGTTGTTTGCGCCGGGCCGGGTTACGACTGGGGGCTGCGGATCATGGCCGAGATCGGCGTGTACGGCTGGGCTGCAACGGTGGCAGTAGTCAGCGGCGCTCTGGCCGATGCTGCACTGGGCATTGGTCTGCTGTTGCGGCGTTGGCGGCGTCGCGCATTACGCGTGCAGCTGGCGCTGATGCTTGGCTATACGCTGATCATCAGCCTGTGGCTGCCGCATTACTGGTTCGATCCTTTCGCTGCGGTGGCGAAAAATCTTGTTCTGCTGGTCGCGACGCTGTGGCTGTTGTGGACAGAGCCTGGGGAGCGTGCGCCATGAGTCTTTACCTGTTGCTAAAGACCTTGCACATCCTGTCGTCGACGATACTGTTCGGTACCGGGCTGGGCTCGGCCTACTACAGCTGGCGCGCCTGGCGCAGCGGCAAGGTCGAGGTGATCGCCTTGACTTTCCGTCACCTGGTCTTCGCCGACTGGGCCTTCACGGCGACCACCGCCGTCATCCAGCCGCTCAGCGGCCTGGCGCTGGTGCACCTGGCCGGCTTCGACCTGAGCCAGCCGTGGCTGAAATGGAGCATCGCGCTCTACATCCTGGCCGGGGCCTGCTGGTTACCCGTGGTGTGGCTGCAGATCCGAGTGCACAAACTGGCCGAGCAGGCGCTGCTCGATGGCACTCCCTTACCCGCAGAGGCCTTCCGCTACATGCGCTGGTGGTTCGCGCTGGGCTGGCCGGCGTTCGTGGCCTTCGTGGCGATTTTCTACCTGATGGTGGGCAAGGGCAGCTGATCGCTCAGCGCAGCGACAGTATTTTCCAGCCGCGCTGTTCGGCGATGCGGCGCAGGATGGGATCGGGATCCACCGCCACCGGGTGGGCGACGCGCTCCAGCAGCGGCAGGTCGTTGCGCGAATCGCTGTAGAAATAGCTGCCTTCGAGGCTTTGTCCGGTTTCTTCGAGCCAGCGTTCGATCCGTATCACCTTACCTTCCTGAAAACAGGGGATATCGGTAAGGCGGCCAGTGTAGCGGCCATCGAGCATCTCGCACTCGGTGGCCAGCAGGGTATCCACGCCCAATCGCGCCGCAATCGGCCCGGTGATGAAGCGGTTGGTGGCGGTGATGATCACCACGCGGTCTCCCGCTTCTTGATGTTGGCGCACCAGCGCCTCGCCTTTGGCCAGCACGATAGGCTCGATGTATTCGGCCATGAATTGTCGATGCCACTCTTCCAGCTGCGCCATTTCGCAGCGCCCCAGTAATTCCTGGCAGAAGTTCTGGTAAGCCAGCACGTCTAGCTCACCGGCCAAGTAGTCCTGGTAGAAGGCATCGTTGCGCGCCTTGTAGCTGTCGCTGTCGACGATGCCATGCCGGCAGAGGAATTCGCCCCAGGCATGATCGCTGTCACCGGCCAGTAGGGTGTTGTCGAGATCGAATAGAGCCAGGCGCACGCTGGAATCCTCACCGTTAGAAAGCGTGCAGCATAACGGCAAACGGCTTTTCCCACAGCCCGGAGCGGGTCTGCAATGCCGCTTCAGAGAGCTCGAATATCCCGCTTTCGGCATCGCGCCTTTTTGTGGAACAATGCGGCGCACATGCGTCTGCGAGGTTGTATGCCGTGATCGACCCCGATGGTTTTCGTCCCAACGTTGGCATCATCCTGACCAATGATGCCGGTCAGGTGTTGTGGGCGCGGCGGATCAATCAGAATGCCTGGCAGTTCCCGCAAGGGGGAATTAACCCCAATGAGACGCCGGAGCAGGCCCTGTACCGAGAACTCAACGAGGAAGTCGGCCTTGAGCAGCAGGATGTGAAAATCCTCGCCTGCACCCGCGGCTGGCTGCGCTATCGCCTGCCGCAGCGTCTGGTGCGTACTCACAGTCAGCCGCTGTGCATTGGCCAGAAACAGAAGTGGTTTCTGTTGCGCCTGACCGGCACTGAAGACCGAGTGCGCATGGATGTCACAGGTAAGCCCGAATTCGATGGGTGGCGTTGGGTCAGCTATTGGTATCCGCTGGGCCAGGTCGTTACCTTCAAGCGCGAAGTCTATCGTCGCGCATTAAAAGAACTTGCCCCACGCCTGATGGCGCGGGACTGAAGGAGAAAGCCTCTGAGCATGCTCGGCACGCTGCGCAAGATTGTCCAGGAAGTAAACGCCGCCAAGGACCTCAAGGCGGCGTTGGGCATCATTGTGCTGAGAGTTCGGGAGGCCATGGGTAGCCAGGTCTGCTCGGTCTACCTGCTCGATCCTGAGTCGGATCGCTTCGTCCTGATGGCTACCGAAGGCCTGAACAAGAAGGCCATCGGCAAGGTCAGCATGGCCCCCAACGAAGGTCTGGTCGGTCTGGTTGGGTCGCGTGAGGAACCGCTCAACCTCGAACATGCCTCCGAACACCCGCGCTACCGTTATTTCGCCGAGACCGGGGAAGAGCGCTATGCCTCTTTTCTGGGGGCGCCGATCATTCACCATCGCAGGGTCATGGGTGTGCTGGTTATTCAGCAGAAAGAACGTCGCCAGTTCGACGAAGGCGAAGAAGCCTTCCTGGTAACCATGAGCGCGCAGTTGGCAGGCGTTATCGCCCACGCTGAGGCGACCGGGTCGATCCGCGGCCTCGGTCGGCAGGGCAAAGGCATTCAGGAGACCCGCTTCATCGGCATACCCGGCGCGCCTGGGGCGGCTGTCGGTACGGCGGTGGTGGTGCTGCCGCCGGCGGATCTGGACGTGGTGCCGGACAAATCTATCGACAAGCAGGAAATCGAGAGTGAGCTTGCACTCTTCGAGTCGGCCCTGGAGGCCGTGCGTTCCGACATGCGCGCCTTGTCCGAGCGGCTTGCCAACCAGATGCGCAAGGAAGAACGGGCACTGTTTGATGTCTACCTGATGATGCTCGACGATTCTGCCCTGGGAGGTGAGGTTACTCGGCTCATTCGCACCGGCCAGTGGGCGCAGGGTGCACTGCGGCAGATCGTCAGCGACCACGTCGTGCGTTTCGAGATGATGGACGATGCCTACCTCAGCGAGCGGGCTTCCGACGTCAAAGACATCGGTCGGAGGCTGCTCAGTTATCTGCAGGAAGCGCGCAAGCAGACCTTGACCTACCCAGAAAAAACCGTTCTGGTCAGCGAAGAACTATCCCCCTCGATGCTCGCCGAAGTGCCGGAAGGTAGGCTCATTGGCATGGTCTCGGTGCTGGGCTCAAGCAACTCCCACGTCGCCATTCTCGCCCGCGCCATGGGCATTCCTACGGTGATGGGCGCGGTGGATCTGCCGTATTCGAAGGTCGATGGCATCGAGCTGATCATCGATGGTACCCGCGGCGAGATCATCACCAACCCGGCGAAGGTGCTACGCGAGCAGTACCTGCAACTGGTCGAGCAGGAGCGCCAGCTGTCCGCCGGGCTTGATGTTCTGCGCGAGCTACCCTGCGAGACCATCGACGGGCACCGTATCCCGCTGTGGGTCAACACCGGTCTGCTCGCCGATGTGGTGCGTGCCCAGGAGCGCGGCGCCGAGGGCGTGGGGCTGTACCGCACCGAGGTGCCCTTCATGATCAAGGAGCGCTTCCCCAGCGAAAAAGAGCAAATGGCGATTTATCGCGAGCAGCTCGAAGCCTTTCATCCGTTGCCGGTCACCATGCGCACCCTGGATATCGGTGGTGACAAATCCCTGCCGTATTTTCCCATCAAGGAAGAAAACCCCTTCCTTGGCTGGCGCGGCATCCGGGTGACGCTCGATCATCCGGAAATATTCCTGCTGCAGACGCGTGCCATGCTCAAGGCTAGCGTCGGGCTGAACAATCTGCGGATCCTGCTGCCGATGATTTCGGGCATCCGCGAGCTGGAAGAGTCGCTGCACCTGATCCATCGTGCCTGGGGCGAGGTGCGTGACGAAGGTCTGGATGTGGAAATGCCACCGATTGGCGTGATGATCGAAGTACCGGCGGCGGTGTATCTGACTCGTGAGCTGGCGAGCCAGGTTGACTTCATTTCGGTGGGCTCGAACGACCTGACCCAGTATCTGTTGGCCGTCGATCGCAACAATCCGCGCGTCGCCGACCTGTACGACTATCTGCACCCAGCCGTTCTCGAGGCGTTGCAGCGGGTCGTCAAGGAAGCCCATGAAGAGGGTAAGCCCGTCAGCATTTGCGGCGAGATGGCAGGTGATCCCGCAGCGGCCATGCTGCTGTTGGCGATGGGCTTCGACAGTCTCTCGATGAACGCCACCAATCTGCCCAGGGTCAAGTGGCTGTTGCGCCAGATCAGCATGCAAACCGCCCGGGAACTGCTGGCAAAGGTCATGCGCATCGACAGTCCCGAGGTCATCCACGCCACTGTGCAGCTGGCGTTGCGCAATCTGAGTCTGGACAGAATTATCAACCCGTCTGCGGCTCTCTGAACCGTCGCCCCGCACGGGTAACTCCCTGCAGATGCGCTCGATCCGGTTAGCGATGCAGGTACTGGTATTCGCTGCCTGATGTGGGTGAATGATAGAAACGAGCCTCGCCGACCATGCCCTCGGGACCGAAACTGCGCTCCAGTATTTCAAGCGAGCCATCGCTGCGGCTGATCAATGCCGTGCTAGCGCGAGTGCCGTAGTCGCTGCTGGTGATGAAGGCGCTCGACAATAATTCCTCCAGCTCGGGCGCAACGCCGGTAGTGGGCTGCTCGTGCGCGGCGGCTTTTTGCTCGTCGGCGAGCAGCTGCAGCAAGGCCTCCGGGTTTAGGGTTTCGAGGTTGCGGGCCAGGATCGTCCGGGCGCGAACCAGCTTTGGCCAGGGCGTATCGAGCGAAGCATTGGATAATCCGTACACCCCTTCAGTGAGCCTTAGCGGTGCACCCTCCTCGGAATTCAGATGCCAGAGCGATTGGTCGTCGCCCACCAGCAGGTTGAAACCGGCGTAATCTTCGCGCCGCGCGGCCAGTTCTGCCAGGTACTTTTTCGGCGATATCTCGGCGCGCAAGTAACGTTCCGGCAGCTCGCCTCGGGAGCGAAGGCCAGCCGGTTGGCCTGGCGCCCGGATGTTGGTCAGCGCGGCGAATCGACCGGTCGTGGTGACACCTATCCAGGTTCCGCCGGCCTGCAGATCGCGCCCGGCGATTAGTTCGGGAGCGTCTTCCCATGGCGCCAGCGGTAGGGCGGGGCGAGCATGGAACTCGTCACGATTGGCTGCGACTACCAGCGGCACGGGGTGGGACGGCCGCCAGGCGAAAACGATCAGGCACATAAGATTGAAAAAAAACCAGTGAAAGGCAGGAGGCTAGACTAAAAGCCGACCAACACGCCAGTCTCTGTGTTTCAGCGCGGAGGAAGCCGGTCAGGACATCGTCGGCTCAGCCTTGCGCTCTTTTTCGGATACCATGCCGCTTTGCCTTTCCAGGATGACCCCCGATGGAGTTCGTGCTTTATCTGGCGCTTGGCGCGCTTGCCGGAGTGCTGGCTGGGTTGTTCGGGGTCGGTGGCGGGCTGGTGATCGTGCCGGTGCTGGTGTACAGCTTCACCCTGCATGGCTTCGCACCTGAGATTCTGACGCATCTGGCCATCGGGACCTCACTTGCGACCATCATTTTCACCTCCTACAACTCGATCCTTGCGCATCACCGGCTGGGGGCTGTGCGCTGGCGGCTGGTGCTTTGGATGACGGTGGGCATCGTCGTCGGTGCGGGGCTCGGCAGCCTCACCGCCGAGTCGATCCAGGGGCCGGTTCTGCAGAAGATCATCGGTGTGTTCGCGATCGTCATGGCCGTTCAGATGAGCTTCGACCTGATGCCCGTGTCCAAGGGCGCCATGCCAGGAAAACCGGGCCTGACCATCGCGGGTATGGTCATTGGCTGGGCTTCGGCGATCTTCGGCATCGGCGGCGGCTCGCTGACTGTGCCCTTTCTGAGCTGGCGCGGCGTGACGATGCAGCAAGCCGTCGCCACGTCCGCCGCTTGCGGTATGCCCATCGCCATTGCCGGCGCGCTGAGTTTCATGGTGGTGGGATGGCATAATCCACAGCTGCCCGAGTGGAGCCTCGGCTTCGTGTATCTGCCGGCCATGGTCGGTATCGCCGCTACCAGTATGTTTTCTGCTCGACTGGGTGCGAAACTCGCGCACCGGTTGTCGTCAAAACTGCTCAGGCGGCTATTCGCGTTGATGTTGCTGGCCGTCGGTACCAATTTCCTGATTTGAAGGAGCGCAGGATGCTGCCTTACCCACAGATAGACCCCGTAGCCGTTTCCCTCGGCCCGTTGCAGATTCACTGGTATGGGCTGATGTATTTGATCGGTATCGGCGGTGCCTGGTGGCTGGCATCGCGCCGCGTGCAGCGCTTTGCCCCGGAGTGGAACAAGGACAAGCTGTCCGATCTGGTGTTCTGGGTGGCGATGGGCGTGATCGTTGGCGGCCGTCTGGGTTACGTGCTGTTCTATGATCTGGCGGCCTACCTCAACGACCCGAGCCTGATTCTGCAGGTCTGGAAGGGCGGCATGTCCTTTCACGGTGGGCTGATCGGCGTCCTGCTGTGCACCTGGATCTTCGCTCGGCGCAATGGCAAGAGCTTTTTCGAGCTGATGGACTTCATTGCCCCCTTCGTGCCCATCGGTCTGGGTGCCGGGCGCATCGGCAACTTCATCAATGCGGAGTTGTGGGGCAAGGCGACTGACGTGCCTTGGGCCATGGTCTTCCCCACCGACCCGCAGCAACTGGCGCGCCATCCCTCACAGCTCTACCAGTTCGCCCTGGAAGGCGTCGTGCTGTTCTTGATCCTCTGGGTCTATTCGAGCAAGCCTCGACCGACCATGGCGGTCTCCGGCATGTTCGCGGTGTGTTACGGCATCTTCCGATTTCTGGTTGAATTTGTTCGGACACCGGATGCGCAACTTGGCTATCTGGCGTTCGGCTGGCTGACCATGGGCCAAGTGCTGTGCGTGCCGATGATATTGCTGGGGGCCGGCATGATCGCCTGGGCCTATAGGCGTGAGGGGGCCAAAGCTTCCGCCTGATCGGTTGGCACACCCGGCTTGTCGTGTCAGCGAGACAAGTCGGGCTTGGGCTTTTACTATTCGCGCAGCCTTTTCACATGCGCTTCGGCGCCCGCTTCGAGTTGATCATGAAACAGTACCTCGACCTGATGCGCCACGTGCGCGAGAACGGCGCCTTCAAGAGCGATCGCACCGGCACCGGCACCTACAGCGTGTTCGGCTACCAGATGCGCTTCGATCTGGCCGATGGTTTTCCACTGGTGACCACGAAGAAATGCCACCTCAAATCCATCATTCACGAGCTCTTGTGGTTCCTGCAGGGCGACACCAACGTGCGCTATCTGCAGGAAAACGGCGTGCGCATCTGGGACGAGTGGGCCGACGAGAACGGCGAGCTGGGTCCGGTATACGGGTACCAGTGGCGCAACTGGCCCGCGCCCAATGGCGAGTCGGTCGACCAGATCGCTAAACTGGTGCAGATGATCAAAAGCAATCCCGATTCCCGCCGGCTCATCGTCTCGGCATGGAATCCGGCGCTGGTCGACCAGATGGCGCTGCCGCCTTGCCACGCGCTGTTCCAGTTCTACGTCGCCGATGGCAAGCTCAGTTGTCAGCTTTACCAGCGTTCGGCGGACATCTTCCTCGGGGTGCCCTTCAATATCGCCAGCTACGCCCTGCTGACGCTGATGGTGGCGCAGGTTTGCGACCTCGAGCCGGGTGAGTTCATCTGGAGCGGCGGCGACTGCCACCTGTACGCCAACCATCTGGAGCAGGCAGACCTGCAGCTGACTCGCGAGCCGTTGCCATTGCCCACGATGAAGCTCAACCCCGAGGTGAAGGACCTGTTCGCCTTCCGCTTTGAGGATTTCGAGTTGGTCGGTTACGAGGCGCACCCGCACATCAAGGCGGTGGTGGCGGTCTGACATCGAACTTAGGTCGCAGAAGCTCTTGCGCTTAATGGCACTGTCACATTTGCGCTATAGACTCGATCGGTCGGGTTTCGAGGAGGTGTGGCATGCGCAGGGTGGTGTTCAATCAGAAGGGTGGCGTTGGCAAGTCCAGCATCGCCTGTAATCTCGCGGCCATCAGCGCCTGGCAGGGTTACCGCACGCTTTTGATCGACCTGGATGCCCAGGCCAACTCCAGCCACTACCTCAGCGGCTACACGGGCGACGACATTCCAACCGGAATCGCCGACTTCTTCAAGCAGGTCCTCGCTGGCGGCGCGGCCGGCAAGAAGGCGCGTCCACCGATTCACGAAACGCCGTTCGCCAACCTGCACCTCATCACGGCGACCGCCGAGCTGGCCGAGCTACAGCCCAAGCTCGAAGCCAAGCACAAAATCAACAAGCTCAAGAAGCTGCTCGAGGGGCTGTCTGCAGAATACGAGCGGATCTATCTGGATACGCCGCCAGCACTGAACTTCTTCACGATTTCCGCGTTGATTGCTGCCGATCGTTGTCTGGTTCCCTTCGACTGTGACAGTTTTTCTCGCCAAGCCCTTTACGGCCTGCTCGATGAAATCGCCGACCTGCAAGAGGACCACAACGAGAGCCTGGTGGTGGAAGGCATCGTGGTCAACCAGTTCCAGCCGCGCGCTGCGCTGCCTCAGCAGATGATTGCCGAACTGCTTGCCGAGGGGTTGCCGGTCTTACCAACCTATCTGATGAACTCGATTCGAATGCGCGAGTCGCATCAGGCGTGCATGCCGCTGATCAACTTCGATCCGCGACACAAGCTGAGCCTGCAGTTCGTCGAGCTGCATGACTCGCTCGAGGGGCGCAGCTGAGCCGTCGTTCTGCCTGTTCCTGTGATTGCTCATCGCAGGCTTTCCGGAATGCTCGCACCCTGCGCTCAAGGCGTGGTGTCTGCGGCGCTTCCACCATTCCGCGCTGAGTATGGGGGTCGCGCGCGGCGGTGTTGCAACCCTAGTCCTCGGCACGACGTTCCAGCCTTCTTCCCAGCCGCGACGCATAGAACTCACCAATCATGCCGCGCCGGAACACCAGCACGCAGACCATGAAGATGACGCCGGTGACCAGCGTCACCGGCAACTCCGAGGTGGCGAAGTAATTGCCGAGGGTGGTGACCAAGGCCGCGCCGAATACCGGGCCGACCAATGTGCCGATCCCGCCCAGCAGCGTCATCAACACCACCTCGCCGGACATCTGCCAGCTGACGTCAGTCAGCGTCGCGAACTGGAACACCAGCGCCTTGAGCCCACCGGCAAGCCCCGCCAACGCCGCGGACATGACGAAGGCGCCGAGCTTGTACAGTGACACGCTGTACCCAAGTGAGGTCGCACGGCTCTCGTTCTCGCGAATCGAGCGCAGGATCATGCCGAACGGCGAGTGGATTACCCGCCAGATCACCAGCATGCCGGCGAGGAACACCGCGAGCACGAAGAAGTACATGTACAGGGGGTCTTCCAGGTCGATCAGCCCGAACAGCCGCCCGCGAGGGATACCCTGGATGCCGTCCTCGCCATGGGTAAAGTCGGCCTGCAGGCAGAAGAAGAAAAACATCTGCGCCAGCGCCAGGGTGATCATCGTCGAGTAGATTCCCTGTCGGCGGATCGCCAGAAAGCCGATGACCAGCCCCAGTAGCGCCGCACCCGCGACGCCGACGAGAAGGCCAAGCTCCGGTGAAAGCCCCCATTCCTTCACCGCATGGGCGGTGAAATAGGCCGCGCCGCCGAAGAACGCCGCATGCCCGAAGGATAGGATGCCGGCATAGCCCAGCAGCAGGTTGAAGGCACAGGCGAACAGCGCGAAGCAAAGCACCTTCATGATGAAAATCGGATAGAAGTAGAACGGCGCCAGCAGCAGAGCGGCGATGCCGAGCAGCATCAGTGCGGTCTCCAGGCGCAGCCACGGGCGTTTGGTCGGGGCGACGACGGTGCTGGCTCGGCTGTTCATCAAGTGTCTCTCCCCAACAGGCCGGCAGGGCGGACCAGCAGCACGATGGCCATGACCACAAAGATCACGATGTTCGACGCCTCGGGATAAAACACCTTGGTCAGGCCCTCCAGCAGACCCAGCATGTAGCCAGTGATGATGGCGCCGAGAATCGAGCCCATGCCGCCGACTACTACCACGGCGAAGACCACGATGATCAGGTTCGAGCCCATCAGCGGGCTGACCTGGTAGATTGGCGCGGCGAGCATGCCGGCGAGCCCGGCCAGTGCCGCGCCCATGCCGTAGGTAAAGGTCAGTAGCAACGGCACGTTGATGCCGAAAGTGCGCACCAGGGTCGGGTTCTCGGTAGCGGCACGCAGGTAGGCGCCCAGCTTGGTCTTCTCGATCAGCAGCCAACTACCCAGGCACACCACCAGCGAGGCCAGCACCACCCAGGCGCGATACTTGGGTAGAAACATGAAGCCCAGGTTGTAACCGCCGGCCAGCTCTTTGGGGACCGCGTAGGGTTGCCCCGAGGAGCCGTAGAAGTAGCGGAAGGTACCCTCCAGAGCCAGCGCCAGGCCGAAGGTGAAGAGCAGGCCGTAGAGATGGTCGAGATTGTACAGCCGCGACAGCGCCACCCGCTCGATCACCGCGCTGGCCAGGCCGACAATCAGTGGCGCGAGGATCAGTGCCGGCCAGTAGCCGATACCGAAGGTGGCCAGCAGCAGGTAACCGGCGAAGGCGCCGATCATGTACTGCGCGCCGTGAGCGAAGTTGATGATCTTCAGCATGCCGAAAATGATCGCCAGTCCCAGGCTGAGCAGCGCGTAGAAGGAACCATTAATCAGGCCGATCAGCAGCTGGCCGAGGAAGGCCTGGATGGGTATGCCGAAGATGGTCGTCATCAGAATCAGACCCCCAAGGCTTCGTTGAGCTGATTCATGCGGCCCGGCAGCTCGGCGCCAGTGAAGCTGTCGTTGATCCTGCCGCGATCCACCACGTAGAAGCGGTCGGCGACCTTGCTCGCGAAGCGGAAATTCTGCTCCACCAGCAGTATGGTCATGCCGCGCTGCTTGAGGGTCATCAGCACTTCGCCGATGCGCTGGACTATCACCGGTGCCAGGCCTTCGGTGGGTTCGTCGAGCAGCAGCAGGCGCGCGCCGGTACGCAGGATGCGCGCCATCGCCAGCATCTGCTGTTCGCCGCCGGAGAGTTTGGTGCCGGGGCTGCTGCCGCGTTCCTCGAGGTTGGGAAATAGCGCATAAATCTCCTTCAGGCTCATGCCGCCCTTGCCGATGATTGGCGGAAGGGTGAGATTCTCCGCCACCGTCAGGCTGGAGAAGATGCCGCGTTCCTCCGGTACGTAGCCGATGCCATGGCGTGCGGTACGGTGCAGCGGGATGCGCAGCATGTCCTTGCCGTCGAAGCGGATACTGCCGGTGCGCTTGCGGATGATGCCGACGATGGAGCGCAACGCGGTGGTCTTGCCCACGCCGTTACGGCCGAGCAGCGTTACCGTCTCGCCTTCGTACACGTCGAGGTCGATACCGTGCAGCGCATGGCTCTCGCCATACCAGGCGTTGAGCTCGCGAACTGACAGCAATGCCGTGGTTTCAGTCATCTTCGGTTCCCATGTAGGCCGCGCGTACCCGTTGGTCCTGGCTGACCGTGCGGTAGTCGCCGGATGTCAGGATTTCACCGCGCTGCAGAACCGTGACTTCGTGACAGAGGTCGGCCACCACCTTCAGGTTGTGCTCGACCATCAGCACCGCGCGCTCGGTCGCCACGCCGCGGATGAGCTCGGCGACCACCGCCACGTCCTCGTGACCCATCCCGGCCATGGGTTCGTCGAGCAGCAGCACTTTCGGCTCCAGCGCCAAGGTGGTCGCCAGTTCCAGCACCCGCTTGCGTCCGTAGGAAAGGTCGGCAGCGAGTTCGTGGCGCCGGTCCTGCAAGCCGACCGATTCAAGCAGCTGCATGGCGCGTTCGTTCAATCGGTCGAGCGAGCGCTTCGGTAGCCAGCACTGCCAGGCAAGGCCGGCCGGGCGCTGCAGCGCCACCCGTACGTTGTCCAGCACGCTGAGGTTGGGAAACACTGCGGAGATCTGGAACGAGCGCACCAGTCCCAGACGTGCCACCTTGGCCGGCACGGTGCGGGTGATGTCCTGGTCGAGCAGGTGAATGCTGCCGGCGGTGGGCTGCAGGAACTTGGTCAGCAGGTTGAACACCGTGGTCTTGCCGGCGCCATTGGGGCCGATCAGGGCGTGCACGCGGGCGTGACGCACGTCCAGGTCGACGTTGTTGACCGCCACGAAACCGCCGAACTCACGGCGCAGGCCGCGTGCCGAAAGCAGCACGGGCCATTCCTGGCCGGCCGCGGGGAAGTCGCGCACCCCCACTACGGCGTCGGTTGCAGGACTCATGTTCACTGCCCGACCAGGTCGCAGCCGCTTTCGCTCGGTTTGATATAGGCCTCGTCGCCCGGCACGGTGGCCAGCACCTTGTAGTAGTCCCAGGCGCGGGTACTCTCTTCGGGCTTCTTCACCTCCATCAGGTAGACGTCGCTGATCAGCCGGCCGTTGGCGCCGACCTTGGCATTGCGGGCGAAGGCATCGTCCACCGGCATCTCATGCATGGCCTTGGCCACTGGCTCGGTGGCGTCGGTGCCGGCTTTCTCGATGGCCTTGAGATACTGCAGCACACCGGAGTAGGTACCGGCATGGATCATGTTCGGCATGCGTCCGGTGCGCTCGAAGAAGCGCTCGGCGAACTCGCGAGACCGATCGTCGCGATCCCAGTAGAAGCTTTCGGTCAGGCTCAGGCCTTGCGCCGCGTCGAGGCCCAGACCCTGTACTTCGGACAGGGTGAATAGCAGTGCGGCCAGGCGTTGGCCGCCGGCGACGATACCGAATTCAGCGGCCTGCTTGATGCTATTGGCGGTGTCCAGGCCGGCGTTGGCCAGACCGATGACCTTGGCGCCGGATGACTGTGCCTGGAGCAAGAAGGAGGAGTAGTCGGTGCTCGACAGCGGGTGGCGTACCGATCCCTCGACCTCACCGCCTTTGGATTTTACGAACGCGCTGGTCTGCTCTTCCAGCGAGTAGCCGAAGGCATAGTCGGCGGTGAGGAAATACCAGCTGTCACCGCCCTGGGCCACCAGTGCGCCGCCAGTGCCAACGGCAAGCGCGTGGGTGTCGTAGGCCCAGTGGAATCCGTAGGGCGAGCACTGCTTGCCGGTCAGTTCGGTGGTGGCGGCGCCGGTGACCAGGTTGATCTTCTTCTTGCTCTTGGAGAGTCCCTGTACGGCAAGCGCCACCGAAGAGGTGGTCAACTCCATGATCGAGTCGACCTGCTCGCGGTCGTACCACTGACGGGCGATGTTGGAGGCGATGTCCGGTTTGTTCTGGTGGTCGGCAGTAACGATCTCGATGGGGGCGCCCAGTACGTTTCCGCCAAAATCCTCGGCCGCCATCTTCGCCGCCTCGAATGACCACTTGCCTCCAAAATCGGCATACACCCCGGACTGGTCATTGAGGATGCCGATCTTTACCTTGCCATCGGAAACCTCGGCTGAGGCGGGAGCGGCGATCGCCGCCGTCAGGGTTGCCGCTGCAATTGCTGAAAGCTTCATGCGTATCTCCTGGCACGTTTGATCGCCGCCGCTCGCCTCTTGGGCCTTCGCGGCAGACGTAGGGTTCTAGGAAAAAACCGGGCAATCTGAACGTGGCGGCCAGCCTTGCGGGCCTCGCTGTGCACAACGAGTCGCTGACGGGCCAGCCCCCAGGGAAAGATTCGGACGAGTCGGGCGGTATTCGAACGAGCTGAAGTTCATGGTCCCTTCGACTTATTTATTGTTGTTCTTGGTCTAGGGATAAACGTAGCAGGGGATTCGGCGGAAGCAACGTTGGGGTGTAGCACAACGGCTTCTATTGACCAGCGCAGGCTGGCGAGAAGCCGCTGTGCCGATACAAACAAAGCGCAATAGACGCGTTCAGCAAGCTTTTAGCGAGCGGGAGATTTTTTCGTAAGGATTAACGTTCAGTCCCACATCAGCGCGCCACCAGCACGTCGCAGGGGGGCTGATCAAGAAACCGGCGAGTCAGACTGCCCAGCAGTGCGCTGCTCAGCTCGCCACGGCTGTGGCCGCCGAGTGCCAGCAACTGTGGCCGTATGTCGGCAATGGTCGACTCAAGGCAGTTTTCACGCTCGCCCTGATGCAGGCTGTAACTCAGCTGAATATCGCGCTCAGGCAACTGGACCTGAATGTCCTCGATCAACTGTTCGAATAGCTCTTGTTGCAGTGCCATGTCTTCGGCATCGTGCGCGTGGATTTCGGCCACCTCGTGGATGTTCATTGCATGCAGCCCGGCACCGCCTGGCAGCAGTGTCCAGGCGCATTGCATGGCGCGGCTGGCGCAGGGAGAAAAATCCAGTGCCGCCAGCGCCTGCGTGTAGGGAGCCTCGGCTTCACCAACCACCAGCAACAAGGGTGCGGGGGTTGCGAGCAGGATGCGCTCAAGAGTGGTCCCGGCAAACCCCAGCGGGGATTGGCGATGGTGCTGGCCGAGCACCAGCAGATCCACCTCGAGCCCGCGCGCCAGGGTCAGTACCTCTTCGGTCGGCTGGCCCCGGCGTATCCACGGTTCCAGTGTTTCGCACCCATATTCCTGCAGGCGCGTTTGTAGACGCTCGCGGGCCCGTTTCTCCGCGGCGGGCTCAGCCGCCGCGTCGAGCACATGCAGGAGGCTCAGCCGCGCCTGGTTCTGTCGGGCCAGCTGGACGCCGCGGCGCAGGGCCAGATCGGCTTCGGGGCTGAGGTCGTGGGCGACAAGGATGTGCTGAACCATGTGGAGTCTCTGACGGGGAGCTGAGTCGAAGTATGCCGCGCCAGACGCGGCTTGTCGTCTCGACGATCCTTCATCGCCTGGCTTTACGTGTGTCAGCATGGCGCTTGACGGACACGCTCTGGGCCGGGCGGCTCAGACTTTCGACCCGCCACGCACGCTCGTGCTTTTTTCAGTGGCGAGCTGCCGCTATGCTGGCCACCTCAAGCAGGAGCGAGCAATGAGCAAGGTCAACATACTGGTGGTGGACGATGCGCCCTTTATCCGTGATCTGGTGAAGAAAGGGTTGCGTAGCCACTTTCCAGGGATACGCATCGAGGAGGCGGTCAATGGGCGCAAGGCCCAGCAACTGCTCGAGAGGGATCGGTTCGACCTGATTCTCTGCGACTGGGAAATGCCGGAGATGTCCGGTCTTGAGTTGCTGACCTGGTGCCGAGCGCAGGAGCGGCTAATGACGGTCCCGTTCATCATGGTGACCAGTCGTGGCGACAAGGAGAATGTTGTCCAGGCGATTCAGTCCGGCGTATCGGATTTCATCGGCAAGCCTTTTTCCAACGAGCAGCTGACCAGCAAGGTGCGCAAGGCGCTGGGTCGAGCGGGCAAGCTCGATGCCCTGGCGGCCAGTGCGCCGCCGCGCAGTACGACGACCGGCCTGGCCAACGATTCGCTGGCGGCCCTGACGGGCGGCCGGACAGAGGTGATCAAGCCTGCTGCCAGCCCGGCGGCGGTCGGGGCCCTTAGCCAGCAACCGGGAATAACCCCTGGTGAACAATCGCCTGCACCCACCAGCGCCCGCAACCAGGGCCAGTTGCGCCTGGGCGGCGGCAGCCTGGCTTGCGTGATAAAGGCGCTGAGCCTCAAGGAGGCGGCGCTGGTCGTGAGGCGCGGCGAGATGCTGCCGCAGGTGCTGGAGGGGGCGGTGCTCGATCTGGAACAGGGTGAGGGTGGCGAAGTGGCCCGGCTCAATGGCTATTTGCACTCGGTGGCGGCCTTCGAGCCCAAGCCCAACAGCGAATGGCTGCAATTGATATTCCGCTTTGTCGATCGCGATCCGCAGAAGCTCGACTACCTGTCGCGGCTGATTGCCCGTGGCACCGCGCAACGGCATTTCACCCCCGGCGCCTGATCCCGGCGCCCGCTTGTCGACCGCAGCGCATCTGGGCAATGATGCGCTTCACACCCCGACGGTCGGTGGCTCGCACAGTGATGGGTGCGCTGCTAGGCTGCGATCCTCTGCACATGACCATGAAGTCTCCGTTATGTTAGGGCGCATCCTCATTCTGCTCGGGTTGTCTTCGCTGGCGCTGCCGGCAATGGCGCTGACCATCTACAAATACACCGATGCCAATGGCGTGGTCACCTATAGCGACCAGGCCAAGGCGGGCGCGCAGGTATTCGTTTTCAACGACCGCATGGTCGAGAGGCTCGATAATCGTGTGAAGCTGGAAACCCGCAAGCATGCCGGCGGCGAGACGCTGTTGGTGCGCAACGACCTCTACGCGCCGGTGGACGTCGAGCTGAAGTTCGAAGGTGTGCAGAATGCGGTGGGTGTGCCGGAAAAGCCGATTCGCTGGGTACTGCCGCCGCGCAGCCAGATTCGGCTGGCGACGCTCGCGCCGCGCGATGCTAGTCAGCCCATGCGCTACACACCCAAGCTGCGTCATGCGCTGGGCGATCCTCGCCTCGTGCCCAAGCCTTATCAGTACCCGTTGCCTTGGCGTGGTGGTCCGTTCCGACTGACCCAGGGTGCAAACGGCAAGTACAGCCACTTCACCCCCAAGGGACGCTATGCGGTGGATATCGCCATGCCCGAAGGCACGCCGATCATCGCAGCGCGAGGCGGCATGGTCGTGCGGGTGGAGAACGACCAGAGCGGCCGCGGCAACAATCCCTCCGGCAACTTCGTTCGCATCCTGCACGACGATGGGACCATGGGCGTGTACCTGCACCTGATGAAGGGCTCGGTTGCCGTACGCGAAGGCCAGCGGGTCGACGCTGGCGCCCGTATAGCCCGCTCGGGTAATACCGGCAACAGTACCGGCCCGCATCTGCATTTCGTGGTTCAGCGCAACGTCGGCCTTACAATCGAATCGATTCCCTTCGAGTTCTCCCGGCCGGTAGGCAGCCTGCCGAACTTCGCCGTGGGCGGTGAGTGACGAGCGCCCGGCAGGCCATGGCTTTCGGTTGGTCTAGAACGCCAGTCCAACCTTCAGGCCAACCTGCTCCTGCTTGAGCTTGCTGTTCTCGGCAAGCGTGCTGTTGCTGTCGAGCTCATAGCGGGTCTGGGTGTAATACAGGCTGGTGCTGATCGGCATATTGTTGATGCCCTTGTTCCAGAGCACCGTCAACTCGCCATAGGGATTGGCCTTGTCCTTGAGGTCGAAGGTGTCGCTCTCGCCGCCAACCTTCAGTTTGGTTTCAGCGCCGATGGAGTAGCGGGCGCCCACTTCCAGGCGCACGGTGTAGTCCGGTGTCAGATAGTTGTAGCCAAGGCCGGCCTTGGCAAAAGGCGAGCGGCTGGTCAGCTTGACATCTTCTTCAAGCAGGCCGACACGCACGTCATCCTGCTCGATTCGGCCCCAGTCATAGCCGCCGCCGATGATCAGATCGACATAGTTGTTGGTGGTCAGTGCTGTACGTAAGCCGAGATCCAGATCGGCGCGAGCCGAAAGGTATTCCACGTCATCCTTGTCCCGATACTGGCCTTCTGCCCCGATCTGATAGATGAATCCTTCCTGGCCGGTCAGCTTGTTACCGAAGTTGTAATACAGCCCGCCCTGATTGAGGCGTTCCTTGTCGCTTTCATCGCCGAGGGTGAGCTTGTATTGATTGTGCGAACCGATGACGCCGAAGTTGGATATCGGGCCGGTGGCGGTCTGAGCAAAAGCCGGGGTGCTGGCCAGGCACAGTGCCAACGCCGCGGTAGTGGTTAAGCCGTTGATGCGCATCAGGTAACTCCATCTTGTTAGAAGAGAATCGGTGGCTGCAAGAACCACCTATGCCGTCGACTGGCACTACCTGAAAAAATTCTGCATTGCGCGATGGGCGGTCTAATTTCTGAATAAAATCAGTTAGTAGCATTCAATATCTAAACAAAAATGTAAGAACTGATTTCGGTCTGCATCAAATAGCTATTGCTGAACTCTGAGTACTTTCGCCAGCAGGATCTTTGGGCCGCGCATTTTCTTGACGATGATCTGTAGGCCATCGACCCATAGTTCTTCGTTTTCCTCAGGGACGCGCTTGAGTGTTTCGTAGATCAGGCCGGCAAGAGTGTCAGCCTCAATGTGGTCGAGGTCCACGTCCAGCAGCCGCTCGACCTTGAATAGCGGCGTATCGCCACGCACCAGCAGCTTGCCTGGCTGGTAGGTGAGGATGCCTCGCTCGGTCTTGCGATGTTCGTCCTGAATGTCGCCGACCAGCACTTCCAGAACGTCTTCCATGGTCAGGAAGCCCACCACCTTGTGATCGCCTTCCTCGACCAGCACAAAGTGCGCGCCGCCCTGGCGGAACTGCTGCAGCAGATCGCTCAGCGGCAGGTGTTTGGAAACCCGTTCCAGAGGACGTAACAGCTCGTCGAGATTGAAGTGTTCGGTAAGGTTCTGGTCGCCCGCCAGGGCCAGCAACAGATCCTTGATATGCAGCAGACCGGTGTACTCGCCCCGCTCGCGGTCGTAGACCGGATAGCGGCTGTACTTGTGAAGGCGGATCACGTCGAGGATGTGCGTCAGCGGTGCGTCATGATCCAGCTGCAGCAGGTCCTCGCGGGAGTTGGCCCAGTCGGCGACCTCCAGTTCGCTCATCTCGACCGCCGAAGCCAGTACCTGAATCTGCGCATTCGTCGGATCCAGGGCTCGGTTGGAGTGCAGGATCAGCTTCAGCTCTTCACGGCTGTAATGATGCTCGTGGTGCGCGCCCGGCTCGCCCTGGCCGGCGATGCGCAGAATGGCATTAGCGCTGGCGTTAAGCAGGTAGATCGCCGGGTACATCGCCCAGTAGAACAGGTACAGCGGTACCGCTGTCCACAGCGACAGCAGCTCGGGCTGGCGAATTGCCCAGGATTTCGGCGCGAGCTCGCCCACCACGATGTGCAGGTAGGAGATGATGAAAAAGGCGGTGAAGAAGGCTATGCCGTGGACCAGCGCTGGTGAATCGACGCCGGCCATGGCCAGCAAAGGTTTGAGCAGGTGTGCGAATGCCGGCTCGCCAACCCAGCCTAGCCCCAGTGAGGCCAGGGTAATGCCCAGCTGGCAGGCGGAAAGGTAGGCATCGAGTTGTTCATGCACGGTGCGCAGGATTTTGCCGCGCCAGCCATGCTGGCTGGCCATCGCTTCGACCTTGGTTGCACGCAGCTTGACCATGGCGAACTCTGCCGCCACGAAAAATCCGTTGAGTAGAACCAGTAGCAGGGCAAAGAAAATCAAGCCGAAATCGGCGAAGTAGGAAAGATCGTTTACAGCAGGGGAGGGGTCCATGAGGGGGGCACGAAGCTGATGGTCGCCACAGAATGGGGATAGACCCCACTCTTTTCAAGGGCGTTTGTGCCCTGCGCGACGGAAAGAGGGGTGGAGTTACTGGATCACGGTTAAAGACAGCGGAAAGCTGCAAATGAAGGTACTGCCCTTGCCGAGGTTGCTGTCGATATCCAGGCGACCCTGATGACGCAGCAGCACGTGCTTGACGATGGCCAGGCCGAGGCCGGTGCCGCCGGTGCTGCTGGCGCGGCTGGAGTCGACGCGGTAGAAACGTTCGGTCAGTCGCGGTAGATGCTTGGCTTCGATACCGATGCCCGAGTCCTGCGCGGAAAAGTGCGCACCGTACTCGTCCCTCCACCAGCGCAAATTGATCTCTCCGCCAGCGGGTGTGTATTTCACCGCGTTGAACACCAGATTGGAAAAGGCGCTACGCAGTTCGGACTCGTTGCCGCGCAGCGCCAGGCTATGGTCGGCGTCCAGATTGATACGGTGCTGCTGCTCTGCGGACAACGCTTTGGCGTCGTTGCTGATCGACTGTAGCAACGACGCTACATCCAGCGGCTCGGTCGTTGTCGGCGGGTTGGTGGCTTCGAGCTTGGCCAGCAGCAGCAGATCGTTGAGCAGGTGCTGCATGCGCCCCGCCTGCTGGTTCATCTGTTGCAGCGCCCTCGACCAGCGCGGGTTCAGCGCCTCGCTATGCTCAAGCAAGGTTTCCAAGTAGCCGGCGATGACGGTCAGAGGCGTGCGTAGTTCGTGGGATACGTTGGCGACGAAGTCCTTGCGCATCTGTTCCAGCTGGTGAAGGCGGGTAACGTCCCGGACCACCATCAGGTGCTCGGCATTGCCGTAACGGGTGACGTTGTACTGGAGCCAAAGACGGTCGTTGGTGGGCGAAGGCAGCTCCAGCGGTTCTTCATGGTTGCCACTGTCGAAGTAGTCCTTGAAGGCCGGATGGCGGATCAGGTTGGTAACCAGGTGACCGCTGTCCTGCGGCTTCTTCAGGCCCAGAAGCCGTTCTGCGGCCGGATTCCACCACTCCAGATTTCCGTCGCGGTCGAGCATCACCACCGCTTCCTTCAGCGCCGAAGTGGAGCCCTGGACGCGGTCGATCACCGACTGCAGCTGCGCGCGCAACCGCAGGTCTCGGCGTTGCAGCTGGTAGAGGCTGTCGAAGATATCGCCCCAGACGCCGTGGCTGTCCGGCGGTGGGGTGTCGGTTTCGCTGTCCTTCAGCCATCGCTGCAGGCGCCACAGCTGATGGAGCGTCCAGCCGAGGTAGCCAGCCAGACCGAACACCAGCGCCCAGGCGTACTCGCCGGAAATCAGTCCGAGCAGCAGGCAAGCGCCCACAAGCGCCAACAAACGACGTATCAAGGTGCCTAGCCAGTCCTGATTCACCCGCCGATGCTCCTGAGGCCTGTTCAGTTCTTGGTTGAAAAGCGATAGCCGGTACCGCGTACGGTCTGCACCAGGTTCTCGTAGGTTTCGCCCAATGCCTTGCGCAGGCGGCGGATATGCACGTCTACGGTGCGCTCCTCGACGTAGACATTGCCGCCCCAGACCTGATCGAGCAATTGACCGCGGGTATAGGCGCGCTCCTGATGGGTCATGAAGAACCGCAGCAGGCGATATTCGGTCGGCCCCATGTCGGCTGGCGCGCCGTCGATGGTGACGCGATGGCTGATGGGGTCCAACAGCAGGCCACCGATTTCGATCGGTGTCTCGTTGTCGCTCGGCGCGGCGCGGCGCAGCACTGCTTTCAGACGCGCCACCAGCTCACGGGGGGAGAAGGGCTTGGTGATGTAATCGTCGGCACCGACTTCCAGGCCCTGGATCTTGTTGTCCTCGGCGTCCTTGGCGGTGAGCATGATGATCGGCGTGCCGGCCATTATCTCGTCGCGCTTGATGCGCCGCGCCAGCTCGATGCCGGAGGTGCCGGGCAACATCCAGTCGAGCAGAATCAGATCCGGTTGCCGGTCGACGATCAGGGAATGCGCCTGCTGTGCGTTGTCTGCCTCCAGGCACTCGTAGCCGGCCATTTCCAGGGCCACCACGATCATCTCCCTGATCGGCGCTTCGTCATCGACGATCAATATGCATCTGCCGTTCATGTCCGCTCTCGGTCCGCTATTGGTCGTCCGGCATTAGATAACGGAAATATTGCAGGGATGTTACAGGGGCGCCGAGGACGAAGCGCGCTAGCGGCCTCTGGCGGTACCGCTTTATTCCTTGAACCCTTTGGCCACCAGATAAACCTCGTTCGAGCGTGGTCGCGACGCCGCGGGCTTGCGGACTACCACCTTCTCGAATGAGGTGCGCACATCCCTCAGGAAATCGTCGGAGCCTTCGCCCTGGAACACCTTCACCACGTAGTTGCCATTGGGCTTGAGCACTTTACGGACCATGTCGAGGGTGAGTTCGACTAGGTACATCGAGGAGGCTTGGTCGGCGACAGCGACGCCGCTGAGATTGGGCGCGATGTCGGAAACGATCAGGTCAGGCTGCCGGCCGTCGAGCTTGTCGAGAAGCTGCTGGAACACAGCATCCTCGGTGAAGTCGCCCTGAATGAAGTCGACGTTGTCCAGCGGGTCCATCGGCAGGATGTCGGTGGCCAGCACACGACCCTTCTCGCCCACGAGTTTTCCAGCTACCTGCGACCAGCCACCGGGGGCCGAGCCCAGATCCATGATCAGCATGCCGGGGCGTATCAGCTTGTCCTTCTCGTTGAGCTCGATCAGTTTGTAGCTGGAACGAGAGCGCAAGCCGTCCTTCTGCGCCTGTTTGACGTAGGGATCGTTGACGTGTTCATCCAGCCAGCGGCGGCTGCTTTTGGATCGTTTCATGAGGGGAGCTGACCACGGAAAATCAAATGAGGGGAGGCGGACCAACGCATCCTGTACAGAGGTTGTTGGGCGCGAAATGGCGGCAATTATAGGCCGATAATGCCGTACAGGTTAATTCGGTGGGGAGTAACGAGCGGCACCGGCCAGCGTCGTGCCTTCGCGTTGCGCCCGCCAGGCCTGACAGCCGCGACTGTCGGCGGGTACAATCTGCCGCTTTACCCCCCCTTTTTCCTCTGCCGGAGTCACCGGCCAGGACTATCGCCATGATTCGCATCAACGAACTATCGCTGCCCCTCGATCACTCCGCCGATGAGTTGCGCGGGGCCATCGTCAAGCGCCTGAATATCAGCGACGCCGATCTGCTGAACTTCACCGTATTCAAGCGCAGCTACGATGCCCGCAAGAAGAACAGCGTCATCCTGTTCATCTACATCATCGATCTGGAGGTTCGCGACGAGGCTGCAGTTCTGGCGCGATTCGCCGATGATCACAACGTACGTTCGGCCCCGGATACCCAGTACTACCCCGTAGGGCAGGCGCCCGCTGACTTCGATGAGCGGCCGCTGGTCGTCGGCTTTGGCCCCTGTGGCTTGTTCGCGGCGCTTTTGCTCGCCCAGATGGGCTTCAAGCCCATCGTGCTGGAGCGCGGCAAGGACGTGCGCAGCCGTACCAAGGACACCTGGGCGCTGTGGCGAAAGAAGATCCTCTCCCCCGAGTCCAACGTGCAATTTGGCGAGGGAGGTGCCGGATTGTTCTCCGACGGCAAGCTCTACAGCCAGATCAAGGACCCCAAATTTTACGCCCGCAAGGTGGTGCATGAGTTCGTCCGCGCGGGCGCGCCGGAAGAAATCATGTACGTGAGCAAGCCGCATATCGGCACCTTTCGCCTCACCGGCGTGGTAGCCGCGATGCGTGAGGAGATCATCGCGCTGGGTGGCGAGGTACGCTTTGAAAGCAAGGTCACCGATTTGCTGATCGACGAGGGCCAGGTCGAAGGCGTGGTGCTGGCCAGTGGCGAAACGATCCGCAGCCGCCATGTGGTGCTGGCGCTCGGTCACAGCGCCCGCGATACCTTCCGTATGCTGCACCGCCAGGGCGTGTTCATGGAGGCCAAGCCCTTTGCCGTGGGCTTTCGCATCGAACACCCGCAAGGCCTGATTGATCGGGCCCGGCTGGGCAAATATGCCGGCCATCCGGAGCTCGGCGCCGCCGACTACAAATTGGTGTACCACGCCAGTAATGGCCGTGCCGTCTACAGCTTCTGTATGTGCCCGGGAGGCACGGTAGTGGCAGCGACGTCGGAGCCGGAGCGCGTGGTGACCAACGGCATGAGCCAGTACTCGCGTAATGAGCGCAATGCCAATGCCGGCATCGTCGTGGGCATCAACCCCGAGCAGGATTTTCCTGGCGGCCCGCTGGCCGGCGTGGAGCTCCAGGAGCGCTTGGAGTCCCGTGCCTATGAGCTGGGTGGCAGCGATTACTGCGCCCCTGCGCAACTGGTGGGCGACTTCATCCGCGGCGTACCGTCGAGCGAATTTGGCGAGGTAGAGCCTTCCTACAAGCCCGGCGTGCGCCTGGGCGACCTCGCTTGCTCGTTGCCGGAATATGCGATCGAGGCGATCCGCGAGGCGCTGCCGGCGTTCGGCAAGCAAATCCGTGGTTTCGATCGCGATGATGCGGTGCTCACTGGTATCGAAACCCGTACTTCTTCCCCGGTGCGCATTACCCGTGATCCGGAGACCTTGCAAAGCCTCAACCTCAAAGGCCTGTATCCGGCCGGTGAGGGTGCCGGTTATGCGGGCGGTATTCTGTCTGCAGGTGTGGACGGCATCAAAGTCGCCGAAGCGGTGGCCAAGTCGCTTCTGTCTGAAGCCAACGTGCAGGGCAGCTGAGCGCCATTGATGAAACTCGACGACGTCAAGAAGCTTCACCAGAAAAAATACCGCGCCGATTTGGGTCATTTTCTGGTGGAGGGTGAACACCTTTTGCTGGAGCTGCAGAAGGCGGCCTTAAACAATCCGTTGCTGCAGCGCAGCCAGCTGTACGTAACTGGCGCCTACGAGCACTGGCAAAGCCCGTTCAAAACCCAGGTGATCAGCGAGCGGCAGATGGCGCAGATAGCCGACACCAGAACGCCGCAGGGCATCGTTGCGGTAGTGCCGATGCCAGCGGTCGTGGCGCCGGCTGCGGAGACACGCGAGCGGGCCATCTACCTGCATGAGATTCAGGATCCCGGCAACCTCGGCACCATCCTGCGTACCTTGGCGTGGTTCGGTGATTTTCGCTGCCTGCTGAGTCCTGGCAGCGTTGATCCATACAACCCCAAGGTCGTGCGCGCCAGCATGGGTGCCATTTTTCATGCCTCCATGGAGCTGGACGTGGAGCTGGGCTCGTTGGGCTCGCGCTTTAAGCGTATCGCCTGCCTGGACATGAATGGCAACAGCCTGCAATCGGCCAGCTTCAGGAACTTCGACTGTTACCTGTTCGGCAACGAGGCCCGTGGGGTGCCCCGGGAGCAGCTGATAGCACTGGATGCCCGACCTTTCACGATTGCCGGCTGCGGCGCTATCGAATCGCTGAACCTGGCCACCACGGTCAGCATGTGTGCCTACGAACTGAACCGATAGTGCAATTGCTGTGACGGTATGCGATCAGCTCGCTTTCGCGGCGTAATCGAGCATGATTCCGATCAATATCGCCAACCCCGCCCAGTGGTTGTGCAGGAAGGCCTTGAAGCAGATCTGTGGGTCGCGCGAGCGGGTTGCCCAAAATTCCCAGACGAAGCAGCCGGCGGCGATGAACAGGCCGAGGTGGAACCACTGGCCCAGCTCGAAGCGCGCGCCGGCCAGCATCAGGCAGAACAGTGCCAGCCCCTGCAGCGTGAGAATGATGAGGCGGTCTGCATCGCCGAACAGCACGGCGGTGGACTTGATGCCGATCTTCAGGTCGTCCTCGCGATCGGCCATGGCATAGTAGGTGTCGTAGCCGACTGTCCAGACCAGGTTTGCCAGGAACAGCAGCCAGGCTTCAGGTGGCAGCGAGCCGGTCTCGGCAGTGAAGGCCATCGGGATGCCCCAGGAAAAGGCTGCGCCAAGCACCACCTGGGGGTAATAGGTGTAGCGCTTCATGAAGGGATAGAGCGAGGCGACACCCAGTGCGCCGAAGGACAGCCAGATGGTCGGCGCATTGGTCAGCAGGACTAACAGGAAACTCGCTGCGACCAGCACGGAAAACAGGACCCAGGCTTCCTTGGGCGTCACCTTGCCGGTTGCCAAGGGCCGGCCTTTGGTGCGACTGACGTGACCGTCGAAGTTGCGATCGGCGAAGTCGTTGATCACGCAACCCGCCGCGCGCATCAGGATCACGCCGAGGACAAAGATCACCAAGTTCTTCGTGCTGGGTGAGCCCTCGCCGGCAATCCACAGCGCCCAGAGCGTCGGCCATAGCAGCAGGTAGGTGCCGATGGGACGGTCCAGACGCATCAGTTGGATGAAGTCCCAGGCACGCGGGTGCAGGCGATTGCTCGATTGCAGAAGCTTCTGATACATCGGCGGCTCTCCAGGCGGGATGGCGCAATTATGAAAGGCGGATATGGCGGCTAACGATCGCTCCGGGCCGCATGCCATAGCGCCGGGAGGAAGGCTTCAGCTACCAGTACGTCCAGGCCGCCTCGTCTGAAGCAGGAGCGGCGCGCCCAGAGTCCTTCCTGGCGAGCTTCTTCGGGCAGCCAGGCCGCAGGGTAGTGCGTGGCCTCGAGTGGGCCGCGGGCGAAGGCGCGATCGCTGAATAGCAGCTCGCCCAGTGAGCGGTTGCCGAGGTGCTGCAGATCCAGCGCCGAATCTTCCAGCGCTGTACGTGTCGCCACGCTGCGGGCGAACACCCAGGGTTGCTGCTGACCACACAGATAGACCTCGCGCACCCAGCCCTGGCTGCCGCTCGCCACGCCCAGCGTCGCGCATTCATCGTCGCGCAGCCGCTGCCAGCCTTGCTGCAGCGGGGTCACGCTGAACGCGCCATTGGCCAGCACGGTCAGGCGGTGGGTCAACGAGCCTTGGTCGACGAACAGCCAGTCGTGCAGCAGAGGGTCGAGCGGGGCGGGGAGTTGGCTGGCGGTGAGCCATTCAGGGAAATCGAGCACAGGAGTAGCCGGGCACAGCGGAAAAGCGCCGAGTCTAGCATGCCCAGGCCAAGGGGCTGTGTGCGAGCCCGGTGCGCGTGCGGTTTCGGACAATGGATTCTCGTTTTCCCTCGATGGTGTTGGGCAAGCGCGTTGGTCACCACCTTTGCAGCGTTAAGCCCACCCTTCCAGTCGCATCGTCGCCCGTACCAGGCGCTGTTCTTCCTGTTCGATCTCCTTGAGATTGTCGCGAATGCTCTGGATGTGATCGCGCGCGGCACGCTGGGCCTGGTCCGGCAGGCGTTCGGTGACGGCATGGAACAGCCGCGAATGCTGGCGGTCGATCTGACGTTTCTGGGTCGGGCGGTGATAGAGGTTGTTCACCGAGGCGAACACCGTACTCAGCATCAGGTCGGTCAGCGACTGCAGCGTGTGTACCAGCACCGGGTTATGCGAGGCCTCGCAGACGGCGAGATGGAAGGCATGATCGAGGCGCGCATGCTCGCGCGGATCGGCGGTTTCTTCTGTGTGTGCGGCGAGCATTTCCTCGTAGCGCCGGCGCAGCAGGATGAAGTCCGCTTCGGTGCCGCGCAGCGCTGCCAGGCGGGCCGATTCGCCCTCCAGCAATGCGCGCACTTCGAGCAGGTCGAACAGCGTACGGGGCTGCGAGTTGAACAGGTGCATCAGCGCGGAGGTGTCCTGCGCGTCGGACAGCTGGGCCACGTATGAGCCGCGTCCATGGGAGGTTTCGATGATGCCGCGCCCACGCAATATGCGCAGGCCTTCGCGCATTGCCGAGCGGGAGATGCCGAGCTTTTCGCACAGGCGCCTTTCCGACGGCAGGGCCTGGCCGACCTTGAGTACTCCGTCGACGATCAGCCGCTCGATACGTTCGGCGACCACGTCTGCAACCTGGCGTTTCTCGGGCGGATTTTCGTTGATCATCGGGCGTCTCCAAGTGGTAGGACCAGTTCAATGGCAGTATAACCGATTGAGCGGCTTGGTCACGTCAGGCCCATCAGTGCTGCATTCTGTGGGGGAATTCACTTCCTTGTCTGGGAAAAAACTGGTAGGACCAGTGGTTTTGCTGGTGGACTGGCGGGTGGCTTCGGGCTAATGATGCGTCACTGCGCCGCAGCTGGTCGCGCTGCTGGTGAACAAAGAGAGCATCAACTGCCATGAATATCCTCTACGACGAACGCGTCGACGGCGAGTTGCCCAGGGTCGACAAGGCCGCGCTGCTAGCCGATTTGCAGGCGCTGCTGCCCGATCTGGACATCCTGCATCGCCTCGAAGACCTCAAGCCCTACGAGTGCGATGGTCTTTCCGCCTACCGCACCACGCCAATGCTGGTGGTGCTGCCCGAGCGCATCGAGCAGGTCGAAGCCTTGCTCAAGCTTTGCCACAAGCGTGGCGTGCCGGTGGTCGCCCGTGGTGCGGGCACCGGACTGTCCGGCGGGGCGCTGCCGCTGGAGCAGGGCATCCTGCTGGTCATGGCGCGCTTCAACAAGATTCTCGAGGTCGACCCGGCCGGCCGCTTCGCCCGTGTGCAGCCGGGCGTGCGCAACCTGGCGATCTCCCAAGCTGCAGCGCCGTTCGAGCTTTATTACGCGCCCGATCCCTCTTCGCAGATCGCCTGTTCCATCGGTGGTAACGTCGCCGAGAACGCCGGGGGTGTGCATTGCCTGAAGTACGGCCTGACCGTGCACAACCTGCTGCGGGTCGAGATCCTCACGGTAGAAGGTGAGCGCATGGTGCTTGGCTCCGAAGCGCTCGATTCGCCCGGCTTCGATTTGCTGGCCCTGTTCACCGGCTCCGAAGGCATGCTGGGCATCGTCACCGAAGTGACGGTAAAACTGCTGCCCAAGCCGCAGGTGGCCAAGGTGCTGCTGGCTGCGTTCGACTCGGTGGAGAAGGCCGGTCGCGCGGTGGGCGATATCATCGCCGCCGGCATCATTCCAGGTGGCTTGGAGATGATGGACAACCTGTCGATTCGCGCCGCCGAAGACTTCATTCACGCCGGCTATCCGGTCGATGCCGAAGCCATCCTGCTGTGTGAACTCGATGGTGTTGAGGTCGACGTCGCCGATGACTGTGATCGCGTCAGCGACGTGCTCAAGCGGGCCGGTGCCACCGAGGTGCGTCTTGCCAAGGACGAAGCCGAGCGCGTGCGTTTCTGGGCCGGGCGCAAGAACGCCTTCCCGGCGGTCGGGCGGATTTCCCCGGACTACTACTGCATGGACGGCACCATTCCGCGGCGTGAGCTGCCGGGGGTGCTCAAGGGTATTGCCGACCTTTCCGAGGAGTACGGTCTGCGCGTGGCCAACGTATTCCATGCCGGCGACGGCAACATGCACCCGCTGATCCTCTTCGACGCCAACCAGGAAGGTGAGCTGGAGCGTGCCGAGGCGCTGGGCGGCAAGATTCTCGAACTCTGCGTGAAGGTCGGTGGTTCGATCACCGGCGAGCATGGCGTGGGCCGCGAGAAGATCAACCAGATGTGCGCGCAGTTCAATGCTGATGAGCTGACGTTGTTCCATGCGGTGAAGGCGGCCTTCGACCCCACCGGACTCCTCAACCCCGGCAAGAACATCCCTACCTTGCACCGCTGCGCCGAGTTCGGCGGCATGCACGTGCACGGTGGTCAGCTGCCCTTCCCTGAACTGGAGCGCTTCTGATGACGGTTTCATTCGATGCCAGCGCGCAACTGCTGGATCAGGTCAACCAGGCGCTTGCCGCCAAGACACCCCTGCGTATTCAGGGCAGCGGCAGCAAGGCCTTCCTCGGCCATGCAGTCGAGGGTCAGGTGCTCGATACCCGTGAGCATCGTGGCATCGTCAGCTACGACCCGACCGAGCTGGTAATCACCGTACGTGCCGGCACGCCTCTGCGTGAGTTGGAGGTGGCGCTCGACGAAGCGGGGCAGATGCTGCCCTGCGAGCCGCCGCACTTCGGCGAGGGTGCCACCGTTGGCGGCATGATCGGTGCCGGGATTTCCGGTCCGCGTCGGCCCTGGAGCGGTTCGGTGCGTGATTTCGTGCTCGGTACGCGGATCATTACCGGCCACGGCAAGCACCTGCGTTTCGGTGGCGAGGTGATGAAGAACGTCGCCGGTTACGATCTGTCACGTCTGATGGCCGGCAGCTTCGGTTGCCTCGGTGTGCTGACCGAAGTGTCTTTGAAAGTGCTGCCAAAGCCGCGGCTCTGTAGTGGCTTGCGGGTGGAGATGCCCCTCGATCAGGCGCTGCTGAAACTGGCTGAATGGGGCCAGCAGCCGATCCCGATCAGCGCTGCCAGCCATGACGGAAACGCCCTGCACCTGCGCCTGGAAGGCGGCGAAGGTTCGGTCAACGCCGCCCGCGAACGCATCGGCGGCGAGGATCTTGACGCTGTCTACTGGGACGCGCTGCGTGAACATCGCCTGAGCTTCTTCAGCGATCCGCGCCCGCTGTGGCGTCTATCGTTGCCCATCAACACCCCGGCGCTCGCGCTGGATGGCGAACAGCTGGTGGATTGGGCCGGCGCTCAGCGCTGGCTGAAGTCCGAAGACGACGCTGAGCGCATTCGCGCCATCGTCGGCGAGGTCGGTGGTCATGCGATCTGCTACACCGCGGGCGCCACGGCCAGCCCGTTCCAGCCATTGGCTTCGCCGCTGCTGCGTTATCACCAGCAGCTCAAGGCCCAACTCGATCCGCTGGGCATTTTCAACCCTGGCCGCATGTATTCAGAGGTTTAAGCTGTGCAGACCAATCTGAGCGAACAAGCCAAGCGCCTGCCGCGCGCCGAGGAAGCCGAAAGTATTCTGCGTTCCTGCGTGCACTGCGGCTTCTGCAATGCCACCTGTCCAACCTATCAGCTGATCGGCGACGAGCTGGATGGACCGCGTGGGCGTATCTACCTGATGAAGCAGATGCTCGAGGGTGGCGAAGTCACCCAAAGCACCCAGCTGCATCTGGATCGCTGCCTGACCTGCCGCAATTGCGAAACCACCTGCCCGTCCGGCGTGCAGTACCACAACCTGCTGGATATCGGCCGCGACTTCGTCGAGCAACAGGTGCCGCGCACGCTGAGTGAGCGCCTGGTACGCACTGGCTTGCGCACGGTGGTGCCACGACCCGCGCTGTTCAAGGCATTGCTGGCAACCGGTAATGCGCTGCGCCCGCTGATGCCTGCCAGCCTCAAGGCACATCTGCCTCGGGAGGTGCGTGCGCCCAAAGAGCGTCCACAACCGCGCCATGCGCGCACCGTGCTGATGCTGGAAGGTTGCGTGCAGCCGAGCCTGTCACCCAATACCAACGCGGCCGCAGCACGTGTGCTGGATCGCCTCGGTATCGCCGTGACCCCCGCGCGTGAAGCGGGCTGTTGTGGCGCGGTGGACTACCACCTCAATGCTCAGGAAGCCGGTCTGGATCGCGCCAGGCGCAACATCGACGCCTGGTGGCCGGCCATCGAGGCTGGTGCTGAAGCCATCGTGCAGACCGCCAGCGGTTGTGGTGCCTTCGTCAAGGATTACGGCCACCTGCTGCGCGACGATCCGGCTTACGCGAGCAAGGCGGCGCGGGTCAGTGCACTGGCCAAGGACCTGGTTGAGGTGCTGCGCCTGACCGAGCTGGAAAAGCTCGACGTCAAGGCGGACAAGCGCATGGCTTTCCACTGCCCCTGCACCCTGCAACATGCACAAAAGCTCAGCGGCGCAGTCGAAGACGTGCTCAAGCGGCTGGGCTTCCAGCTCACCGCTGTCCCCGATGCGCATCTGTGCTGCGGGTCGGCGGGCAGCTACTCGATCACCCAGCCGGAGCTTTCCAAGCAACTGCGCGACAACAAGCTCACCGCACTGGAAAGCGGCAATCCGGAAGTCATCGTCACCGCCAACATCGGCTGCCAGACCCACCTCGATGGTGCGGGTCGTACGCCGGTACGGCACTGGATCGAGATTGTCGAAGAGGCGATGCAATAACGCCGCGCGATTAAAAAAAACCAGGGGCGAGGGGACGCTTAGCCCCCCCGGCTCGCCATGGATGACACCGAAACCCAGTCATGCGTGGGCAAGCTCGCTGCTACCAACAACCTGCGCATCGCGCAGGCCGAATTCGAAAGGAGAGAACATGAAAACCAAAGCCGTACTGGGACAGACCGAAGTTGCCGCCATTCTTGCCGCCGCACGTACCGAAGCGCAGGCCAACGGTTGGGCCGTGACCATCGTCGTGGCTGATGACGGCGGTCATCCGCTGGGCCTGGAGCGTCTCGATGGCTGCGCGCCGATCGCCGCCTACATCGCTACGGAAAAAGCCCGTAGCGCTGCAGTGGGCCGTCGTGAAACCAAGGGCTACGAGGACATGGTCAATGGCGGCCGCAACGCCTTCCTGTCCGCGCCGGTGGTCTGCTCGCTGGAAGGCGGCGTACCGGTGATCGTCGATGGCCAGGTCATTGGCTCGGTGGGTGTTTCCGGCGTGACCGCCGCGCAGGACGCCCAGGTGGCCAAGGCTGGCGTCGCAGCCGTCGGCAACTGAAACAGGCTCCGCTAGAACAAGCGCTAACGGCTGGCCGCAGCGCACGCATGTGAGCGTCCGCGCGCAGCCGTCAGGCGCCATCCGGCTGATGGCCGGTAACGAACAGAGAGGTTTGTCATGAGCGAACGTGTAACCCTGGGCCGCCTGCAAGTTGCGGCCAATCTGCAGCGTTTCATCGAAGATGAAGTACTGCCCGGCACTGGCGTTGACGCTGCGGCGTTCTGGGGCGGCTTCGATCAGCTGGTCAATGACCTGGCGCCGAAGAACCGCGCGCTGCTTGCCGAGCGCGACCGCCTGCAAGTGGAGCTGGATAACTGGCACAAGGCCAATCCAGGTCCGATCACCGACATGCCGGCATACCGTGCCTTCCTCGAGTCCATCGGCTACCTGCTGCCGGAGCCAGGCGAGGTGAAGATCAGCACCAGCAACGTCGACAGCGAGATCGCTACTCAAGCTGGTCCGCAGCTGGTAGTACCCATCGGCAATGCCCGCTACGCGCTGAACGCCGCCAACGCTCGCTGGGGCTCGCTGTACGACGCGCTCTATGGCACCGACGCCATCTCCGAAGAGGGTGGCGCACAAAAGGGCCCGGGCTACAACGAAGTTCGCGGTGCCAAGGTGATCGCCTTCGCGCGTAACGTTCTCGATCAGGCTGCGCCGCTGGCTGAAGGCAGTCATGCCGACGCGACCAACTACCGCGTTCAGGATGGCCAGCTGAAGGTCACGCTGGAAAACGGCAGTGTCACCGGCCTCAAGCAGCCGGAGAAATTCCTCGGCTATCAGGGCGAGGCGGTCGAGCCGACGGCGATCCTGCTGAAGAACAACGGTCTGCACATCGAGATCCAGATCGATCCGAACAGCCCGATCGGCCAGACCGATGCTGCTGGCGTCAAGGATCTGCTGGTCGAAGCCGCCGTGACCACCATCATGGACTGTGAAGACTCAACCGCCGCCGTCGATGCCGACGACAAGGTGCTGGTCTACCGCAACTGGCTGGGCCTGATGAAGGGTGATCTGACCGATACCTTCCAGAAGGGCGGCAAGGCGATGACTCGCCAGCTCAATGGCGACCGTGAGTACACCGCTGTCGATGGCTCCAGCCTGAAGCTGCATGGTCGCTCGCTGCTGTTCATCCGCAACGTCGGCCACCTCATGACCAATCCGGCGATCATCGACGGCGAAGGTCGCGAGATTCCGGAAGGTATTCTCGATGGTGTGGTCACCAGTCTGATCGCCAAGCACGACCTCAAGCGCCGCGGCAACTCGCGCACTGGCAGCGTCTACATCGTCAAGCCGAAGATGCATGGCCCTGCCGAAGTCGCCTTCACTGACGAGCTGTTCGGTCGCGTCGAAGACCTCATCGGTGTGCCACGCCACACGCTCAAGGTCGGCATCATGGACGAGGAGCGCCGCACCAGCGTCAACCTCAAGGCCTGCATTGGCGCCGCGAAAAACCGCGTGGCCTTCATCAACACCGGCTTCCTCGACCGCACCGGTGATGAGATGCACAGCATCATGGAAGCCGGCGCCGTGCTGCGCAAAGGCGATATGAAGGGTACGGCCTGGATCCAGGCCTACGAGCGCAACAACGTGCTGGTCGGTCTGAACTGCGGCCTGCGCGGCAAGGCGCAGATCGGCAAGGGCATGTGGGCGATGCCGGACCTGATGGCGGCCATGCTTGAGCAGAAGATTGCCCATCCGAAGGCCGGCGCCAATACCGCCTGGGTCCCTTCGCCCACCGGTGCCACCCTGCATGCGCTGCATTACCACCAGGTGAACGTGCAGGCGGTACAGGCCGAACTGGAGCAGATCGACCTGGCCAGCGAGCGCGAGCAGCTGACCAACGACCTGCTAACCATTCCAGTTGCGCCGGAGCGCAACTGGAGCCCCGAGGCGATCCAGCAGGAGCTGGACAATAACTGCCAGGGCATCCTTGGCTATGTGGTGCGTTGGGTAGAACAGGGCGTCGGTTGCTCCAAGGTGCCGGACATCCACGATGTCGGCCTGATGGAAGACCGTGCCACGCTGCGCATCTCTAGCCAGCATCTGGCAAATTGGCTATACCACGGCGTGGTCGGCGAAGCGCAGGTTCAGGAAACGCTGGAGCGTATGGCCAAGGTGGTCGATCAGCAGAACGCGGGCGATCCGGTTTACCGGCCAATGGCGACTGACTACGCACAATCCATTGCTTTCCAGGCGGCCTGCGATCTGGTATTTAAGGGACGCGAACAGCCGAGCGGTTATACCGAACCTCTGCTGCATGCGTGGCGTCAGCGCTACAAGCAGCAGCATGGCGGCTAGAAAATAAATGCTGTATAGCCGGTTCGCTGGCTAGTGGTAAGACCAAGCCCTGAAGGCCTTTAAGCCTTCGGGGCTTTTGAGCATGGGGGCCGGTCGTCGACAGTCGACCGGAGCCTTTGGATGATCTTCTGGGTCATCCATGCGCGGCACCGGTTTACCGGGAATAAAAGCGGTTCATTACAAAAAACAAAGGAACCCAACAATGAGTCAAACACTGCTGTCCATTTTGGCCTTCGTGCCACTGGTGCTGGCGGGCATATTGCTGATCGGCTTTCGCTGGCCAGCCAAGTATGCGATGCCGCTGGTTTTCGTCCTCACTGCTCTGATTGGCCTGCTGGCCTGGGACATGACGCTCAACCGTGTCATCGCCTCGACCCTGCAAGGGCTGATTCTTACTGCCGCGATCCTCTGGATCATCTTCGGCGCCATCCTGCTACTCAACACGCTCAAGCACTCAGGCGGAATCAGCGCGATTCGGCGCGGCTTCTCCAACATCAGTCCGGATCGTCGCGTACAGGCGCTGATCGTCGCCTGGCTGTTCGGTTGCTTCATCGAAGGCGCGTCCGGCTTCGGTACGCCGGCAGCAGTGGCGGCTCCGCTGATGGTCGCACTGGGCTTCCCGGCCCTGGCCGCGGTAGTTCTGGGGATGATGGTGCAATCAACGCCGGTTTCCTTCGGTGCAGTGGGCACGCCGATTCTGGTGGGCGTTGGCGCTGGCCTCGATAAAACCGGTATCAGCGAGCAGTTGGCCGCCGTGGGCAGCAACTGGGAAGTCTTCTTCCACCTGATTTATTCGCGCGTCGCGATCATCCATGCGCTGTGCGGAATCTTGATGCCGCTGATCATGATCAGCATCATGACGCGTTACTTCGGCCGCAACAAATCCTGGACAGAAGGTCTGGCCGTTGCGCCATTCGCCGTTTTCACCGGCCTGGCATTCGTGATTCCCTACGCCGCTGCGGGTGTCTTCCTCGGTCCTGAGTTTCCGTCGATGATCGGCGCCCTGGTGGGCTTGGCTATCGTGGTGCCGGCTGCCAAAGCGGGCTTCCTGCTGCCTAAGAAAACCTGGGATTTCGCTCCCGCCAGCGAGTGGCCGTCGGAGTGGATGGGTAAGATCGAGATGAAGATCGAGGACGTGGCCGGCAAGACGCCGATCTCCGTTCCGATGGCCTGGGCACCCTACCTGCTGCTGGCCGCCTTTCTGGTTATCTCTCGTGTCTTTCCGGACGTCAAGGCAACCCTGATGGCCATCAGCTTCGGCTGGAAGGACATCCTCGGCGAGGCTGGGGTTTCCGGCACACTGGAGCCGCTGTATCTACCAGGTGGCATTCTGTGCATGGTGGTGCTTGTCACTTTCTTCCTGCATCGGATGAAGGCCCATGAGCTAGGTGCGGCGATTTCCGAGTCCAGCAAAACCCTGCTGGGTGCCGGTTTCGTGTTGATCTTCACCATCCCTATGGTGCGTATCCTGATCAACTCCGGTGTCAACGGCTCGGACCTGGTCTCCATGCCGGTAGCCATGGCGCAACTGGTGGCCAATAGCGTAGGCGATGTCTATCCGTTCTTCGCGCCGGCAGTCGGTGCACTGGGCGCCTTCATCGCCGGCTCCAACACCGTGTCCAACCTGATGCTGTCGCAGTTCCAGTTCAACACCGCGCAGCTCTTGGGCCTGTCTGGTGCGCTGATGGTGGCGTTGCAGTCGGTCGGTGCGGCGGCGGGCAACATGATCGCCATCCACAACGTGGTGGCGGCTTCTGCGACCGTGGGCCTGCTGGGACGCGAAGGGATCACCCTGCGCAAGACCATGCTGCCGACCCTGTATTACCTCGTCTTGGCCGGTATCATCGGCTTGATCGGGTTCTACGTGATGGGTCTCAGCGATCCGCTGGTTGGCGCTGCCGGCTAAGCGACAACGTTGATTACAACGGGCGGCCTAGGCCGCCCGTTGTGTTTGTATTTCGCGTATCACTGCGTTCTGGTGTAGCGTTCAGCACAATCGTCAATGGCGAGGTAAACCCATGAAGAAATGGCAATGCGTGGTGTGTGGCTTCATCTATGACGAAGCCGAGGGTTGGCCCAACGAAGGGATCGCCCCCGGTACCGCTTGGGAAGACGTACCGGAAGACTGGCTATGCCCCGACTGCGGGGTGGGCAAGATGGACTTCGAAATGATCGCGATCGATTGATCAAGTACTTAGGGCAGCAGAGGTAAGCGGTATGACGGCACCCCTGGTAATCATCGGCACCGGCCTGGCGGGTTACAACCTGGCTCGGGAAATTCGCAAGCTGGATACCCAGACGCCGCTGCTGTTGATCACCGCCGACGACGGCCGCTCCTATTCAAAACCGATGTTGTCGACCGGTTTTGCCATGGGTAAGGACGCCGATACGCTCGGCATGATGTCCGCTGGGCAGATGGCGATCCAGCTCAACGCAGAGATCCGTACGCACACTCGGGTGACCCGGCTCGATCCCGACAACCGCCAGGTCTGGATTGGCAACGAGCCGGTTCGATATCGCGACCTGGTGCTCGCTTGGGGGGCACAAACCATACGAGCGTCGCTGGCCGGCGATGCGGCCGACGAAGTCTTTCCGATCAATGATCTGATGGATTATGGCCGTTTCCGTGTTGCTGCGACAGGCAAGCGCCGAGTGCTGATTCTCGGCGCGGGGCTGATCGGCTGCGAATTCGCCAATGATCTGCTACAGGGTGGTTACGAGGTAGAGCTGGTGGCGCCGGATAGGCAGATCATGCCGTCGCTGCTGCCGCTCGAGGCTGCCGCCGCCGTGCAGCGTGGCCTGGAGTCGCTGGGCGCTCAGTTCCATTTCGGTACGGTAGTGGAGCGGCTCGATCATAGGGGTAGCGGCTTGCTGGCGCAGCTATCGGACGGTCAGCGTGTGGATTGTGATTTGGTGATCAGCGCCGTGGGTCTGCGCCCCCGCACCGAGCTGGCCGAGGCAGCCGGCTTGGAAATCGGACGCGGCATCCGGGTGGATCGCTTCCTTCGCACCTCTGCCGAACATGTCTATGCGCTTGGTGACTGCGCCGAGGTAGGCGGGCTCAATCTGCTCTATGTCATGCCCTTGATGAGTGGTGTGCGAGCGCTGTCGCGTACTCTCACTGGCAATGCCGCGGCGGTCAGCTACGGACCGATGCCGGTGACCGTGAAGACGCCGGTTTGCCCGCTGGTCGTATCGCCGCCGGCTGCCGATAGCGACGGCCGCTGGATCGTCGCGGGTGAAGGCAACGACATCACCGCGTTGTTTCGAGCGGGCGACGGGCGGCTTCTGGGCTATGCATTGACGGGGACCGCCGTGCAGCAGCGTCTGGCGTTGAACAAGGAATTGCCGCCGGTGCTGGCAGAACTGCCGCAGGCTCTGTCGCTAACACCTTCGACTTGAGTCTACAAAGCGCTTCGGGGGGCTGGCGCCCGTGCTAGCAGCGTGCCATTCTCCTTCGGTCTGCGGCGGCCTTGACGCTGTCGCAGCGCCTTGAATCGCTGTTCAGAGAGCAGCAGACACAACAACAAGAAAGCATCAGAGGCTACCATGCGCAAACCGGAACTCGCGGCCGCCATCGCCGAAAAAGCGGATCTCACCAAGGACCAGGCCAATCGTGTGCTCAATGCCGTCCTGGATGAAATCACCAATGCGCTGAACCGTAAGGACAGCGTCACCCTGGTTGGTTTCGGAACATTCCTGCAACGCCACCGCGGCGCACGTACCGGTAAAAATCCCCAAACGGGAGAGCCGGTAACAATCAAAGCCAGTAATACCGTGGCTTTCAAGCCCGGAAAAATGCTGAAAGACGCAATCAATTGATCGCGCGCTACCCGGAGCCGCTCGGCTCCGGGTAAATCAGACCGGCCGGTCTGGTCTAGACCAGTCTGTTCCCGTCTCGCAAAGCCCTTTTTCTGTTCCGACGAGCCGCTACAATGCGCGAACGCTGATAACTGTCGGGAAAAACAACATGAAGTTCCGCTTTCTTCTCTGGATGCTGGGCCGCCTGCTTACCAAGGCCAGCCGAGACAATCCCGATTTCCAGCAACAGCTTGGCGACAAAGACCTCAGCTTCCAGCTGCACACGCTGGACGGCAAAGTGGCACGGCATTTCATCGTCAAGGATCAGCGTGTTTCCAGCGTTTCTGGTCCAGCGCCCGATCCGGCATTTTCGCTGGGCTTCAAGGACGCGGCTTTCGGTTATGCCACCATGACGGCGAAGAACAAGCAGCTGGCGTTCATGCAGGGAATCCAGGACAAGAACATCCAGATTCAGGGCAACCCAGCATTGGTGATGTGGTTCCAGGGATTGACCAAGTATCTGAAGCCCAAGAAGAAGTAATGGCGATAGCGCGCGCCGCCCCTGCTGCATCGATTTCGCGCGCACCCCGCGCGGCGGGGTAATCCACCGGATTGTCTGGCGGGGCCGGAGATGATTGCCAACGGATACTCGTCCGAAGGGGCGATTTCCATGGCATGAGCCGCGTCCCTGGTCAGCCTCTAGCATCACTCGCGAGCTGGCACCCCTCCCGCCAGATCCTTGCCTCCCTCACCAGCCACTCCCTGAATGCCATCAGCCCAGTGGCCTCTACTTTCCGCTCCGGAATCATCAGGTAGTACCCCTGCGTCTGACTGCGATACGCATGGGGATGCGCTATCACCAGACGCCCTTCGGCCAACTCCCGCTGGATCAGAAAGGGCGGAATCAGCGCCACCCCCATCCGATGCTCAGCGGCCTGGGCCAGCATCGAGAACAGCTCCAGGCGCGGCCCGGTCATGTCTCGGGCGACTTTCATGCCCAGGGAATCGAACCACTGGCGCCAGGCATAGGGCCGCGTGCTCTGCTGCAGCAGGGGCATCTCGGCCAGTGCGGCGAATGCCACCGGCTTGCCATCCGGCAGCAGCGCCGGGCTGCACACCGGCTGCAGATCCTCGGTCATCAGGAAATACGCCTCGGTACCGGACCAATCCGCATCGCCGAAATAGATGGCCGCGTCGAAGTCTGTATCGGCGAACAGGAACGGCCGGGTGCGGTTGGTCAGGTTGAGTGTGATCTGAGGATGCCGCGTTTGGAAATCCTTCAGCCGTGGCACCAGCCACTGGGTACCGAATGTTGGCACCACCGCCAGCTCCAGGCTCATCGATCCCTGTTGGCCCATCAGCGAAAGGGTGTCGCGCTCCACCGCATCCAGTTGGGTGGCGATGCGCCGCGCGTACGATTGCCCAGCTTCGGTCAGCTGTACGCCGCGCCGTGACCGGCGAAACAGCGCGACGCTGAGGAACGCCTCCAGACTACCGATCTGCCGGCAGATGGCGCTCTGGGTCAGGGCCAATTCCTCGGCGGCGCGGGTGAAGCTCTGGTGGCGCGCTGCTGCCTCAAATGCGATCAGAGCGGCTGTGCTGGGAATCTTGCGACGCATGCGAAATTCTCATGGTTCGTGGGGCTGCTGTTGCTAGCAAGCTTAATTCGAAGTGAGGAAAACGCACAGATAGGTGCGAAATGCTCGTTTGCCGGCTAACGCGGTCGGGCCTAGGATTCCGGCAATCTCCCTGTGCCGCACAATAATTCAGAGGATTCGCCCATGACCGGAAAGGCAAGCTTCAACTGGATCGACCCGCTGTTGCTCGACCAGCAGCTCACCGAGGAAGAGCGGATGGTGCGTGACAGCGCCGCGCAGTTCGCTGCCGACAAACTGGCGCCGCGCGTCCTGGAAGCCTTCCGTCATGAGCGCACGGATCCTGGGATTTTCCGCGAGATGGGCGAAACCGGTCTGCTTGGCGCGACCCTGCCGGAAGCCTACGGCGGCAGCGGCCTGGGTTATGTCTGCTACGGCCTGATTGCTCGCGAAGTGGAGCGTATCGATTCGGGCTATCGCTCGATGATGAGCGTGCAATCCTCGCTGGTAATGGTGCCGATCTTCGAATTCGGTAACGAGGCGACCAGGCAGAAGTACCTGCCCAAACTGGCTAGTGGCGCGTTCATTGGCTGCTTCGGCCTCACCGAGCCGAACCACGGCTCCGACCCCGGCTCGATGGTCACCCGGGCGAGGAAGGTCGACGGCGGTTATCGGCTTTCAGGCAGCAAGATGTGGATTACCAACAGCCCCATCGCGGATGTGTTCGTGGTCTGGGCCAAGGATGACGAGGGGCAGATCCGTGGCTTCGTGTTGGAGAAAGGCTGGGAAGGTCTGTCCGCGCCGGTGATCGACGGCAAGGTCGGCCTCTGCGCCTCGATCACCGGCGAGATCGTCATGAACAATGTGTTTTGTCCCGAAGAGAACGCCTTTCCCGAGGTGCGCGGCTTGAAAGGCCCGTTCACCTGTCTGAACTCCGCCCGCTATGGCATCAGCTGGGGCGCGCTAGGGGCAGCTGAATATTGCTGGCATACCGCGCGCCAGTACGTGCTGGACCGCCAGCAGTTCGGTCGTCCGTTGGCGGCCAACCAGCTCATTCAGAAGAAACTCGCCGACATGCAGACCGAGATCACTCTGGCGCTGCAGGGCTGTCTGCGCCTGGGCCGGATGAAAGACGAAGGCACGGCGGCAGTGGAAATCACCTCGATCATGAAGCGCAACAGCTGCGGTAAGGCGCTGGACGTGGCACGCCTGGCCCGCGACATGCTCGGCGGCAATGGCATCAGCGACGAGTTCGGCGTGGCCCGGCACTTGGTCAACCTTGAGGTAGTGAACACCTACGAGGGTACCCACGATGTGCATGCGCTGATCCTCGGTCGCGCGCAGACGGGCATTCAGGCGTTCTACTGACGGTTGGGGGGAGACGCTTTTTTCTCCACCGTTGGCCACTCAAGGTGGATGGGTGAAGCGTCATCCACCCTACGTTCTGTTGCTCTTGTATCAACCAAGCGTGGGAAAAGACCTGCGGTCGTTTTCCACCCTACGCAGGGCCTTCCGCATGGCTGCGTTATCTCATATCCGCGTTCTTGACCTGTCTCGCGTGCTGGCTGGGCCTTGGTGCGGACAAATTCTGGGCGACCTTGGCGCCGAGGTCATCAAGGTCGAACGCCCGGTCACCGGTGACGACACGCGCCATTGGGGCCCACCGTTTCTCAAGGACGCTCAGGGCGAGGATACCTCCGAGGCGGCGTACTACCTGTGTGCCAACCGCAACAAGCAGTCGCTGACCGTGGATTTCACCAAGCCCGAGGGACAACAGATCATTCTTGAACTGGTAGCGCGTAGCGATGTGCTGCTGGAGAACTTCAAGGTCGGTGGACTGGCGGCTTATGGGCTGGACTACGAAAGCCTGAGGGCCATCAATCCGCGCCTGATCTTCTGCTCGATCACCGGCTTCGGTCAGGACGGGCCCTATGCCCAGCGCGCCGGATACGACTTCATGATCCAGGGCCTTGGCGGGTTGATGAGTCTGACCGGGCGCAGTGATGCGGAAGAGGGCGCCGGCCCGGTGAAGGCCGGCGTCGCTTTGACCGACATCCTCACCGGCCTGTATGCCGCGGTCGGCGTGCTGGCGGCACTGGCTCACCGCGAGCGCACGGGGGAGGGGCAGCATATCGATACGGCACTGCTGGATGTTCAGGTCGCCTGCCTGGGCAATCAGGCACTCAATTACCTGACCACCGGTGTAGCGCCGAAGCGCATGGGCAATGCCCATCCGAACATCGTGCCCTACCAGGACTTTCCCACCGCAGACGGCGACATCATTCTCACGGTCGGCAACGACGGGCAGTTTCGCAAGTTCGCCGAAGTCGCCGGTCATCCGGAATGGGCGGCGGACCCGCGTTTTGCCAGTAACAAGGCGCGGGTCGCCCATCGTGCTGAGCTGATTCCGCTGATTCGTCAGGTCACGGTGTTTCGTAGCACTGCGCAGTGGTTGGCGGCGCTGGAGCAGGCCGGCGTGCCGTGCGGGCCGGTCAACGATCTCGCCCAGGTGTTCGCCGACCCGCAGGTGCGCCACCGCGGCCTCAAAGTGGACATGCCGCACCCCCAGGCCGGCAGCGTGCCGCAGGTGGCCAGCCCGTTGCGGCTGTCCGCTTCGCCGGTGGCTTACCGTAACCCTCCGCCGCTGCTCGGCGAACACAGCGAGGCGCTGCTGCAAAGGCTGCTCGGCATGACCAGCGGGCAGATTGCCATGCTGCGCCACGCCGGCGTGGTCTGACGACGGTCAGAACCCTTCCAGCACGATCTTGCCCTTAGCCTTGCCGCTTTCCAGCAACGCGTGGGCGCAGCGCAGGTTGGACGCGTTGATGGTGCCGTAATGTTCACCGAGGGTGGTACGTAGCACCCCCTGATCGACAAGTTCGCTGACGCGTTGCAACAGGTGGTGCTGCTCGATCATGTCCGGCGTCTCGAACAGCGAGCGGGTAAACATCAGCTCCCAATGCAGCGACAGGCTCTTGCGCTTGAGTTTCATCACATCCAGTGGCTTGACCGGGTCATCGATCAGCGCGAGGCGACCCTGGGGCGCCAGCGCCTCGACCAGCTGATCGAAGTGGCGATCGGTCTGGGTGAGGCTGGCAACATGGCTGACGCTGGCGAAACCGGCGCGCTGTAGCTCGGCATACAGCGGCTGGCTGTGATCGACGACGTGATGAGCACCCAGTTCACGCACCCAGGCCTGGGTTTCCGTACGCGAGGCGGTGGCGATCACGGTGGCCTTGGTCAGCTGGCGTGCGAGCTGCAGCATGATCGAGCCGACGCCACCGGCCGCACCGACGACCAGCAATTGCTGGCCTTCACTGCCGCCTTCCACCAGTTGCAGGCGTTCGAACAGCAGCTCCCAGGCGGTGATGGCGGTCAGCGGTAGCGCGGCGGCTTCGGCGAAGCCCAAACTCTGCGGTTTACGGCCAACGATGCGCTCGTCCACCAGGTGCCGCTCGCTGTTGGCGCCGGCGCGTGCGATGGAGCCGGCGTAGAACACCTCATCGCCTACCTTGAACAGGCTGGTCTCGTCGCCGGCTCCCACGACCACGCCCGCCACATCCCAGCCCAGCACCTTGGCCTGGCCAGGTTCCGGTTGGGTATTGCGACGGACCTTGGTATCTACCGGGTTGACCGAGATGGCACGCACTTCCACCAGTAGATCGCGCGGCCCGGGTACCGGCTCCGGTAATTCGACGTCCTGCAGGGATTGCATATGCTCGACAGGGTAGGACTGGTAGTAAGCAACTGCTTTCATGACTTGGCTCCGGATCAGGTCGGTTTGATGCGGCGATGCTCGTTTATTTGACTCGGCGGAAAAACGGGGTAATAAGCGAGGCTCTTTCAACGGGATTTTGAAAATGCTGCGTATCGATGACCTGCGTTTGTTTGTCCGTGCAGCTGAAGGCGGCAGCCTTTCCGCCGCTGCGCGTGGCCTCGACGTGTCTCCGGCGGTGGCCAGCGCAGCATTGAAGCGGCTCGAAACGGCGCTGGGTTCTCGGCTGTTCGTACGATCCACCCGCAGCCTGCGCCTCACGCCTGCAGGCGAGGCGTACCTTGTTCACGCCAGTGCGGCGCTGGCCAGCCTGAGCGAGGGGGCGCAATCGCTTGCCGGTGACCGCGAAGGGATCAGCGGCGTGCTGCAGCTGTCGGCACCCTCAGACTTCGGTCGCAACGTGTTGCTGCCCTGGCTGGACGAATTACAGGCGCGCCATCCACAGATGCAGCTGCGCCTGATGCTGGGCGACGGATTGACTGACCTGTTCCGACAGCCAGTGGATATCGTCCTGCGCTATGGGGAGCCGGGAGACTCCAGCCTGGTGGCGTTGCCGGTGGCCGCCGCCAATCGCCGCGTGCTCTGCGCGTCGCCGGCTTATCTGCAGCGTCACGGCGAACTGCGGCGGTTGGACGAGCTAGGGGCACACAACTGCCTGCGTTTCATGCTCGCCGGACGGGTGCATGACCGCTGGTGCTTTCAAGAGGGCCAGCGTGCCCTCACCGTTCAGGTAAGCGGTGATCGGGTCAGCGACGACGCCGACGTGGTACGCCGCTGGGCACTGGCCGGTGTCGGTCTGGCCTACAAATCCTGGCTGGACGTCGCCGATGACGTAGTCGCTGGCCGCCTGCGCGTCCTGCTGCCCGGCTGCCTCGGCGAAGAAGCGCCGCTCAGCCTGCTGTGCACCCATCGCGCCCAGTTGAGCAAGCCGGTGCTGTTGCTGCGAAACCATCTGCAGTCGCGTTGCGCGGAGCTGCTACAGCAGGCGCCCTGGCATATCCGTTAGCCGCTTCGTACCGCACAGCGGTGGCGCTTGGTCCTGCGTCTGAACTCTTGTGGCGCTTGGCTATTCTTATCTGTGTACTGGTTAACAGATGGACAAGCGCATCATGCAGACGCAGCGTTTTCGATACACCTGGCAATTCACCGTTGTGGTCCTCATGTCCTGGCTGCTGGCCGGCTGCGGTATCAACAACATCCCGACCTACGACGAACAGGTCAAAGCCGCCTGGTCCCAAGTGGAAAACCAGTACCAGCGCCGTGCCGACCTGATTCCCAACCTGGTCGAGACGGTCAAGGGCTTCGCCCGCCAGGAGCAGGAAACCCTCACGGCGGTGATTGAGGCGCGGGCCAAGGCGACCTCCATTCAGGTGGATGCCAACACTTTGGACAACCCCGAACAGCTGCAGCGGTTCCAAGAGGCGCAGAACCAGCTGACCGGTGCATTGAGTCGGTTGATGATGGTGTCGGAGCGCTATCCGGAGCTCAAATCCAACCAGAACTTCCTTGCGCTGCAGTCACAGCTGGAGGGCACCGAAAATCGCATCGCGGTGGCGCGGCGTGATTTCATCGCCGCCGTGGAGCGCTACAACACCGAGATCCGCACCTTTCCCGGCCGTATTTGGCACACCCTGCTGTATAGCGACATGCCGGTTCGCGAGAACTTCGAGGCGACCGCCGAGAACGCCGAACAGGCGCCGAAAGTGCAGTTTCAATGACCTTCAGGTTACTCCTTGTCTTCGCCCTGTCGTGTTGGACCAGCGGCCTGGTCGCCCAGCAGCTGGAGCTACCCACCCTCACGGGCAGGGTGGTAGACAATGCCGGGCTTCTGGATAACCCGACCAAGGCTCGGTTGTCCAGCATGCTCGCTGCTCATGAGCAGGCCACTTCCGAGCAGGTAGTGGTCGTCACCGTGCCAAACCTGCAGGGGCGCAGCATCGAAGAATTCGGTGTGCAGCTGGGGCGTGCATGGGGCATCGGCCAGCAGGGCGAGGACAATGGCGCTTTGCTCATCGTCGCACCGGAGGAGCGCAAGGTGCGCATTGAGGTCGGTTATGGACTCGAGGGCCGACTGACCGATGCGCAATCTTCGTTAATCATCAACGGCATAATCGTCCCGGCGTTCCAGCAGGGAGATTTCTCCCGCGGTATTACCGAAGGCACCGAAGCCATCATTCAAGTTCTCGGTGGCAATCCGTTGAGAAGTGAAGCTATGCGTCCAGTGATGCCGGTGGGCACACAAGAGCCGGGTGGCCTGGGCCTGGTCGCATTTTTCCTCATGCTGGTGGCGATCTTCGTCATTGGCGGCGGTCGCGGGGGGCGCGGCGGTGGGCGCCGTGCGTTGCTGCTCGGCGCGCTACTGGGTGGCATGGGCCGTGGCGGTGGATTTGGTGGCGGTGGCTTCGGCGGTGGCGGTTTCGGTGGAGGAGGCGGTGGCTTCGGCGGCGGGGGGGCTTCCGGGGGTTGGTGAAACTATTTATGGACTATCAATGACTCTACTTACGCAAAGCGAGCAGCAGCAGGTTTCCGAGGCGATTGACCGCATCGAGCGCGATACCGATGCAGAGCTGGTGACGGTGCTGGCCGAACAGGCCGATGACTATCGTTACATCCCCCTGCTCTGGGCGGGCCTGATCGCGCTGGTGGTGCCGGGCGCGGCGCTGTTCTTCACCGCAGCGCTGGGCGCTTGGCAGTTGTTGCTGGTGCAGTGGGCGACGTTCATCGTGCTAGCGCTGGTGTTCCGTTTGCCCACCCTGACGACCCGCCTGATTCCTCGTCACGTTCGCCATTGGCGTGCCTGCAACCTGGCGCGGCGGCAGTTCATCGAGCTTAACCTGCATCACACTGAAGAGGGCACCGGCATTCTGATCTTCGTCTCGGAGGCCGAACGCTACGTCGAGATTCTGGTCGACCGGGGGATCGCCAGCCGCATCGATAACAGCGTCTGGGAATCCATCGTCGAAGCGTTCACCGAGCGGGTCAAGCAGGGGCAGGTGCTCGAAGGCTTCCTGATATGCATCGAGACCTGCGGCGCCCTGCTCAAGGAGCACGTCCCGGCAAGCCATGAGCGCAATGAACTGCCCAATCGGCTTGTGATGATCTGACCAGCGCGGGAAGCCGCTATTGGCTTCCCGCATTGGGTCAGACCATACCCGGGCCGTCTTCTGGCTGAGGTTCCTCAGGCAGATTGAGGCTGAAATCCTGCTCCATGGTGTTCGCCGCGACACGCTCGATAGCGCTCAGCGCAGGTGCCAAGAGTGGGCTGACGTTGTGGTCCGGGCCTTGATGCGCAAGCCTGGCGATGGCTGCGAGCACCTCTTCGCCCGGAACGGTTTCCTCTGCCAGCAGGCGGCTGGTGATCTCGTCCAGCGCCGGCTTCATACGCTGCAGTAGCGCCTGGCATTCGCGATCCAGCTGCTTGAGCAGTTCGTCAGCAGCACGGATCGACTCACCCGAGTCGAACTCGATGTGCGCTTCACGCACGGCCTGCAGGCTCAGTAGCGAGCCGCTGGGCCCCATGCCCAACGCGCCGACCATGGAGAGGGCGATCTTCGAGGCTTCCTGCAGGTCCTGACCGGCACCGGAGGACACTTCGTGGAAATACAGCAGCTCGGCGCCGCGGCCAGCCAGCAGCATCTGAATGCGGTTGCGCAGCTCTGACGCCATGTGCAGGCGCTTGTCTTCCACTGGCGTGACCAGCGTGACGCCAAGCGCCTGGCCACGCGGCAATATGGTGACTTTCTCCACCCGCCCGACCTTGAGCGCCGCGGCGACCAGCGCATGGCCGGCTTCATGCACGGCGATGCGCTTGCGGTCACTTGCAGAAAGAGGAGTGACGCCGCTCGGCTGCTCGCCGATGCGGCAGGTCTCGATGGCATCGACGAAGTGCACCATGTCCACACGCCCAGCACCTGCTCGTGCGGCCAACAGCGCGGCGTGATTGACGATATGGGCAATCGCCGCAGGTGTCAGGCCGACGGTGTTGCGTGCCAGTTGCGGGAAGTCCAGGGCGGTGCCGGTGCGAATCTTGCCGGCATAGAGACGAAACAGCGCCTCGCGATCATCCAGCCCTGGCAGGCCGACGGCGATGGAGCGGTCGAAGCGGCCTTCACGCACCAGCGCCGGGTCGAGAGAGTTAGGAAAGTTGGTCGCACCGAGCACCAGTACCCCGCTGGCGGCGTCGAAGCCATCCATCTCGGCCAGGAACTGGTTGATGATCCGGTTGCTCTCGGCGTCGCTGGAGCGCTGCTGCTCGGCGCGCTTGCCGATGCCGTCGATCTCGTCGATGAAGATGATGCAGGGGGCCTGTTTGCGTGCGGTGCGAAACAGCGCCTTGACCTTCTGGATGCCGACGCCGAAGTACATCGAGGAAAAATCGCTGCCGGTCACCTGAATAAAGCTGGCATTGGACTCGGTCGCCAGCGCTTTGGCCAGCTGGGTCTTTCCGGTGCCGGGCTCGCCGGTCAGCAGCACGCCCTTGGGTGGCCGTGCGCCCAGCGCAGCATAGGCGCTGGGGTCGCGCAGGTAGGCGGTGATGTCAGTGAGCGCCTGCTTGGCTTCACGGGCACCGATGACGTCGGCAAAGCCAATGCCGCTGCCCTTGCGCTGTACGGTGAACGACTGACTCTTGAGTGCCAGATAGACCAGCACGGCGATCAAGCCCAGCATGAAGGGGGTATAGGGCAGTATGACGCGGTACCAAGGGGCTTCGCCGTCAGTTTCGAACAGGGCCAGCGGGAATACCGGCCCTTCGGCCGCAGCGTAATGATCAAGCAGCAGTTGGGCCACGTAGCCCGATTGATCGGGCACCCAGTAGTTCAGGCCATCAATGCGGCTGACGTAGACCGCGTCTTTGCTCAGCGCGGCGCTGGCGATCGCCTGGCCACGCAGGTCGCCCAACAGCGTTGAGAGGTCACGGCGGTTGGTCAGCCAAGGCTCTTTGGAGTCGTCCAGCGCGGCTAGCATGCTGGCACCGGCATCCGCCCGCGCGGGAGCGAGGAGCGGGTCCGGTTGGAACTGCCAATAGGCCAGCGCGGCAGCAACCAGAAGCGATAAAGCAACGGAAAGCAGCAGGCCGCGACGGCCTTTCAACAGGCGTGGTTTTTTCATCTCACATCCAGGCGGGGCAAGGCCCGAGGCATTTGATAAAAACAACCGTCCGGAGTTGGACGGACCGCAGTTTTGGGCGAATCGCCCCAATGCATCAAGGCAGATGCTGGCGGCGCGGCTTATGGATAGGAATTCTGCTGCCGACCGCTGGTCGGATAAGGTGAAAGCCGACGTGGCGAGGATAAAGCAACAAACCGCCAACGAGTCGTCACGCGACGAATGACGAGCCCTTTCTGACGAATGACATTCCCGGCGTTGAACTCCGTTTTATTCAGAATCAGCCCACCAAGGACGATGCAAAGGTCTCGATTTTTGCGTTCTTTAACCGTCGCGGTTGCCGGGCTATGTGCCGGCTCCGCTGGGGCGCAAGCCCTACCGGCCTCAGCTGGCTATGTGGCGAAGGTTCTAGGCGAGGCATCCGTGACTCGGCTTGGCCGCACAAATCCTGCTGCGATCGGCCAGGCTGTCGTGGAGGGCATGACGTTGCGCACTGGCGCCGCTGGCGGCCTGGCCGTCGTTCTGGACGACGGCACGGTAATTTCCTTCGGCCCGCACAGCGAATTCAGACTCGACAGCTACCGCTTCGCCCCGGCCAGCGAAAACTTTCGGCTGGAAGCGACTTTTCGCCAAGGCACGTTGAGTCTGATAGCGGGCGCATTGGCCAGGCTCGACCCTCGGGCGATAAACCTGAAGACCCCACAAGGTCGCATCGAAATGCACGCCGGTCATGCGCTGCTGAAGGTAGCCAGGTGAGTAGCGTGTTGAGGGTCTGTCTGCTGTTGCTTGCGGTTCACGGCTTGGCTGGCTGTGCTGCGCCATCCTATGTTGTGCTGCACGGGCCTGGCTCGTTGACGGTGGAGCAGGGCGGGGAGAGACACTCGCTCATGCAGGCCGGTACGGGCTTGTCTCTTGGGAGTACGCCACGGCCAAGGGCACTGGGTGTCGCGGGCGTGCAACAGGATTTCGCGGCTGCGCTGGCAGCGCAGCCGCAACGGCCGGCGCGATTCGTGGTTTATCTGGAGGCGGATGGTCGACCCAGCCCGCTGTCCGAGCAGGTTATCGATCAGGTGTTGCATGCAGTGCGCGAGCGCGACTATCCGGTGGTCGTGGTGACCGGCCATACCGATAGCCTCGGCTACAAGGCAGTCAATATGCAGGTGGGTTTGCAGCGCGCTCGCGACATCGCCAGGCGCCTGGCGATGCGAGGGTTGCAGGCGCAGGTGCAGATCAAGTCGTTGGGAGAGCTGGATCTGCTGGTCAAGACACCCGACGCCACGCCTCAGGTGCGCAATCGTCGGGTGGAGATAGAAGTTCGCTAGGGCCTGCTCAGTCGAGCACGATGACCGCATCCATCTCGACTTGCGCACCCTTGGGCAGGGCGTTGATACCGATGGCGGCACGGGCGGGATAGGGCGCCTCGAAGTAGCGGCTCATGACTTCGTTGACAGTGGCGAAGTTAGCCAGGTCGGTGAGGTATATGTTCAGCTTGACGATGTCCTTGAACGAACCACCCGCGGCTTCGGCCACTGCCTTGAGGTTTTCAAATACCTGCACGGTCTGCGCCTCGAAGCCCTCGACCAGCTCCATGGTGTTGGGATTCAGCGGGATCTGCCCGGACATGTAAACGGTGTTGCCCGCTTTGATGGCCTGCGAATAGGTGCCGATGGCAGCGGGGGCTTTATCGGTGTTGATGACGGTGCGAGACATGAAAAATCCTCGTTCGAGTGCTTGAAGCGGGAAGCCAGAAGCTGGAAGAAGCGGGATGCTAGACGAAGCCGGGGCGCTGTGGCCAGCCTCTTTCCGGTTCGCTAGGCCTTGACTCGGGTTATCCGGATCACGCCCTTGATCGCCCGCAGCTTCCTGATTACCCGGGCCAGGTGGACGCGGTCATGCACGCTTACAACCAGTTGGACGATGCTGATACGGCCGTCGCGCTCGTCCATACCGATCTTCTCGATGTTGCCGTCGGCGGCATTGACGCTACCGGCCAGCAACGCGATCAGGCCGCGCTGGTGTTCCAGCTCGACGCGCAGTTCGACGTTGAATTCGCCGGTGACGTCCTTGGACCAGGACAGCTGGATGCACTTATCCGGGTTGTGCCGCACTTCACTGATGTTGCGGCAGGTATCGAGGTGCACCACCATGCCTTTGCCTGCGGAGAGGTGGCCGACGATGGGGTCGCCTGGAATCGGCGTGCAGCATTTCGCATAGTTGAGTACCAAGCCTTCGGTGCCGCGAATGGCTAGCGGCCCTTCGGCGCTTGGTGCCTGCGCGCCGCCGTCGCTGGCCAGCAGGCGGCGGGCGATCACGTAGGCCATGCGGTTGCCCAGGCCGATGTCCTCGAGCAGGTCTTCGACGACTTCCATGTGGTATTCGTCGAGCACCGCCTTGATACGCTCGGACGAGATATCGCTCAGGCTGGTTTCAAATCCGGTAAGCACCTTGTTCAGCAGGCGCTCGCCCAGGTTGATCGATTCCGAACGGCGCTGCAGCTTGAGCGCGTGGCGAATGTGCGTGCGGGCCTTGCCGGTCACCACGAAGTTCAGCCATGCCGGGTTCGGGCGCGCACCGGGGGCGGTGACGATTTCCACTGTCGAGCCGCTTTCCAGCGCCTGGGACAGGGGTGCCAGGCGCCGGTTGACCCGGCAGGCGATGCAGGTGTTGCCGACATCGGTATGCACCGCGTAGGCGAAGTCCACCGCCGTGGAGCCCTTGGGCAGCTCCATGATGCTGCCCTTGGGCGTGAAGACATAGACCTCGTCCGGGAACAGGTCGATCTTGACGCTTTCGATGAATTCCAGAGAGTTTCCGGCGCGTTGCTGCAGCTCCAGCACCCCCTTGACCCATTGCCGGGCACGCGCGTGGGTGCCTTTGGTTTGCTCACCCTCGCTCGACTTGTACAGCCAATGCGCGGCAATGCCATTGTTGGCCATCTCTTCCATCTCGCGGGTGCGGATCTGGATCTCGATGGGCACGCCATGCATGCCGAACAGTGTCGTGTGCAGCGACTGGTAGCCGTTGGCCTTGGGAATCGCGATGTAGTCCTTGAAACGCCCCGGCAGTGGTTTGTAAAGGCTATGCACGGCGCCGAGCACGCGGTAGCAGGTATCGACCTTGTCGACCACGATGCGGAAGGCGTAGACGTCCATGATCTCGTTGAACGCCTTGCGCTTGCCGCGCATCTTCTTGTAGATGCTGAACAGGTGCTTCTCGCGGCCCATCACCTCGCCTTCGAGGCCGTCGCGTTCAAGGCAATGAATCAGCGATTGCTCGATCTTCGCGACGATCTCGTTGCGATTGCCGCGCGCTCGTCGCACCGCGGCGCGAATGCGTTCGGCGCGCATCGGGTGCATGGCCTTGAAGCCCAGGTCCTCGAATTCAACGCGCATGGCGTGCATGCCAAGCCGGTTGGCGATGGGCGCGTAGATCTCCAGGGTTTCCTTGGCGATGCGGCGGCGCTTCTCGCTGGCCAGCACTTCCAGGGTGCGCATGTTGTGCAGGCGATCGGCAAGCTTGACCAGGATCACGCGTATGTCGCGAGCCATGGCCATGGCCATCTTCTGGAAGTTCTCAGCCTGGGCCTCGGCCTTGGTTTCGAAGTTCATCTGGGTCAGCTTGCTGACCCCGTCGACCAGTTCCGCCACGGTCTCGCCGAATTGGGCAATCAGCGCTTCTTTGGGTATGCCTGTGTCCTCGATGACGTCATGCAGCATCGCAGCCATCAGGCTCTGATGGTCCATGTGCATGTCGGCGAGGATGTTGGCTACCGCGAGGGGGTGAGTGACGTACGCCTCACCGCTACGCCGGCGCTGGCCGTCATGGGCCTGCTCGGCAAAGAAATAGGCACGGCGGACCAGGTTGACCTGGTCTGGATCGAGGTAAGTCGACAGGCGATCCGCGAGACTGTCTATGGCTAGCAAGGCGTTGCTCCTTGCTGGCAGGACGGGATGTTCGCGGCTCGACGTCGACCTGACATTTAGTTCAAAGGGCCTCGTTGGGCTCTTCCTCGTACTGGGCGAACAGCGGCTCGTCGTCGATGATCTCGTCCTGAGCGATCACGTCGTAATTCACCAGGCCGGAGGCGATTTCGCGCAGGGCGACTACGGTAGGCTTGTCGTTTTCCCAGGCTACCTTGGGGTCCTTGCCGCCGGTTGCCAGCTGGCGCGAGCGCTTGGTGGCGAGCATGACCAGCTCGAAGCGGTTATCTACGTTGTCCAGGCAGTCTTCAACGGTAACGCGGGCCATGGTGTTCCTCATCAGTTTCGGTAAAGCGGGCCCGAATGGGCGAGCGGACGGGATAGTCTAAAAAATCACCAGCTGTTAGGGAAGCGGTAAAAGCCGGGCGGTCCAATAAAAGCCCCGTGAGGCGAGCGCATTCCCCACGGTTCAGGCGAGCAGCTGTTGCAGCAGGGCGGCAAAGCACTGCTGCTGGGTGCCCTGCAGCAAACGATTGGCGCGGAAGATCGACTGCAGGTCGCCCAGGGCGTGGTTGAAGTCGTCATTGATGATCAGGTAGTCGTATTCGACGTAGTGCGTCATCTCGTTGACCGCTTCGCGCATGCGCTTGTCGATCACCTCTTCGCTGTCCTGACCGCGGTTGGTCAGGCGCTGGCGCAGGGCTTCCTGAGTCGGCGGCAGGATGAAGATGGACTTGGCCTGGGGCATCAGACGACGCACTTGCTGTGCGCCCTGCCAGTCGATTTCAAGGATCAGGTCGTAACCTTCGCTGAGGGTCTGTTCCAGCCAGCGCTGCGAGGTGCCATAGAGGTTGCCGAACACTTCGGCATGTTCCAGGAATTCGTTGTGGGCCAGGCGCTCGAGAAACTCCTCACGACTGACGAAGTGATAATTCACGCCGTCCACCTCGCCCGGGCGGATGCCGCGCGTGGTGTGTGAGACCGAAACCCTGACCTGCGGCTGAGCTTCGAGCAGGGCTTTGACCAGGCTGGTCTTGCCGGCCCCGGAAGGCGCGGAAACGATATAGAGCGTACCGGTGGAAGCGGGCATGGATGGCGGTCTCTGCAAGCGGTAATGACTGTGGATTGTGACGAATCAAGCTTATTCGATGTTCTGGACCTGCTCGCGCATTTGCTCGATCAGCACCTTAAGGTTGACCGCTGCCTGGGTGCTGCGCGGGTCGAATGCCTTGGAACCGAGCGTGTTGGCTTCGCGGTTGAGCTCCTGCATGAGGAAGTCCAGTCGGCGACCGGCTGCGCCGCCAGATTTCAACACGCGGCGCACCTCGACCACGTGGGTGGCCAGCCGGTCGAGTTCTTCGGCGACGTCGCTCTTCTGCGCCAATAGAACCATTTCCTGTTCGAGGCGCTGCGGATCCAGCTCGGCACGCATTTCGGCGCAGCGGTCGAGCAGTTTCTGGCGCTGCAGGGCAAGCATCTGCGGGACTTGTTCGCGAAGGGTGGCGGTTTCCTGGGTGATCGCCTCAAGGCGCTCGTCGATCAGCTTGGCAAGCTCTTCGCCTTCGCGCTGGCGACCCTTTCTGAGTTCGGCAAGCGCTTCATGAAACAGCGCCAGCGCGGCACTGTTGAGGGCTTGCGGATCGGTCGCGTTGCCGACCAGTACGCCTGGCCAGCCCAGCACCTCCAGCGGATTGATCGGCGCCGGCTGCTTGATCAGTGCTGCCACCGTCTCCGCAGCGGCGATCAACTGGCTGGCGCGTTGACTGTCGACCTGCATGGCGCGGCCGTTGCTGTCTTCGGCGAAACGCAGCGTGCATTCGACTTTACCGCGGGACAGTCCCTTGCGCAGCGCGTCGCGTACGGGGCCTTCGAGGTCGCGAAAGGCTTCCGGCAGGCGCAGGTGCGGTTCGAGGTAGCGATGGTTGACCGAGCGTATCTCCCAGCTGAGAGTGCCCTGGTCGCCGGCCTGTTCGACGCGGGCGAAGGCGGTCATGCTGTGGATCATCGGGTAAACCTCTCGGTGGGTATAGCGAAAGGCGGAGGATTGTAAATCAAAACGTCCTGTAAGGCGCTGACGCTGGGCGCCGCGGTGAGCTGCCGCTACCTGCTTTCGACAGGCACAGCCTTCCAAGCCTGGCGGATCGGCGGGTTAGCCGGGTAATTGTGTGGCAAAGGCTCCTATAATGCCGGCACCTCGAAACCATGAAGTAGGAAAAACCCATGAAGCGTCCCAGTGGCCGTGCTGCCGACCAGCTGCGTTCGATCCGCATCACCCGCAACTACACCAAGCACGCCGAAGGTTCGGTGCTGGTGGAGTTCGGTGATACCAAGGTGATCTGCACCGTCAGCGTCGAGGCCGGCGTGCCGCGCTTTTTGAAAGGCCAAGGGCAGGGCTGGCTGACCGCCGAATACGGCATGCTGCCGCGCGCGACCGGTTCGCGGAATCAGCGCGAAGCCGCCCGTGGTAAGCAGGGCGGGCGCACTCTGGAAATTCAGCGTCTGATTGGCCGCTCGCTGCGCGCGGCGCTGGACATGAGCAAGCTGGGCGAAAACACCCTTTACATCGATTGCGACGTGATCCAGGCCGACGGTGGTACCCGCACCGCTTCGATCACTGGTGCCATGGTGGCGCTCGCGGATGCGTTGGCAGTGCTGAAGAAGCGTGGCGCGTTGAAGGGCGGCAGCCCGCTCAAGCAGATGATTGCGGCCGTTTCAGTCGGCATGTATCAGGGTGAGCCGGTGCTGGATCTGGACTATCTGGAAGATTCGACTGCCGAAACCGACCTCAACGTGGTAATGACCGATGCCGGTGGCTTCATCGAAGTCCAGGGCACCGCCGAAGGCGCGCCGTTCCAACCGGAAGAACTCAATGCCATGCTCGCCCTGGCACAGGCCGGCATGCAGGAGCTGTTTGCCTTGCAGCAGGCCGCACTGGCTGACTGATCAAGGAGGCGCCTATGAACGATGATCAGATGCTGATTCCACAGCCTTCACCGGAGGCGCGGCGCTGGGCGATGTTCTGCCATTACTCGGCGTTTTTCTGGTTCCTCGCGCCGATGATCGGCAACGTGCTGGGGCCATTGATCATCTGGCAGTTGAAGAAAGACATGGATCCCTTCGTTGACCAGCAGGGCAAGGAGGCACTCAACTTCCAGATCACCTTCAGCATCCTGCTGATGATCTGCGGCGTACTGGCCTGGGTGCTGATCGGCTTCCCGCTGATGGCACTTATCAGTGCTGTGGCATTGGTGCTGGTGGTGATCGCCGGAATTCGTGCCAACGAGGGCAAGCCTTATCGCTATCCGTTCTGCTGGCGATTCGTGAAATAGGTTCCAGCTTCGACGCGGAGCCTGGGGCAGAACCACTCAGTAGGCCTGGCAGGCACGCTGCAACTTGCAGCGTGCGGCTCACGCCTTGTAGCCTTCGTTGTCTTTTGTTTGCCTGCGAATCCGAATGACCAGCGATCAGCCTGCCATCCTCTATATCCACGGCCTCAACAGCTCTCCGCTTTCCAAGAAAGCCAGTCAGTTGAGTGCTGCGCTGGAACGCATCGGCCTGGCGAGCAGGTTGCGCGTGCCAGCGCTGCATCACCATCCGCGGCAGGCCATCGCCCAGCTCGAAGCAGCGATCGCCGAGCTCGGTCGGCCTTTACTGGTAGGCAGTTCCCTTGGCGGCTACTATGCGACGCATCTTGCCGAGCGCCATGGGTTGAAGGCGTTACTGATCAATCCCGCTGTTACACCCCACCGTCGCTTCGAGGGCTACCTTGGCCCTCAGACCAACCTCTACAGCGGTGAGGTCTGGGAGCTCACCGAAGACCATGTGGTTGCGCTGGGCGAGCTGCAAGTTACGCCGCCGCAGGATGCCGAGCGCTATCAGGTCTGGTTGCAGACCGGTGACGAGACGCTGGACTATCGCGATGCGATGGATTTTTACCGCGGCTGTGCGTTGCGTATCCAGGCCGGCGGTGATCACGGGTTCCAAGGCTTCGCTGAACGCCTGCCGGCCTTGCTCGCCTTCGCCGGCTTCGCCCCGGCGCTCTGGCTTGAGCAGGATTTTTCCGATCTATAAGGACAGCACGACGCATGTCTTACACCGCAGAAGCCATTGAAGTTCTCTCCGGCCTCGACCCGGTGCGCAAGCGCCCGGGCATGTACACGGACACCTCGCGCCCCAACCACCTCGCCCAGGAAGTCATCGACAACAGCGTCGACGAAGCGCTCGCCGGCCATGCGCGCTCGGTGCAGGTCATCCTGCATCAGGACAACTCGCTGGAAGTGATCGACGATGGCCGCGGCATGCCTGTGGACATCCATCCCGATGAAGGCGTGCCGGGCGTCGAGCTGATCCTCACCAAACTGCACGCCGGCGGAAAGTTCTCCAACAAGAACTACCAGTTCTCTGGCGGCCTGCACGGCGTAGGGATTTCGGTGGTCAACGCCCTGTCGACCCAGGTGGTGGTGACAGTCAAGCGCGATGGCAGCGAATACCGTATGCGTTTCGCCGATGGCTACAAGGCCAGCGAGCTGGAAGTCGTCGGCAGCGTTGGCAAGCGCAACACCGGTACCAGCGTGCAATTCTGGGCTGACCCCAAATATTTCGACTCGCCGAAATTTTCCATCAGCCGCCTCAAGCATGTGCTCAAGGCCAAGGCCGTGCTCTGTCCGGGGCTTAACGTCAGCTTTGAAGACAAGAACACCGGCGAGAAGGTCGAGTGGCATTACGAAGACGGCCTGCGTTCTTACCTGGTCGATTCGGTCAGCGAGTTCGCGCGTCTGCCCGACGAGCCCTTTGTCGGTGCCCTGGCGGGTAACACCGAAGCGGTGGACTGGGCGCTGCTATGGCTGCCCGAGGGTGGCGACAGCGTGCAGGAAAGCTACGTCAACCTGATTCCCACCGCGCAGGGCGGCACCCACGTCAACGGCCTGCGTCAAGGCTTGCTGGATGCCATGCGCGAGTTCTGCGAATTCCGCAGTCTGTTGCCGCGCGGGGTAAAGCTGGCGCCTGAGGACATCTGGGAGCGCATCGCCTTCGTGCTCTCGATGAAAATGCAGGAGCCACAGTTTTCCGGACAGACCAAGGAGCGTCTGTCCTCGCGCGAGGCGGCTGCATTTGTCTCGGGTGTGGTCAAGGATGCTTTCAGCCTCTGGCTCAACACCCATCCCGAGCTGGGCCTGCAACTGGCTGAACTGGCCATCAGCAATGCCGGACGTCGCCTCAAGGCGAGCAAGAAGATCGAGCGCAAAAAAATCACTCAAGGTCCGGCGCTGCCGGGCAAGCTGGCCGATTGCGCGGGGCAGGATCCGATGCGCGCCGAGCTGTTTCTGGTCGAGGGTGATTCCGCCGGCGGGTCGGCCAAGCAGGCGCGGGACAAGGAATTCCAGGCCATCCTGCCGCTGCGCGGCAAGATACTCAACACCTGGGAGGTGGATGGTGGCGAGGTCCTGGCCAGCCAGGAAGTGCATAACATCGCCGTGGCCGTCGGGCTCGACCCGGGCTCCAGCGATCTGTCCCAGCTGCGCTATGGCAAGATCTGCATCTTGGCCGACGCCGATTCCGACGGCCTGCACATCGCCACGCTGCTCTGTGCGTTGTTCGTCCAGCATTTCCGGCCGCTGGTGGATGCCGGGCACGTGTATGTGGCCATGCCGCCGCTGTACCGCATCGACTTGGGCAAGGAGATTTTCTACGCCCTCGACGAGCCTGAGCGGGACGGCATTCTCGAGCGTCTGGTCGCCGAGAAGCGCCGCGGCAAGCCGCAGGTTACCCGCTTCAAGGGCCTTGGCGAGATGAACCCGCCGCAGCTACGCGAAACCACCATGGATCCTAATACCCGCCGCCTGGTGCAGCTGACGCTGGAAGACTTCGATGGCACCCGGGAAATCATGGACATGCTGTTAGCCAAGAAGCGCGCCGGCGATCGCAAAACCTGGCTGGAGTCCAAGGGCAATCTGGCCGAGGTGCTGGTGTGACCCGCTATGTGGTGGTTCTGCTGGGGCTGCTGAGCGGCGTCACCTGGGCGCAGAGCGCGCAGGAGGTGCCTGAGCTCGAGCTGGTCAGCGAGCATCCGATAGAAGGTATGCACAGCGGCAATCTGTCGGGCATGGCCTGGTGTGGCGATGCGCTGTGGGCGGTGTCCGACCGGGACGACGGTCGGCTGTATCGTCTCGATGCCCGCGAGACGGTCTGGCAGGGCGAAGCAGAACGATTCAACGCGCCATCCGCACCCAATACAGGCTTGCCTTGGGGCATGCGCATGCGCACGGCCTTTATGGGGCTGGTTCGTGGCGGCCAGATGGACTTCGAGGGTCTCAGTTGCGACAGCCTCGGCAATCGCTATCTGGCCAGCGAAGCGCACGCCGCGGTGCTCAGGGTGAGCCCGGCAGGCGTCGCCGAATGGCTGCCGCTGCCCGATGCACTGGTGCGTCAGGCGCGTGCCAGCGGCATGTTGTTGGATTTCAATGCAATGCTCGAAGGGATCGCTATCGACCCGGCTGCCAATCGGCTGTGGCTGGCACCTGAGCGCGGTCGCCGGGGATTGTTGGTTATGCATCGCAATCAGAGCACCTGGCAATGCACTGGGGGCTGTGTGCTGCTTGCCGAAGGTGGAAGCGAGCTGCCTCCGCCGGCTCTCGGTGATCGGCCGCAGCCGCGACGCTTCTCTGGATTAGCCTTTTTCAACGAGAAGCTGTTCACGCTCGAGCCCAGCACGCATCAAGTCTGCCGGCGAAGCCTGAGCAGCGGCAAGGCCGAGCGTTGCTGGTCGTACGCCGATACGGCACTGGCCGATGCGCGGCGCTACGACACACCGTTCGGCAATGCCGAGGCGCTTTCCCTGGACGAGCAGGGGGCTTGGATCGGCGTGGACAACAACGATCAAACCCGCAGTGATGGCGAAAAACGGCCGATCGTCTGGCGCTTTGCTGCACCCAAAGGCGGCTGGAGTGCGCGGCAGTGACCCAGGCGGCGGGCCGACGTGCCGGCCGGGTCATGCTGGTGCTGGCTTGGGGCATCGGCCTTCTGCTGGCGGCGCGATTCTTCGCCGACTGGGAGCACAACCGCTACAACCCCAACCGCCAGCCCGTCTCGGTGGTGCAGGGCGATCACATCGAAGTGCTGCTCGAGGGCAATGCTCAGGGCCACTTCGTCGCCGACGGGCTGATCAACGGTCGGCCGGTGACCTTTCTGCTGGATACCGGCGCCACCGATGTGGCCATTCCGGCTGAGCTGGCCGAAGATTTCGGATTGTCCCGCGGTGCACCGGTTGCTCTGCTAACCGCCAACGGTGAAACCATTGGCTATCGCACCCGCCTGGACAGCCTAACCCTTGGTGCAATCGTCCTGAGGGATGTACGCGCCATCGTCGCTCCTGGTTTCGGCGGCGATCAGGTGCTGCTCGGCATGAGCGCCCTGAAACAACTCGAATTCACCCAGCGCGCCGGCACTATGGTGCTGCGCCAGCAAGTACCGGGGAAAAGCCGATGACTGCGCGCCAGCGTGGCCTGCTGGAAGCGCCTGTTCTGCTGCGCCCCTGGGGTATGAAAGAGCTTTACGTCATCGACGCCCACGGCAACTTGCTCAAGTTCGGCGAGCAACAAGCGGTGAGCCATCCAACCTTTGCTGAAGAAAACTGCTGATGAGCGATATTCTCGACCTGAGCCTGGACGGCGTGGAGCGGCGCTCTCTCGCCGACTTCACCGAACAGGCGTACCTCAACTACTCCATGTACGTGATCATGGATCGCGCGCTGCCGCACATCGGCGACGGCCTCAAGCCCGTCCAGCGGCGGATTGTCTACGCCATGAGCGAGCTGGGTCTGACCGCGGACTCCAAGCACAAGAAGTCGGCACGTACCGTCGGCGACGTGCTCGGCAAGTTCCACCCGCACGGCGATTCTGCTTGCTATGAAGCCATGGTGCTGATGGCACAGCCGTTCAGCTACCGTTACACCTTGGTCGATGGCCAGGGTAACTGGGGCGCGCCCGATGATCCGAAGTCGTTCGCTGCCATGCGCTACACCGAGGCGCGGCTGTCGCGCTACTCCGAGGTGTTGCTGACGGAGCTGGGGCAAGGCACCGTGGACTGGGTGCCGAACTTCGATGGCACCCTCGATGAGCCGGCGACGCTGCCGGCGCGTCTGCCAAACTTGTTGCTTAATGGCACCACCGGCATCGCCGTGGGCATGGCCACCGACGTTCCGCCGCACAACCTACGTGAAGTGGCCGCTGCCTGCGTGCGCCTGTTGGATGAGCCTGGCGCCACCGTCGAGCAGCTCTGCGAACATGTCCAGGGCCCAGATTTTCCCACCGAGGCGGAAGTCATCACGCCGCGGGCGGACCTGCTGAAAATCTACGAAACCGGACGGGGCTCAGTGCGCATGCGCGCCGTGTATCGGGTCGAAGATGGCGACATCGTGGTTACAGCATTGCCGCATCAGGTATCCGGCGCCAAGGTGCTGGAGCAGATCGCCGCGCAGATGCAGGCCAAGAAGCTGCCGATGGTCGCCGACCTGCGCGATGAGTCCGACCACGAGAACCCATGCCGCATTGTGATAATTCCACGCTCGAACCGGGTCAATGCCGACGAGTTGATGCAGCACCTGTTCGCCACCACTGAGCTTGAGTCCAGCTATCGGGTCAACGCCAACGTCATCGGCCTTGATGGCCGGCCGCAGGTGAAGAACCTGCGGGTGCTGCTGTCCGAGTGGTTGACCTACCGCATCGGCACCGTGCGCCGTCGGCTTCAGTTCCGTCTGGACAAGGTCGAGAAGCGCCTGCATCTGTTGGAAGGCTTGCTGGTAGCCTTTCTCAATCTCGACGAGGTGATCCATATCATCCGTACCGAGGATCAGCCCAAGCCGGTGCTCATGGCACGTTTTGGGCTGTCCGAGCTGCAGGCCGACTACATCCTCGATACCCGCCTGCGCCAGCTGGCGCGGCTGGAAGAGATGAAGATTCGTGGCGAGCAGGATGAGTTGGCCAAGGAGCGCGAGAAGCTTCTTGCGCTCCTTGGCAGCGAAGCCAAGTTGAAGAAGTTGGTGCGCAAGGAGCTGATTGCCGACGCCGAGACCTACGGTGATGACCGCCGTTCACCGATCGTTGCCCGGGCCGAGGCCAGGGCGCTGACAGAGAACGAGTTGCTGCCTTCCGAGCCCGTGACCGTGGTGATTTCGGAGAAGGGCTGGGCGCGCTGCGCCAAGGGCCACGATATCGATGCCAATGGGCTTTCCTACAAGGCCGGCGATGGCTTCAAGGCGGCCGCGCCAGGGCGTTCGAACCAGTACGCAGTGTTTATCGACTCGACGGGACGCAGCTATTCGCTGGCGGCCCATTCGCTGCCATCGGCGCGCGGCCAGGGCGAGCCGTTGACCGGGCGCCTGGCTCCGCCGCCAGGGGCAAGCTTCGAGTGTGTGCTGCTGCCTGAAGACGATGCCCTTTATGTCATCGCTTCGGACGCCGGCTACGGCTTCGTGGTCAAGGGCGAGGATTTGCAGGCCAAGAACAAAGCCGGCAAGGCCCTGCTTTCGCTGCCCGCGGGTGCCAAGGTCATCGCGCCGCGGGCGCTAAACAGCCGCGAGGAGGATTGGCTGGCAGCCGTGACCACTGAGGGCCGGCTGCTGGTATTCCCGGTGCGCGACCTGCCGCAACTGGGAAAAGGCAAGGGCAACAAGATCATCGGCATTCCCGGCGAGCGCGTGGCCAGTCGCGAGGAATACCTGATTGATCTTGCCGTGCTGCCAGCTGGAGCTACGCTGGTGCTGCAGGCGGGCAAGCGCACTTTGTCGCTGCGTGCCGACGACTTGGAGCATTACAAAGGCGAGCGCGGCCGGCGCGGAAACAAGCTTCCGCGGGGCTTTCAGCGTGTCGAAAGTCTCGTGGTGGAGGCCGTGTAAAGATTGCCGGATGTATTCAAGCTGGTAACTACCACGCGTTTCACGGAAGATATTCGCCCTTTGCTGCGCATCGCACTACCAGTAGCCGTCCATCCGGCGTCTCGTAGCTTGCCGATGCATGACACGGGACTGAGAGGGCCGGCTTCAGAAATGGCCTGATCAGCTCTGCCAGGATGTGATTAAAGTGATGACCAAGGTATTTCGTTTTCCAACTGTTCTGCTGCTGGCGTGTTCGGCGCTGGCCGGCTGCGTCAGCCAGCCGGTGTCCATGTACCGTCTGGACAACGGTGTGCTTGAGGTTCCCGAGCAGGCCGAAGGCGCGGCTGTGTTGCTGGGGCCGGTAGTGCTGGCCGACTATCTGCAGCGTGACGTGATCTTGCAGCGCCGTGCCGACGGCAGCCTCGCCGAGGATGCCCAGGCAGTTTGGGCCGGCCAGCTAGGGCAGAATGTCGACCAACTGCTGTTGCGTCAGCTGGCCTCGCGCCTGAACACTCAGCGCTTGGAGCTCAGCCCGGGCAGCAAGGGGTTCAGTCCCGAGATACAGGTCCAGCTGGAGATCACCCGGCTCGATTCCGGACCAGAGCATCCGGCGGTGCTGGAAGCGCAATGGCGCTTGCTGGACAAAGATGGCAAGCGGCAGGGCGGACGCCTGGTGCGCCTGCAGGAAGCGCACCAGGGTAGTACAGCCGATCAGGTGCGGGCGCAGAGTGAGTTGTTGCGGCGTCTGAGCGAGCTGATGGCCGATGCGATCAAGCCGGCGTTGGCCGACGCGGAAAAGAGTGCCGTTGCTCGCGCGCCGAGAAAGGCCGAGCAGACCCCTTCCGTTGCGCCGATCGAGGCGATCCGAACTGACCTGGAGGTTTTCCGCTTCTGAATGCCGGCTGGCCATCGCAACGGTAGCCGACCCAGACCGCTCTGGTCATGGGCAGGGCAGGCTTCTGGCTTGGAATTTTTGCTCGTGAGACGCTTTGTAGCCTGGTCGGCCTCCACCCAGGCACGCCACCTTGAGGGCGCCGCTTCGTCGCGGCATTAGGCATCATCGACGAAGCGAGCAGCGTCAGGCTTTCGGCCACCCTTTTCGCCTCAGCAGCGCCCAGCCCAACAAGGCCAGGCACGCTAGCACCAGCGGCCAGGAACGCCATTGCAGGTAGGGCGTCAGGCCCTGCATCGGGGTGACTTCGCCGTAGAGTACCGTCTGCTCGAATGCCGGCACCTGTTCGGTAATGCGGCCGTAGGGATCGATCAAGACCGTGACACCATTGTTGGTGGCACGGATCATCCAGCGGCCGGCCTCAAGCGCGCGCATCTGCGCCATCTGCAGGTGCTGCAGCGGACCGATCGATCGACCGAACCAGGCGTCGTTGCTGACTGTGAGCAGGATGTCGCTGTCGGCCGCCAGGCTTGCGGCAAACTCCGGGTAGACCACTTCATAGCAGATGAAAGGGGCGATTTGGTAACCCTTGGCCGTCAACAGCGCTTGACCGGGCTCGCCGCGGGCGAAGTCGGACATGGGCAGGTCGAACAAGGCGATCAGCCCGCGGAGCATATCCTGCAAGGGCACGTATTCACCGAAGGGCACCAGTTTCTGCTTGAGGTAAGTGCCTTGGGCATCGCCCGCAGTGGTCAGGCCGTTGTAGTAGCGCTGTTGGCCCTCCGCGTTGCGTTGGCGCACCGGCACTCCGGTAATCAGTGCCGAATCACGATCCTGGGCGAAGCCGTGCATCATTGCCAGGTAGCCGGCGGCCTGCTCCTTGAGGATGGGTACGGCGGTCTCGGGCCAGACGATGAGGTCGGTCGGCCGACTGGCAAAGCTCATGTCGCGATAAAGCAGAAGCTGCATTTCGAGTTTCTTGGGGTCCCATTTCAGGCTCTGGGCAACGTTGCCTTGCACCGCCGCAATGCTCAGCGGCTCGCCTTTGGCGGCGGTCCAGGCATGTCCATCGAGGGATAGAGCGGCGAGCCAGGGGGTGGCGAGGAGGACTAGTGCGCCGGCAAATGCCGGTTTGCGTGCGTACAGTCGTGGCAGCTCGATCAGCAATGCTGCGCTCAGCACCAGGGCGAACGTCAGCAGCCAGATGCCGCCTATCGGGGCCAGCCCCGCCAGCGGGCCATCCAGCTGGCTGTAGCCGGCGTACAACCAGGGAAAACCGGTCAACACCCAGCCACGTAGCGCATCCAGTGCCAGCCATAATGCGGCGAACGTCAGCGGGTTGGTTAAAGGCGCCTGATCGTGACGCAGCAAGCGGCTCCAGAGCCAGCCGAGCAAGGCAAAAAACAATGCCAGTCCCGCCACAAAAGCCAGCGTCAGCGCGCCGGCCAGCGGCGGCGAGGCCGCGCCGAAGTCGTGGATGCTGACATAGACCCAGCTGACTCCCGAGCCGAACAGCCCAAAGCCGTAGCACCAGCCACGCCGCGCGGCTGGGCCAGGCGCCAGTGTGCGCAGGCTCAGGTAGAGCATGGCAATCGAGAGAAGTGCCAGCGGCCATATATCGAACGGCGCGAGCGACAGGGTGGTCAGTGCGCCGCCAACGACGGCAAGCAGGTTGCCCGGCCAGCCGGGGCGAGTCATCCAGCGCATCAGCGCTCCTTGAAAGACGATAAGAGCGCTGCAAGGCTGGACGACTAGTATGCTGTCAGCGGTTACAGCGCGATCGGTGTTGTTCTGCTTCTAGCGATTCTCACCCCTGATGCGGGTCAGTCGAAGCATGTGCACCCGGCGGCTGTCGGCGTTCAGCACCCGGAAGCGGAATCCGTCGATTTCCGTGACCTCGTTGCGCTTGGGGAGGTGGCCGAAGGTGCTCATCACCAGGCCGGCAACGGTATCGAATTCATCGTCGGGGAAGGTGCTGTGGAAGAATTCATTGAAGCTTTCGATGGGCGTCAGCGCCTTGACCAGAAAGTCTCCGCTGGGCAGCGGACGAATGTAGCTGTCTTCCTCGATATCATGCTCGTCTTCGATATCACCGACGATCTGCTCGAGCACATCCTCGATGGTCACCAGGCCTGCCACGCCGCCGTATTCATCGATGACGATGGCCATGTGGCTGTGGTTTGCGCGGAACTCGCGCAGCAGTACGTTAAGGCGCTTGGATTCTGGCACAAAGGTGGCGGGACGCAGCAGATCCTTGATATCGAAATTGTGCTGCTCGTCCTGCAGGATCAGCGGCAACAAATCCTTGGCGAGCAGCACGCCAATCACTTCGTCAAGGCTTTCGCCGACCACCGGGTAGCGTGAGTGAGCGGCGGAGATGATGGCTGGCAGAAACTCCTTCGGCGACTGGTCGGCCTTGATGCTCATTACCTGCGAGCGCGGCACCATGATGTCGCGTACCTGCAGATCCGCCACCTGGATGGCGCCTTCGACGATGGCAAGCGCCTCGTTGTCGAGCAGCTTGTTCTGATGGGCGCCGCGCAGTATGTCCAGCAATTCCTCGCGGGTCTTGGGTTCATGGGCAAAAGCCTGGGTGATCTTCCCAAACCACGACTTCTGCCCGTTGATCAATCGATCTTCACTCATGTCTTTGACTCAAAGGTCCTTTGGTTGCCCTTGCAGGCTATTGTTCGGCGTACGGGTCGGGATGACCCAGCTCCGCCAGCAGTTGGCGTTCGAGATTTTCCATCTCCTCGGCCTCGGCATCTTCGATATGGTCGTAACCCAGTAGGTGCAGGCATCCATGGATGACCAGATGTGCCCAGTGTGCCGCCAGAGGCTTGCCCTGTTCGGCCGCCTCGCGGGCGACCACTGGCACGCAAATCACCAGGTCGCCCAGCAGCGGAATGTCCAGAAACTCGTCGGGAACATCGGCGGGAAACGACAGTACGTTGGTGGCATAGTCCTTCTGCCGCCAGGTGCGGTTCAGCTCGCGCCCCTCGGGCTCGTCAACCAGGCGGATGGTCAGCTCGGAATCGGCGCTGCGCTGGCGCAGGGCCAGTTCGCACCAGCGTCTGAAATCCTCCTCGCTCGGTGCTTCAGCCTGGCTGACACGCTGCAGATCGAGTTCAAGCACTTCTGCCGTCCTGTGGCCGGCTGGCTGGCGGCTGCTTCTGCTCGAAAGCCTCGTAGGCTTCGACGATGCGCTGCACCAGCGGATGGCGCACCACGTCCTTGGGCTGGAAATGGGTGAAGCTGATGCCGTCGACGTCCTTGAGCACTTCAATGACATGACCCAGGCCGGACTTGGTGCCGCGGGGCAGGTCGACCTGGGTGATGTCACCAGTGATCACCGCGGTGGAGCCGAAGCCGATCCGGGTGAGGAACATCTTCATCTGTTCCAGCGTCGTGTTCTGACTTTCGTCAAGGATGATGAAGCTGTTGTTCAGCGTGCGGCCACGCATGTACGCCAGTGGCGCGATCTCGATCACCTGCTTCTCGATCAGCCGGGCGACATGCTCGAAGCCGAGCATTTCATAAAGCGCGTCATACAGCGGGCGCAGGTAGGGGTCGATCTTCTGTGCCAGGTCGCCAGGTAGGAAACCGAGTTTCTCGCCCGCCTCGACGGCCGGGCGCACCAGCAGGATTCGGCGTACTTGCTCGCGCTCCAGTGCATCCACTGCAGCGGCAACCGCTAGGTAGGTCTTGCCAGTGCCGGCCGGGCCAATGCCGAAATTGATGTCGTTTTCCAGGATCGACTGGACGTAACGTTGCTGGTTCGCACCGCGGGGGCGGATGTTGCCCTTGCGGGTACGCAGCGTGATGTTCGGAATCGCCGATGCGTCGGCCAGTTGCTCCATGCCCGACTCCTGCAGGAACAGGTGGACCATGTCGGGCGACAGCTCGCTGCTCTTGGCTTCGCGGTACAGGCGGCGCAGCAGGGTTTCGGCAGACTTGGTGACGTCGCTGGGGCCGACCAGTTCGAACTGATTGCCGCGATTGCGGATTTCCAGCGCCAATCGCTGTTCGATCAGGCGCAGGTGCTCATCGAATTGGCCGCAGAGATTGGCGAAGCGATCAGCTTCAAAGGGTTCGAGTGTAAAACGATGCGGTTCTATAGGAGCGTTCAAGGGCTTTTAGGTGACCGTGCTCGGCAGATAAGGAAGTTGAAGAATAGCGCTGTAAACGGAAAAAAGCAGTGGGAGGCGACAAAAGCGGCTGCAAGCGAAAAACGCGAGCAGGGCCTGCGGCCTGCCTCGTTTAAGCTGGACATGCGCCGCAGGCGCCTTCGGGCTTCCGCTTTATTCGGCTTGTTCGACCAAAGAACCACGCAGGGAATGCGGTAGCGCGTCGTCGATATGTACCTCGACGAACTGACCGATCAGACGCGGATTGTCGCAGCGGAAATTCACGATGCGGTTGTGCTCGGTCCGGCCCTGCAACATGCCTGGGTCTTTCTTGGAGTAGTCCGTGACAAGAATGCGCTGGGTGGTGCCCACCATGCGTCGGCTGTTCTCGAAGCCGATCTGGTTGATGCGTTGCTGGAGGATCGCCAGTCGCTGTTTTTTAACCTCCTCCGGCGTCTCGTCGGCCAGTTCCGCAGCCGGTGTACCGGGGCGGGCGCTGTAGACAAACGAGTAGGAGAAGTCGAAGCCGACATCCTCGATCAGCTTCATGGTCTGCTCGAAATCCTTCTCGGTTTCGCCCGGGAAACCGACGATGAAGTCGGAGCTGATCAAAATGTCTGGTACCGCCGCCTTGAGCTTGCGAATGCGGGATTTGTATTCCAGCGCCGTATGGTTGCGCTTCATGCCGGCCAATACGCGGTCGGAGCCGGATTGCACCGGCAGGTGCAGGTACTTCACCAATTCCGGCACTTCAGCATGGGCCTGGATGAGTGCGTCGGAGAACTCCAGCGGGTGCGAGGTGGTGTAGCGAATGCGGTCGATGCCGTCAACGGCGGCGACCACGCGGATCAGCTCAGCCAGATCGGCGGTGCGTCCATCATGGGTCGCGCCCCGGTAGCCGTTGACGTTCTGCCCGAGCAGCGTCACTTCGCGCACGCCGTGTTCGGCCAGGTGGATGACCTCGGCCAGAACGTCGTCGAAGGGGCGGCTGACTTCTTCACCGCGGGTATAGGGCACCACGCAGAACGTGCAGTATTTGCTGCAACCTTCCATCACCGAGACGAAGGCGCTGGGGCCGTCGACCCGTGGTTCTGGCAGGCGATCGAACTTCTCGATCTCTGGGAAGGATATATCCACCTGGGGCGTCTTGGTGGTGCGCACCGCGTTAATCATTTCCGGCAGGCGGTGCAGGGTCTGCGGACCAAACACCACGTCGACATAGGGCGCGCGGTCGCGAATGGCCGCCCCTTCCTGGCTGGCTACGCAGCCACCGACACCGATCACCAGGTGCGGGTTATCCAGCTTGAGTTCACGCCAGCGACCCAGCTGCGAGAAGACCTTTTCCTGGGCCTTTTCGCGAATCGAACAGGTGTTGAGGAGAATCACGTCGGCTTCCGCAGGGTTCTGCGTGATTTCCATGGCCTGGTGTTCACCCAGCAGATCCACCATGCGCGAGCTGTCGTACTCGTTCATCTGGCAGCCATGGGTTTCGATGAAAAGCTTGCGGGTCATGTTACGGGCCGGTGTTGTGCAAAAAATGACCGGTGATTATAGGCCGGGGGTCTGGGCGAGAAAAGCGAAAAGGTCACGGGCGCCTGGGGAGCTTGCGATCAGAGGTACGGGCCGGGGCCTGCGAATCTGCCTTCAGCGTGCGCTTTCGACGGTCTGCAGATCCATCAGGTAATTACGGAATATCTGCCCCAGTACCTGCACGGCGATCTCCAGCTCATCACGGCGCATTTGCGCTGAGACCCGGTCGGCGGTATCCAGCGCCTCTTCGGCGCCGTTTACAGCCGACATCTTGAGCAGGATATAGGCCTGGACATTGCTTGCGGAAACGCCTTCGCCACGGAAGAACATCATGCCGAGCCGATGCTGCGCGAGCGCATGCCCCTTGAGCGATGCCTGTTCGAACCAGCTCAGCGCCTTGTGCAGATCGCGCGGGGCGCGGCGGCCATCGTAGTAGAACTCACCCAACTCGTAGGCGGCCTGCAGATCGCCCTGGCTGGCGGCCTGCTCGCAAACGCGCAGTGCCTCGGGAAGCTCCTCGGGGAGGGTGTTAAGGGTACAGCGGGCTGTTGCCGGGATAAGCAGGGAGTTACCACCTGCAGCAGACAGCAGGGGCGATATAAGCAACAGGCAACCCATCAGAAGGCTGCGGCCGGTGCGGATCATGGTTCGAGGCGCCTCGAAGAGCAGGGCGTTGACAGAGCTGGCCGGTCAGAAACGAGCCGGCCGTCACATTATGGATAAGCTCTCGTCCGCTTACAAAGCCTTTCACCACGCGGCGAGCTTTTTTATGCAGGAGTTTCGAGCTGTTCACTTGAATTCACCGGCAGGCTCAGCAGAAGCCAGGAGAGTGGCAGGCAAATAAGGCCAAGGCACAGCAGCTGATAATCCAGCAACGGACGCAGCGCCGGCGGCAGGCCTGGCCAGGGCAGCACCGCCAGCATCGACACGCAACCCAGTGCGCCGGCAGCAACCTGCAAAGGTGCCGGCCACTGTAGCAAAGCTGCATAAAGTACCAACATTGCGCTGCTCAGGCCGAGGCCCAGCGCGTAGGGCTCGCTCCAGCCCAACTGCCGGGCCAGCTCGAAGAATGCGCACAGGCCGAGCACCATGCGCCCCCAATTGGGTCGGCTCCAGGTCCAGTGGCGTACGAAGGTCAGCGCGACGGCACCGATCAGCGGGAAGCCGAGCAGCAGGGTTGCCTGTTGCAGCCAGCGCTGGGCCTCCAGCGTTTCGAAGCCACCCGCCAGGTGCGCCACTACGCAACCGCCGGCACCGGCCGCAAGGACGAATGCCAGCTGGGCGCAGAACAAGGCCGGCTGGTGGGCTTCGCCATAGCCGCGGCGCGCCATGCCGATCCAGATTGCGCTGGCTGATGCGGCGAACATCAGCAGTGCGGCCTGCAAGAGTTCAGACACCGGTTATGCCAGCCGGGCAAATGCCCGCTCGGCAGCGTCCAGGGTGATCTTTAGCTCGGTTTCGCCGTGGGCGATGGAGGTGAAGCCGGCCTCAAAAGCGCTCGGCGCCAGGTAAACCCCGCCTTCAAGCATCAGATGGAAGAATTGCTTGAAGCGTTCGGCGTCGCTGGCCATCACGTCGGCGAAGGTGACGATGTCATCAGCGCCGCTGAAATACAGGCCGAACATGCCTCCGACTTGAGTGGTCACGAACGGAATGCTGGCGGCGTCGGCACGATCCTGCAGGCCCTGCAGCATGCGGCTGGTGTAGTCGGTGAGCTCGGCATGGAAGCCGGGGCGGCTGATCAGCTTGAGGGTGGTCAAGCCTGCCGCCATCGCCAGCGGGTTACCGGACAGCGTGCCGGCCTGGTAGACCGGGCCGAGCGGCGCGACGCATTCCATGATGGTGCGCTTGCCACCGAAGCAGCCCACCGGCATACCGCCGCCAATGATCTTGCCGAAAGTCGACAGGTCCGGCGTGACGCCGAAATGCGCTTGGGCGCCGCCGAGGGCCACGCGAAAACCGGTCATCACTTCATCGAAGATCAACACCACACCGTGCTTGTCGCACAAGCTGCGCAGCCCTTCGAGGAAGCCTGGGGCTGGCGGCACGCAGTTCATGTTGCCGGCTACCGGCTCGACAATGATGCAGGCGACCTGATCACCCTTTTCGGCCAGCGTGGTTTCGACCTCGGCCAGGTTGTTGTAGGCCAGGGTCAGGGTGTGCTTGGCGAAATCGGCCGGTACGCCGGCTGAGTTGGGCACGCCTTGGGTCAGCGCGCCAGAGCCGGCCTTGACCAGGAGGCTGTCCGAGTGACCGTGGTAGCAGCCCTCGAACTTGATGATGGCGTCGCGCCCCGTGTAGCCACGCGCCAGGCGGATCGCGCTCATGGTCGCTTCGGTGCCCGAGCTGACCATGCGCACCATCTCCATTGACGGCACCAGGCTGCAGACCAGCTCGGCCATCTCGGTCTCCATAGCCGTCGGCGCGCCGTAGGACAGGCCATGATCGAGCTGGCGGCGTACCGCGTCGAGCACGTCCGGGTGGCTGTGACCGAGGATCATCGGCCCCCAGGAGCCGACATAGTCCACGTAACGCTTGTCGTCCTCGTCCGTGACGTAGGCGCCGGCAGCGTGCTTGAGGAACAGTGGAGTTCCGCCGACGCTGCGGAACGCGCGTACCGGCGAGTTGACGCCGCCAGGGATGTGAGTCTGGGCCTTGGCGAAGAGTATTTCGGAACGGGACATTGTGGGCCTCTCGGAGAGATCGTGGGCGGGTCGGCGACGGCCCGCCGTTGGAATCAGGTTTTTTTGAACAGCTGACTGAAGGCCAGGGCGCGGCGCTCGACTTCCGTGGCCGAGTCGGCAGCGAACAAGGCGTGGATCACGGCGATCACGTCGGCGCCATGGGCAACCAGCTGCGGCGCGGTTTCCAGGGTAATGCCGCCGATAGCGACGATGGGCTGGCTGAAGCGTGCTCGGGCCTGTTGTAGCAAGACGATGTCGGCAGCAGGCGCGCCGGGCTTGGTATTGGAGTTGAAGAAGCGACCAAAGGCGATGTAGCTGGCGCCATCGGCGATGGCCTGCTCGGCCAAGGACAGTTGGGCGTGGCAGGTGGCGCCGATGATCGCCGTCGGGCCGAGTCGTTCGCGGGCGATGGCCAGCGAGCCGTCTTCCTGGCCCAGGTGCAGACCAACGTTCAGGCGTGCGGCCAGCTCAAGGTCGTCGTTGATAAGCAGCGCGGCACCGTACCGCGCACAACATTCAGTCAGGGCTTCGGCTTCGCGCTGGCGGCGCGCGGCATCGTCGGACTTGTCGCGGTATTGCAGCAGCCGAACACCGCCGCGAAGCGCGGCTTCCACATAAGGCAACAGGCGGCCGCCGGCCAGCAGTTGGCTGTCGGTAATCGCATAGAGCCCGCGCAGCGGGCTGGCTTCGGTCATGTGTGGTGCCCCGCTCACAGGTCTAGCGGCAGGCGACGCGGGATGAACTGGCCACGGCCTGGGGCTTCGGCATCGCGCAAGGTGCGCCAAGTGTAATCAAGGGCGGTCTTGACGGCACTGGTCAGGTTCTCGCCCAGGGCCAGGCGCCCGGCGAGCGTGCTGGCCAGGGTGCAACCCGAGCCGTGATAGCTGCCCGGCAGTCGCTGGCAGGTAAAAGTGTGCAGGCTGCCATCACGGGAGTAGAGGCGGTTGTGCACTTCCGTTTCGTCACCGTGGCCACCAGTGATCAGCAGATGGCCGATGTGGGGAAGCAATTTGTCAGCACATTCGTCGGCGGTGCCTTGGGGCAGCTCGGCCAGAATGCGCGCTTCGGGCAGGTTTGGCGTGGCGATGGTGGCGACCGGGAAGAGGCGTTCACGCATGGCGAAGCCGACTTCATCGCGACCCAGCGCGCCGCCGCCGCCGGCACGCAGTACCGGATCGCAGACCAGCGGTACGCCGGGCAGCGTGCGCATGATGTCGAGCACTGTCTCGACCATTTCCACCGAGCCGAGCATGCCCAACTTGACTGCGGCAACGGGCATGTCGGCAATTACCGCGTTGGCCTGGGCCATGACCCAGACGCGGTCCAGTACACGGAAATCCAGCACATCGACGGTGTCCTGCACAGTCAGCGCAGTCACGGTCGGAGCAGCATGGCAGCCCTGAGCGAGCAGGGCTTCGATGTCCGCCTGCAGGCCAGCACCACCACTGGGATCATGACCGGACAGGCAGAGGACGACGGGACGAGAAGTTGGTGTTTTCATGGCGTGCGAGCTTAGCATTAAACGGCTCCAAGACGATAAGGCGGAGGCGTGCCGAAGAGCCCGCGCCAAACCGTTTCGATGCAGTCGCGTCCGCGCAAGAAGCGCAGTCTGATCTGGCCGAAACCACGCTTTTCTGGATGAATAGTCCATGCTTCACTGAGTCGCACCCAGCGTCGTGGAGCTATCGTCATGCAGCCGCATCCTCTCGCCGAAACCCACCAGGTCACCAATCAGGTGCCGCCGCTGGAAGGCACCAACCTCTACCGGCTGGATCTACCGTTGCAGGAATGGGTCAGGCGTTATCACGGTGGTTGGGCGCAAGCACGTCTGGATGCCTACGGTGCGCTGGCCGGCGGACCGCTGATGGCGGCGGGCTTCCTTGCCAACGAGAACAAGCCCTTGTTTCGCAGCCATGATCGCTACGGCCACCGCATTGACCAGGTGGATTTCCATCCGGCCTATCACCAGCTGATGCAGGCGGCTGTCGAGCATGGCATCCCCTCGTTGCCCTGGTCCCATCCGCAGTCGGGTGCTCATGTGGCACGCGCGGGCCTGATGTATCTGCACAACCAGGCCGAGGCCGGCAGCAGTTGCCCGCTTACCATGACCTTCGCCAGCGTCCCTGCGCTGAGACTGCAACCGCAGGTGGCCAAACAGTGGCTGCCCAAGGTGCTGGCGCAAGAATACGACCCGCGCAACGTGCCGGTCGAGGACAAGCCCGGCGCCACCATTGGCATGGCCATGACCGAGAAGCAGGGCGGCACCGACGTGCGCGCCAATACCACCCGTGCTTATCCCGTTGGCGCCAGCGGACCCGGCCAGCTGTACGAGCTCGTCGGGCACAAGTGGTTCTGCTCGGCGCCCATGTGCGATGCCTTCCTGTCTCTGGCGCAGACCGACAGGGGGCTGTCCTGTTTCCTGTTGCCTCGCCATCGTCCGGACGGTACGCGCAATGCCTTCTACATCCAGCGGCTGAAAAACAAGCTGGGCAACTGGGCCAACGCCTCGAGCGAAGTGGAGTATCGCGGTGCTCTGGCCTGGCTGATTGGCGAAGAGGGGCGCGGAGTGGCGACCATCATCGAGATGGTTGCCATGACCCGCTTCGACTGCATGATCGGCTCCAGCTCGCTGATGCGTCAGGCGTTGACCCAGGCCATGCATCACTGCGCGCACCGCAAGGTTGGCGGGCGGGCACTGGACGAGCAGCCGCTGATGCAGAACGTGCTGGCTGATCTGGCCCTTGAAAGCGAGGCGTCACTGGCACTGACGCTGCGCATGGGGCGTGCGCTGGACAACCTGGGTGACGAGCAGGAGGCCAAATTCGCCCGCCTGGTGACGGCGGTCGGCAAGTACTGGATCTGTAAGCGCGCGCCGAACATGATCGCCGAGGCATCCGAATGCCTGGGCGGCGCCGGTTATGTGGAGGAAACCATCCTGCCGCGGTTGTACCGTGAAGCGCCGGTCAATTCCATCTGGGAGGGTTCTGGCAACGTGCAATGCCTGGATGTGCTGCGCGCCTTGTCGAAGGAGTCCGGTGTGCTCGACGCGCTATTCGCCGAGCTTGGCGAGGGTGGCGGTGATGCCCGGCTGCAGGCGCATATTGAACGGCTCAAGATTGCTTTCCACGACACCGAAGACATCCAGTATCGAGCCCGCCAGCTTACCGAAGACGTGGCCGTCGCGCTGCAAGCCAAACTGCTACTTGAAGCGGGCAACGCCGCGGTTTCGGACGCGTTTATCAGCAGCCGATTGGGTGGGTCTGGACATGCCTACGGCACCTTGCCGCGTGGCTTGGATATTGCCGCTGTGCTGGGGCGTAGCGCGCCTGGATTGTGATCAGCCAGCTGAGTGCCGGTCGTTCAAACGAAAAAGCCCCAAGCCCGGGAAGGCTTGAGGCTTTTGTGCCGCCGTGAGGCGGGTTTACAGCAGCATGGTGCGGATATCCGCCAGCAGCTCCGAGAGACGCTTGGTGAAGCGCGCTGCCGCGGCCCCGTTGATCACGCGGTGATCATAGGATAGCGACAGTGGCAGCATCAGCTTGGGCTGGAAGCCCTTGCCATCCCATACCGGCTGCATGGTGGCCTTGCTGACACCCAGGATTGCCACTTCCGGCGCATTGACGATCGGCGTGAAGCCGGTGCCGCCGATGTGCCCAAGGCTGGAGATGGTGAAGCAGGCGCCCTGCATTTCATCGGCCGAAAGCTTCTTGTTGCGTGCCTTCTCCGCCAGTGCGGCCGCTTCGCCAGCCAGTTGCAGCAGGCTCTTCTGGTCGACGTTGCGGATGACCGGCACCATCAGGCCGTCCGGCGTGTCGACGGCAAAGCCGATATGCACGTACTTCTTGCGAATCAGTGCCTTGCCGCTTGGCGCCAGCGAGCTGTTGAAGTCCGGCAGTTCCTTGAGCAAGTGGGCACAGGCCTTGAGCAGTAGCGGCAGTACGGTCAGCTTGACGCCGGCCTTTTCCGCCACGGCCTTCTGCGATACGCGGAAGGCTTCCAGCTCAGTGATGTCCGCCGACTCGAACTGAGTCACGTGCGGCACGTTGAGCCAGCTGCGGTGCAGGTTGGCGGCGCCGACCTGCATCAGGCGGGTCATCGCCACTTCCTCGACTTCGCCGAAGCGGCTGAAGTCGATGGGCGGGATCGGCGGGATGCCCGCCCCGCCCGTGGCGCCTGCGGCCGGAGCCTGCTTGGCCTTGGTCATCATGCTCTTGACGTAGGCCTGAACGTCTTCCTTGAGTACCCGACCCTTCGGTCCGGTAGCCGGTACGTCGGCCAGATCGACACCGAACTCGCGCGCGGTCATGCGCACCGCCGGGCCAGCATGAACCTTGGTGCCGGCCTTGCTTGGCCCGCTCACCACCGGAGCTGGGGCCGCCGCGGCCTGGGCTTCTGGCACGCCCTGCTTGTTCGGCGCTACGGCCTGCTGCTGGGATACCGCTTCTTCACGCGGCGCCTCGGCCTTTTTCGCCGTGGCAGCGCCCTTCACCTTGAGGGTCAGGATCAGGTCGCCGGTCTTGGCTTCGTCGCCCACCTTGATCGACAGTGATTCAACGACACCCGCCTTGGGTGCGGGAATCTCCATGCTGGCCTTGTCCGACTCGAGGGTGATCAGCGATTGGTCCGCCTCGACGCTGTCGCCGGCCTTGACCATCACTTCGATGACATTGGCGCTGCCGCTGGAGCCGATATCCGGGATACGAATTTCTTCCACGGATTCACCGGCAGGCTGCTCGTCGGCCGCTTTCTCGGCGACCGGTTCTGCACGCTGTGCCTGAGGCTTTTTCGCGGGGGCGCTGGCCGCCGTCGCCGGCTTCGGTGCTGCTGCGCCTTTGAGGACCAGAATCAGGTCGCCGGTACCGACTTCGTCACCCACCTTGATGGCGATGCTCTCGACGACACCTGCGGCCGGCGACGGTATCTCCATGCTGGCCTTATCCGATTCGAGGGTGATCAGCGGCTGCTCGGCGGCAATGGTGTCGCCGGGCTTGACCGATATTTCGATCACGCTGGCTTTGCCTGCGGAGCCGATATCCGGCACCTTGATTTCCTGCGATTCGCCTTCCTCGGCCGAGGCGGAGGGGTTCTTGTCGCCCGGAGGCGTCGGCACTTCCGCTTCGTCCACCGGTCCACCGCTGGCAGCGCCAGCGGGCTCGGCAGCGGCTTCAGCCGGCGCCGCCGTCTGTTCGCCGTCGTCGCTTTCCAGCTCCAGCAATTCGTCGCCTTCCTTCAGTCGGTCGCCCAGCTTGACCTTCAGGCTCTTCACCACGCCCGCCTTGGGTGCGGGAATTTCCATGCTGGCCTTGTCGGACTCGAGCGTCAGGATGCTCTGGTCGGCTTCAATACGGTCGCCGACCTTGATGAACAACTCGATTACTTCACCCTCACCGCTGCCGATGTCGGGTACGCGTATGGTTTCACTCACAATAGGTTCTCCTGTGCGCACGCAGCATCAGCAATCCAGGGGATTGCGCTTTTCGGGGTCGATACCGAACTCGGTGATGGCATTGGCCACGACCGTACGTTCGATGGCGCCACGATCGGCGAGTGCCTGCAGTGCGGCGACGGTTACCCAGCGACGGTCGACTTCGAAGAAGTCGCGCAGCTTGGCACGCGAGTCGCTGCGGCCGAAGCCGTCGGTGCCCAGCACCTGATATTCGCGGGACGGAACCCACTGGCGGATCTGGTCGGCGAAGAGCTTCATGTAGTCGGTCGAGGCGATGACCGGCCCTTCGCGCCCTTCCAGACATTGCTGGACGTAGCTCTTACGCGGCTCCTCTGTCGGATGCAGGCGGTTCCAGCGATCCACAGCCAGACCGTCGCGGCGCAGTTCGTTGAAGCTGGTGACGCTCCAGACATCAGCGCCTACACCCATCTTGGCGAGGATATCCACCGCGGCGCGCACTTCACGCAGGATGGTGCCCGAGCCCAGCAGCTGCACGCGGTGCTTGAAGTCGCCCTTGGCTTCCTCAAGCAGGTACATGCCCTTGATGATGCCTTCCTCGACACCTTCTGGCATGGCCGGCTGCTGGTAGTTCTCGTTCATCACCGTGATGTAGTAATAAACGCTCTTCTGCAGCTCCATCATCTCGTGCATGCCGTGATGCATGATCACCGCCAGCTCGTAGCCGTAGGTGGGGTCATAGCTGCGGCAGTTGGGGATGGTGCTGGCGAGGATGTGGCTGTGGCCGTCCTCGTGCTGCAGGCCTTCACCGTTCAGCGTGGTGCGTCCGGAAGTACCACCCAGCAGGAAACCGCGGGTATGGGCGTCGCCGGCAGCCCAGGCCAGGTCGCCGATCCGCTGGAAGCCGAACATCGAATAGAAGATGTAGACCGGCAGCATCGGCTGGTTGTAGTTGCTGTAGGCGGTGCCTGCGGCGATGAACGAGGAGAACGCGCCGGCTTCGTTCAGGCCTTCCTGAAGAATCTGGCCGTCTCGCTCTTCGCGGTAGTACATCACCTGGTCGCGGTCGACTGGCTCGTACAGCTGGCCCACTGGGGAGTAGATGCCCAGCTGGCGGAACATGCCCTCCATGCCGAAGGTGCGTGCCTCGTCGGCGAGGATCGGCACGATGCGCTTGCCAAGGTCTTTGTCCTTGACAAGCTGCGAGAGAATTCGCCCGAACGCCATGGTCGTGGAGATTTCACGATCGCCCGAGCCGTCCAGTACCGCTTTGAGAGTGTTCAGAGGTGGCGTTGGAATGCTGAAGCTCTTGTCGCGACGCTGGGGCAGGTGGCCACCCAGTTTTTCACGGCATTTGCGCAGGTAGCGCATTTCCGCGCTGTCCTCGGCCGGACGGTAGAACGGCAGTTCTTCGAGCTGCGAGTCGTTGATTGGGATATCGAAGCGGTCTCGGAAGCTCTTCAGGCTTTCGATGTCGACCTTCTTGGTGTTGTGGGCGATGTTCTTCGCTTCGCCGGCACCGGTGCCGTAGCCCTTGATCGTGTGCGCAAGGATGACGGTCGGCTGACCCTTGTGGTTGACCGCCTGGTGGTAGGCCGCATAAACCTTGTAGGGGTCGTGGCCGCCGCGGTTGAGCTTCCAGACTTCCTCGTCGGACATCTTCTCGACGCGCTTGAGCAGCTCGGGGTCGGCGCCAAAGAAATGCTTGCGCACGTAGGCGCCGTCTTTTGCCTTGTAGTTCTGGTATTCGCCGTCGATCGCCTCGTCCATGCGACGTTGCATGCGCCCGTCTTCGTCGACCGCGAACAGCGGATCCCACAGGCGGCCCCAGACCACCTTGTTGACGTTCCAGTTAGCGCCTTTGAATACGCCTTCCAGTTCCTGAATGATCTTGCCGTTGCCGCGAACCGGGCCGTCGAGGCGCTGCAGGTTGCAGTTGATGACGAAAACCAGGTTGTCGAGGTTCTCGCGGCCAGCCAGCGAGATCGCGCCGAGGGTTTCCGGCTCGTCGCACTCGCCGTCTCCGATGAAGCACCAGACGCGCTGCTTGCCGGCAGGAATGAAACCGCGGTTCTCCAGGTACTTCATGAAACGCGCCTGGTAGATCGCCTGGATCGGACCCAGTCCCATGGAAACGGTCGGGAACTGCCAGAAGTCGGGCATCAGATGCGGGTGCGGGTAGCTCGAAAGCCCCTTGCCATCGACTTCCTGACGGAAGTTCAGCATCTGCTCTTCGGTCAGGCGGCCTTCCAGGAAGGCGCGCGCATAGATACCGGGAGAGGCGTGACCCTGATAGTAGATCAGGTCGCCACCGTGCTCTTCGTTGGGCGCTTGGAAGAAATAGTTGAAGCCGATGTCGTAAAGGGTCGCGCTGGAGGCGAAGGTGGAAATATGTCCACCAAGGTCCGGGTCCTTCAGGTTGGCGCGCATCACCATTGCCAGCGCGTTCCAGCGGACCAGGGAGCGAATGCGACGCTCCATGAACAGGTCGCCGGGCATCTTGGCTTCGCGGGTGACAGGTATGGTGTTGCGGTAGGGCGTGGTGATGCCGTAGGGCAGGGGTGTGCCGCTACGGGTGGCCAGTTCACCCATCCGGGTCATCAGGTAGTGGGCGCGGTCTTCACCTTCGCGATCGAGTACTGACTCGAGGGCGTCCAGCCATTCCTGGGTTTCGACGGGATCGAGATCTTGCATGGCTTGCTCCAGGGCGGAAAGGCTTCCAGAATCGGTCGCCTGCTTCGCTGCCGGCTTTGTGAGCCGACGCGTATGTTCTTGATGTTGTGTTACCGGGGTAGATCCGGCTCCTGTAGTTTTACTACAAAACCGTTTCGGAATCAGCCCCGGTGAGCATTCTTTCGTAGTAAAACTACAGGGTCGGCGTTCGTTTCGTGTTTGCTACCCCTTTCTGCCCGCACGCTAAACCGGGCAATACCGCTGTTGCGACAGCATATTTTGGCGTCTGAGGAACCTATCATGAGCCTGCCATCGCTGGTTGCAATGCCGACGCCGCTACTGCCTTTGGTCCGTCGTGCTGAGGAGTCGTTCCTCAGTGCGCTGCGCGACCTGTCGGAACCTGCCCTCGAGCGCTTCGCCAACTGGCCTGCAGAGCGGCGCGAGGCCTTTCGCAGAGTGTGCGCGGCCAGCAATTTTGTGAGCGAACAGGTTAGCCGAGATCCTGAAATGCTGCTGGAGCTGGCCGAAGCGGGGCTTCTGGAGCGCTCGCTGAACCTGGGAGAAATGCGTTCGTTGCTGAGCGTTGAGCTCGCCGACTGCGACGACGAGCCTGGGCTGCAGCGCAAACTGCGACGTTTTCGCAGCCGCCAGCAGGTGCGCATCATCTGGCGCGACCTGACGCGTCAGGCCGCTCTCGCCGAAACCTGTGGCGATTTGTCCGACCTGGCCGATACCTGCGTTGATCTGGCCTATCAGTGGCTTTACGTACGCCATTGCGCTCAGCACGGCGTGCCGATCGGTAGCCGCACCGGCCAGCCGCAGCACATGGTCATCCTCGGCATGGGCAAGCTGGGCGGTCACGAGCTGAATCTGTCATCGGACATCGACCTGATCTTCGGTTATCCGGAAGGCGGCGAAACCCAGGGCGAGAAGCGCTCGCTGGACAATCACGAGTTCTTTCTGCGCCTCGGCCAGCGCCTTATCAAAGTGCTCGATGCGCCTACTGTCGATGGTTTCGTGTTTCGCGTCGACATGCGCCTGCGGCCCTACGGCTCATCCGGTGCTTTGGTACTCAGCTTCAATGCGCTGGAACAGTACTACCAGACCCAGGGCCGTGACTGGGAGCGCTACGCGATGATCAAGGCGCGGGTTATCGGTGGCGATCAGAAGGCCGGGCGCGAGCTGCTGAATATGCTGCGGCCCTTTGTCTACCGGCGCTATCTGGACTTCTCGGCGATCGAGGCGCTGCGCGGAATGAAGCAGCTGATTCAGCAGGAGGTCCGGCGCAAGGGGATGGCGGACAACATCAAGCTGGGCGCTGGTGGTATTCGTGAGGTGGAGTTCATCGCCCAGGCTTTTCAACTGATACATGGCGGGCGGGATCTGAGCCTGCAGCTGCGTTCGCTGCTGCAGATGCTGACCACGCTGGACGGGCAGGGCTACCTGCCCACGGCGGCGGTCAAGGAGTTGCGGGAAGGCTATGAGTTCCTGCGTTATACCGAGCACGCATTGCAAGCCATCGACGACCGGCAAACCCAGATGCTGCCCGAAAGCCCGATCGACCGGGTGCGGGTTGCCTTCATGCTGGGTTTCGACAGCTGGGAAGAATTCCACGAGCGCCTGCTGTTCTGGCGTGAGCGAATCGACTGGCATTTCCGCCAGGTGATCGCTGATCCGGACGAGGAGGCCAGCGTCGAGGGCGAGGCCCTGGTCGGAGGCGAGTGGTTGCCGCTGTGGGAACAGGATTGGGATGAAGAATTCGCCTGCCGACAGCTCACCGAAGCAGGCTTTCGTGATGGTCAGGCGGCTTGCCGTAGGCTTGCGGCGCTGCGCTCCGCGAGCCAGGTGCGGACCATGCAGCGTCTTGGTCGCGAGCGCCTGGATGCTTTCGTGCCGCGGTTGGTGGCGCAGGCAGTGGAGCAGGATGACCCGGATCTGGCGCTTGAGCGAGTGCTGCCGCTGATCGAGGCGGTGGCGCGCCGCTCGGCCTATCTGGTGCTGCTGACGGAAAATCCCGGAGCTCTGCAGCGGCTGCTCGAGCTATGTGCCGCCAGTCCCTGGATCGCCGAGCAGATCGCACGTTTCCCGCTGTTGCTCGATGAGTTGCTCAATGCGGGCCGTCTGTTCAGTCCGCCGCAGGCACCGGAGCTGGCCGCTGAGCTCCATGAGCGCCTGGCGCGCATTCCCGAGGACGATCTGGAGCAGCAGATGGAAGCGCTGCGCCATTTCAAGCTGGCGCATCGGCTGCGGGTGGCGGCGTCGGAAATCGCCGGCACCTTGCCGCTGATGAAGGTCAGCGACTACCTCACCTGGCTGGCAGAGGCGATTCTCAAGGAAGTACTGGCGCTGGCCTGGCGGCATACGGTCGCCCGCCACGGTCAGCCGACACGCAGCGATGGCTCGCCTTGCGATCCGGCCTTCATCATCATCGGCTATGGCAAGGTCGGTGGTATCGAGCTGGGCCATGGATCCGATCTGGATCTGGTGTTCATTCACGACGGCGATTCAAACGCAGAGACCGATGGCGCCAAGCCGATCGATGGTGCGCAGTTCTTCACTCGTCTGGGGCAGCGGATCATCCACTTGCTGACGACCCAGACGACCTCGGGGCAGCTCTACGAAGTTGATATGCGTTTGCGCCCATCGGGTGCGTCCGGTTTGCTGGTCAGCTCGCTGGGGGCCTTTGTGCGCTACCAGACGCAGGAAGCATGGACCTGGGAGCACCAGGCGCTGGTGCGGGCACGGGTGTTGGTTGGCTGCCCGCAGCTGACGAAGGATTTCGAACGAGTGCGTGCCGAGGTGCTTGGACGGTCGCGCGATGTGGAGGCGCTGCGCCAGGAAGTCAGCGAGATGCGCGCGAAGATGCGCGACAACCTCGGAACGCGCATTACCCAGGCGGGAATGGCCGACAAGGCGTTCGAAGCGGACGCGGACTTCAATCTCAAGCACGACGCCGGTGGTATCGTGGATATCGAATTTATGGTGCAATACGCGGCTTTGGCGTGGTCGCACCAGCATCCGCAACTGCTGCGCTATACCGATAATATCCGCATTCTCGATGGTTTGGAGCAGGCCGGGTTGATGACCGGCGATGAGGTTCGGCTGCTGCAGGACGCCTACAAGGCCTACCGTGCCGCGGCCCACCGGCAATCACTGCAAAAATTGCCTGAAGTGGTGAGCGGGGACCGATTTCATGACGAGCGTCGCGCAGTCATGCGCATCTGGCGTGAGCTAGGGCTCCGCTGAGGTTCGTCGGTTAATCCAACATAAGCATCTATTGAATTTCGAGGTGGCAATATAATGTCGATGGCCGATCGTGATGGTGTGATCTGGTATGACGGCGAACTGGTCGAATGGCGCAATGCGACCACTCATGTGCTGACCCACAGTCTGCATTACGGCATGGGCGTCTTCGAAGGCGTGCGCGCCTACAACACGCCGCAGGGTACGGCGATCTTCCGCCTGCATGCGCACACAGACCGTCTGTTCGATTCCGCCCACATCATGGGCATGAAGATCCCCTTCACCAAGGAGCAGATCAACGAGGCGACCCGCGCGGCGGTACGCGAGAACAATCTCGAAACCGCGTACGTCCGTCCGTTGGTGTTTTACGGATCGGAAGGCATGGGCATCCGCGCCGACAACCTCAAGGTGCACGTAGTCGTTGCGGCTTGGCACTGGGGCGCCTACATGGGCGAAGAAGCGCTGGAGAAGGGTATCAAGATCCGCACCAGCTCCTTCACTCGCCACCATGTCAACATCACCATGACCCGCGCTAAGTCCAGCGGCAGCTACGTCAACTCGATGCTGGCGCTGCAGGAGGCCGTGTCCGCCGGTGCTGACGAGGCGCTGCTGCTCGATCCGGAAGGCTACGTGGCAGAGGGTTCGGGGGAGAATATCTTCATCATCAAGGATGGCGTGATATACACTCCGGAAGTCACCGCGTGCCTGAATGGCATCACCCGCGGCACTGTGCTGACCCTGGCGCGTGAGCTGGGTATCGACATTGTCGAGAAGCGCATCACTCGCGACGAGGTCTATATCGCCGACGAGGCGTTCTTCACCGGCACCGCTGCCGAGGTCACCCCGATTCGTGAGCTCGATGGTCGCCAGATTGGCATCGGCCGCCGTGGCCCGGTCACCGAGAAACTGCAGAAAGCCTACTTTGACCTGGTTACCGGCAAGACCGATGCCCACGCCGAATGGCGGACGTTGGTCAAATAAGCCAGAAGCTGGAAGTCCGAGGCCGGAGGTGAAAAACTCTTCGGCACGCGCTTCCAGCGTCAAGCTGATGGCTTCCAATTTATGAATATTCTGATCGTAGGTCCCAGTTGGGTTGGCGACATGGTGATGGCGCAGACGCTGTTCGTCTGCCTGAAACAGCGCCATCCCGACTGCCAGATCGACGTGCTGGCGCCCGAATGGAGCCGGCCAATTCTCGAACGCATGCCCGAGGTGCGGAAGACCCTGAGCTTTCCGCTCGGGCACGGCGTGCTGGACCTGGCAACGCGACGCACTGTCGCGCAGAGTCTGCGTGGGCAGTACGACCAGGCGATCCTGTTGCCCAATTCGCTGAAGTCGGCACTTGTGCCGTTCTTCGCTGGCATTCCCAAGCGCACCGGCTGGCGTGGAGAGATGCGCTTCGGCCTGCTCAACGATATGCGCAAGCTCGACAAGCAGCGTTACCCGCTGATGATCGAACGCTTCATGGCGCTGGCCTACGAGCCGGGCGCTGAACTGCCAAAGCCTTATCCGCGTCCCAGTCTGCAGGTCAGCGAGGCGAGCCGTGCGGCGGCGCTCGCCAAGTTCGGTCTGGAGCTGGATCGTCCGGTGCTGGCGCTGTGCCCGGGTGCGGAATTCGGCGAGGCCAAGCGCTGGCCTTCCGACCATTACGCTGCCGTGGCTGAGGCGAAGATTCGTGCCGGCTGGCAGGTCTGGCTGTTCGGTTCGAAGAACGATCATCCGGTAGGCGAAGCGATCCGCGGCGAGCTGATTCCCGGTTTACAGGAAGAAGCGGCGAATCTGGCGGGTGAGACCAGTCTGGCCGAGGCCATCGATCTGATGTCATACGCCACTGCTGTTGTCTCCAACGACTCGGGCCTGATGCACGTGGCTGCGGCACTGAATCGGCCGCTGGTTGCGGTGTACGGCTCGACCTCGCCGCAGTTCACTCCGCCTCTGGCTGAGCAGGTGGAGGTCGTCCGCCTTGGCCTCGAGTGCAGTCCCTGCTTTGAGCGGACTTGTCGCTTTGGACACTACAATTGCCTGCGTGACTTGCGTCCGCAACCGGTGCTGGATGCGCTGCAACGCCTGGCTGGCGATCCGCTGGCCGACCCGCTGCCGCTGGAGCTCTGAGTGCGCGTTCTGCTAATTAAGACCTCGTCGCTGGGCGATGTGGTCCATACCTTACCGGCGTTGACCGATGCGCAGCGAGCGATTCCAGGCATCCAGTTTGATTGGGTGGTCGAGGAAGGCTTTGCCGAAATTCCCGCCTGGCATCCAGCGGTAGCTCAGGTAATTCCCGTGGCCATCCGTCGTTGGCGCAAGCACCTGCTGCAGACATTGCGTTCGGGTGAGTGGCGTCGCTTTAAGATGCGCCTGCGCGAGACCCGTTACGACCTGGTAATAGATGCCCAGGGCCTGCTGAAAAGCGCTTGGCTGACGCGCTACGTCAAGGCGCCAGTGGCCGGCCTGGACCGCGACTCGGCACGCGAGCCGCTGGCGTCGCGTTTCTACGATCACACCTACGCCGTGCCTCGCGACCAGCATGCGCTGGAGCGGGTGCGTCAGCTCTTCGCGCGGTCGTTAGGGTATGAGGTGCCGCAAGGTATCGGCGATTACGGTCTGGATCGCACTCTGATGGCCCCGCCTGGCGAGGAGCCTTATCTGCTGTTTTTGCACGGCACCACCTGGCCGAGCAAGCACTGGCCGGAGGCTTACTGGCGCGAACTGGCCGAGCGCATGAGTGCCTTTGGCTGGGCGATTCGCCTGCCTTGGGGCAGTGCGGAGGAGAGGGCCCGCGCTGAGCGTATCGTCGATGGCATCGCCGGCGCTTCAGTCTTGCCTCGGCTGAATCTCGGCGGCGTGGCTAAGGTGGTCGCCGGCGCTCAGGCCTGCGTCGCGGTGGATACCGGCCTCGGTCACCTGGCGGCGGCGCTGGATGTACCGACTATTTCGCTTTACGGCCCGACTCTGCCTGGTCGGGTTGGTGCATACGGCCGCTCGCAGGTGCATCTGTGCGCGGCGGGCCCTAACGCCGGCAAGGGCGATCGCAACACCCCCTGTATGGACGACCTGCTACCCGAGCGTGTCGCCAGTGAACTCAAGGCCCTGTTGCGGTCAGCGGAGACGAACTGATGCAATTGGCCTTTATTCTTTACAAGTACTTCCCCTTCGGCGGACTGCAGCGCGATTTCATGCGCATCGCGCTGGAGTGCCAGCGTCGCGGTCACCGCATCCGCGTTTACGCGATGATCTGGGAAGGCGAGGTGCCTGAGGGCTTCGAGGTGCAGATCGCGCCGGTAAAAGCCATCTTCAACCACACCCGTAACGAGCGTTTCACCGCCTGGGTCGAGCGCGACCTTGCCGCGCGACCGGTGGATCGCGTGGTGGGTTTCAACAAAATGCCCGGGCTGGACGTCTACTACGCAGCCGATCCCTGCTTCGAGGAGAAGGCGCAGACCCTGCGCAACCCTGTCTATAGGCGTTGGGGCCGCTACAAGCACTTCGCCGAGTACGAGCGAGCAGTGTTCGCGCCAGAGTCGAAGACCGAAATCCTGATGATTTCCGAGGTGCAGCAGCCACTGTTCGTCAAACACTACGGCACAGCGGCCGAGCGCTTCCACCTGCTGCCACCAGGCATCGCCCAGGATCGTCGCGCACCGGCCAATGCGGCCGGGATTCGCGCCGCATTTCGTGAAGAGTTCAAGCTGAAAACGAACGATTTGCTGCTGGTGCAGATTGGCTCGGGCTTCAAGACCAAGGGCGTCGATCGAAGCCTCAAGGCTATCGCCGCGTTGCCGCGCGAGCTAAAGAAGCGCACCCGGCTGTTCGTCGTCGGCCAGGATGATCCAAAGCCCTTTCAGCTTCAGGCGAAGACACTTGGGGTTTCGGGGCAGGTAGAGTTCCTCAAGGGGCGCAGCGACATCCCGCGCTTTCTGCTCGGTGCTGACCTGTTGATCCACCCGGCCTATAACGAAAACACCGGCACGGTGCTGCTGGAAGCGCTGGTATCAGGTCTGCCGGTGCTGGTCACTGATGTGTGCGGCTACGCCCATTACATCGAAGACGCAGATTGCGGCAGGGTGGTGCCGAGCCCGTTCGAGCAATCTGCGCTGGACCGCTTGTTGGCGCAGATGCTTGCTGATGATGAGCAGCGCGCCGTCTGGGGTCGCAACGGTCTGGCCTATGCTGATGGTGCCGACCTTTATTCGATGCCGCAGAAGGCGGCTGATGTGATTCTGGCGGAGCGTTGCTGATGTCGGCTAATCGTGTGCGCCTGAACGAGCCCTTCAGAACGCTCTGGCAAAACAAAGACCCCTTCGTTGAGGTCGAGCAGCTACAAGGCCAGGTTTATCGTGAGCTGGAAGGTCGTCGCACCCTGCGTACCGAAGTAGGCGGGCGCGGCTACTTCGTCAAAATCCACCGCGGCATCGGCTGGGGTGAGATCGCCAAGAATCTGCTAACTGCCAAGGCGCCAGTCCTAGGTGCCCGCCAGGAATGGCGTGCCATTCGCCGCCTGCATCAAGCCGGGGTTCCGACCATGACCGCGGTCGCCTATGGCGAACGAGGCGGCAACCCGGCGGCGCGGCACTCGTTCATCATCACCGAAGAATTGGCGCCTACCATTAGTCTTGAGGATTACGCAGCCCATTGGCCGGACCAGCCACCAGAGCCGGCGCTCAAGCGGGCCCTGATCGCTGAGGTCGCACACATGGCCGGTACCATGCACCGTGCCGGCGTCAATCATCGGGATTTCTACATTTGCCATTTCCTGCTGCACACCGACAAGCCTATCACCGCCGATGACGTCCGCCTGTCGTTGATAGACCTGCACCGTGCCCAGACCCGCGCCGCGACACCCCTCCGCTGGCGCAACAAGGATCTGGCTGGGTTGTATTTCTCGGCGCTCGACATCGGCCTGACGCGTCGCGATAGGCTGCGCTTCCTGCGCGGGTACTTTAAGCGGCCGCTGCGGGATATTTTGCGTGATGAGGCGACCCTTCTGGCATGGCTCGAGCGCAAGGCAGGCCGGCTCTACATGCGCAAACAGCGCCACGGGGATAGGCTCTGATGGCCGCGTGGAGGCTGGATCCGGCATATGACGAGTTGACTTCAGACTGCGGTAGCCTAGCCAGTGTGTTTGCACTGGAGGGTGAGCGCCTGACGCAAGATCCGCTGTCTGAAGTAATCCGAATCGAGCGCAACGGCGTGCGTTACTACGTCAAGCGCTACTGGGGCGCTGGCAAGGGTTTGCGGCGCTTCATCGGTCGCCCGCGGGTCAAGGCGGAGTGGCAAAACCTCAAGCTGTTCCACCGCTGGGGCATTCCCACCGCGCAAATCGTTGCGTACGGGTTGGAGCGACGCGGCGGCATGTTTTCACGTGGTGCAATCATCACGCGTGAACTGGACCAGACCGAAGATCTGGCCTTGCTGGCCGCCAATCGTGATGTTCGCCTCAAGGATCCCCGCTGGGTACAGCACGTCAGTCTGCAGGCGGCACGCTCGACGCGGATCATGCATGAACATGGCTTTGCCCATAACGATCTCAAATGGCGCAATCTGCTGGTCGATCCCCAGCGCCGCCTGTATCTGATCGATTGCCCGACCGGCTCGTTTTGGCGCGGTCCGCTGCTACAGCACCGCATCGTCAAGGATCTGGCCTGCCTGGACAAGGTCGCGAAATATCATCTGAGCCAGACTCAGCGCCTGCGCTTTTATCTGCAGTACTCCCAGCGCGATCGCCTGACTGCGGAAGACAAGCGGCGCATTCGCCAGATCGTGCATTACTTCCGGGGGCGAGAATGAACGACTTCATTGCCGAAAGCGATCGGGAAGTGCTCGAAGGTAGCGGCCTTGCCAGTTTTGATGCGCTGTGGGCGCTTGAGCTGGAGGCGGTGGACGAGCCCAATGTCGAGCGCGGTGGGTGGAGCAGCGTTTACCGTCTGGAGCTGGAGAGTAGCGCCTACTACCTCAAGCGTCAGAGTAATCACTTGGTCCGCAACCTGCGGCGTCCGCTCGGTGAGCCGACATTCACCCGCGAGTTTCGAAACATCCAGCGCTATCGACAGCTCGGCATTCCCACGTTGCAGGCAAGTTTTTTTGGCTGTCGAAAGCATGAGGGCGAGCAGCGGGCGATTCTGCTGACGCGTGCGCTGGATGGTTGGGAGGATTTTGATAGCTGCCTGGCTCGATGGCCGCAATTAGATGAAGCGCGCCGATCGGCGATCATCCGAGCTGTCGGTGAGCTGGCGCGTGCTCTTCACCAGGCTAGGCAGGCGCATGGCTGTTTTTATCCCAAGCATATTTTCCTGCGTGAAGACTTGGGGCGCTGGCGGGCCTGCGTGATTGATCTCGAAAAGAGCCGTCCGCTTCTGCTGGGGCGGCGGGATCGGATTAGGGATTTGGAGCCGCTGCTGCGTCGTGCCCAGCGCTTGGGCGGTGAGGGGATAAGGGCGTTGCTCGCCGCTTACCTGGATGATGAGCGTGGTGTGGAGCCATGGCTGCAGCGTCTGCATCGGCGCGGTATTGATAAGGAGTCGCGCGCATGAAGCTTTCTGCTCTTGTCGTCGCGGGTCGTGCGCCGGTCCTCCCGATGCGCCTTGAACTGCCGGGATCCGGCGTGCTTGAGCTTGACGCCTGGATGCGCGTGCTACCAGGCCAGCGCTATGTTGGTCGAGCTCAATGGAATGGACGCGTAGTACTGGCCAAGCTGCTGGTTGGTCCCAAGGCGTCCCGGCATTACCAGCGCGAGCGCGACGGTGCCGGTCTGTTGGCGGCGCAAGGATTACCGACGCCGGCATTGCTGGCTGAAGGCTGGGAGGACGGTGAAGGCGGATGGCTGCTTTTCGACTGGCTCGACGAGGCCGAAAGCCTTTGGGATGCCTGGCGTTCCGTTGCGAGGCAGACGGTGCTTTCCGATGCCCAGCGGGACGTGCTCGGCGAAGCACTCACGCTGATTGCGCAGATGCATTCGCGTGGCCTCTGGCAGGAAGATCTGCATCTCGACAACCTGCTACGTGCAGAGGGAAAGCTGTTCGTCATCGATGGTGGCGGTGTCAGGAGCGAGACGCCGGGTTGTCCGCTTTCACGCGACCGGGTGCTGGAGAATCTGGGTGTTTTCTTCGCTCAGTTGCCTACCGACGTGGAGCCATTCGTCGAGGAGCTGCTGGTGAATTACCTGCTGGCCAATGGCGAACATGCACTACCGCTGGAGGTTTTGCTTAAAGAAACCCAAAAGGTTCGCAGATGGCGGTTGAACGACTATCTGAAAAAAATCGCCCGCGACTGCAGCCTGTTCAGTGCGCAGCTCGGCGCTTTTGGCGCCCAGGCGGTGCGGCGCGAAGAAAAGGAAAATCTGCAGGAGCTCCTCACTGATCCTGATGGTTTCATTGCACGGGGCACTCTGTACAAAGGTGGCGGTACGGCGACAGTCGCGCGGGTTGAACTGGAAGGCCGAGCGGCGTTGATCAAGCGTTACAACATCAAAGGATTTCTGCATTGGCTCACGCGCTTCTGGCGCCCGAGCCGGGCCTGGCACAGTTGGGTCGAGGGCAATCGCCTCGACTTCCTCGGGATCGCCACGCCCCGATTGCTCGCGGTAAAGGAGCAACGCTGGTTATGGATGCGCGGCCGGGCGTGGCTGGTTACCGAGTTGCTGGCTGGAGAAGACATCATTTCACATTGGCAGGAATACCTGCACGAGCCGCCTCCAGAAGAAGAGCTGCGGGCCCTGGATGTTCTGTTCGCACAGTTGATTCGTGAGCGTATTAGTCACGGCGACTTGAAGGGGCACAACCTGTTCTGGGAAAGAGGCCGATGGACGCTGATCGACCTCGATGCGGTGCAGCAGCACAGCAGCGACGCCGCCTTCGTGCGCAGTTACGCTCGCGATCGGTCGCGCTTTCTGCGCAACTGGCCAGCAGGTTCAGCCCTTTATCGGCTACTCGACGGGCGCTTGCCGCGGTTGTGAACAATGCTAGGGGCTGCCGTTCGTAGCTTCGCTGAGCATCAGCCCTTCGTCATGGTGCTTCGAGGAGGGGCGTGCCGGTATAATTGGGCATTGTTTGCGGCCACCTAGAGGGCCGTGTTTATTTGGTTCGTGATAGTATTTTGCTATCACCAATTCAAGAGGCTTTCCCGTGGCCCTGACGATTCTCGGTTTGTCCGGCGCTCTCAGTCATGATCCCTCCGCCGCGCTTTATATTGACGGCAAGCTCATCGCCGCCGTGGAGGAAGAGCGTTTCGTGCGCGACAAGCATGCCAAGAATCGCATGCCCTACGAGTCGGCCAAGTTCTGCCTGGAGCAGGCCGGCATCAAGCCGTCGGACGTCGACGTGGTGGCGATTCCCTTCGCGCCCATCAGCATCTTCGAGAAGGCCCGCTGGCATTACGCCAAGCGCTACTGGTACGCCCCGGATCGTGCGCTGGATGCCATCCTGACGGGCAACCGGCGCTACTACCGTTACAAGAAGCGCATCCAGTGGTGCCTGCAGCAGCTCGGCTTCGACCTGAAGAAAGTCAAGCTGCAGCCGGTCGAACACCATCTGGCGCATGCTTCCAGCGCCTATCACTGCTCCGGTTTCACTGAGAAAACCGCCATCCTTGGTATCGATGGCAAGGGCGAGTACGCCACCACCTTCTTCGGGTGGGGCGAAAACGGCCAGATCCACAAGATCAAGGAATTCTACGATCCGGATTCGCTCGGCGGTCTGTATGGTGCGATCACCGAGTACCTCGGCTTCGAGATGCTCGATGGCGAGTTCAAGGTCATGGGTATGGCGCCTTATGGTGATGCGGCCAAATACGACTTCTCGCGTCTGGCCACGTTCGAAAATGGCGAGCTGACCATCAACACCGACTACGCCAACGTGATCGGTTTCCGGCGCTACAAGGAAAAGGGCAAAGGCTATTACTTTTCGCCCAAGCTGATCGAATGGCTGGGTCCGAAGCGTGAAGGCGACATCGCCGACGACCCCTACATCCATTACGCGGCGAGCATGCAGGCGCTGTTCGAGAAGCTCGCTCTGGAAATGATGGATTACTACCTGGGCGACATCATCCGTGAAACCGGCAAGATTGCCTTCGCCGGTGGCTGCGCGCTGAATGTCAAACTGAACCAGAAGATCATCGCCCGCCCCGAGGTAAAGGAACTGTTCGTCCAACCAGCCTCTGGCGACGCCGGGACTGCGGTCGGTGCGGCAGCTTACGTTTCGCACCAGCGCAGTGTGCCGGTGGAGAAGATGGAGCACGTTTATCTCGGCCCGTCCTATACCAACGAAGACGTGATTGCAGCCTGCGTGCGCCACCCTAGTGCGCCGGCGTGGAAGAAAATCGATGATGTGGAGCAGCGCATCGCGAAAATCATGGTCGATGGCAACCCCGTGGCCTGGTTCCAGGGGCGCATGGAGTTCGGTCCTCGCGCCCTTGGTGGTCGCTCGATCATCGGCTGCCCCAGCATTCCGGGCGTGGCCGACCGCATCAATGAACAGATCAAGTTCCGCGAGCGCTGGCGCCCGTTCTGCCCGTCCATGCTTGATACCGTGGCCAAGCAGATGCTCAAGGTTGATCATCCCAGCCCGTTCATGACCTTCACCTTCGAGGTCAACGAAGAATGGAAGGGCCGTGTGAGCGAAGTCGTCCACGAAGACGGTACCTCCCGTGCTCAAGTGCTCGAACGCCGGCACAACCCCCGCTGGTACGACTTGATGCTGGAACTGGAGAAGCTCACCGGTAACGGTGTCTCGCTCAATACTTCCCTGAACCGTCGTGGTGAGCCCATGGTGTGCTCGCCGACCGATGCGCTGAACATGTTCTACGGGTCGGATCTGCAGTATCTCATCATGCAAGATGTGCTGGTGGTGAAGGGTGATAAGGACTGGTATGACAGCGTCTGATACGGTTTTGATCAGCGTCGTTATGCCGACCTATAACTATGCCCACCTGCTGCCTCGTGCGCTAGATTCCGTGCTCGGGCAAATGGCTGAAGATATCGAGCTGATCGTCGTTGATGACGGCTCCCGTGACAGGACGGCGGATGTGCTTGCCGGTTACGCCGCCAAGCATTCTCAGCTGCAAGTTATACAACAGTCCAATGCCGGCGCGGCGGCGGCACGTAATCGAGGTATCCAAAAGGCGCGCGGGCGTTACGCGCTGATGCTTGATGCTGACGATGAATTGCTGCCTGGTGCATTGGCCGTTTTACGTAATGTTGTGGTTGCCCATCCGGAGGCCGGCATGGTGCTTGGTGCCCAGGTTTCGGTCTTTCCCGATGGTCGCGAGCGTCTGGGTTTGCCCACTCCGGTGCCGGAGGCCAGTCCGCTAGAGCTGGCGCGTCGTTATCTGTTGCGGAAGCGTATCTCAATTTCCCATTGCTGCTCGCTGTTTCGTCGCGATCTGCTGCTTCAGCGTCCATATCCCGAAACGCTGCGTAACGGCGAGGACATCCCAGTTTTCGCATACCTGCTCGTCAGCGCTCCGGTGGTGGTGACAGAAGTGCCATTAGCACGTATTTACAAGCATGCTGACAGCCTACGTCACAGGCGCGACAACGAGGAGGATTACGCGCTTGAAATGGTCCGCGAGGTATTCGACGGCTTGCCTGTTCAATGCCAAACCTTGCGTCGCCGTTATGCGGCGCAGCGTTATTTATCATTGTTCCGTGCCGCGCAAAATGCTGGTGACCTAGGGCAGGCACGGCGCTTCTATCGGCATGCGTTATGCCTGAGTCCTCTGCAAGCGTTGCGTTGGAGTTATCTGCGCAAGGGCTTGCGGTTACTGGTGCCAAGATAAAATGCGTGTCCTTGCTCTAACTGCGGAATCACGGCTCCCCGACTTTTCAGCGGTCTATGGTGCCCTGTCCCGACACATAGAGATCGATGTGCGGAGACTCAATAAAGACCAACAGCGCAACCTGAAGGAATATTTGCGCAATGTGGTCTTGGGTGGTTACGAGCGTATCCTGCTAGATCTTCCATTTAAAAACGTGTATCGACAGGTATCGCTGTTGGCAGGCCTGCGCGGCCTGTTGATCTACGAAGAGGATGCTTGCCAGAACTATCTGGCTACATCTCAATGGTGCGGCGTTTTCTCACGTTTTTATAAGCGATTGCCGGGAGCGCGCATAGTGGTCACTGGCGCCTCGGTGGCGCGGCGGTTACGCAGTGAGGGGTTCGATGTTGCCTTTATCCCCAAGGGCTACGATCCCCATATTCTGTTTGATGAGCAAAAAGAGCGTGATATTGAACTGGGCTTCATAGGTCGCACAGCCAGTAAGGCATACCAGGGGCGCAAGGAATTACTCGACAACTTGTCGGCCTGTGAGCCGCTCCAGTTGCTTCGCGCCGAGCCAGGGGAGCATTACCGTCACGCGCTTAACCGCATCCGTTATTTTGTCAGTGCCGACGTCGGCCTGAATGAGTATATGGCGAAGAACTTTGAGGCAATGGCCAGCGGTTGCTTGTTGTTGGCATGGCGTCAGGGTGAGGAGGAGCAAGCCATCGGCTTGGAAGAGGGGCGGCACTTGCTGCTTTATTCCTCGCTGAACGAGTTGCGTCAGCATTTGGCTGATTTGCGTGCTAACCCGCAGCGCGCGGCACGCATAGCTCGGGCAGGCCGTGATTTCGTCACTTGCAACTGTAGTCACTATAGTCTGGCTATACGTCTCGCCAAGGAGTTGGAGTGTGACTGGCCGCCATTCACGCCGTTGCGCCGTGGCGGCTGGCTGCAATTACTAGATATGTTGAGAAGAGTCTGATGCAGAATACCGATCAACCGTTGGTAAGCGTGATCATAGCCTCTTACAACCACGCGCCTTATATAGAGGCGAGCATAGAGAGCGTACTGGCGCAGAAATATCCGAACATAGAGCTATTAGTGATAGATGATGGCTCGAAGGACGACAGTGTTGAACGTATTCGTCGTCTCGAGGAGCGGCACGGCTTCGACTTTCGTGTTCAGGAAAATAAGGGACTGTCGCGTACGCTCAATGACGCCATTGATCGAGCCAGAGGCACACTCATTGCGCCGCTTGGCTCAGACGACATCATGTTGGAGCGTATCGCCAGACAAGTTGCTTATCTGCAAGATAAACCAGAGGTAGGCATCTGCGCCGGAAACATCCAAGAAATTGATGAGAACGGGAATTTCCGCGGTTCCCCTAAAGACTTACCCTTGCGGCGCCTCAACTTCGACGACGTTTTTCTTGATCGCAAGCCTGGGGCCCCGGCGCCGACCTTGATGATCCGTCGCGAAGCTCTAGAGAAGGTCGGTGGTTTTGATGAGCAGATCCGTCTGGAGGATCTGCTGATTGAGCTGAAAATCACCCGTGCCGGCTACACGTTAGACATCTTGCCTGAAGTGCTGGCGTATTATCGTGTACATGCGACCAATACATATAAGAATTACAAGTTCATGGCGGACAATGTGCTGAGAACTTATGCTCAGTTTTCAGAGCATCCCGCATATCCAGAGGTCTGCGCACGGTTTCGTAATTCGATGATGCTGAGGTGCTCTCGTGAATCTCCTGAACTGGCAGTGCGGTTGCTGAAAGAGCAGCCTTTGAAGTACTGGAGGGTGAAAACATTGCGGGCAATTGCGAGGATGATTTTATAGATAATTATGCTGTTTGGTATTTTTTAGGTTATTAGTGGGTTTCTGTTGTTTTGTGTGTTTTTTTTGGTGGTGGGTGTTGTTTATTTAGATGTTCTCATGATTATCGCTAGATAATATTCCAATTCGAGCGCAAATCTTTCTTCTAGACAGCCCTGCTAAGAATAGCCAGAAATTTCTCGCGCTTGGCTTGATCAAGGCGCGAAAGGGCATGGCGGCGGGGTTTCCTGCAACGATGGCGGAGGGTTCAATATTTTAAGTTACCGCCGCCCTGCATGCTGTAACAGTGCCAGGGTTGATAGTGGCGCCCGAAAGATAATGCTGTAGGAGCATAGCCATACTCCCTCCCTGTCAGCATGCTCACCTTGGCGCCACCGTATCCGTTATATGGCCTGTAGTGGTCTACTAAACCCGGACACCCATTTAAGGCGAGAATACTCGCCATAGAGAGGTGTCTGATGACCAAGCAACGTCGTTCCTTTTCGCCCGAGTTCAAGCGCGAGGCCGCCAGCCTGGTGCTCGACCAAGGCTACAGCCACATCGAAGCAGCCCGTTCACTTGGGCTGGTTGAGTCGGCTCTTCGCCGATGGGTAAATCAGCTCCAGGAGGAGCGAAATGGGGTCACTCCGGCCAGCAAAGCGCTGACGCCCGAGCAGCAGAAAATCCAGGAGTTAGAAGCCCGGATCAACCGCTTGGAACGGGAAAAATCGATCCTAAAAAAGGCTACCGCGCTCTTGATGGCCGAGGAACACGAGCGTTTGCGTTGATTGATCAACTTCGTGCTGAAGAGCCTGTTGATCTGTTGTGC